>Ga0066698_10001176_pt1 | contig 11140 bp, 10 predicted proteins | sample GraSoiAngelo_147_FD_66457 | JGI IMG/M metagenome (GOLD analysis project Ga0066698, IMG submission 66457) | Grasslands soil microbial communities from the Angelo Coastal Reserve, California, USA - 14_1009_05_40cm | ecosystem: Environmental > Terrestrial > Soil > Grasslands | place: USA... | reverse complement strand
TAGATGCGCACGAACTCGCCCGCGCGCAGCGGCAGCACGTTGTTGGCCATGTAGCCGATCATCGTGGCAGCGACGATGCCGGGCGGCTCCGGCCCCGGCGGAAACAGCCAGCGCCAGCGACGCGCGCGCGCCAAGACGCCGGCGAGACCGGCGACCACCGCGAGCGTCACCCACGCCCAGTTCGTCGCGAGCAGCTGGCGGCCGAGCTCACGCAGATCGACGCTGGCGAGCAGGTAGGCGACCAGCGCGGCGCTGATCGCGATGCCGATGCCGACGCGCAGCCGCTGGCTCAGAGGCCCAGCTGCGCCAGGACGGCGTCGAGCGAGGCAGGGACGGACGTCGGCCGCGACGCGGACTCGAGCGCGGTTTCGGGATCCTTGAGCCCGTGGCCCGTCAGCGTCAGCACGAGCGTCGAGCCCGATTCGATGCGGCCGGCCTTCACGATCTTGACGAGGCCCGCCACGGTGGCCGCCGACGCCGGCTCCATGAAGATGCCTTCCTCGCGAGCGAGCATCCGGTAGGCGCGGAGGATTTCCTCGTCGGTGACGATGTCGATCCAGCCGCGGCTGTCTTTCACCGCCTCCAGCGCCGGGCCCCACGAGGCGGGGTTGCCGATCTTGATCGCTGTCGCAACCGTGCGTGGCTCTTCGATGATGCGATTCTCGTACATCGGCGCCGCCCCCGCGGCCTGGAAGCCGACCATGCGCGGCAGACTGTCGATCTTGCCGTCGCGGTGGTACTCGCGATAGCCGCGCCAGTACGCCGTGATGTTGCCCGCGTTGCCGACGGGGATCAGGTGATAGTCGGGCGCGCGACCGAGCTGATCCACGACCTCGAACGCGCCGGTCTTCTGCCCTTCGAGACGGAAGGGGTTCACGGAGTTCACCAGGGTGACCGGATGCGACTCCGCGATACGTCGCACGATGTCGAGGGCCTGGTCGAAGGTGCCTTCGACCATGAGCACGCGCGCGCCGTGGATCGCCGCCTGCGAGAGCTTGCCGAGGGCCACCGAGCCGCGCGGCACCATGACGAACGCGCGCAGTCCCGCCCTCGCGGCAAAGGCCGCCGCCGACGCCGAGGTGTTGCCGGTCGAGGCGCAGATGACTGCGCGCGAGCCCGCCTCGACGGCCTTGCTCATCGCCAGCGTCATCCCGCGGTCCTTGAAGGACCCGGTCGGGTTGAAGCCCTCGCACTTGAGATAGATGGACAGGCTCGGATCGGTCGCCTCGGCCAGCCGCGGCGCCGGCAGGAGCGGCGTATTACCCTCGAGCAGCGTCACGACCGGCGTCTTGTCGGTCACGGGCAGGTATCGCCGGTAACGCTCGATGATTCCCGGCCACGCCGTTGGAAGGTCCTTTCGAGCGCCGGCTTCGCCGGCGCAATCCGCGGGGGCGGCTCGGAGGGGGGCGGAGCCCCCCTTCGAGGCATTCATGCCGGTCCGCCTTCGACGCGAATCATCGTGGTGGCGCCCGCGACGTCGCGCAGCCGATCGATCTTCGCCAGCGCCACGCGCATGTCGCGCTCGCGCGCCTCGTGGGTCACGATCACGACCGGCACCGCCTCGCGCGTGCCGCGACCCTTCTGGATGACGTTCGCGATCGAGATGTCGTTTTCGCCGAGGATGCCGGCCACGCGCGAGAGCACGCCGGGCTTGTCCTGCGCCATCACGCGCAGGTAGTAGCAGCAGCGGATGGCGTCCATCGGCCGCAGCGGCAGCGCGGCCGGCCCGACCGACGGCAGCTCGATTGCGAGCGACGGAATGCCGTGCGCGATGCGCCGCGCGATTTCGAGCGCATCGGACCAGACCGCGGACGCCGTCGGCATCTGGCCCGCGCCGCGCCCGTAGAACATGAGATCACCGACGGCGTCGCCGGTAATGAACACCGCGTTGAACACGCCGGAGACGGCGGCCAGCGGCGAGGTGGCGGGAATCATCGTGGGGTGCACCCGCACCTCCACGCCACCCTCGACCGCCTTGGCGATCGCCAGCAGCTTGATGCGATAGCCGAGCTCTCGCGCGTACGCGATGTCCGCGGCGGTGACGCGCGTGATGCCTTCGGTGTGGATGTCCTTCAGCTCGATGAACGTGCGGAATGCCAGCGAGACGAGGATCTGCAGCTTGTGGGCGGAGTCCATGCCCTCGATGTCGAGCGTCGGGTCGGCCTCCGCGTAGCCGTGGGTCTGCGCCTCCTTGAGGACGAGCGCGAAGTCGAGGTTCTCGTCGGTCATCTTCGACAGGATGTAGTTGCACGTCCCGTTGACGATGCCGGCCAGCGACAGGATGGAGTTGGCCGCGAGGCCTTCCTTCACCGAGCGGATGAGCGGAATGCCGCCGGCGACGGCCGCCTCGAACGCCAGCGTCACGCCGCGCCGGCGCGCCTCCTCGTAGAGCTCGGCGCCGTGATGCGCGAGCAGCGCCTTGTTGGCAGTGACGACGTGCTTACCGGCGGCGAGCGCGCGCAGGATGAAGGTGCGCGCCGGCTCGAGGCCGCCCATGAGCTCGATGACGACGTGGATCGCCGGGTCCGCCAGCACCTTCGCCGCGTCACCGACCATCGGCAGCGCCTTGAGATCCAGACCTTCACGCGCCCGGACGAGGTCGGTGTCGGCGATGGCCGCCAGGGTGAGCCGACACCCGGCGCGCTCTTCGAGCATCGGTCGCTGCGCGGCGAGAATCTTCACGACGCCGGCGCCGACGGTGCCCAGGCCCAGCAGTCCGATTCGAACGTCGTCGACGCGCGTCATCGAGGAGCGCCACGGCTACGCCGGAGCGCGACGAGCATAGGGGGTGCGGGGGCCATGTCGGGGCCCCCGCTCACCGGTGAACGTGCTTGAGGCCGCGCAGCGCTTGCTTGATCCGCTGCTCGTTCTCGACGAGCGCGAAGCGCACGTAGCCTTCGCCGTACTCGCCGAACCCGATGCCGGGTGACACCGCCACCTTCGCCTCCTGGATGCACAGCTTGGCGAACTCCAGGGAGCCCATGGCGCGGAACGGCTCGGGGATCGGGGCCCACACGAACATCGTGCCCTTTGGCTTGGCAACCTGCCAGCCGAGCTTGTTGAGGCCGTCCACCAGCACGTCGCGGCGCTTTCGGTGCACCTCGACGATCTGGTCGACGACTTTCTGGTCGCCCTCCAGCGCGATGATGCTCGCGATCTGGATCGGCTGGAACGCGCCGTAGTCGAGATAGGACTTGATCCGCGCCAGGGCCGCGATCATGCGCGCGTTGCCGCACACGAACCCCATGCGCCAGCCCGGCATGTTGTACGACTTCGAGAGCGAGAAGATCTCGACGCCGACCTCCTTGGCGCCAGGCACGGCGAGGAACGACGGCGGCTTGTAGCCGTCGAACGTGAAGTCCGCGTACGCGAAGTCGTGGACGACCATCAGGCGGTGCTCGCGCGCGAAGTCCACGACCTTCACGAAGAAATCGCGCTCGACGCACATCGTCGTCGGGTTGTGCGGGAACGAGAGGATCAGCAGCTTCGCTTTCGGCCACGCCAGCTTCGCGGTCTCTTGCAGTCGGGTGAAGAAGTCGCCATCGGGTGTGAGCGGCACGGAGCGCAGGTCGCCGTCGGCGATGACGACCGAGTACGAGTGGATGGGATACGTCGGATTCGGTACCAGCGCGCCGTCGCCGGGCTGCAGGACCGCCAGCGCGAGATGCGCCATGCCCTCTTTGGCCCCGATGGTCGCGATGACTTCGGAGTCCGGATCGACGTCGACGGCGTAGCGGTCGCGGTACCACGTGGACATCGCCCGGCGCAGTCGCGTGATGCCGCGGGACGCGGAGTAGCGGTGGTTCTTGGGGTTCTTGGCGGCTTCGACGAGCTTGTCGACGATGTGCTTGGGCGTCGGCATGTCCGGGTTGCCCATGCCGAGATCGATGACGTCCTCGCCCCGGGCGCGTGCCTTCGTCTTCAGATCGTTGACGATCGCGAAGACGTACGGCGGCAGGCGCTTGATCCGGTAGAACTCCTCCATCGCGCGACCCCCTCGGAGTGTTTCGCGATCATACCGAAGCGTCGCGGAGAGTGTCAACGAATCGAGCCGCGACGCGAACTTACGCGTCGTCATCGACGCGTGGTGCCCGGTCAGTTCTCCGACGTCGTGACGTCTTGCGTGTCGGACTGTCTCGGCGATGGATCGAAGTAGTTGATTCTATGTGTGCGGGCTTCGGCACGTCACTTGCGCAATAGGGCGCGTCATGAACGAGACTGCGCAGTCTGTCGGCGAGCCGCAAACCTCGGTTGACAGCGTCAGCAGTGCATCATTCATAGCGCCGAAGCCCGACGTGCGGCGTGGCTGGCTGCATCGCGGATCGGCGCCGGCGACGCCGGCCTATCCCGCCCCGCGCCGCCGCAGCGTGAACCGACGGCGTGGTCAGTTCAGCCTGCTCGTCGTGCGCGGCGATGGCGTGAGGGTCGTGCGATTCAACTTCGCGCGTCCGCTCGCGGTCGCGGGCTTCGTCGCGGTGGCCGCCTCCGTGTCGCTCGTCGGCGCCCTCGTCGGCGACTGGCTGCAGCTGCGCGAGCTCACCCGCGAGTCAACGACCTTCGCCTCGCAGATCGCCGAGCAGCGCAGGACGATCGACGACTTCAACCGCCGCGTGGCCGACCTTCGCAAGGAAGTGGGCGCGTGGCGTGAGATGCACGCCCGCATCCAGGAGCCGTTCGGTCCCGAGGCCGGCCGCGGCAGTCGCGATCGCGGCATGGGCGGCGCGACGACCCCGTCGGATCGGCCGACCCCCGGCATCTCCGCCAGCGACGAGCTGAATCGTTTGACTGACACGATCATGCAGGAGGGCGAGAACCTTCGCGCGCTCGACCGGCTGATGGGGCGCGCGGGCAAGGCCCTCGCCGCGCTGCCCTCGCGCTGGCCCGTGCGTGGCTCGGTGAACTCCGAATTCGGCAACCGCAAGTCGCCGTGGACGAACGAGCCCGAGTTCCATGCCGGCATGGACATCGGCGCCAACCGCGGCACGGCGGTGCAAGCGCCGGCCGCAGGCACGGTCGTCTTCGCGGGCACCGCGCCGGAGTACGGCACGACAGTGATCGTGGACCACGGCCAGGACATCAAGAGCCGGTACGGCCATCTCGCGCAGATCAACGTGAAAGCCGGTCAGAAGGTGGAGCGCGGCACGCTGCTCGCCTACACCGGCAATACGGGCCGCTCATCCGGTCCGCACCTGCACTACGAGATCCTCGTCAAGGGCCACGCGGTCAATCCGCGCGCGTATCTTTGGGATTGAGGGGCCCCGAAATGGCCCCTCAAACTCCCCCACGCTCGTCGCGCCCCGGCGGAGCCGTGGCGCGCCTCGATCGCCTCGCAGCCCGCTAGTTCCGCTCCTCGCTCGCGTGACTACCGTCTAGCCATCGTCGCCTAGCTCTCGTCGACGCGGCGGCCGTCGATCTCGATGAAGACGAGTGAGCGGTCGCCGCCACGAACCCAGACGGCTGAAGCCACCGCGCCCGTCTGCGTGTTGAGTCCCTGCCACACACCGCCCGACTGCGCGTGGCTCGCAGGATGACGCGCGACCTCGCGCTTGCACTCCTGAAATCCCTCGCTCGCGAGCGCGTCGACGACTTCGTCGGGTTCGGCAAGCCAGCCTTCGCCACTCCATCTCATGCGGCCGCCGCGACAGAGCTCGAGCAGACGATCCGGTCCCTGCATGTGCCCCCTCCTACATCCGCGCCTCGCCGGCGCGAACCGCGCGAGGGTGTGCAAGCGGGGCGCCAGTACCGGCACGCGCAGTGGTGTCGCCCAAGCGCGCGTCGCACGGTCCGTGCTCGGTCGGACCGATGCTGTCAGTGATGTTGGGCGCGGAAGAAGTTGCACGACGTCGTTGCGATTTGGAAAACGCGCGCCCGTCAGCCGCGGCGCGCGAGGAACTCGAGACACATCGCGTTGAATGCCTCCGGTTCCTCCCACAGGTAGGCGTGGCCGGCATTGGCGATCGTCTTGAACTCGGCGCCCGCCACGCGCTGCGCGATCGCGTGCGAGAAGCGCGGCGGCACGAGGATGTCCTGATCGGCCACGCTCACGAGCGTCGGGCAACGCAGCCGCTCGAGCCGCTCGAGCGTGTCATGGCCCAGCACGGCGTCGCCCTGGCGCAAGAAACCCGTCAGCGACTGCGGATACGGGTTGGCGATGGCGTTTTGCAGCACGAGCTCGACGAACTCCGCGCGCTCCTCGTACGTGCACGGCGCAAAGAGCCAGAGCGCGATCACGCGCAGCGCGTCCTCGCGGCCGAGCGCGATGCGCGTCTTGCGCCAACCTTCGACGAGCGCGCGCATGTACGCGTCGGGGCGCGCGAGCGTCGCGTGCAGCTGCAGCGTGCGCACGTGCGCGGGATGCCGGAGCGCGATCTCCTGCGCGATCATGCCGCCCATCGACACGCCGCAGACGTGCGCGCGGTCGATGCCGAGGGCGTCCATGAGGCCCACCGTGTCGTCGGCCATCATGGCCGTGCTGTACGGCACGTCCGGCGCGTCGCTCTGCCCGACGCCGCGATTGTCGAAGGCGATGACGCGATACTTCGCGGCGAGCGCCGGAATCTGCAGCCCCCACGCGAGATGGTCGCCGCCGAAGCCCATGACGAGCACCAGCGGGTCGCCGGCGCCCGCCTCGAGATAGAACATCTCGATGTCGCGGACGCGTAGCGTGGGCAGCGGTGGCCTCAGCGCATGGCGACACCGGTGCGCACCTGGCAGGCGACCCAGTGGCCCGGCGACACTTGCTTCAGCACCTGCTCGTTCTGGGAGCACGACGGCACGCGCAGACTGCAGCGCGTGTGGAACCGGCAGCCCGACGGCGGATTGATGGGGCTCGGGACGTCGCCCTCGAGCAGGATCCGCTTGCGCTTGAGCGTGGGATCCGGAATGGGCACCGCGGAGAGCAGCGCCTCGGTGTACGGATGCTTGGGATTGGCGTACAGCTCTTTGGCCGGCGCGATCTCGACGATCTTGCCGAGATACATCACGGCCACGCGCGTGCTGATGTGCTCGACGACCGACAGATCGTGGGCGATGAAGATGTAGGTGAGGCCGAACTTCGACTGCAGATCCTCGAGCAGGTTGATGATCTGCGCCTGGATCGACACGTCCAGCGCGGACACCGGCTCGTCGGCGATGATCAGCTTCGGGCTCACGGCGAGCGCGCGCGCGATGCCGATGCGCTGGCGCTGGCCGCCGGAGAACTCGTGCGGGTAACGCCGCAGATGCTCGGAGGAAAGACCCACCGTCTCGAGCAGCTGCACGACGCGCTCTTCGCGCGCACGGCGATTGGGCGCGAGCTTGTGGATCACCAGCGCCTCGCCGATGATCGACCCGACCGTCATCCGTGGATTCAGCGACGCGTACGGGTCCTGGAAGATGATCTGCATCTCCTTGCGGAGGGCGCGCAGCGAGCGCTTGTCGAGCGTGGTGACGTTCTTGCCCTCGAAGGAGACTTCGCCCGAGGTCGGCTCGATCAGTCGCAGGATCGAGCGGCCGGTGGTGGATTTGCCGCAGCCGGACTCGCCCACGAGCCCCAGCGTCTCGCCGGGCATGACGTCGAACGACACGTCGTCCACCGCGTGAACACGCGCCACCTCGCGCGAGAAGAGGCCGCCGCGGATCGGGAAGTACTTCTTGAGGTTGCGGACCTTGAGGAGCGGCTCTGCCATGGGTGGCCTCTCAGTACAGGAAGCAGGCCACCTTGTGGCCCGGCCGCACTTCCTTGAGCGGCGGCGTGTTCTCGAAGTGCATGGGTTTGGCCAGCGCGCAGCGCGGCGCGAAGCGGCAGCCCGGCTTCTCGGGACCACGCAGGGTCGGGACCGTCCCCGGAATCGGCTCGAGCTTCTTCTTGCTCGTCGCGGCCACGTCGATTCTCGGAATCGAGCGCAGCAGGCCCTGCGTGTAGGGATGCAGCGGCTCCTTGAACAGCTCGCCGACGGGCGCTTCCTCGACCACCTGCGCGCCGTACATGACGACCACGCGCTGCGCGGTCTCGGCAATGACGCCCATGTCGTGGGTGATCAGCATGATCGCCATGCCGAGCTTGGCCTTCAGCTCGTTCAGCAGCTCGAGGATCTGCGCCTGGATGGTGACGTCGAGGGCGGTGGTGGGCTCGTCGGCGATGAGAAGGTTCGGATTGCACGACAGCGCCATCGCGATCATCACGCGCTGCCGCATGCCACCCGAGAGCTGATGCGGATACTCCTTCACGCGGCGCTCGGCGTTCGGGATGTGCACGATCTTCAGCATCTCGACGGTCTTGTCCATGGCGTCGCGGCGGCCGAGGCCCTCGTGCAGCCGGATGGCCTCCGCGATCTGCTCGCCGACGGTGAAGACCGGATTCAGCGAGGTCATGGGCTCCTGGAAGATCATCGCGATCTCTTTGCCGCGGATCTTCCGCATCTGCGAGGGCGACAGGCTGAGGAGGTTCTTGCCGTTGTAGATGATCTCGCCCTGCACGATGCGCCCGGGCGGCTGCGGAATGAGCCGCATGACGCTGAGCGCGGTGACCGACTTGCCGGAGCCCGACTCGCCCACGATGCCGAGCGTCTCGCCCTTGTTGATATAGAGACTGATCCCGTCGACGGCGCGCACGACGCCCTCGTCGGTGAAGAAGTGCGTCTTGAGTCCTTTGATCTCGAGGAGCCGTTCGGCCATTGAGCCTCCCGTCCGACCTACCAGCGACTCGTCAGCTCGCGGAACGCTTGCAGCGCCCGCGAGATATCTTCGGCGTCCACGTCCTTGTGGGTGACGCAGCGCATGGCGGCGGGGCCCATCGCGTGCACCTTGACCTTGCGGGCCGCGCATCCCGCGACCAGCTCGGCGGTGGCGGCCGCGCCCCGCTCGACACGCAGGATCACGATGTTGGTCTGCACGCTCGCGAGATCGACGCGCAGTCCCGGCAGCTTCGCCAGGCCCTCACCGAGACGCCGCGCGTTCGCGTGATCCTCGGCCAGTCGCTCGACCATGCGCTCCAGCGCGACGATGCCCGCCGCCGCCAGCACGCCGACCTGCCGCATGCCGCCGCCGAGCAGCTTGCGCCAGCGGCGCGCGCGCTCGATGAATTCCGCCGAGCCGCAGATCACGGAGCCGACGGGTGCGGACAGGCCCTTCGAGACGCAGAAGGTGACCGAATCGACCGGACGCGCGAAATCCGCCGCGGGACGTCCCAGCGCGACGGCCGCGTTGAAGAGCCGCGCGCCGTCGAGATGCACGGGCACACCGGCCTCGTGGGCGACGGCGGCCACCGCGGCCGTCTCCTCGGGCGTGCAGCACGTGCCGCCGTGACGATTGTGTGTGTTCTCGATGCAGACGAGCCCCGTGGGCGGCACGTGGATGTTCGCCGGGCGGATCGCGTCGCGCACCTGCTCGGGCGTGAGGAACCCGCGCTCGGTTTTCGTCGGCCGCATCTGCACCTGGCCGATGATGGGCGCGCCCGCGACCTCGTTGTTGAAGACGTGCGAGTCGTAGTCGACCACGACTTCCTGGCCGGGCCGCGTGTGCGTCAGCACCGAAATCAGGTTGCCCTGCGTGCCCGAGGTCACGAACAGGCCCGCGGCCTTGCCCAGGCGCTCGGCGGACAGCGCTTCGAGCCGCTGGACGGTGGGGTCCTCGCCCCAGACGTCGTCGCCGACCTCGGCGCGCGCCATCGCCTCGCGCATCTCGGGCGTGGGCTGCGTGAGCGTGTCGGAGCGCAGATCGACGAAGTCGTGCATCAGCGTTGCGCGCGCAGCCGCTGCGCGGCGCGCTTGCCCCACTCGGTGTACGAGTAATCGGTGGCGACCTGGCGCAGCAGCTCGACGGCTTCCTTGTCGCGTCCCTCGCTGAAGTTCACGTCGGCGAGCAGCGAGAGCGCCTCCGGCATGACCGGCGCGCGCGGATAGTCCTTGATGACCTTCTCCAGCCGTTGCCGCGCTCCACTCCGGTTGCCCTGGTTCATGTAATACGCGGCGACCCACACCTCTTTTTGCGCGAGGCGACCGCGGCAGACCTCGAGCTTCGCGAGCGCGTCGGTGGCGTAGCGCGACTCCGGATACTCCTTCACGAGCTTCTTGAACTGCTCCATCGCCTTCTGCGCGAACGCCTGCTCCTGCTCGATGGGTTTGATCTGATCGTAGTAAGACATCGCGAGGCGGAATTGCACGAGGTCCGCGATCTGGTGCCGCGGATAGAAGGCGAGGAACGCCTCGAACTCCTTCGCGGCCTTGTCGAAGTCGGGCTCGCGATAGTACGACTCGCCGATCAGGAAGCGCGCGCGCGGCGCGTAGGACGAGTTGGGATGCCGCTCGACGACCTTGCGGAACTGCTCCCGCGCCTCCGCGTAGCGTTTCTTGTCGAGCTCGGACTCGCCGAGCTGATAGAGCTCTTCGGCGGGAAGAATCGGGGTTGGCTGCGGCTTGAGCCACGAGCAGCCGGTTGCGATCAGGAGGAGCACGATGAGGAGCGCCCGGAACATCGTGGGCAAAGGATATAGCACATTTTCCAGCGGAAAAATCCTTTGACTTCGGAGGCCTGGGCCGGTATGACCATGGTGGCTCCGCCGGACCCGTGCGCCCGGCGGTCGGGTAACAACCGCTGGAGGCCTGAAGATGCTGCCCCGGATGATCCGCGTTCGTCAGACGTTCCCCCGACCCCGCGTCGCGGACATTCCCCGCGCCGTCGCCGCCACCCTGGGCGAGGCCGCGCTGCGGATCAAGCCCGGCGACACGGTCGCCGTCGGCGCCGGGAGCCGCGGCATCGCGAACATCGACACGATCGTCGGCGCTACCGTGCGCTGGCTCAAGGATCTCGGCGCTCGGCCCTTCGTCTTTCCCGCGATGGGCAGCCACGGCGGCGGAACCGCGGACGGGCAGCTGTCGGTGCTCGAGCACTACGGCATCACCGAGGCCACCATGGGGTGCCCGATCCGCGCCACGATGGAGGTCGTGCAGGTCGGCGAGGCGCTCGGGCTGCCGGTGTGGCTCGACGCCTATGCCGCGGAGGCGACCTGGATCGGAGTCGTCAACCGCGTGAAGCCGCACACCGACTTCAAGGGCTCGATCGAGTCGGGACTCTTCAAGATGATGACGATCGGGCTCGGCAAGTGGAAGGGCGCGGTGCAGTACCACCGCGCCAACGTCAACCACGGCTACGAGACGGTCAT
>Ga0066698_10001167_pt1 | contig 11161 bp, 8 predicted proteins | sample GraSoiAngelo_147_FD_66457 | JGI IMG/M metagenome (GOLD analysis project Ga0066698, IMG submission 66457) | Grasslands soil microbial communities from the Angelo Coastal Reserve, California, USA - 14_1009_05_40cm | ecosystem: Environmental > Terrestrial > Soil > Grasslands | place: USA... | reverse complement strand
CCGTGGCCATCGCTCCCGTACGCGGAGTGGAAGGACACGCTGGACGCGGTCCACATGTGGACGCAGGTGGTCGGAAAGATCCGCCTCGCGCTCACCCCGCTCGTGAACCACTGGTGGAATTCGACGCTCATCGTGACCCCGCGCGGCCTCAGCACGTCGCTCATTCACACCGAGGCTGATGCATTTCAGATCGACTTCGACTTCGTCGAGCACGAGCTCGTCGTCGTCACCGGTCGCGGTGGCCGGTCCGCGAGGCCGCTGCATCCGATGTCGGTCGCCGATTTCTACCGGCAGGTGCTGGCCGACCTCGCGCGTCTCGGCGTTCCGGACCCTCGGATCATGCCGGTGCCGGTCGAAGTGGCCGTGGCCGTCCCGTTCCTCGACGACGTCGAAGTGCGGCCGTACGACCGCGAGTACGTCCGGCGTTTTCAGACCGCCCTGCTGCGCACGCACTCCGTTTTCGAGCGCTTCCGCGCGGACTTTCTCGGCAAGGCGAGCCCGGTGCAGTTCTTTTGGGGCGGCTTCGATCTGGCGAGCGCGCGTTTTTCGGGGCACCGCGGGCCCGCGTACGCGGGCGGCAGCGCACCGAACGTCAACATCCATGTGATGCATGAGGCCTACTCACACGAGCTCAGCGCCGCGGGCTTCTGGCTCGGCAGCGACGACGCGCCTCAGCCCGAGTTCTACTCCTACGCGATGCCGCCGCCTCCAGGTCTCGCCGACGCGTCGATCAGACCCGCGGACGCGAGGTGGGCCGCGCCTCGGGGAGAGTTCATCCTGCTGTATGAAGACGTGCGTCGTGCGATCGATCCCGACGGTACGCTCCTGACGTTCTTGCAAAGCACCTATGAGGCGGCCGCGAATCTCGGTGGCTGGGACCGAACACTCCTGGAGGAGCGCGTGAGCTGCAGCTGCGACCCGATACCGTCGACGTTCCGGCGAGCTCGTCGACCACGATGAGCGCGCGAATGGCGGCGGAGAGCTCGGTTCCCAACCTGAAGATCGCGCGTGAGGCAGGGCTACCGTTGTCATTGGACGATTTGGCCACGCCCTTCCTGTATGTCGATCTCGAACGGATGACCACCAACATCGACATGATGGCCGCGGCCGCACGCGACCTGGGCGTACGACTGCGACCGCACGCCAAGACGCACAAGGTGCCGGAGATCGCCCGCCTTCAGATCGCGGCGGGGGCAGCCGGAATCACGGTGTCGAAAGTTTCGGAAGCTGAAGTCTTCGCGGATGCAGGCTTCGACGACTTGTTCCTCGCCTACGAGATCGTGGCGCCGCCGCAGCTGCAGCGGCTCGTCCGACTCGCCGGCAGCGCTCAGGTGAGGTGCGCGGTTGACAGCCGTGAGGGAGCGGAAGCGTTGTCGCGCGCCGCGACCGACGCCGGCATCGAGCTCCAGGTCATGCTCGAGATCGACCTTGGGATCGGGCGGACCGGCGTGCCTGCCGGTGCGGCCGCGCGCGAGCTGGCGCAGCGCATTGCGGCCCTTCCAAGCCTCAAGCTCATCGGCGTCTACGGCTTCCGCGGCTTTCGCGCGTTCTCCGAAGGAGCCGCTACGCGCGAGACCTGGGGCCGTGCCGAAGGTGAGGCCCTGGTCTCCGCCGCTGATGGCCTGCGCGCTGTCGGTCTGCCGATCGTCGAAGTCAGTGCCGGATCCACCCCCACAGCGCTGCCCGCAGGAAGCGTCCGCGGTGTCACCGAGATCCGTCCCGGCCAGTACCTATTCGGCTGCGCCAACGTCGTCGCCCAAGGGGCGATGCGCGCCGACGAGGTCGCGCTCTTCGCCCGCGCCACGGTGATCAGTCGGTCCGCCGACGACCGCGCCGTCGTCGATGCCGGAAGCAAGACGCTCTCGGCCGATGGGCCCTGGGAGCCTGGACGCGGCCTTGGCTATCTCGCATCGGATCCAACGACGCGCGTGGTGAGCTTATGGGAGGAGCACGGCGTGCTCGGGCTCGGAGAAAATGCCCGAAGCCTTCGCGTAGGCGATCGCGTCTCGATCGTCCCCAACCACGTCTGCAGTGCCGTCAATCTTCACGATCGTCTCGTGGGCGTTCACGACGAGCGGATCGAGGTCGTGTGGAAGATCGCGGCGCGCGGCCGGCTCGAGTGAGTAGAAGCGTCAGGCCAATCGCTCCGGCCCCGCGGCTCGCCGCGCGCCTGCTCGCGCGAGGATGCGTTCGGCGCCTCCATCGGCGAACGGGCTCAAGCCGAACCATCGGCCGAACAGCGGGCGGGCGTCTTCATCGCCGTCGAGTCGGATCGAACCTGCAGCGATCGCCTCGGCGAGGCGCAGGCGTCCAAGCCACACTGCGGTCAATGCCGCGAGGTCAGCGTCGACCACGAGCTCCACGTCGAAGCCCTCATCGGTGAAGCACAGATCAACGACCGGCGGTTCGATCCGCAACCAGAACGACCGTCGCGGTCGCCGGAAGTCGAAGCGGACCACGGCCCGATCGCGTCGGACCGCCTGAACTTGCACCCGCCGTCGGATGAACCACATCAGCAGCACGGGGTCCAACTGCCCGGAAGGTAGGTCGGCGCCGCCCCAGCGGTAGCCCCACGCGCCCAGCGCTTCGACGACCGCCCGCAGCTCTTCGCCAGCCGAGGTGACGTGATAGCTGAAGCCGCGCCCCCGCTCCGCGGGTCGTCGCTCGACCACGCCGGCGCTCGCGAGCGAGGCGAGGCGTTGGGCGAGGAGGTTGCGCGAGATCCGCGGAAGTCCGAGCTGAAGCTCGCTGAAACGATGGCTGCCGTTCAGCAGCTCTCGCAGGATGAGCGGCGTCCAGCGCTCGGCGAAGACCTCCGCGCCACGAGACACCGGGCAGAACTGCCGATATTCCGGCACGCCCACAGTCAACGCCTCGCCTCGCCAGCCCGCAAGTTCATTTTTTGGGCTTTCGCCGTACGCATGCGGCATCGATCGTTCCGAGACGCCGAAAGGCATCTGGGAGGTGCGCAAATGCAGACTCGATTCGTGCTGGCGCTTCTCGTCGTGGTAGCGGGTGTCGCCGCGTATGGCGGGACCGTGCTGGCGACGCCGGGGTCGGGGGTGACGAGCACCCTCTTCGCAGTGGGGCAGTTCGACGAGATCCACGCGAAGACGCTCTCGAGCAGCTGGCAGGCCCGGATCAACACCAAGGGTGAATCCGATCTCTACGTGTTGGAGAACAGGATTTCGCCGCGCGGGAGTTTCGGCTGGCACTCGCACCCGGGGCCGAGCCTCGTGATCGTCAAGACGGGCGCCCTGACGCTTTACCGAGGAGACGATCCCGATTGCACGCCGCAGGTCATCGAGGCAGGGTCGGGGTTCGTCGATGAGGGGGGCGATGTCCATCTCGTCCGCAACGAAGGGACCGTCGACGCAGTCGTGTACGTGACGTCGCTCGTTCCGCGGGGCGCCGCACGGCGGATCGATGAGCCGAGCCCTGGTAACTGCCCGTTCTAAGTTAGGAGCACCGAGCGCGAACCATCGGGAGTGATGCGAGGCAGAAGTCTCAGCCGACTGGGGCTCAAGCCTGAGCGGCTGACAGCCCACTCACCCCGCGGTAGCGGAAGCCCGCGGCCGCGGCGCGAACGGGATCGATGACGGCTCGGCCGTCGACAAGCAGGTCACCACGCGTGACCTGGCGCAGCGCACAGAGGTCGAGAGCCGCGAACTCGGGCCACTCGGTCGCGACGACGACGACGTCGGCCTCGGCGCACGCCGCGAACGCATCGGAGTCGACACGCGAGATCGCTGCATAGGGCGTGGACCGTATCGCAGGGTCGTAGGCGTTCACCCGTCGGCCCGTTCCAGCGAGCCGGCGCGCCAGGGCGAGCGCGGGAGATTCCCGCGTGTCCGCCGTACCCGCCTTGAAGGCGAGACCGAGCAGGCCGATCGTCGCGTCCGCGCGAGTCTCGCGCTCGATCAGGTAGGCGAACTGCGCGAGCTGGCGGTTGTTCTGCTCGATCGCCGCCCTGAGCACGATGAAGTCGTAGCCTTCCCCGGCGGCGAGCGCCGCCAGCGCGCGCGTGTCCTTCGGAAAGCACGAGCCGCCCCAGCCGAGTCCGGGCCGCAGGTGGCCCGCTCCGATGCGCGGGTCGAGCGCCATCGTCCGGAGCACCGCTGCGGCATCCGCGCCGACGACGTCCGCGAGGTTGGCGATCTCGTTGACGAAACTGAGCTTCGTCGCGAGGAAGCCGTTCGCGGCGTACTTGGCGAGCTCCGCGCTGCGGCTCGTCGTCCAGATGAGCGGGACGAAATCGGAAGCGCGTCTCCCCCAGTTGCGAAGCGGCGCGTAGAGCGCCTCGACGATCGCGCGCGCCCCCGACGGTCCACCGGCCACGATGCGCGTCGGGGCGAATGTGTCCTCTAACGCATGTCCTTCGCGGAGGAACTCGGGATTCGAAACCACGACCTGGTGGCCGAGCACGCCGGTCTGGAGCCGATCGCAGGTCCCGACCGGTATGGTCGAGCGTATCGCCACGACGGTGCCGGGCCGCGCATCGTACGCGATGATCCGAGAAACCTCGTCAATCTGTGCGAGATCGGCGTGTCCGTCGGCCCGCATCGGCGTACCGACGGCGACCAGAACGACGTCGGCGTGATCGAGCTCGGGATCGGACTCGACGAACCGGACGGCCGTCTGGCGGAGCAGCTCCCCGACGCCCGGCTCCCCGAGCGGATCCTCGCGCCTCCGGAGCCGCGCGAGTCGCGCGGGATCGCGCTCGACGCAGACCACTTCATGCCCGACGGCGGCGAAGGCGAGCGCGCTCGCGAGGCCGACGTATCCGGCGCCGACGACCGTCAGGCGCATCGTTGACCTCCCACGTGGAGCCGGCCCGCGGTGAGCCGCTCCTCGCAGAGCTCGAGCAACCCGCGCGTGAATGGCCGTCGCTCGGAAAACGTCGTGCTGAGGTAGATATGGCGCGCGAGGGTGAGCGTCGCATACGTCCGCACCGCGGGGCGCACGCCTTCGCCGGCGAGCTCTACGAATCGATCCTCGAGGGCCCGCTCGCGATCCGCCAGCGCGTCAGGCCGTCCGAGCGTCCGGAGGCTCTGCTCGGTGATGTGCCCGATGAAATTCCCAACGTCGAGCGCCGCCTCGCCCTCGCAGTACAGGTCGAAGTCGATGACGTAGAGGCGTGAGCCCTCCACGATCACCTGATCGGGATAGAAGTCGCGGTGGATGCCGACGGGCGCGGTGCGGGGCGTCGCCGCGGCCAGCCGCTCGCAGGCGACGAGAACCGATCGAAGACGTCCCGCGTACAGCGGCTCCGCGACGGCCATGCGTGCGAAGCACTCGTCGAGGATGCGCAGCTCGTCGGCCATCGCGTGGCCCTCGGAAGCGGGGATGCGCGCGCGGTGAATCTTGTGCGCGGCCTCGGCGATCTGACGCGCGTGATGGACACCATCGGGACCGGCCAGCGCGTCGGTCGCGGAGATCCCCGGGACCTTGCGCTGGAGCCACATTCTGAACTTCGCGACGGTCCCGATGGGCTCGGGGACGGAGATGCGGTCCTCGCATTCAGCGTCGAACCCGGAGTCCCAGAACGTGGAGAGCAGGCGATAGCCGGCGTTGCCGTAACGGGCGGAGCGCACCTTTCCGATGAGCGTCACTCGCTCCTCGGGGGCGTCCGCCCTTTCGATATCGAGGTCGTACTCGATGACGCAGCGGCGTCCCGGTTTGTGCCTGGTCACCCGGATCGCGCGCATCCGCACAACGCCCCGGGGCCCGGTGAGCCGCACCAGACGACGGAGCTGGCGCTTCACTTCCGCGGGGTCGAGTGCGAGCCGGATCGTGGGGAGCGCGGGGTCGGCGGCGGCGTCGAACCGGTCGAGAACCTCCACGTTCACGCCAGCACCTCCGACCACAGCGAAAGAAGCCGGTCGACCTGACCCGCGATCGAGAAGCTCCGCTGGACCTTGACGCGCGCCGCCGCGCCGAGCCGCGCCGCGAGGTCCTGGTCGTGGAGGAGCTGCTCGAGCGCTGCGGCGAGCGCCGGCGCATCGCCGGCGGGAACGAGGAACCCGGTGATGCCGTGGTCGACGAGCTCGGGCACGCCACCGACCGCGGTCGCGACCGCCGGAATGCCACAGGCGCCCGCTTCCATGAGGCTCACCGGCATCCCCTCGCTATCGCTCGTGAGAGCCGCGACCGCGGCACCCTGCCAGAGTGAAACGACCCGCCGCTGGGTGGCGGCGCCGACGAGCTCGAACGTGTCCGCCAGACCAAGGCGCTCGCGCGCCGCCTCGAGCTCGCCGCGGCAGCGGCCATCGCCAACGAGCACGGCACGGAACTCGACGCCTCGCGATCGCAACACGGAGCAGGCTTCGAGGAGGAGACCGAGATTCTTGATCGGCACGAGCCGCGCGACGCAGACGATCCGGCGCGGCGAGGCTGGAGCCCCATTGGGTCGGAATCTCGACGTGTCGACACCGCACGCGATAACCCGGACGTGCTCCGCGGGCACGTCGAAGCGCTCGACGATGGTCCGCGCGTTGACCTGCGATACGGTGACGACCGCGGCCGCTCGCGCGGCGCGACGAGCGAAGTCGGCCGGTGGCCGGCGGTAGATGTCGTGGCCGTGAGCGGTGAACGTGAATGGCACGCCGAGCTCTCCGGCGAGCTCGCACGCCGCCTCAGCCGGTTCCGTCGCGAAGTGCGCGTGCACGACGTCCGGCGCGAACGTGTGCAGCGCCGCCGAGAATTCGGAATGGTCGTAGCTGGTGCGTTGGAGCAGGCCGGCCTCGGCGACGATCTCGTGCCGCAGCCCCTCGATCGACGGCCGGAGCGAGAGGATGAGGACCTCGACCCCGCGGCGTCGGAGCTCGGCAAGCTCGTTGGCGATGAACGTTTCCGAGAGCTTGGGAAACGTGTTCACGACGTAGGCAACACGGCGGACACTCACGGCGCGACGGCCCGCTTCCCGATCAGCGTCTCCGCAATCCGCGTGATGCGCGCCGCGTTGCGGTCCCAGGTGTACTTGGCGCGCACATCGGCGGCCGCCGCGACCCCGAGGCGGCGCGCGAGCGCACGGTCCGAGAGGAGCCGATCGCACGCATCGGCGAATGCCTTGGGGTCCGAAGGCGCGTACAGCAGGCCCGTGTCGCCGTGGCGTACGACCTCCTCGATCTGCCCGAGCCGCGGAGCCGCGATCGCGGCGGCGCAACCCATGTACTCGAAGAGCTTGAGCGGTGAAAAGTAGAAATCGTGGTCGGGCGGCGGGTAGGGCGCCACCGCGACGTCGAATTCGCGGATGAGAGCGGGCACATCCTCGTGGGGGACTGCGCCGGTCACGCGGACGTGCGCGGCGAGCCCGCGGGCCTCGACCTGGCGTTCGAACTCGCGACGCCCGCGACCGTCTCCGACGACCACGAGTCGAACGTCTGGATGGCGTGGCAGGAGGCGCTCGAGAAGCGCGGGTAGCGCGTCGATCCCGTGCCAGGGCTGATAGCCGCCCACGAAACCGACGACCGGTTCGCCGTTCAGCCCCCAGCGCGCACGCACCGCCGGCGCGCGCGGGCCGGGCCGAAACACCTCGGCGTCGATGCCGTTCGGCACGGTGTGGACGCGCTCCTGCGCGACGCCGAGTGACACGACGTACTCGCGCACCGGAGCCGACACGACGAGAACGGCGGCGGCTCGCGTGATCGTCCACCGTTCGGCGGCCGCCGCGAGCTCACCGGCTCCCTGCCCGCGTCGGTAGATCCGATCCTCGACCAGGAGCGGAGCGTTGACCTCGAGGAGCAGCGGCGCCCCGAGCGCCTCAGCGGCCACGGCGCCCCCGGTGCCATAGATCGCACAGCGCTCGTAGATGATGTCCGGCGCTTCGTCCCGGAAGGTGCGGCGGAGCGCCTCGGCAAGATCGTGGTTGTAGAGGATGCGGCGCAGCTCGTCGGGAACCGCGCTGGTCGCGCCGAGCGCGGCCACGAACGCGTCCACGGATCGCCACGCCGAATCGGTCGCCGAGCTCGGCTCCACGCGGAGGACCGGCACCTCGAGCCGCGCGGGTCTCTCCCAGGACGATTTGGTGAGCAGCGGTGACGCGACGATGACGGAGTGCCCAGCGCGCGCGAACGCGCTCACCAGACTGCGCACGTGGATCGACCCGCCCCGATTTCCGAGGACCGGAATACCCAGATCGGAGCAGACATAGAGGATCTTCATGCGCCCGCGCTCATGGCCATCCCCAGCTCGCCGCGTGCCGCGGCCCGCAATCCGAATGCGAGTGCGTATCGACCGTTCGCGCGGATGAGCTCGTCGTGCGTCCCACGCTCGACCACACGCCCGCTGTCGAGAAAGAGAATCAGGTCCGACCGGGACACGAGGTCGAGGTCATGGCTCACGAGGAACGTGGTCCGGCCGCGCGCGATCGCACGGAGGCCGTGGGTGACTGCGCGGGCGTTCTCGTCGTCCAGGCCGGTCGTCGGTTCGTCGAGGATCAGGATGGATGAGCGCCGCACGGCTGCTCGCGCGAGCGCGATCCGCTGGCGCTGCCCGCCTGACAGCGTGACGCCCCGCTCGCCCAGCATCGTGTCGTACCCGTTCGGGAGTGTCTGGATAAAGCCATGTGCGCTCGCGAGAAGCGCCGCGGCCTCGATCTCCCCGGGTGTCGCCTGCGGCGCGCCGTAGGCGATGTTGTCGCGGACGCTCGCGCCGAAGAGCATCGGATCCTGCAGGACCACGCTGATCTGGGAACGAAGCGACTCGAGCGTGTACTCGCGGATGTCGCGACCGTCGATCATCACCGCACCTTGATGCGGGTCGTAGAGGCGCAAGACGAGGCTTGCGAGGGTCGATTTCCCGCTGCCCGACGCACCGGTCACGGCGACCCACTGTCCGGGCAGCACCTCGAAGGAGACGTCATCGAGCACGGGGTGGCCGGACTCGTACGCGAAGCTCACCCCTTCGAAGCGCAGGGCACCCGAGAACGCCGGGGCGATCCGCGCACCGGGAAGGTCGCGGACGTCCGGCTCTTCCTCGAGGACGTCGAGGACGCGTTCGCCGGCGGCGGTGGCCTTCGCGAGCCGTCCGGTGTACTTCGCGAAATCGCGCGCGGGTCGGAACGCGCTCTTGAGGTAGCTCAAGAACACGACGAGGTCTCCGGCCGTGAGCGCGTGGTCGAGGACGAGCCGTCCCCCGAACCAGAGCACGAGCGCGGTGGCGACGGCCACGAAGAGATCAACGCTCCGCTCGAGGCTCGCCGAAAGCCGGCTCGCCCGTACGCCGGCGCGAAGGCTCTGCGCGTTCGCGCCGGAGAACAGATCGGAAAAGGTCTTCTCGAGCGAAAGCGCTTGCACGATCTTGATCGCGCCGATCGACTCGACCGCGGTCGCGGCCATCGCGCCGTCCCGTTTCCGCTGCTTCCGCGAAGCGTCCTGAATGAGCCTGCTCAGCTTCACGGTCCGGATCCAGAAGAGCGGAGCCGTCGCGAGCGCGAGGACCGCGAGCTCCCAGCGAAGCCAGAGCATGAGGCCGACCATGCCGAAGAGGACGAGCGCGCTTGCGGCGAGCGGCAGGATGGCGGTGACGGCGACGTCATTGATGACGCCGACGTCGCTCATGACGCGTAATGCAAGCTCCCCGCTCCGGGCTCGTGTATGAAACGAGAGCGAAAGGTATTGAAGGTGTCGGTAGACCGCGGACCGCACGCCGGTGAGTACGCGGTTGCCGACCAGCGCGAACCCGACCGTGTTGGCGTACGACGCAAGCGCGCGAAGGCCCGTGATAAGGACCAGGCCGATCGCGACCAGGGTCAGGAGGATGGTCGGGTCCAATGCGTTTAGGAAGGGCGGACCCGACCCGGTCTTCGACGAGCCGAGGACGCGATCCAATACGAGTTTGAGCGGCCAGGGCTCGAGCAGCTGCAGCCCCGCCTCCGCGAACAGCGCGCCCAGCGAGGCGAGGACGAGGAGCCATTGGCCTTTGAGGTGGGGCCCGAAGTGGCGGGCGAGTCGCCAGAGACCCGGCGCCGACCGGCGGGCCGTCAGCGCGCGAGCCATCCCTGCGCGAGCGTGGCGACGTAACGTGGCTTGCGGCGCAGGGCCGCGGCGTACACCCCCGCGTAGATCGCCTCCGTCTCGCGGACCATCGCCTCGTACCCCGGGAGGAGCCGGATCCTGGCGCGGGATCCGGGTCGACCGGCGCTCCCGGCCATGGTGATGATCGCCCGCGCGAGAGCATCCACGTCGCCCGGAGACACGAGCGCGACGCGTTCGAAGCCGCGGACCTGTTCGGGTATGCCGCCGACCGAGCTCGCGACGACTGGAACACCGGCCGAGAGCGCCTCGAGCGTGACAAGCGGCGTCCCCTCGTTGCTCAGTGAGGGAACGGCGAGGACGTCGAGCTCCGCGATGAGCTGCGGGCCGTCGACGCGCGCGCCGAGGAATCGCACGCGCGCACCGATGCCCAGCTTCTCGGCGGATGCGACGAGCTGCTCACGAAGTGGGCCGTCGCCGATCACCACGAAACGCGCGCGTGGCACCGCGCGAAGGACCAGAGGCGCGGCGCGAAGGAAGCACGCGATGCCCTTCTCCGGCACGAGGCGCGCGACAGTTCCGATCAGGAGGTCGCCTGGCGCGAACCGGCGCTGAAGTGGATCGGGCTCAGTGCTGACCGCATCAGAGGCCGGTATCGCGTTCCTGATCGCAGTCACCCGTCTTGCGGGGACGCGGTCCGCATCGATGAGGCGGCGCCCGATGCTGCCCGAGACCGCGATGACGTGGGCGGCGTGCCGGTACGCCGACCGGCTCGTACGCCACGCACGCTCGTCGCGCCACGATGCCTCGCTGTGTTCGGTGATCACCAGAGGGACGCCGTTACGCGCGCAGGCGACCGCCGCCGCGGCCGCGCTCGCGTGCATGTGCGCGTGGACAAGATCGAACCGACCCGTGCCGACGAGTCCGGAGAGCAGACGCGTGTACGTGACCGAGACACGACGCTTTACCAGATCTTCCGTCAGGGTGCGTACCGCGATGCCGGAGGCAACAGCCTCCCCGGCGAGCGACCCTCCCCTCGAGCACGCGATCGTCACGTCGTGGCCGCGGCGCTGGAGCCATGCCGCCAGACCGATGACGTGACGCTCGGCGCCGCCGATGTCGAGCGAGTCGCACACGAGGAGGATTCGCAGCCGAAGATCGGACCGTCCGCGCGAACCGACGGCTCC
>Ga0066698_10001165_pt1 | contig 11170 bp, 9 predicted proteins | sample GraSoiAngelo_147_FD_66457 | JGI IMG/M metagenome (GOLD analysis project Ga0066698, IMG submission 66457) | Grasslands soil microbial communities from the Angelo Coastal Reserve, California, USA - 14_1009_05_40cm | ecosystem: Environmental > Terrestrial > Soil > Grasslands | place: USA... | reverse complement strand
CGCCGAGCTGGAGAAGAAGCTGGGCTATCAGAAGGACATCAAGCCCGCCGTGCAGGAGGCGCGCCGGCTCATGAAGGAGGCGGGCTATGGCCAGGGCATCAAAGGGCTCGATTTCGTGGTGCGCGACGCCAACACCTTCAAGCTCTGGGCGGTCGCCATCCAGGCCATGCTCAGAGAGCACCTCAACATCGAGTGCAATCTGAGAGTCGTGCAGATCTCGCAGTGGTTCGACGAAGTCGGCGGCGGCAACTTCGATCTGGGTATCAGCGCGATCGTCTCCTCGCTGATGGATCCGTCCGACTACTTCAGCGCCTGGTACGGCAAGGACGGCCCGCAGAACTACTCGTACTGGACGAACCCCGGCTTCCACGACCTCGCCAACCAGATCGAGCGCGAGCTGGACGACAACAGGCGCAGGGCGATGGTCCGCAAGGCGGAGGACATCTTGGAAAACGATCCGCCGCTGATCCCGGTATCCTACGAGCAGATCTACGACGCCTGGTACAACAAGGTCCACGGGCAGAATCCATCCACGTACTTCGGGATTTACGACGTCGTGCGGTGGGACCAGGTCTGGCTGGGCTGAGGGCCGGCGCCTAGCGCGTGCGGAAGTACCTCGCGCGCCGGGCGGTGTACGCCGCCGTCACACTGCTCGGCGTCTCGCTCAGCGTCTTCGTGATCCTCCGGGTCCTGCCGGGAGATCCGCTGGTGGCCATCCTCGGCGTCGAGGGCCACGCGTCGATGAAGCCGGCCGACCGCGCGCGCATTATGGCCGACCTCGGGCTCAGCGACCCGTTGCCCGTACAGTACGTTCGCTGGCTCGCCGACATCGGAGCCGGCCGCCTCGGCAAGTCGTTCTTCCGCGGCGACACCGTGGCCGCGCTGATCGCGCACCGCGGCCCGATCAGCGCGGAGATCGGCGTGCTGGCCCTCATTGTCTCGTGGCTGGTCGGTCTTCCCGTGGGGATCCTGAGCGCGTTCAAGCCGAACAGCATTCCCGACGGCGTCGCGCGCGCGTTGTCGGTGTTGTTCATCGCCATCCCGGGCTTCTGGCTCGGCATGCTCATCGTCCTCGCGCTGCTGTTCTGGTTCGGCTACAAGGCGCCCATCGTGATCGTTCACTTCTGGCAGAGCCCGTGGGAAAACTTGCAGATCGTCATCGGGCCCGGCATCGTCCTCGGCCTGGCGCAGGGGGCGTACATCGCCCGCATGGCGCGCTCGTGCCTGCTGGAGGTCATCAGCGAAGACTTCGTGCGGACGGCGCGGGCCAAGGGGCTTCGCGAAGGCCTGGTCGTGCTTCGGCACGCGCTGCCCAACGCGCTCCTGCCGGTCATCACCATCTCCGGCGTGCTGCTGGGCTTCGTGCTGGGTGGCTCGGTGGCGGTCGAGCAGGCGTTCGGCGTGCCCGGCCTCGGGCGCGCGCTGGTCATCGCGGTGATCGAGCGCGACATCATCGTCGTGCAGAACCTCGTCCTGCTCTACGCCGTGATCTTCGTCGCCGTCAACGTCCTGGTCGACCTCAGCTACGCGTGGCTCGACCCGCGGATCCGCTACAGCTAGGCCCCCGTGACGACATCCGTGCTCGGCGAGCTGGTCCGCTTCGCCCGCCGTAACACGCTGTCCGCGCTCGGAGGCTTCGTCGGCGTCGTGATCCTCTTCGTCGCGCTGGCGGCGCCGTTGCTCGCGCCTCGAGACCCGCTCAAGGCGGACTTCCGGCACATGAACAAGCCGCCCGACGCTCAGAGCCTGCTCGGCACCGACCAGGTCGGCCGCGACACGTTGAGCCGTGTGATCTACGGCGCCCGCACGTCGCTGTTCGTGGCGTTCTCCGCCGTGATCCTGGGAACGACGGTGGGCTCGCTGTGGGGCGTCGCCTGCGGCTATCTGCGCGGGCGCTTCGACCTCGTGAGCCAGCGCATCATGGAGATCCTCCAATCGTTTCCCGACCTGATTCTCGCCATGGCCATCTCGATGGCCATCGGGACGGGGCTGCCGGCGGTGATCTTCGCCATCGCCATCACGCGCATCCCCTTCGGCGGGCGCGTGATTCGCTCGGTGGCGCTGTCGGTGCGCGAGATGCCATACGTCGAGGCGGGGCGGGCGAGCGGGGCTTCCGCGCTTCGGGTCATGACCTTTCACGTCCTGCCCCAGTGCGTCGCCCCCTATCTGGTCCTGGCGACGACGCACCTCGGCGTCGCGATCGTCATCGAGGCCGCGCTCGGCTTTCTGGGGGTCGGCGTGCCGCCCCCGACACCGACCTGGGGCAACATGCTGGCCGACTCGATCACCGCGCTCGTGCCCCCGTGGTGGCTGGCCTTCTTCCCGGGCCTGGCCATCACCGTGACCGTGCTGGCGTTCAACCTGCTCGGGGACGGCATCCGCGACACGCTCGATCCGAGGCTCTCGCCCGCGTTCTTACGGATGATGACCGGCGGGCGGCGCAGCTGAAGCCGCCCGAGGATCGTCAGCCAGCCGTCCTTCCGACGCAGAGCGCGACGATGTACCCTTCGTGCACGATGTGCCGCCCCCGCAATTCCAGGCCATCGGCCGTCGTGACTCGATGCCGCCCAAGCGCCGTTTCCACGCAGGTCACGCTGCGGAACGTCATATCCAGGCCGTTGCCCAGCACCTTCGCGCAGGCCTCCTTCAGCGCCCAGAGAATCGTCAGGCGTTCCTCCGTGGACCGTGATCCGATCAGGATGTCGCGGTCATGAGCGAACGCATGGGCTAGCCTCAGCAGACGTGACGAAACCTCCTCGACATCGATGCCGATTCTGATGTCGGGCGTGCTCGAGGCGCCGGCACAGGCGAAACGTCCCTTGTGAGACAGAGAGCAGTCGTACCCAGGGTCCGCGGGCAGCCCGGGTGCGAAGGAAAGTCGGGGCCGCCCGCGACTGTCCTTCACGATGGCGCACTCCCGCGGATCGCCGACGCGTCGACACCGCAGGAGCATGCTCTTCAGGCAGACCCGTGCCGCAAGCCACTCCCGGCGGCGCCGGGGATGCCGTAGCCGATCGAATTCTTCGTGCTCCTCGGGAGTCAGAAACCAAAAGGCCTTCAATTCCGTGTCGGCCAGGCGTGTCACGTCCAGTAAGGACACCTCGACGTCGCCTTCCCCCAGGGCGACCGGTATCAGCCCGACGTCTTCTGCCAGCACCAGATCGTCAGCTCCCGGTCGCGGCGCCCGCGTAGTCCTTCCGGTGGAAGTAGTTGGCGTTGTAGAACTCCAGCACGAGGTCGCGATAGACGGCGCGGGGATAGCGCGGCGGGTCGCCGGCGCTCACGCACGTCGGTAGGCACTCGATGACGGCATCGACGTTCGGGCTGTAGAAGAACGCGATCGAGTACCGGTCCTTCCCCGAATCGTTCAGCACCCCGTGCGGCGTCGACAGGAAGCGGTCGTTCGACCACCGCTTCATGATATTGCCGAGATTCACCAGAAAGGTCCCCGGAATCACCGGAGGCGCCATCCACTCGCCGCTCGGCAGACGGACGGCAAGACCCGGAACGTCCTCCCGGGCAAGCATGGTGATGAACGAGTTGTCCGTGTGGGGCCCTTGCCCGAACTGCTCCGTGTCGTCCGTCTCCTGGGGCGGGTAATGCAGGAAGCGGAGATTGATGTGCGCCTCGTTCCGGAAGAACTGGCCGAAGTGGTCCGCCGGCATCGCGAGGGAACGCGCGAGGACCGGGAGCAGGCGCTCGCCGAGTCCCTCCAGGGCCTTGAAGTACGCCACCATCGCCGCCCGCATTCGCTCGTGGCCCTCGGGCCAATGATTCTTGCCGCGCAGGGGCGTGCCGGCGACGACGTCCGGGTGCTCGGCGCTCCGGTCGTGGCTGATGAAGAAACTCTCGTTGAAATTCGGCCGGGTCGCCTTGTGCACGGTCGAGTGTCGCTGCATGCTCTCGTTCACGGCGAGATACCCGATATTGTTCTCGTTGATCTTGAGCCGGAGCTTCGATTCAAGCGGCATCGCGTGAAACTCGTGGGATGCCGCGAAGGCTGCGTCGATCTGCGTTTGCGGCACCCCGTGGCCGGCCAGGTAGAAGAAGCCGACCGTCTCGCAGGCGCGCTGCACGTCGCGCGCCGCGCCCTCGAGTGCCCCTGGCTCAGCGCGGAACGTCGGGCCGACGTCGATCAGGGGGATCGCCTGGGTCGCCTCGTGGACGTCCTTGACGGCCAGAGCCTTGAAGATGTTCATGCCAGCGCCTCCAGTTCGATCTCCCACTCCTTGAAATCCTAACGCCGCCCCGGGGGTTGGGGCCAGCAGGTTTTGGCGTCGACGGCTCAGTTTGACAGAGGCGGGAGCCAATCACTAGGGTAGGTACCGGCATCAGGCCTGGGAGGGGTGGCGATATGAGAAGAATTCCAATGACCTCGCGTCGCGGGTTTTTCAAACTGGTCGCCGTGATGTCGACGGCGCTCGCGGGGGTCCGAACGGCGGGCGCGGCGCAGGCGCAGCCGCTCCGACCGACGCCGAGTTGTCCCGACGCTCCGCAGCCGACGCCTCGGCAGACCGAGGGCCCCTACTTCAAGCCGGACTCGCCGAGGCGCGAATCGCTTCTGGAGCCGGGGATCACTGGGGTGAAGATCGTCGTGGCCGGTGTGGTCCTGTCTACGAGCTGCCAGCCGGTCCCGCGCGCGCTGATCGACTTCTGGCACGCGGACAGCAGCGGAGCGTACGACAACACCGGCTACCGACTGCGCGGCCACCAGTTCACCGACGACCAGGGACGCTATCGTCTCGAGACGATCGTGCCGGGGGAATACCCCGGGCGAACGCGCCATTTCCACGTGAAGCTGCAGGCCCCGAACCGGCCAGCGCTCACGACTCAGCTCTACTTTCCCGGCGATGCGGGGAACGGACGGGATCCCATCTTCAATCGCGACCTGGTGATGCGGGTGCAGGACGCCACCGACGGAAAGGCGGCGACGTTCGACTTCGTCATTCGATCCTGAATCGATGACACCGGTGCGGGTCGCGGCAGTGGGCGTCGGGGGTTGGGGGCGCGTGTTGGCCGACGCGACCCGGCAGGGGACGGGTCTTGCCATCGTGGCCTGCACGAGCCGCTCGGCCGACAACCGCGCAGCCTTTGCCAAGGCCTACGGCTGTCGGATCCACCCGAGCTTCGAAGCGGTCCTGGCCGACCCTCATGTGATCGACGACGCGACCTCCATCCTCTTCGAATTCGCCTCCGGCAGCCTGGGGTACCTTGGGACCTCGTGGGTGCACGCGAACCGCACTGCGGTTATCACCGTGCACGGGACCGAGGCGCAGGCGTGGAGCGAGGCGGATGGCACCCGGCTCTTTCTCGCGCGTCGCGGCCAGGCCGAGCGAATCGCGGTGCCCCTGACGGCGGTGGACCCGGTGGTCGATGAGCTCGCCGAGTTCGCCCGGTGCGTGAGAGACGGGACGACGCCGGAGGTCGGTGGCGAGGAGGCGACGGCTTCGCAGACCGGACACGCGGTGCTCGTGGACGGCGCGGGCCAGGAGGCACCGCGTCCATGACCGATTTCACGAGCGAGGTTCGCGACGGGATGCGCATCGACTGGGACATCCCGGTCCGCATGGACGACGGCCTCGTCCTTCGCGCCGACGTCTATCGGCCTCTCCAGGCGGGCAAGTACCCCGTCATCCTGGCCTACGGCCCGTACGGCAAATGGCTCCACTTCGAAGACCTCTACACCGATCAGTGGCGGCGCATGGCGACCGAGCACCCGGACGTCCCCGGGGGCTCGACGAACAAGTACCAGAACTGGGAAGTGGTCGATCCCGAGAAGTGGGTGCCCGACGGCTACGTCTGCGTCCGGGTGGACTCGCGCGGCGCCGGCCGGTCGCCCGGTCAGCTCGACATCTGGTCGGCCCGGGAGGCGAAGGATCTCTACCACTGCCTCGAGTGGGCGGCCGGGCAGCCGTGGAGCACCGGCAAGATCGGGCTGAACGGCATCTCGTACTACGCGATGAATCAGTGGCAGGTGGCGGCGCTGCAGCCCCCGCACCTGGCGGCGATCTGCATCTGGGAGGGCGCGGCCGATTACTATCGCGATCTCAGCCACCACGGGGGCATCCTCTGCACCTTCGGGAAGGCGTGGTTCCCGTCGCAGGTCATCCGCGTGCAGCACGGGCGCGGCACCAAAGGGTTCCGGAGTCGGATGAACGGCGACTGGGTGTCCGGGCCGCCGACCTTGACCGAGGAGGAGCTCGGCGGCAACCGGCGCGACTTCTACGAGGACTGCTGGCGAAACCCGCTCGCCAGTGACGAGTACTGGCGCTCACGCATGCCCGACTGGTCGCAGGTCAAGGTTCCACTCTTCTCCGCGGCCAACTGGGGCGGGCAGGGGTTGCATCCGCGAGGCAACTTCGAGGGGTTCGTGCGCTCAGCGTCCAAGCAGAAGTGGCTCGAGGTGCACGGCATCGAGCACTGGACGCACTTCTACACCGACTACGGCCTGAACCTCCAGAAGAAGTTCTTCGGCCACTTTTTGAAGGGCGAGGACACGGGATGGAAGAAGCAGCCGAGGGTCGTGCTTCAGGTGCGCCATCCCGGCGAGAGATTCGTCGAACGGCACGAGAAGGAATGGCCGCTCGCCCGCACGCGGTGGACCAAGCTCTATCTGAGCCCGGCCGACCAGAGCCTGGTTCGCGCGCCGATCGGCCGCAGGGGCAGCGTGGCCTACGACGGCTTCAGTGACGGCGTGACTTTTCTCACGCCGCCCTTGCCGAGGGAGACCGAGATCACCGGCCCCATCGCGGCGAGGCTCTACGTCTCATCCCAGACGGCGGACGCTGACCTTTTCCTCGTGGTTCGCGTGCTGACCGCGAACATGAAAGAGGTCGTGTTCCAGGGCGCGCTCGATCCGCACACGCCGATCGCTCAGGGGTGGCTCCGGGCTTCGCATCGTAAGCTCGATCCGAAGCTCACGCTGCCCTATCGCCCGTACCACACCCACGACGAGAAGCAACCGCTCATGCCGGGCACGGTGTACGAGCTGGACGTGGAGATCTGGCCGACGTGCATCGTGGTGCCCGCGGGCTATCGGATCGGGCTCACGGTGCGCGGGCGCGACTACGAGTATCCCGGCGGTCCGTCGACCGGGCTGGGAACACTCGGCGCGGTCTTCACCGGCGTCGGCCCCTTCCAGCACAACGATCCGCGCGACCGACCGCCCGGGGTCTTCGGCAAGAAGGTCACGATCCACTGCGGTCCCGGCCGCCCGTCGCACCTCCTGCTCCCGATCATTCCACCCGCCAGGTAGCGCGCTTCCTTCAGCGCTGGATCGCGCGCCAGATCTTCTCGGCTGTGAGAGGCATGTCGACATGGCGGACCCTGAACGGCGCGAGCGCGTCCACGACCGCGTTGACGATCGCGGGCGGCGCCACGCAGGCGCTGCCCTCGCCGACGCCTTTGACGCCCAGCGGGTTGAGGGGCGACGGCGTCACGGTCCGATCCACCACCAGCTCGGGCATGTCGTCGGCCCGCGGGATCGCGTATTCCATGAGCGTGCCCGTGAGCAGCTGACCGTCCTCGCCGTAGGCGATGCGCTCCAGTAGCGTCTGGCCGAGTCCCTGCGCGAATCCGCCGACGATCTGTCCGTCGATGAGGAGCGGGTTGATCGCGTTGCCGCAGTCGTCTACCGCGACGAAACGCTCGAGCCGCACCTGGCCGGTGTCGCGGTCGACACGAACCACGGCCAGGCCGGCCCCGAAGCTCCACGACGGCTGATCCTGGCGGAAGAACACGGTCGCCTCGAGCCCGGGCGTCTCCTGGGGGGGCAGTCCCATCCCGCGATGCGCGAATTCGCCGACCCGATCCCACCCGACGATCTTTTCGGGCACTCCCTTGACCTGAAACCCACCGCGCGCGAGCAGAAGGTCCTCCGGACTGGCCTCCAGAATCCTGGCGGCGAGCCGCCGTCCCTTCTCCCTGATCTCCACCGCGGCCTGGGCGAGCGCGTTGCCGCCGAGGCCCGCGCTGCGGCTGCCGAACGTGCCGATCGCTTGCGGCGCGCCTAGGGTGTCGCCGTGGCGGACGATCACGTCGTCGTACGCGACGCCGAGATGGTCGGCGACGATCTGGGCGAAGGTCGTCTCGTGCCCCTGGCCGTGCGGGCTCGATCCGGTAACGGCGGTGACCTTGCCGCTCCGTTCTACCCGGACAACTCCGCTCTCCCAGCCCAGGACATTGGTGGATTCGACATACGCCGCGACACCGATCCCCATGATCTCGCCACGCCTGCGCGCCTCGGCCTGCGCTCGGCGCAAATCTCGATAGTCCGCCAGCTCCACCACGCGATCGAGCGCTCTCGCGTAGTTTCCGGAGTCGTAGGCGACGCCGAACGGCGTGCGGTGGGGGAACGCCTCGGGCGAGATGAAGTTCCGCCGGCGAATCTCGACGGGATCGAGGCGGGTCGCCCGAGCCGCCTCGTCCATGAGGCGCTCGATGAGGTAGACGCCGACGGGCCGCCCCGATCCACGGTAGGGTCCGGTCGGCGCGGTGTTCGTGTACACGCCGATGCTCAGAAGCTCGGCGTTCTGGATCCGATAAGGACCGAAGATATGAGTCGAGGCGGACATCGGAGGCACGAGAGACAGCCCGAGCAGGTGGGCGCCGAGATCGAAGACCGCCTTGGCTCTGAGGCCAATCAGCTCTCCGTCGGCGGTCACCGCGCCTTCGGCTTCCGACACGGCGGCCCGCGCCTGAATGGTGGTGAGCAGGTCCTCGGTGCGGGTCGAGATCCATCTGATGGGGCGACCGAGCTGACGCGCGAGCGTGGCCGCCACGATCTCTTCGCGGTAGAGCGGCCCCTTCACCCCGAAGCCCCCGCCGACATCCGGCGCGATGACGCGGAGCTTGTGCTCCGGAAAGCCGGTGACCGCCGCGAGATCGGCGCGGGACAGAAAGGGGTTCTGGGTGGTCAACCACAGGGTCAGCTCGTCGCTGCCGGGGTCGTACCGCGCGAGCACGCCGCGCGGCTCCATCGGGGCTCCGGCCAGCCGGTTGTGGTCGAGGCGCACCTTCACGATATGGGCGGCTCTCGAGAACGCTCCGTCGACGTCGCCGCCCTTGAGCGGCCAGCTGAAGGCCTGGTTGGTCCCGAGCTGGGAGTGGGCGAGGGGAGCCCCGGGCTCGAGGCCGCGTTCGGGGTCGGCGACCGCCGGAAGCGGCTCGTAGTCGACCTCGATCAGCTCGGCGGCATCGCGGGCCAGTGACGGGCTCTCGGCGACGACTGCCGCGACCGGAACGCCGGTCGAGTCCACGACAGCTTCAGCCAGGTACGGACACTGGACCTGCTTGAGTCCCGGCAGCATCGCCATGAAGGGCAGGGGTCGCAACGAACCGAGATCCCTGGCCGTCACGACCCGAACCACGCCGGGGGCTCGGCGAGCCGCGTCGGTCCGGAGTGCGGCCACGCGGGCGTGGGCATGCGGACTCCGAAGAAACGCGAGGTGCGCAAGCCCCGGTAGCTTGATGTCCTCGACGTATTGCCCCCGACCCGTGATGAGCCTCGGGTCCTCCGTCCGCTTCAGCGGCCGGCCGACGTACGCCTCGCGGTCGCTCTCGCTCACCGGCCTCACCCGACCATCGTGTGGCTCAGCTCGCCGATGCCCTCGATCCATAGCTTCACCGTGTCCCCGGCCTTCAGGAACATGCGCCGCGGCATTCCCACGCCCGCCGGAGTTCCGGTCAGGACGAGGTCCCCCGGGTGCAGCGTCACGCGGGACGACAGCATGGCGACCTGCTCGGCCGTGCTGAAGATCATCTTCCCCGTATGGGAGTCCTGCATCAGCTTGTCGTTCACCCATAGCTTCAGCGCGAGGTTCTGAGGGTAGGGGATGTCACCGGCCGGAACGATCCACGGGCCGAGCGGACAGGCGCCGTCGAAGCACTTCTGGCTGAGCCAGTCGTAGTGGAAAGGCGAGGTCGCGGGATTCTTGTCGCGTCTCATGACGTCCCGCGCGGAGAGATCGTTGGCGATGGTGTAGCCGGCGACATAGTCGAGCGCCTTCTCCACCGGCACATCCCGCGCCGCCTTGCCGATCACCGCGGCGAGCTCGACCTCCCAGTCCACCATCTGCGAATAGACCGGTATCTTGACCCGGGCGCCGGGTCCCACCACCGAGCTTCTCGAGGTCTTGACGAAGTGCCAGGGTTTCTCGCCCAGCTCCTTCATGGTCGGCCCGGGCGCCTGACCCTGGGCACGCGCCATCTCGGCCATGTGATCGGTGTAGTTGGCGCCGGCGCAGTAGATGTTCCCGGGATAGAGCACCGGGGCCAACAACCGAGCGCGCTTGCGCGGCACGCCCTTGACGCGCCCCTTGCCGGACTCGATTCGCTTCGCGGCCTGGGCGAGGAGCCGTTTGGCCCGGCTCCAGTCATCGAGCACGCCGAGCACGCTCGAATGGGCGGAGAGGCCTGTGACCTTCGCCGCGTCGTACACCGTATCGCCGACGAGCACCCCGGCGCGCGCGGCTTGGCCCGCTTGATAACTCAGTAGCTTATAGGGCATGGCTTAGATCCCTCCTTGAAGCGGGAGATCCCGATGAGGAAAATGTGGTCGTCGAGGGCCTTGCCGAGAGCCCGACGATACCATAGCCTGTCGCACGCGACCGACCACTCGAACGGGGGACCCCATGAAGCAACTGACGGCCAACGTCTTCGTCGAGACCGAGCTCCGCGGGTGCAATCACGGGATCGTCACAACGTCCGACGGAATCGTGATGATCGACAGCCCACACAAGCCCAGTGACGCCATCAGACTTAAAGCGGACATCGAAGGCCGCGGCCGGCTCCGCTACATCCTGAACACCGAGCCCCACGGCGACCACTGGACCGGGAACGCGTACTTCGACGTCCCGGTGGTCGCTCACGAGGGCGTGAGAACCCGGATCCTGGCCACTGATATGGCCGCGCACGTCGCCCGGATCGCGTCGTTCGGGCCGGAGGAGCCGAAGCTGCTGGAGGGCTATCGGCCCAACGCCCCGGTGATCACCTTCCGAAGCGAGATGAAGCTCCACGTGGGCAACCACACCTTCCGCTTGGTCCACATGCCCGGCCACACGGCCTACCAGGCCGCCGTGATCGTGGAGGAAGAAGGTGTCGTCTTTACCAGCGACAACATCTTTTGCAAGGTGCACACCTGGCTCCAGGAGGCGGATCCTGACCTCTGGCT
>Ga0066698_10001163_pt1 | contig 11176 bp, 7 predicted proteins | sample GraSoiAngelo_147_FD_66457 | JGI IMG/M metagenome (GOLD analysis project Ga0066698, IMG submission 66457) | Grasslands soil microbial communities from the Angelo Coastal Reserve, California, USA - 14_1009_05_40cm | ecosystem: Environmental > Terrestrial > Soil > Grasslands | place: USA... | reverse complement strand
CGAGTTCGCGAGCTACGACGAGTTCGAGAACTTCGTCGAGCTCTTGATCAAGACGAAGTCGATCGACAACGGGCGCAAGATCTGGTGGGACCTGCGGCCGCACGCGTTCTATCCGACGATCGAGTTCCGCGTCTGCGATGCGGCCACGAGGATCGAGGAGACCCTCTGCCTCGCGGCGCTGATTCAGGCGATCTGCGCCAAGCTCCTCGTGCTGCGCGAGAAGAATCAAGGCTTCCGCCGCTACTCGCCGAACCTCATCCAGGAGAACAAATGGCGCGCGATGCGCGGCGGCATGGACGCGAAGCTCATCGACTTCGGCAAGCAAACCGAGGTCCCGATGAAGGATCTCACGATCGAGCTCCTCGAGTTCGTCGACGACGTTGTCGATGCGCTCGGCTCACGTAAGGAAGTGGACTACCTCGAGACGATCGCCCGAGAGGGCACGAGCGCCGATCGTCAGATCCGGGCCTGGAAGGAGTCGGGCCATCTGCACGCCGTCGTCGACCTCGTCGCGCGGGAGACGGTGGCGGGGGTTCCCGCCGTCGCGCTCTGATGCCGACGGTCACGGAGGCGGTCGAGGCGCTGGTGCGCGAAACCGTCGACCTCTCGGACGCGGAGATGGGTCGACCCTGGGTGTGGCGCGAGTACGACGACGAGGGTCTCCGCTTCGCGATCCTGCTGACACAGCACGAGCTCCGCGATCTCGCCGTGAGGCTCGGCGCGATTCGGCCCGCACCGCCGTCGCAGGCGGAGCGAATCCTCGGCCAGTACCACTACGCCTACCGGGATCTCGTGGGCGCGCTCGCCGGCATGCGCGACGCCGACCTCGACCGCGTGCCCGCGGAAGGCGAGTGGCCCGTCCGCGACGTGCTCGACCACATGCTCGGTGCGGACTACGGGTTTCTCGCGGTGATCCAGTACGCCCGCGCGCCGGATCGCCCGCGGGACGCGAAGGCCGCCGAGGATCGGTACCAATCCTGGAAGGCGGAACACGGCTACGCCGCGCCGGCTGTTTCGGGCGGCATAGCGGACGTGCGCAACACGCTGTTCGAGGTCCACCGGCGAGTGCTGCGGGAGCTGTCGGATCTCCCCGACGAGAAGCTCGAAGATCTCGCGACGTTCTGGGACGGCGACAAGCCGATCCGATTCCGGCTGCACCGCTTCGAGGCGCACTACGTCCAGCACACGATTCAGGTGGACAAAACCCTCGCGGCGATCGGACGCGCACCGACGGAGGCCCATCGGCTCGTCCGCATCCTGTATCGCGATCTCGCTGCGGTCGAGATGCTGGACTCCGGCGGACCCGGCCTGACGGAGCGCGAGGCGCTCGCGAAGACGATCGCCGAGCGCGCGGCGGAGATCGCCCCGGCCTGAAGGCGGCCGCACGGCCGGCCAGGCGGAGCCCTCGTTTCCGCCCGATCCAGCTTCCTCGGCCGCCGGCAGTCAGGCCGGGCTTGGCCTCGCACGACCTCCCTTCGAGCGTCTGGGCATGCGCTCTGCAGGCGGCAGGTTCATCAACATCTGACCGCTGGGCGGAGGAGGTTTAACCGTGAAAACCACGATGTTGTCTTTCTTAGCAATCGCCACCCTGCTGACCTCGGCCGTTTTCGTGGATGGCGGAAGGGCAAAGCTGAACCGAATCCAACGCGCTGCGACTCCAGTGGAGATAACCAGCCACGACGCGCGGATCAGTGAGGCCTACGGCAAGCTACCGCTGAGCTTCGAAGCGAATCGTGGTCAAACCGATTCGCGGGTCGACTTCCTCACGCGTGGCGGCGGCTACACGTTCTTTCTGTCCCGCGCGGAAGCCGTTCTCGAGCTACGCGCTGACAGACGCCCGGCAGAGCCGCGATCTCTGCAGTGGGATTCTGGTCGCGAGAAGGATCAGCTGACCGACGGCGGCAGCGTCGTGCGCATGCAGATCGTCGGTGCCGCGGCCGGGGCGGCCGGCAGCGGAAGGGATCAGCTCGCCGGAACGGTGAACTCATTCGTCGGCAACGAGCCCGCGGCCTGGGTCACGAACGTTCCGACGTACGCGAGGGTCGTCTATTCGAGCATCTATCGCGGTGTGGATCTCGTCTACCACGGCGACGGCGGGCGACTCGAATTCGACTTCGTCATCGAGCCGGACGCCGATCCGGGCGCCATCGGACTCCGCTACTCGGGAGCCGACAAGCTGCACGTCGATGCCGATGGCAACCTGGTACTCATGTTGCGCGACAGGGAGCTTCGCCAGACCGCGCCGAGCGCCTATCAGACGATCGACGGAGAACGGCGGGTCCGCTCTGTCAGCTACCGGTTGGATCCAGACGGAGTCGTCGGATTCGACGTGGGCGAGTACGACCTGACCGTGCCGCTTGTCATCGATCCCGTGCTCGCGTACTCGACCTACCTCGGCGGGAGCGGTGAGGATGCCGGCCGCAGCCTTGCGGTGGACGCATCCGGCAGCGCCTACGTCGCCGGCGACACGGCCTCGACGAACTTTCCGGTCGTGAACTCCGCCCAGCCGTACGCGGGCGGCACCGATGTCTTCATCGCTAAGCTCAACCCGTTCGGAAGCGCGCTCCTCTACTCGACCTTCATCGGCGGTGGCGACTATGACGTCCCGTTCGACGTCGCCATTGACGCGGCCGGCGATGCCTATGTGACGGGTTACACGCAATCGACGGACTTCCCGACGTCAACGCCATTTCAATCAGGATTCGCCGGCGGAGTTCGCGACGCCTTCGTGACAAAGGTGAGCCCCACGGGAAACGCGCTCTTGTACTCGACGTACCTCGGCGGGAGCGCGGACGACGAGGGCCGTGCAATCTCCGTCGACGCAGCCGCCAACGCCTATGTGTCCGGGGCGACTCGCTCGAGCGACTTCCCGACGCTGCTGGCGTTCCAATCGGGATTCGCGGGCTTGAGTGACGCCTTCTTGACCAAGCTCAACTCACTGGGGAACGCGCTTCTGTACTCGACGTATGTCGGCGGCAGCGCCGAGGAGCTCGCTGACAGCATTGCGGTGGACGCAGCGGGCAACGCTTACGCCGCTGGCTTCACTCTTTCGACCGACTTCCCCACCGCGAGCGCCTTTCAGTCGGCACCTGGCGGCGGGTTCGACGGGTTCGTTTTGAAGCTCGGCCCTCTCGGGAATGCGCTGGTGTACTCGACTTACCTGGGCGGGACAATGAACGATGCGGCGAGCGGCATCATCGTGGACGCGTCCGGTAGCTCATACGTGACCGGCTTCACCGAATCAACGAACTTCCCAACGTTGACACTTCTTCAGCCGGTTTTGGCGGGGACTCGCGATGCTTTTGTCACGAAGCTCAATCCGCTCGGCAACGGCGTGGTCTTTTCGACCTATCTCGGTGGGAGTGGGGTGGACGCGGGATTCGATATCGCCCTCGACGCGACCGGCGGTGCCTTCGTGACGGGTGACACGCAATCCAACAATTTCCCCACCGTGAACGCATTCCAGCCGGTGCGAGGCGGCGGCTCCGATGCATTCGTGGCGAACGTGAATCCGCTCGGCAGCGCGCTCGTGTACTCGAGCTACCTCGGCGGAAGCGCAGAGGATGGTGCCGAGGGGATCGCCGTTGATAGTGCCGGCGACGCCTACGTAACAGGGTTCACCGGGTCGACGAACTACCCAGCGACCGTCGGCGTGTTCCAGTCGGCGAACGCGGGATCACTTGACGCGATCGTGGCGAAGATCGGCCTGCTTCCCGGCACCGTGCTCTGCACCGTGACGCTCAACGAAGGCGGGTGGATCATCGCGGCGAACGGCGACATGGCGACCTTCAACGGCGTCGTCATGACCGATGCGCAGGGTGTCCCCTCAGGACACGAGTCGTATCTCGACCACGGGCCGGCACAGCCGATGAGGATGGACTCGACGACGATCTTTGCCGTGACGTGCAGCGACGATCGCACGACCGCATCGATCTTCGGCCAAGGGACCATCGATGGCCTCGGCAACCATGCGTTCCGGATCGACATGGTGGATGGCAGCCAGAGCGGGGCGGCCGACCGGTACGGCATCACTCTCGACAACGGATACGCATCGGGGCTGCAGCCGCTCGGTGGCGGAAACATCGTGATCCACTAGGGCCGCGAGCGTCTGCATGGGAAGGGGCGCCGCGCGAGCGGCGCCCCTTCGGTTCCCAGAGCTCCGGCGCAAGCGCCTACGGCGCCGTGGCGAGCTCTCTCGCCACCGCGGTGACGACATTTCCCGCCTTCCCGAGCCGAGCCTCTTGTACGACCGACGGCTTGTCGGCATAGACGTGGAGGAGGTACTCGGCAAAGCCGATAAGCACCGCCGGAACCCGGCGTCGCACGAAGCTCGTCTGGTCGCTGCCGCCCGAGCCTGTGCCTTGCGACGCGACTCCGAGCCTTGTCGCGCTATCCCGGACCCGGCGCTGCAGGTCGGGCGCGTCGTTCGAGACGATCAGCGTGTCGCTGCAGCAGCCGATGACATCGAGGTTCAGCACGGCGACGAGGCTCTCAACTCGGCCCGGGATCGTAGCCATCTGAGCAACATACGCATCCGAGCCGTAGAAGCCCTCCTCCTCTCCGGCGAACGCGACGAAGACGATCGAATGATTGAGCGACGAGCGGACCGCGGCGAGCGCGCGCGCGACCTCGATCGTGACCGCGGGGCCGGATGCGTTGTCGTTCGCGGCCTGGAACACCGAGCCGTCAGGGTCCGTGCCGACCCCGTCGAGATGACCACCGACGAGCACGGCGCGCTGGGTGTTGTTCGGATCGGGGGCACGAAGGAGACCCACGACGTTCATGGCGTCAACGTCGTGCACCGGTGTGAGTGACACGGATATCCGAACCGTTGTGGCGATATCGAACGCGGACGCGGGCGCGCTGGGGTCGGCGCGATGTGCTCGGACGAGCTCCTGGGTCGTCGACAGGCTCTGTCCGGCGACGGCAAGCAGCTGGTTCGCGACGTCCTCGTTGACGATGAGCGCGGGGATGGTTTCGCTCTGGAAGCGCGGGCCGAACGAGTACCGGAGCGTCGCGCCGCCGACCAGAAGCACACCGATCGCCCCTTCCTGGTACGCGTTCTCGACGGAGCTGCCGCCGTTCGGTGCGGTGGGACCGGTGACGAGGGCGATCTTCCCGCGCACGTTCGCGCCGGCGAAGTCGTTCACGCCCCCACTACGTGCTGCGCCGCCGACCACGGTGATTCCCGCTTCGGCTGTGCCTCCACCCGCGCGGCCGCCCACCGTTTCGGTGAAGTCAACACGCGGGCGATAGGTCTTCCCGCCTGAACCGGTGAGCGTGGACATCGCGGTGAGGTCGACGAGCGGCATCGTGAAGTGCTGGAAGTAGGTCCCGTTGTCGCCGAGGGGCTCGAGCCCGATCTCGCGGAAGCGGTCGGCGACGTACATCGCGGCATCGCGGTAACCGGCGGAGCCCGAGTACCGCCCGCCGCGGGCCGGATCGGCGAGGTAGTCGACGTGAGCCTTCGCCTTTGCGGCGTCGAAGGCCGCCGCGGCCGGCGCTATGACCGCGGAGGAGGGGGTCGGAGAGCTCGGAGCGGGTGTGGGCAGATTGCATGAGATAGCGATCGCGAGGACGAGGAGAAGCGCTGGGCGGCGGTGCAATCCACCTAACATAGTGAGTCACCGCCATGAAGTTCTATCTGACGACAGCGATCGCATATGTCAACGACCGGCCCGGGCTGCACCACGCTTACGAGTTCGCCGGTACGGATGCACTCGCCCGTTTCCATCGACAGCGCGGCGACGATGTGTTCTTTCTAACCGGAACTGACGAGCACGGCGCGAAGAATCTCGAAGCTGCGAAAGCCGCGGGTGTCGCGACGAAGGCGTTCGTGGACCGGAACGCCGCCGACTTCAGGCGCCTCGCGGACCTGTGGCAGATCTCGTACGACCGGTTCATCCGCACGACGGATTCCGACCACATTGCGGGCGTACAGGAATTCGTGCGCCGGTGGATAGCGAACGACGACGTCTACCTGAGCACTTACGAGGGCTGGTACTGCACGCGATGCGAAGCCTTTTACGAGGAGGCCGATCTCCTTCCGGACATGCGGTGCCAGTTCCACCCGAACAACCCCGACGCGGTACAGCGGGTGAAGGAGGAGAACTTCTTCTTCCGGCTCTCGAAGTACGAGAAGCCCTTGCGGGAGCTCTATGACAAGAATCCGAGCTTCACCGTTCCGGAATACCGGCGGAACGAAGTGCTCGGATGGCTGAACCGCGGCTTGCGGGACATCAGCGTTTCCCGCGGGCGCAGCCTCAAGTGGGGCGTGCCATGGCCGGGGAACCCCGACCACACGGTCTACGTTTGGTTCGACGCGCTGATCAACTATGTGACGGGGGTTGGCTTCGGCACCGACGAGGGTCGTTTCAAGAAATGGTGGCCGGCCGATGTGCATGTGATCGGCAAAGACATCACGCGGTTCCACTGCATCTACTGGCCCGCGATGCTCATGAGTGCTGGAGTCGAGCTGCCGCGGCAGATCTTCGCGCATGGCTTCCTCGAGTACCGCGGGCAGCGTCTTTCGAAGTCGAGCGGCAACATGATCGACCCGTTCGCGTGCGCAGAGGAATGGGGCGTCGATGCAGCCCGCTATCTCGTCCTGCGCGAGGCGCCGTTCGAGAAGGACTCGCCCATCTCGCCCGAGCTGTTGAACGCGCGCTTCAACGCCGATCTCGCTAACGGGCTCGGCAATCTTGTCTCACGGACGCTGAGCATGGTCGAGCAGTATTGCGACTCGCGAGTGCCTGCGCCGGGCACGCCGGTCGAGTCGGAGCGTGGCGTGCGTGAAGCCGCGGAGCGCGCTTTGCGCGACCACGACGTCGCGGCACGCGAGCTCCATTTCGCGGACGCACTTGCCGCCGTGTTCTCGCTCATCGCTGCGGCGAACAAGCACTACCAGCAGACGAAGCCGTGGCAGCTCGCGAAAGCGGCAGGTGAGCGCGCGCGCCTCGAGTCGTCGCTCTACGCGGGGCTCGAGGCCGTTCGGCTCGCGGCGTACCTTCTCTATCCCTATCTGCCGACAGTCGCCGATCGGATCACCGATCAGCTCGGCGTCGCCGCAGCGAGCAAAGCACCGTGGGCGGAGGTGGCTCGTTGGGGCGTGCTTCGCGAGGGATCGGCAGTGCGTACCGGCGCACCCCTCTTCCCGCGGTTGGAGCGCACGACGGCCGCCTGACTCGTGATCGACGCGCACGCCCATCTAACCGATGCGCGTTTCGCCGCCGACGTCGGCGATGTCCTCGAGCGTGCGCGAAGGGCCGGCATCGAACGAGTGCTCACTGCCGCGGAGGACCTTCCCTCGAGCGAGGCCGCGCTCGCGCTCGCCGCGCATCACGATGACGTTCGCGTCGCCGTCGGCATCCATCCGCATCGCGCCGGGTCGTGGAACGTCGAGGCACTATCAGCGCTGACCGAGCTTGCGCGCGATCCGCACGTCGTCGCGATCGGCGAGATCGGCATGGACTTCTCCGGCCGGAGCGCGCCGCCTCCGGTGCAGGAGGCCGCCTTTCGCGGACAGCTCGCCCTCGCGACGCTTCTGAACCTTCCGGTGGTCATCCATGTACGAGATTCAGGAGATCGCGTGCGATCGATCCTCGGCGAGGGCCTCGACGTCCGCGGGATGGTGCACTGTTACAGCGAGGGTCCGGAGGAGTTGGCGGCCTGGCTCGACTTCGGCCTCCACATCTCGTTCGCCGGCACCCTGACGTACCCGGGGAGTGACCGGCTCCGCGCCGCAGCGGCGCGCGTCCCGGCCGATCGGCTCCTCGCTGAGACCGATGCGCCGTACCTGGCCCCACAGAATGCCCGTGGCCGCCGGAACGAGCCCCTCTACGTCGCGGCGACCCACGCGGCGCTCGCCCGGGAGCGCGGCGTCGATATCGGCGACCTTGCCGGACAGATCGCCGGGAACGCCCAAAAGCTCTTCGGAGAGCCCTGGGGAACCTAGCTCGCCCGCCTGACGTCTACGCACACAAGACCGTCGAAAGCTGGTGAAGACAATGCGCAAGCTCGCCCTTCTTATCGCGGCCCCACTCCTCCTGGCCACGGCGTGTTCCAGCGCCGGGAGTTCGCCGACCGCTCAGGGTCGCGGCGGAGAAGTCGGCGCTCCGGCGCCCGGCGCCGCGGACTCCTTTTCGAGTGTCAGCGGAAATGCGGCGAGCGCGCCGAACCAGGGCATTCCGACCGTTGTCGTGAGCGGCGACCGCAACCTGATCCTCACCGCCAAGATCGACATGCGCTCGAAGGATCCATGGCTCACGAGCGACCGCGCGCAGGCCATCGCCTCCGGCCTCGGCGGCGACGTCCTGAACCTGACGCAGAGCGGCAACGGAGACACGCGTAGCGCGAACGTGACCATCCGCGTGCCGTCGAGCCGGTTCGGCGACGCGCTCCAGCAGCTCAAGAACCTCGAGGGCGAGATCGCGACGTCCGGCGTGAGCGCGCAGGACGTCACCGATCAGTTCGTCGACCTGCAGGCTCGTCTCGCCGCGAAGCAGGCCGAGGAGCAGCGCTACCTCGCGATCCTGGGGCGGGCAAACACGATCGACGAGATCCTGAAGGTCGATGCGTCACTCGCCAACGTCCGCACGCAGATCGAGCAGCTCACCGGACAGATCAACAGCATCAAGCAGCGGACCGACTTCTCGACGATCTCGATGTCGATCTCGACGCTCTCCGCTCTGCCCGGCGACACCGCTCCCAAGGCATGGGACCCCGCCAAGACCGTCGGCCGCGCGCTCGCCGCGCTCGGTGCGATGCTGCAGGTCTTCGCTGACGCGGTGATCTGGCTGATCGTCTTCGGCTGGCTCCCGCTTCTCGCCTTCGCGATCGTGCTCTTCGCGACGACGCGGATGCGCCGTCCGGCATCTCCCGCCGCACCGACCACCTAAGCAAACGCAAGCAATCGCGAAGAGCCCGTCGACGATGACGGGCTCTTCGTTTTGCGTCGGAGCGATCGGGAACTAACCTCCGATCGTGCGCCCACCGGCTGAGGCGATCGGGACGCTCGCGCTCATCGTCGGTGTCATCGCACTTCTCATCTTCGTCGCCGTCGAAGGGGCGCTCGTCTACGCGATCTGGCGTTACCGCGCATCGCGCCACGCGGCCGGAGAACCCGCCACATTCGAGCGGAACCGGCGGATCGAGATCGCCTGGACCGCGGCACCAGCGCTCATCCTCGCGGTCGTGTTCGTCCTCATGCTCGGCACGGTGGCCGAGATCAACGGTGCGGGCACCGCTCCCGCGATGCGGATCCGCGTGATCGGACATCAGTGGTGGTGGGAGTTCCGCTACGGCGACGTCCAGACCGCGAACGAGCTCCACATCCCGACCGGGACAGCCATCGAGCTCGATCTCACCTCGGTCGACGTGATCCACAGCTTCTGGGTCCCAGCGCTGGGCCCCAAGGCCGACATGCTCCCTGGCACGACAACTCACCTGCGGATGTTCGCGGCGGGCGCGGGCGCGTACGAGGGGCAGTGCGCCGAATTCTGCGGGGTTGAGCACGCGTGGATGCGCATTCGCGTCGTCGCCGAGTCGCAGGCTGACTTCGACGGATGGCTTCGCGCGCAGGCCATGCCGAGGGCGACGATCGAAACCGACGCGGAGCGCTTATTCCTCTCAACTCTTTGCGTGAGCTGCCACACGGTCCGTGGGACTCCTGCCGCGGGCACGGGCGGACCCGATCTCACGCACGTCGGGTCACGGGCGACGATCGGTGCGGGCGTCCTTTCGAACGATGTCGCGCACATGCGCGCATGGCTCGACGATCCGCAGCGCTACAAGCCGGGCTCGCTCATGCCGCGCGTTCCGCTCTCGGAAGCGGACCTCGACGCGCTCGCGGCATACCTCGGCAGCCTCAGATGACCGCGATCCCGCTCTGGGTCCGCCGGCCGGCCGGCGAGCGCGTGGGGTGGCTGCGCACGGTCGATCACAAGGAGATCGGCGTCCTTTACATCGGCATGGGTGTCGCGTTTTTCGCGCTGGGCGGGCTCGAGGCGCTCCTGATCCGCGCACAGCTCGCTACGCCGCAGGCCAGGCTGGTCGATCCGTCGACCTACGACCAGGCCTTCACGGTCCACGGCGTCACGATGATCCTGCTCGCGGTCGTCCCGCTCCTTGTCGGATTCGCGAATTACCTCGTGCCGCTCATGATCGGCGCCCCCGACGTGGCGTTCCCTCGTCTCAACGCGCTCTCGTTCTGGCTCTCGCTCGCCGGCGGCATCGTCCTCTACTTCAGCTTCCTCGCCGGCGGCGGACCCGATACGGGATGGTTCTCGTACGCACCGCTGGCGGAGCGCGCGTTCTCGCCGGCGACCGGCGTCGACTACTACATCCTCGGGCTGGCGGTGAACGGGGCCGGCACGATCATCGGCGCGATCAACCTCGCCGTGACGATCCTGTTGATGCGCTGCCCCGGCATGGCCATCTCACGAGTCCCGCTCTTCGTGTGGATGACGCTCATTACGAGCATCCTCATCCTCGGGGCGTACCCCGCACTCACGGCCGCGCTCGTCATGTTGCTCGTCGATCGACAGCTGGGTGGCCATTTCTTTGATCCGTCGGGGGGCGGGCAAGCCGTGCTCTGGCAGCATCTTTTCTGGTTCTTCGGGCACCCCGAGGTCTACATCATGGTCCTGCCCGCGATGGGGATGATCTCCGAGGTCATCCCGGTGTTCAGCCGCAAGCCGATTTTTGGGTACGCTTTCGTCGCCGGCTCGAGCGTCGCGATCGCGTTCCTCTCGTTCGGTGTGTGGGCGCATCACATGTTCGCCGTGGGCCTCGGGGACACCGAGAACGCGATCTTCTCGGCGACGAGCATGCTCATCGCCATTCCGACCGGCGTGAAGATCTTCAACTGGATCGCGACGATGATCGGCGGCCGCTTGCGGATGACGACTGCCATGCTGTTCGCGGTCGGTTTCATCGCGATGTTCGTCATCGGGGGGCTTTCGGGCGTGTCGCTCGCCGTGGTGCCGCTCGATCTCGCCGTCACCGACAGCTACTACGTCGTCGCGCACCTTCACTACGTCCTCTTCGGCGGGACGATGCTCGGCATTTTCGCCGGCGCGTACTACTGGTTCCCGAAGATGACCGGACGGCTTCTCAGCGAGCGGCTCGGCAAGTGGCATTTCTGGCTGACCTTCGCAGGATTCAACCTGACGTTCCT
>Ga0066698_10001158_pt1 | contig 11188 bp, 9 predicted proteins | sample GraSoiAngelo_147_FD_66457 | JGI IMG/M metagenome (GOLD analysis project Ga0066698, IMG submission 66457) | Grasslands soil microbial communities from the Angelo Coastal Reserve, California, USA - 14_1009_05_40cm | ecosystem: Environmental > Terrestrial > Soil > Grasslands | place: USA... | reverse complement strand
AACCCCGGATCTGGGGGAATGACGCGTTGCTAGTGGGTGTCTGGGAAAGCGGCGACGGGTGCAGGAGTTATCCTAGACCCCTCGCACGCCTCCGTCAAGGTCGCGTGTGGACCTGACCCCGTTCCTGGTGGCCTGGCGGCACAGCGCCCTGCGCGACCGGGAAGTCATTGACGCGCTTGTACATCCGACCCATGCCCCGCCCTCGCCGCAGCTGGCCGCCGCCCTGGCCGAGTGGCCCGGGAGCTACTACTGGTCGGACGAGCCCGACGGCCGCCACCTGATCCTCACCCGCCCCACTCCCGGGCGGCGCCGCGAGCGCTGGGGACTGCACGGCGCCCTCTTCGCGCTGACGCTCCTCACGACGACCGTCGCCGGCGCCATTCTCGCGGGGACGATTCCCTACGACCCGAATCCGATCCGGCTGCTTCGCGGGCTCCCCGCCGCCGGGCTCGGCGCATGGGCGTCGGGGCTGGCGTTCTCGCTGCCGCTGCTCGCGATCCTGCTCGCCCACGAGCTGGGGCACTACGTGACCGCGCGCCGCTACCAGCTCGACGTCTCGCCGCCGTACTTCATCCCGGTGCCGCTGTTCCCGTCGTTCGTCGGCACGATGGGCGCCTTCATTCGCCTGCGGACGGTGGTTTCCGACCGGCGCCAGCTCTTCGATGTCGGTGTCGCGGGACCGATCGCCGGGTTCGTCGTCGCGCTGCCGCTGCTCGTCGTCGGCCTCGTGCTCGGACGCCCGCTGGCGCCCGATCCGGCAGTTCCCGGGATGTTCCTGCGCATCGGCCAGGGCACTATCGCGCTCGGCGACTCGCCGCTGACATGGGTGTTGCGCCGACTGGTCGTGGGGCCGCTGCCGGGTGTGCCGCTCCATCCGCTCGCGTTCGCGGCCTGGGTCGGGATGTTCGTGACGATGCTGAATCTCCTGCCGCTCGCGCAGCTCGACGGCGGCCACCTCCTCTACGCGGTGTTCCCGGGCTGGCACGAGCGGGTGGCGCGGGCGTTCCTGCTGTTGACGGCGGTGATGGGGGCGTGGTGGTGGGGATGGTGGGTGTGGGTGTTGCTCGTGCTGGCGTTGTCGCGCGGTCGCCTGGGGCATCCGCCGGTCCTCAATTCGAACCGTCCCCTGCCGCCCTCGCGCCGGCGCCTCGCCTGGGGAGCCCTGCTGCTGTTCCTGGTCACGTTCACGCCGGTGCCGTTTCCGCTCTGAGACGGAGACGGGCGGGGTCGGGCAGGGACGGACAGCGTCGGGCGCGGTTCGCCCGTCACCGTCCGACTCTGCCCGCCCCTGTCCGTCTCCGTTTCACCATTGCGCAACTCTTCTTGCCTTATATCTTTACCCAAACCAGCCTACGGGTCGGCATGCCCGCACAACCGGCGCGATCTGGCGTTTCGGAACCACGCGAAGCAGTCATTCACGACCTCCCCCCGATTCGGTTCGACGGACAACTCATCGCTGTACGCCTCGCGGTCCGACGCTCGGAGGACGCCATCTGGCGCGGTCGGGTGCTTTTTGGCGCGCAGGACACCGAGCACGAGCGCGCCACGGCCGAGATCTTCTGCGCTACCTCGGAGCAGGAGCTGTGGCAGGCGGTGCGGGACCTGCGCGATCATCATCTCCGCGATCTCTACCGTTCCCTGCTGTAATGCCGGGCGATCCGCTCTCCAAGCTGCGGCACGACCTGTCGAACCCCCTCTCGGCGATCCTGGCGGAGACGCAGCTGCTGCTGCTCAATGAGGAGCGCTACGACACCGAGACGGTGCAGGGCTTGAAGCAGATCGAGGCCATGGCGCGCAAGATGCGCCAGATGATCCACCCCGACATGTGAGTCGGCCACACCGTCCGCGGTTCACGTCGACGGCGCGCTGGTGGAGCCCCGCGCGGTTGCTGTTGCGGCGCCGGGAGTGGGGGCGCTGGCCGCCGAGCCGCTGGCGGCGCCGGTGGTGGTAGCGACCCGCCAGCCGTTGGTGAGATAAAGAACCAGCAGCACCGCCGAGGCTGCGCTGACCCCGAGCTTCCAGACGGCGGGCGCGTCGCTGGTCGACAGCAACCCTTCGATGGTCCCGGCCAGGGCCAGGAGGCAGACCACCGCGCCGATCATGCGCACCGCCACGGCCCCCTCGACCACCAAGGCGTCCCGTCGCAGCCGATCGCCTGGGGCGATCAGCGCTCCGGCGAGTCGCAGACCCGCCCCGCCCGAGATGAAAATCGCGGTCAACTCCAGCACGCCGTGGCCGGCGACGAAGGTGGCGAGGTACTCCGCCGCGTGGTAGTTCGCGAACACGCCGAACGCCAACCCCAGCATCAGCCCGTTGAAGACGAGGGAGTACACCGTCAACAGCCCGGCCAGCAGGCCGCCGGCGAACGCCGCGAAGCACACCCAGATGTTGTTCGAGATGATCCACGCCGCGATCGGGGGGCGGCTCTCAGGCTCAGCCTGGGCGTACGTCTGCCCGCGCGCTTCCCGATCCGCCGCCTGCTGCGCGCGGCTCACCATTCCGGGCATGACCTCCTCGGCAAGCTCGGGCCGCGTGCGAGCCACGCCGTAACCGACGACTGCCGGCGCCGCGAACAGCAGGAAGGCCACGAGCACGTACCGCCACGAAGTCACGACGGCGGCGGGGAAATCGGCGACGACGTAGCGCCACAGCGGCGGCCGCCGCCGGCCGCGGCTGCGGTACAGGGCATTGTGCCCCGCGCTCACCAGGCGCTCGAGGTACTCCACGACGCGCGGGTCCACGCCGTAGGTGCGGGCGCGGGCCAGGTCGGCGGCGACCTCGCGATAGCGTGCCGCGAAGGACGGGATCTCCCCGGGCGGCAGCGCGCCGACCCCCGTGCGCTCGACGCGGGTCGCCACCGTGTGGAACGCCTCCCACGTCTCCCGCTTGCGGGCCACGAACCGCTCGGCGGGCAGGGAGGTCCGCCCCGCGGGGCCCCCTCCCGTGCGCGCGCGCGCGGCGAACCGCCCGCGGCGCTTGCGCTGTTCGTCGGCGAAGAGCTCGAGCAGGTACTGCTCGGCGTCCCCCGCGCGCCGCGGCACCTTTGCCTCGAAGCGGTGGGCCATCTCCTGCGCCAGCCGCAGCTGCACTTCGGGCGCGAGGTCGCCCAGGCGCGCCAGGAACCGGTCGAGGAGGCGGAACTCGTCCTCGGTCAGCTCGGGGGGCCCGGCCTCGACGGGCTCTTCTGCCGGGGCGGCCGCGGTGAGGGCGGCGAGAGCGTTGTCGATGGGCCGATCCCGCACCACGATCGTGCCGGCGGCCATGTCGCCCAGCCGCTTGTGACTCTTGGTCAACAGGACCAGCAGGATCCCAGGGGCAAAAAACAGGAAGGGCAGCATGAAATCGACAATGCGCAGCACGTTGCGCACGACGACCGCGCTCATCGTCGCGGCGCGGCCGGTGTCCATGACGACGCGGATGCCGAGCGCGCGCTTGCCGATCGTGCGACCGCCCCAGAAGCCCTCCAGCAGGACGTAATAAAGGATTAGCGCGAAGCCGTAAAACAGGGTGAGGAGGGCGGTGGCCCAGCCCGCGGCGACGCTGTCGAGCTGGGACAGGAAGCCGCCGACGATCTGAATGAGGATCAGCAGCGCTGTGATGAGCAGCCCGTCGAGCGCGGCGGCGGCCGTGCGGGAGCCGACGCCCGCCAGCTCCAGTCGCAGCTCGACGTGTTCCGGAGTCTCGACCTCGTGCCGTTGCCGCAGCCATTCCACCGGCGCCAGCGGCCCTCGCGCGGGAGCGCTCACATCCTCATCTTACCGCCGACCCGGAGAGGGAGCGAGTGGCGGATGAGCGATTTACGGCCGATGGAGTTCGGCGAGGTCCTGGACGGTGCGTTCACGATGTACCGCCGCAACTTCGGGCTGTTCTTCAGGCTCAGCGTGGCGATCTCCGCCGTCCCGGCGGCGCTCTTCCTTTATCTGCAGTTCCGCTTCAGCGGCACGACCCCCGACCAGTCGATGGCCGTGTTTCAGACCCACTTAGGGGAGTTGATCGGGCTGGGACTGCTGTGGGCCGTGCTCGCGATGTGCGCCAAGGTGATGCTCACCGCAGGAGCGATTCACGTGATCTCCGCGTCGTATCTCGGCCGCCCGGCGACGCTGGGGGAGGCGCTGCGGCTGGGGGCCTCGAAAATCGTGCCGCTGATCCTGGTGGGGCTGGGGAAGTGGCTGCTGGTGTTCATCATCTACCTCGTGGGCGTCGTGATCTGGGCCCTGCTCGTGGGCGTGAGCGGCGTGGGCGGGCCAGTCTTCGTGGTCGTCGTGGCGGTGGGGGGCGGCATCGCGCTGTTGTGGTTTCTGGCCTTCGTGCTCAGCGGCTACGCGCTGACGACCCCCGCGGTGGTGCTCGAGGAGTTGAGCAGCTCGTTCGACGCGTTCGGCCGGTCGTGGGACCTGACGCGCTCGCACAAGCTCAAGGTGTTCTTCCTGTGGCTGGTCGGCTGGCTCCTCACCTGGTTCGTGCCGTTCCTGTTCTTCTTCGGTCTCGGGGTGCTCGTGAGCCTGCGCGCGCCGTCCCTGCAACTGCCCCTGGTGGTCGTGAACACCGTCGTCAGCATCGCCCTCGCCGCGGCACTCCCGTGCGTGTACACCCTGATGTACTACGATCTGCGTATGCGCCGAGAGGGCTTCGACCTTCAGCTCCTCGGACAGCAGCTGGGGATCGGCTGACGCAGGTGTTCGCGGGGTGGCAGGCTGTGCCGGTGGACTCGGTCCGCCGCGCCGTCACCGACGTCTTCGCGCGGCCCGAGTTCCGGTGGGAGCCCCCGCGCCATACCCTGCAGTGGCTGGAGGACGGGTGGCGCCGCTTCGTGGCGTGGGTGAACGGATTCGGCGACCGCCATCCCCTGCTCGGCGACATCCTGTTATGGGCGTCCATCGTCGCCCTCACCGCGATCGTGGTGCACGCCGGGTACGTGACGTGGCGGATCTACCGCGCCACGGTGCGCGTGGCCGCCGCGGGCACGGCGTCCGGCGTGCCGGTGCTCCTCGACCCGGCGGCGCACCGGCGCCTTGCGGAGGCGCTGGCGCTGGAGGGGCGTTTCGCCGAAGCGCTGGCGCACCGCTTCATCGCGGTGGTGCTCGAGCTCGAGCGGGCGCGCGCCCTTCGCTACCACCCGTCCAAGACGCCCGCCGAGTACGTCGGCGAAGCGCGGCTCGATCAGACGGGCCGCGCCACGTTGGCCGGACTCGTCGGCCGGCTGTACCGCCACGTGTTCGGCGCCGTGCCGTGCGACGAGCCCGGCTATCTCGAGTTCGGCGCCGCGGCCGATGGCCTCCGGGAGCATGTCGTACAAGACTGAGATCGGGCTCGCGCTGTTCTTGGCGGTCGCCATCACGGTGGCGATCGTCGCGGGTCGCAGCGCGCCCAAGCCGGTGTCCGAGGACCAGCCGCCCTCGACCTTGCTCACCGGCCCCGGCGGCACCAAGGCGGCGTACGAGGTGTTGGCGCGGCTGGGGGTGGCCGAGGAGCGCCTGCGGCGGCCGCTGTTCGACCTCATGCGCGACGCGCGGCACCGGCCGGCGCTGCTGGTCGTCGTGGCGCCGCCGCTGGGATTGGAGCCGGCGGAGTTGGACCAGGTGGTAGACTTCGTGCGCGGCGGCGGCGAGGTCGTCGCCGCCAGCCGCGGCGGTGGCCTCACGCTCTGCTTCGGGTGGGAGGCGACCCGCAATTTCGTCCGTTTCGAAGCCGAGAGTCTGCGGGTGCTGCCGCCGCGGCCCGGACTGGCGTTACCGCGCGTGTTGACGTACCTGCGGCCTGTGCGAGACAGCGCCGCGGGCAACAGCGCCGCGCCGCGGGCTCGTTCCCGGTCCCCGATCGAGCGGCTGCAGACCTTGCGCAAGGAGACGCGCTGCGGCGGCCTGAGCCCCGCCACGACCGATACGCTGCTCACCACGCGCGACGGACGCCCGGTGATCCTGCAGCTGCGTTACGTCGGCGGGGGAGGGCTGACGCTCGTCGCCGACGCGGGGTACTTCCGCAACCGCGCCTGGCGGGAGAGCGACGTGCCGCAGCTGCTGGTGCCGCTGCTCACGCCGCGACGGCGCGGGCGCGTGAGTTGGGACGAGTACCACCACGGCAACGGCGAAGACGTCTCGCTCACCGCGGCCGTGATCCGCTGGCTGCGGGGGACGCCGCTGGGGTGGGCGCTGCTGCAGCTCGCGGCGCTCGCGCTGGTCGGGCTCGCGACGCTCGCCGTGCGCTTCGGTCCCGCCCGGGGGGTGATCGAGCGCCGCCGGCGCTCGCCGCTCGAGCACCTCGAGGCGCTGGCCGCGGGGCTGGAGAGCGCGGTCGGTGGCGGGGGGGATACGGCCGTCGCGCTGACGGTCGGCGGGCTGCGCCGCCGGCTCAGCCGCGCGGGATACGTGCCGCGCGGCGAGATCGGGCCCTGGTTGGCGACGCTGGAGCTGGCGCTGCCGACCGTCCGGGGCCGCCGCGCGGTGCGGCGGCTTCAGGAAGTCATCACTCAACCGGGCGGCGCCGAGCGTGTGCTCGCCGCCGCGCAAGCTGTGGAGGACGTGTGGGAGGATCTTCGCCCGCCGGCGACGCGCGCCGCCTCGTAGCGGCGCTCCGCCAGGTCGTGCTGGGACAGGAGGCGCCGACGCGCGACGTCGTCGTGTGCCTGCTCGCGCGGGGGCACGCGCTCCTCGAGGGCGTGCCCGGCACCGCCAAGACGCTGCTCGTCCGCACGCTGGCGCTCGCGCTCAACGTCAAGTTCCAACGCATCCAGTTCACGCCCGACCTGATGCCGGCGGATATCACCGGCATTTCGATGCTGACCGGCACGCAGGAGTTCCGGTTCCGGCCGGGGCCGATCTTCGCCGATCTGGTGCTCGCCGACGAGATCAACCGCGCCCCGGCCAAGACCCAGGCGGCGCTGCTCGAGGCGATGCAGGAGCGCACGGTCACCGCCGACGGCGTGTCGCATCCGCTCTCGGCGACGTTCACCGTGTTCGCGACGCAGAACCCGATCGAGTTCGAGGGCACCTACCCGCTCCCCGAGGCGGAGCTCGATCGCTTCATGATCAAGGCCCTGTTCGGCTATCCGCCCGCCGCGGTGGAGCAGGGGATCCTCACCCGCTATGTCGAGGGCTTCGAGGCGGACCGGCCGGCGACGTACGGCGTCTCCCCCGTGACCGACGCGGCGGGGCTCGAGGAGCTGCGGCGCGCGGTCGAGGCGGTGCGGGTCGAGCCGAAGATCACGGCGTACATCACGGCGATCGTGCGGGCGACGCGCGACGCGGCGTCGCTGACCCTGGGGGCGAGCCCGCGCGCCGGCGTGTCGCTGCTCAAGGCGGCGCGCGCGACGGCGCTGCTGGAGGAGCGTGACTTCGTGATCCCCGACGACGTGAAGGGTCTCGCCCCCGCCGTGCTGCGGCATCGGGTGAGCGTCGCGCCGGAGCTCGAGCTCGAGGGCGTCACCCCCGACGCGGCCTTGAAAGCGATCCTCGACCGCACCGAGGTGCCGACGGCGTGATTCTCCCAACGCGGCGGGCCTTCCTGCTCGGCGTGCTGCTCTCCCTTCTGGCTGTTGCCGGTTACCGGTGGCCGGTAGTGCTGGACGTCATGCTGCTCGCGGACGTCGCCCTGCTCGCGGTGGTGTGGATCGACGCGGCGCTGGCGCCGCGGGTGGGCGCGGCGGTGGTCGTCGAGCGGGACGTGCCGCCGGCGTTCTCTGTGGGGCATGCCGGTGAAGTCGTCTATCGCTGGCGCAACTCCTCGCCCCGCGCGGCCCGGCTGCGCGTGCGCGAGGTGCGCCCCGACCTCCTCGGCGGAACGCAACCGCCCCGCGACCTCCGCCTCGCCGTCCGTGGGGCGCGGCGCGAGCAGCTCCCCGTCGCGCCGGTGCGGCGCGGGCGCGAGACGGCGGGCGCGTTCGTCGTGGACAGCACTGGGCCGCTGGGGCTGGGCCGGCGCCGCGCGTGGCTCGCACTCCCCTGGGCCGTGACGGTGTATCCGCCCCTCGTCTCGATGCGGTTACGCGCCTCGGTGGCGCAGGCGCTCAAGCGCCGCGAGTTGGGGCGCCAGCCGTTCCGCCGCCTGGGGGAGGGGCGGCTGTTCGAGTCATTGCGCGAATGGGTTCCCGGGGACGACCTGCGGCACATCGACTGGAAGGCGACGGCGCGGCGGCGCAAGGTGATCACCCGCCAGTACGAGGCGGAGCGGCGCCAGCACGTGCTGCTGGTGCTCGACGCGGGCCGCCTGATGACGGCCGACGTCGCCGGGGTGGCGCGGCTCGAGTACGTGGTGCAGGCGGCGCTGGAGTTGGCGCACGCGGCCGTGCAGCACGATGACAACGTGGGCGTGATGGTGTTCGCCGATGGCGTCGAGCACTTCGTCGCCCCGCAGCGCGGGCGACGCGGGCTGCGCCAGGTGCTCGACGTGCTGGCGGTCGCGACCGCGAAGCTCGTTGAGCCCGATTATCCCGGCGCGTTCCGCTATCTCGCGGCGCGCAATCGCAAACGGGCGCTCACGGTCGTCTTCACGGACGTGATCGACCGCCTTGCGAGCGAGGCGCTGGTCGCGAACATCGCCACGCTCAGGCCACGGCACCTGCCGCTCGCCGTCACGCTGCGCAACCCCGAGCTCGACGCGGTCGCGGCGTTGCGTCCGCCGGACGCGCGCGACGCGTTTCGCAAGGCCGCCGCCGAGGAATTGCTGCGCGCTCGGGAGGAGGCGGTGGGGCACATGCGGAGAGCCGGCGTGCTGGTGCTCGACGTGCCGCCGCAGCGGGCGGCGCGCGCCGTGGTCGACCAGTACCTCGAGCTGAAACGGCGCGGCCGTTTGTGACCTCGCTCCTAGCGTCGGAACCTGTTGCGCGGTAGGTTGATAGCTCGCTCGACCACGAGCCCATCGATGCGCGTTTCGGTTCGCCTGTCCTGGCTGGCGGTGCTGGGTGTTGCCGCCGTGCCGCTCATGTGCTCCTTCCCCACCGACAAGAGCGACGAGGTGTTCGTCGTGGTGGTCCCCTCGGACTCCCTGGCGGCTCACGGGGTTCTCGACCGCGGGGGGCGCGACCAGGTGTTCGCCCGGGCCTACCACCGGCTCACCAACGGCGACTCGGTGCAGCTGACCAACATCGCGTTCGCGTGGTTCAGCTCCGACAAGAACGTCGCGACGGTGGAGGGTGGGTCCGAGGGCTCCGCCGAGGTCACGGGGGTGAACCCGGGCTTCGTGCAGATTTCTGCACAGGCGGTGCCGTTCGACAAGGCGAAGGACGGCGCGGCGACGGTGCGGGTGGCGGACCGGTTCATCATTGACTCGATCCGGCCGCTGCAGATCCACTATGGCGACAAGTTGCGGTTCTACGGCGTACGAATCCAACAGCTGTTCGGGGTGGATCAGGGCTTTGGAAGCTTGATCCCGGACATCTTCTCCTACACGGGGAATCTCGAGGGGCTGGGGCGGGTCGATTACTGGGTGCCGTTCCCGTCCACGTCCGCGAAACCGTTCTACATCGGGCCGGGCTTCTTCGGCGTAGCCAACGATTCCATCACGGTCGATTCCACGGACCTTTACGAGCCGAACTACGCCCTTCCGGCGCTGATCGATATCAACGGCAACGGGGGCCCCCGGACGTTCGCCGGCTTCCTGACGCTGTTCTTCAACCCCGCCCTGTACTACGAGCCCTATAATCCGGCGACCGACGGACCGTTCGCCGTGGACTGGTACCGCTTTGCACGGACCGACACCACGCAGGCAGTCACCTACATCCTGAACTCCGAGGTCTTCGACGATACAGCCTTCGCCTACTTCGCCGACAGCGTCCACTTCGCGGGGACCTATTACAGCGCCGACGGGTGGCTCAACTCACCCGGCAACGGGACATACTTCTGCTACGGCCAGAACTTCTTTCCCCTCCGGGAAAGGCGGACCTCCTCCTCGATCGTGGCGCTGAGGACGCAGACCGGCCCGGCGATGCACATCCTGTCGAACTACGGTAAGGCCGGCCCCTACTCCCTCATCGTGGTGCGCGGATACCTCACGGTGGACCGGCGGTTCCCGCCCGACAAGTACGAGGAGAACGACAACTGGTGCCGCTACGCGGACGCGAACTTTGCGGACTCGGTGGGGCCGAACGCCAAGCAGATCAAGGTCGGCCTCCTCACACCGTTCAGAGACTCAACCCTCACGATCGACAATCCTAACGACATCGACTGGTATCGGTTCCGGGCGGTCTGGTCGGGGATTGCCGGCGACACGATGCTCACCATCCATGCCAAGTCGCGGCCGTTCGCAGCGACTGACGCGTCGGACATCGACCTGTACCTGATGACGACGGCGACCTTCACGCAGCTCGCGTCCTCGACGAACGTCGGGTCCGCGGAGTCCCTCACCGTCCGCTACCAGCCCAATGCGGAGTACTACCTCGGCGTGGTGGATGCGGCGTCCGAGCCCACGCGCTATTCAGTCTGCATCCAGCACGGCGGCCCGGGGATCTCGTGCGCTCCGCCCGGCGCGGCGCTGATGGCCTCGATGGCGCCGTCGGTGCTGCGGCTGCCGCCTCCCGACCGCCGTGCTGTCACGACGCCCCCCGCCCGCCTCATGGGCCGCTTGCCGATTCTCCGCCGCCCGTGAGCACGACGATCGACTGCGTCAAGTGCCACACGCCGCTGCCCGACAACAGCAAGTTCTGCTTCGCGTGCGGGGCGGATCAGACGGGCGGGGGTGCGGATGCCGCGACCAGCGGGCAGGTCGAGAGCCTCATGACCCGCCTGCAGCGCATCGTCGAGGGCAAGTACAAGCTCGAGCGCCTGGTGGGCAAGGGCGGCATGGGCGCGGTGTTCCTCGCTCAAGACTTGACCCTGGACCGCGAGGTCGCGATCAAGGTCCTGCCGCCCGACATCTCGCAGGACCCGCACGTCATCAAACGCTTCCAGCAGGAGGCGAAGACCGCCGCCAAGCTCGACCACACCAACATCATCCCCATCTACCGGGTCGAGAGCGAAGGCGGGCTCAACTACTTCGTCATGAAGTACATCGCCGGCGTGTCCCTCGAGGACGTGCTCGAGCAGAAGAAAGCGCCCCTCACCGCCGATTACATCCAGCGAGTCGTGTGGGAGGCCGCCTGCGCTCTGGGCCACGCGCACTCGCGCGGCATCGTGCACCGCGACGTGAAGCCCGCCAACATCATGTTCGACCACGACGGCAAGGTGATGCTGACCGACTTCGGCATCTCCAAGGCCCT
>Ga0066698_10001152_pt1 | contig 11201 bp, 13 predicted proteins | sample GraSoiAngelo_147_FD_66457 | JGI IMG/M metagenome (GOLD analysis project Ga0066698, IMG submission 66457) | Grasslands soil microbial communities from the Angelo Coastal Reserve, California, USA - 14_1009_05_40cm | ecosystem: Environmental > Terrestrial > Soil > Grasslands | place: USA... | reverse complement strand
GGAAAGGTCGCGATCCCCACGCTCACGGTGATCCGCTTCCGGCGCGGGAACGAATGCGCCTCGACCACCGTGCGCAGGCGGGCCGCGGCGATGCGCGCTTCGGGAGCGTCCGTGTGCGGAAGCAGGATCATGAATTCCTCGCCGGAGTAGCGCGCCACGCAGTCCGTGCCGCGCGCGAACTTCTTCAGGAGCTTCCCGAAATCGCAGAGCACCTCGTTTCCGACCGGCTGCCCGTGGCGCTCGCTCAGCGCCTTGAAATTGTCGATGTCGAGCACCATGACCGAGAGCTTGTGGCCGTACCGCTTCGCCTTCTCGATCTCGGCCTCGAGGCTCTTGTCGAAGTGGCGTTTGTTGTAGAGCGCCGTCACGTCGTCCATGATCGCAAGACGCTCCATCTCGCGGCGCAGGATGACCCGGTTCACGATCCCTGCGATCTGGTGTCCCATGAGCGAGAGGAGCTTCTGGCTCTCCTCGTCGAACGCCTCGGGGCGCGAGTGGCTGAGGTTGATCACCCCCATCGATTCCCCCTGAAGCACGATCGGCACCGACAGGAAGGAGCGCACGGAAGGCGCCCCCGTTCCGCCCTCGCGGTGAAGGTCGTTCAGGAGCACCGGCTTCCGCTGCTGCGCGACCCAGGAGGAAAATCCCCTCCCGCGCTCGAACTTCACGTGTCCGATGAGATCGATCGGCTCGCCCACGGTCGCGACCGGCGCGAGCTTCCCCGTGGCGCGATCGGTCACGAACAGCGTCGCGTTCTCGAACGGAATCCCCTCGCGCATCCGCACCAGCATCTGCCGGAGCGCCTCGGAGGGATCCTCCACCGTCTGCACGACGCGGCTCATCTCATGGAGAACGTCGATCGCGGAGGCCTTCACGCCACGCGCTCCGGACTTCGAGCTCCCGAGGACGCCCATGAGCTTCTTGTTGATGGCGATGGCGCTCCCGAAGACGTCCGAGGAGCGCTTCTTGGACGCGGAAAGATCGAGATCCTTCGCGAAGTGCTCGCAGTCCCCTTTGCGAAGAATGCGGCGGCTGAACAGAACCTCGAGAAGCTTCTGCTCGGAACGGATAAACCTATGCGTCGCCTCGACGAGACGCTTGCTCCCTGCTCCATTACGCTGCTTCATGTTCGCCTCCTGGCACGACCGCGGAATCCACCGTGGTCACCGACGTCCCGTCCAGCGTGCGGTCCTTCACCCGCGCGAGCACGAGCGGAGGACCCAGCTGCTTCACGTACACGGGGAAGGTCTCCCCGGGCTTCCATTCGGGCGCTCCGTGCGTCATGAGCGTGTAGCCGTGGTAGCGGAGCAGCGTGCGTCCCCTTCCCAGCGTTCGCGCCACCGTGAGCGGCGCCACCTCTCCCTGCTTGAGCGACGCGTAGAGTGCCACTCCCAGTCCCGGCTCGAAACGCACGCGGATCTCGAAAGCACGCTCCTTGTGTTTCGCCGCTGCTACCGTCATTTCCCTTCCTCCTGCGGATCGCGGAAGTGGCGGAAGAGCTCCTGCTCCTGCCGCACGGCGCGCTGGATGAAGGGGACGAGATCCTCGAGCAAGGGCTCGCGATCCTTCTCCTCCACCTCGACGCACTCCCAGGCGAACTGCGATACCGATCCCGGCATTCCTCCGTGCGGCCAGGAGTTTCCTGTCCGCCCGGCGAGCCAGTCGGCAATGTGTACGAGCGACGTCAGCTCGGTGTTGAGCCGCGCCTGCTCGGGCCGGTGGTGGCAGGCGATGGCCTCGACGAGATCGCCGGGAAGTCCCCAGCGCTCCGCGAGCCAACCGCCCACCTCGGCGTGGTCCGAGCCCAGAACGCCGCGTTCCGCCACGGACATGGAAATCCCCTGCTCGCGCACCAGCGCCACGGCGGCGTCGAAGCGGTCGGGGTAGGTCTGGCGGAGCGCGACCTTGCCGATGTCGTGGAGCATTCCCGCAGCGAAGGCTTCCGACTCGAGCCGGTAGCGGATGCGGTCGGCCAGCGCCCGGGCGGCCACGCCGCACGCGAGCGAATGGCTCCAGAGGCCGGTGAGGGTCTTCCACGAGGGATCGAGGGTCTGGAACACGGCGGCTCCCAGGACCAGATCGCGGATCGTGTCCGGGCCCAAAACGACCACGGCGAGATCCACCGTGCCCACCTTGCGCGGGAACCCATAGAAGTCGGAATTGGCCAGCTTGAGGGTGCGTGCGGTAAGGGCGGGATCGAGCGCGATGACCGCGCCGATCTCCTCCGAGCTGGCTGCTTCGGGATCGGCGATCGATTCGAGGAGCCTCGAGGCGACGAGCGGAAGCGTGGGGAGCGCGACCATGGCCTCGGTGACCTTCCTCAGATGGACGACGTCCATCGAGGTCAGGGACGTGCTTTTCATCGCCCTAGAGCACCCTGCCGAGCCGCGCTTTCAGAGTCTTCACCGCGCGCGTGTGGATCTGGGACACGCGCGACTCCGAGATGTGGAGCGCTTCCCCGATCTCCTTCAGCGTCATCTCTTCGTAGTAGTAGAGCGCCACCACGAGCCGCTGCTGCTCGGGCAGGTGATCGATCGTCTCGAGCAGGACCTCGCGCGATTCCTCGGTCTCCATGATCTCCAGAGCGTCCTTGTGCGCGGGGTCGTCCACGATGTCTTCGAGCTGGATGAAGTCCTGGTCCTCGTCGCCCGTCACCGACTTGGAGAGGGAGAGGAGTGCCGTCCCGTGGACCTCGTCCATCAGGCGCGAGAGCTCGGTGGGGCTCAGGTTCAGGGCGTCGGCCACCTCTTCCTCCGTCGCGGCGCGTCCCAGGCGCTGGCCCAGGTCGCGGGCAACCTCCTCGACGTTCCGCGCCTTCCGGCGGATCGATCGCGACGCCCAGTCGAGGGAGCGGAGCTCGTCCAGGATCGCGCCTCGGATCCGCCAGATGGCGTAGGTCTCGAACTTGGTCCCCTTGGAGGAGTCGTATTTCTCGAGCGCGTCGAAGAGCCCGATGATGGCGGCGGAGACGAGGTCGTCCCGCTCCACCGACTTGGGGAGATGGAGCGCGAGGCGGTCCACGACGTATTTCACGAGCGGCGCGTACTTGCTGAGCGCCGCCTCCTTCTTCCGCTGCTTGCGGTTCTTCGACCGCGGAGTCTGACTCTGCAGCCGGTGCAACACCGAGGAGCTGGACGACATGGTGGTGGGCCTCCGACCCTAGCGTTGCGACCGCGGTCTGGACTGGACCTGGGACGTCTGCCGCTGCTCGTAATGACGCCGCAGCGCCGTGCGCATGAGAACGAATCCGGCAAGCCTTCCTACGAAAACGATCACGACGCACGCGATTCCCGCGCGAAGCGCCACGAGGGGACCCCGGGTATGGCCCGCGGTGTCGAGCGCGGCCACGATCACCGTGACGAGCACGGCCAGGACGGCGGTCCAGGTGGAGATCAAGGAGCGCATGCCCTAGACCCCCTCCGGGATCGTGTCCGGCGTGACGAGCCGGTAGGGCCCGGGCCCCGGATCCCCCTTCTTCTCCGGACCCTGGCCCAGGACGCGGCGCGCGAGCCGGAGGATGCAGCTCGAGGCGGGCGAATATGGGTAGGTCGTGAGGAAGGGCTCCTGGCGGATCACCGACTTGGGCACCGACTCGTCCGCGAGGACGAAGCCCCAGTAGGGAACCTCGAGATTGAGGAAGCGCTTCGCCACGGACTGCACGCGGCGCGCGACCTCGCTGGCTTCGTTTTCGGAATTGGCCTGGTTCACGAGAAGCGCCGGCGTGCACCGGAGCGGGCGCTGGGAGAGCACCTTGATCATGGCGTAGGCGTCGGAGAAGGCGGTCGGCTCGGGCGTGGTCACGACGATGATCTCGTCCGCGGCCTGCGAGAGTGAGACCGCGTGCGAGCCGATTCCGGAGGGCGCGTCGATCAGGATGAGGTCGGTATCGGCCTCCACGCTCGCGAGCGAGCGAAGGAGGCACTCGGTCCGGTACTCGTCCAGGTTCGCCAGCTCCTCCACGCCGCTGCTCGCGGGCACGACGCGGATCCCCTCGGGCCCCTCGAGCACGATGTCCTCGATGCGGCGGTCCCCGAGGATCGCGTCCTGGAGGTCGTACTGGGGCGAGATGCCGAGCAGGAGGTCCACGTTCGCGAGCCCGAGATCGCCGTCCAGCACCAGCACGCGCGTTCCCTGTCTCGCGAGCGCGATCGCGAGGTTCGTCACGATGTTCGTCTTGCCCACGCCTCCCTTCCCGCTCGTCACCGCGATCACCTTGCGGCGCGGGCGCGACTCGGGAGGGGCTTCGGCATGACGTCGCGCGAGCGCGGCGCGGGACGTCTTCTGCCCGCGTCCGCCTTTGGCGCCGCGTTCACGTACGCGGCGCTTCGAGACGACGCCCGTCTTCGTGCTCGTCATGAGTCTCAGATCCCCGGATTCGCGTGGCATAACCGTCCTGTTTTGCAATCGGTGTGCCGTGGAGTTAAACCGCTGATTTCACTCGGATTGACTGCGTTTCCGTGTGCCGCGCCGCGGCTAGAACCGGGGCGCTGACTCAACTGAACCGCCCAGATTCCATCCGGCCCCGAACCGGATGGATCGCACAGCCTTCGCTACGAGCCCTTCCGTCCTCTGCGCATCCGGTCCGCGTGGAGCGCGCGATTCAGCTCCGCGTCGATCGCCGAGAGCGTGTCCAGATGCTTCTGCTCCGCGGTGCGTCCGAGGTCGGCGAGCGCCGTCCATTGCCCGCGCGTCACGCCGAGCAGGATGCGGCGACCTTCGAAACGGACGAGCACCAGCGCTCCGCCGAAACCGAACCGCTTGCGGCTCACGATTTCGATGGGCGACTCCTCTTCCGGTTCACGGCCGGGCGGAACCGGAAGCTCGACGCCCTCCGATCCGCGGTGCACGATCGCGGTGGTGGTATCGCCGGGGCCCCTGCCGAAGAGCCGGACCGCTCCGAAGAGCGTGCACACGGCGGCCATTCCCGCGATCGCATAGACGAACGAGGCATTCATCAAATCAGCTCCTCGGCGGCTTCCGTACCGCCCGCCGCGCCCGCGGCTCCTTCGCCGGCTCGCTGGCCGGCCTTGCCGAGCGAATGGATCCGGACCGTGAGACGTCCGCCCTCGGAAACGAGGTGTCCATACGCCACTGTTTTTCCCTCGATGGTGACTTCGACGGCGTCACCGATCCGGATGCGCTCCGTGGGGTCGGACACGATGGGCCCGCTCGCCAGGAGCGCCTCGATCTCTTCTCTCGTCAGAACTCGCGACATGGCCCTAGCGCGCGGAGCGGACGGCAAACCCGTTCACGATGGCGCGGACAAAGGCGAGATAACGGCGGTTCTTGATCTCTTCCATGAGCCGCGCATCGCGCGGAGCGGCCTGCTGGCGATTCTTCTCGGGGTGCTTGCGTCTCTGCCTGGAACGCGACATGGCGGCCTCCTTTGGATGTCCTCACCACAGCATCCCCACGTGCGCCGCGCCTTCGGAGACCATGGCGCGGGGCGCCTTCGCCTTACGCAAAAGGCAACGCTCGTGCCTGTGTCGCGGTGTTGTGGAGCGGGGCTACGTAAGTCGCGGTGCGAGGTCTAGTTGAGGCTGATTTTTTGGGGCGGAAGGAGAGGCGCCATCTTCGGCAGGTCCGGCGAAAACTTGAGCGAAATGCGAGGCATCGTGCAGAACGAAATCAGCCACTTGTACTGAGTCTTCGGCCCGCTCACGTAATCAGCATGGCATCTCCATAGGAGTAGAAGCGGTAGCCCTCCGCGACGGCGACCCGGTACGCGTCGAGGACTCTCTCGCGTCCTGCGAGGGCGCTCACCAGCATGAGGAGGCTGGAGCGCGGGAGATGGAAGTTGGTGACCATGCCGCTCACGATGCGAAACTCGAAGCCAGGCAGGATGAAGAGCGACGTGTCACGCCACGCACCGTCTTGGGGCTCTCCGTCCCGCGCCCAGGACTCGAGCGCGCGGACCGAGGTCGTGCCCACCGCGATCACCCGCCCCCCGCCACGCGCGTGGGTGCGCTCGAGGGCAGCGGCGGTCTCGGGCGGCACACGGTAGGGCTCGGGATCGAGGGCGTGCTCCTCCGGGTTCTCGGTCGCCACGGGCCGGAAGGTGCCCGGACCCACGTGGAGGGTGAGAAAGGCGATCTCGATCCCGCGCTCGCGGATCGCGGCCAGGGTGGCATCGGTGAAATGGAGCGCCGCGGTGGGTGCCGCGACCGACCCGGAATCGCGCGCGAAGACCGTCTGGTAGCGCTCGCGGTCCTCGGGCTCGTCTGGGCGCTCGATGTAGGGCGGAAGGGGAACGTGCCCCACGCGCGAGAGCCAGGCTTCGAAAGGTGGCGCCTCGCCCGAGGATGCCCCGGCCGTAGCTCCGGCCGGGCGGAAGGCGATATGGCGCACGCCTCGATCTCCCCATCCCAGCACCTCTCCCTGGAAGCCGGGATCCACGAAGGAGAGCCGGACGCCGGGCTTGAGCGCCTTTGCCGGCTTCGCGAGCGCGGACCAGATCTGCTCCTTGGCCGCCGAAGGCTCGCGGCGCAGGAGAAGGACCTCGACTTCACGAGGCTTCGAACCGCCGCTCTCAGCGCCACCCTTCCCGGAAACCATCGCGAACAGCCGCGCCGGCAGCACCCGGGTGTCGTTGGCCACGAGAAGGTCGCCGGGCCGGAGCAGCGCAGGCAGCTCATGGAAGCGATGGTGCGTGACCGCGCCCGCGGCGCGATCCAGCGTCATCAATCGCGAGCCGTCCCGCTCGGGCGCCGGATGCTGCGCGATCCTGTCCTTGGGAAGGTCGAAATGGAAATCGGATGTGCGGAGACTACGTTCCTGGCGCAGCGTGGATCCTAGAAGAGGTTGCTCTGCGGCGATTCGGGATCCGCCGCCACGACGCGCTTGGGCGGCGGGAGACCCAGGTGCGTGAAGGCGAGGTCGGTGGCTTCCCGGCCGCGGGCCGTGCGCTTCAGGAAACCCTCCTGGATGAGGTAGGGCTCGTAGACGTCCTCCAGCGTGTCCGGCTCCTCCCCCACCACGACCGCGATGGTGGAGAGCCCGACCGGCCCGCCCGCGTACTTGACCACGATCGCCTCGAGCATACGGCGGTCCATGTCGTCCAGCCCGCGCTCGTCCACCTCGAGGAGCTTGAGCGCGTCGTTTGCCACCTTCGCGGTGATCTTCCCCTCGGCGCGGGTCTCCGCGAAGTCCCGCACGCGGCGCAGCAGGCGATTCCCCACGCGGGGCGTCCCCCGCGAGCGCGAGGCCAGCTCCTTCGCGCCGCCCGAGTCGATGGGCACCCCGAGGAGCTTCGCGGACCGCGTGATGATCCGGCCCAGCTCTGCGTCCGAATAGTAATCGAGCCGCGCCGTCATCCCGAAGCGTCCCCGCAGGGGCGCGCTCAGGAGCCCGGTGCGCGTGGTCGCGCCGATGAGGGTGAAACGCTTCAGATCGATCCGCACCGAGCGGGCGCTGGGCCCGCGGTCGATCATGATGTCGAGGCGGAAATCCTCGATGGCGGGGTAGAGGTACTCCTCCACGACCGGATTCATGCGGTGGATCTCGTCGATGAAGAGGACGGCGCGCTCTTCCAGGTTCGTGAGAAGCCCCGCCAGGTCCGCCGCCCGCTCGAGGACGGGGCCCGAGGTCTGGACGATGGAGACGCCCATCTCATGCGCGATGATCGAGGCGAGGGTCGTCTTGCCGAGACCCGGCGGGCCGTGGAAGAGGAGATGATCCAGCGCTTCGCCGCGGCCTCGCGCCGCCTCCACCGCGATCCGGAGCTGCTCGCGGAGCGACTCCTGCCCCACGAACTCGTCCAGCGACTGCGGACGGAGCGTGCGGTCGAGGTCGCGCTCGTTTCCGGCCGGCTCGGGGTCGGTGATCCGTTCGTGTTCCTTCGCCACTACCGCACCCCCCTCGCCACTACTTCGCTCCCTGCCTCAGCGCTCTCCGTATCACCGCCTCGACCGTGGCCTGCGAGCCCAGCTCTTGGAGCGCCTCCTGCACCGCGCTCTGCGCCTGCAGGCGCGTGAAGCCCAGCGAGACGAGTGCCGAGGTCGCGTCCCCTCCGGTCCCGATCTGGAGCGCTCCCGGCGTGCCGGACGATATGGGCACCTTGGTCAGGGAGCCTGGCGCGAACTTCTCGCGCAGCTCGACGAGGAGCCGCTGCGCCAGCTTCTTCCCCACGCCCGGGAGCGTGGTAAGGAACTCCGCGTCCCCCGCCTCGATCCCCTCGCGGACCCTCCCGGCGGTCGCGCCGCTCAGGATTCCGGTGGCGAGGCGGGGCCCGATCCCCGAGACCGAGATCAGGTTCTCGAAGAGGCTTCGCTCCGCCTCGTCGGTGAAGCCGAAGAGCTGGAGCGCGTCCTCGCGCACGTGAAGGTAGGTGGGGAGATGCACCTCGCGTCCCACGGCGGGCAAGGTCTCGAAGCAGGAGACCGAGATATGAAGGCGCAGCGTGATTCCGCCCACCTGCACCAGAGCGGCGGTGGGCATCTTGGCGATCAGCGGCCCCCGAACCGCCGAGATCATGGACACCTCCCGATTCCCAGCGCGCGCATGGTGCCGCGGTGCAGGTGGCAAAGCGCGACCGCGAGCGCGTCGGCCTCATCCTCCCGGAGCTTCGAGAGCCCGGGCAGGAGGCGCCGGACCATGAACTCGACCTGAGCCTTCTGGGCGCTCCCGTTCCGCACCACCGCCATCTTCACCTCGGGCGCCGTGTACTCGTACACCTTGGCGCCGCTCTTCCGGGCGGCGACGATCACGACGCCCCGCACGTGGCCGATCATGAGCGCGGCCAAGGCGCTCTTCCTCACGAAGGCGGTCTCCACGGCCACTTCGCCGGGGCGCATCTCGTCGAGGAGCGACTCCAGCGCGTCGTGGATCTGGAGCAGGCGGTCGGGAAAGGAAAAGCGGGGACGCGTCGCGATGACCCCGGAGCGCTCGCACCGGGGAACGCCGCGCTCGTGGCTGATGAATCCGTAGCCTGTGACCCGGCTCCCGGGATCGATACCGAGAATCAGCGAGCCGGCCGCGCCGCGCGCGTCCGCCCGCCCGGAAACGCTAGGCCTGGATCTTTGCGAGGATCTCGTCCGGAATGTCGAGATTGGTCGAGACCCGCTGGACGTCGTCATTGTCCTCGAGCGCCTCCATGAGCTTCAAGGCTTGCTCGGCGTCCCTCTCGCTGAGCGCGATCGTGGTTTGCGGAACCTTGGCCAGCTCTGCCGACTGCGTGGGGATATTCTTCGCCTGGAGCGCCGCTTTCACGGCCTCGAACGAATGGGGCGACGTGGTGATCTCGTAGACCTCGGGATCGTCGGTGCTCGCGTCCTCGGCCCCCGCATCCAGGACGAGTCCGAGCAGGGTGTCCTCATCGGCCGCGGACTTGGCGACCGAGATCGCGCCTTTCTGGTGGAACATCCACTGCACGCTGCCCGCCTCCGCCATCCGCCCGCCCCCCTTGGTGAGGATGTGCCGGACTTCGCCGGTCGTGCGGTTCCGGTTATCGGTCAGCGTGTCGATCAGAATGGCGATCCCGCCCGGTCCGTATCCTTCGTACGTCACTTCCTCGTAGCTCACGCCCGGAAGCTCGCCCGTGCCCTTCTTGATGGCGCGGTCGATGTTGTCCGCGGGCATGTTCACCGATTTCGCCCCCGCGATGGCGGTCCGGAGCCTCGGGTTGCTACCCGGATCTCCGCCCCCCGCGCGCGCCGCGACCGTGATCTCCTTGATGTACTTGGTGAAGATCTTCCCGCGCTTGGCGTCGGTAGCGCCCTTCTTGCGCTTGATGGTGCTCCACTTCGAATGACCGGACACGGCGAGCCTCTCGGCGCCTCGTGAGCCAAGGCGCGTTCGGGAATCAGGGACGGCTGTGGATCAACGCAACACGACCATGCGACGGGAGGTGTCCCTTCCGGACACCGTCAGCCGATAATAATAGATTCCTGAGCCTACGCGTTGCCCCTTCTCGTTCTTGCCGTCCCACTTCGGCGCGCGAACCGCGGGAAGGGTCTCGGCTTCATTCTCCATGAGCGTGCGCACGAGGCGGCCCTGGGAGTTGAAGATCCTCAAGGTGACGCGCGCGATGTCCCCTTGCGAGGCGCCTGTGATCGCGAACGGGATCACTGCCGAGGACTGGACCGGGTTCGGACGGCTGGGATAGAGCACCACGCCGGGGGTCGCGGGCGGGGTGATGTCCACGCCGCTCGAGGAGCTGGTCACGAACGTGAACCGGTCCCGGCTCTCGCGCTCGTGGCTCCCCGGATCGATGGCGCTGACGTACCAGCGGTACGTGGTGCTGGGCCCGAGATAGCCCGGATAGGTGATCGTGGTGTCCGTCGTCGTCGCGTCGTAGATGAGCGAGTCCAGGGGCGTCTTGAAGATCCGGATCCGGTACGTGAGCGGATCCCCGTTGGGATCGCTCGTCGGCCTCCAGCGGAAGTTGTAGGGCGCGAAGGTGACCACGCCGCCGTTCGCCGGGGAGGCGAGATTGAAGGGTTTGGGATAAATGGGTCCGCCCAGGGGTGAGCTGTAGATCGCCCAGACCACGTTGGGCCGTCCCCATCCGAAATTCATGCTGTCCGGCGCCGATGCCTTGTCCCCCGAGAGCTTCAGGGCGTACCGGATCTGCTGTACCGTCCATTCGGGATGCGCCTCGCGGATCTGCGCCGAGACGCCTCCGATGAGGGGTGTGGAGAGGGACGTTCCGCTTGCTTGCCCGTAGCCGCCCGCGGCGACCGCCCAGCTCGTGAAGACGCCCTGCGCCACGACCTCGGGCTTCCCGCGTCCGTCGGCGGTGGGGCCTCGTCCCGAGAAGCCGGCCAGGACGTTGTTCAAGTCCACGGCGCCCACCGAGAGAATGCTGTCCGCATCCGCCGGGGCCGAGAGGGATCCCACCGGCGGCCCCGCGTTCCCCATCGCGCTCGCGACCACGATCCCCCTGCGGGCGGCGAGGGCCGCGGCCTGCGTGACCACGGTGGTCCTCCCGTCCAGGTCGCTGTAGGTGTGGCTGGGATATGGTGCGTCGAAGGTCATGTACCCGAGGGAGGAGGAAATGACGTCGACCCCGATCGAGTCCGCCCACTCCACCGCCGCGAGCCAGTTGTCCTCCTCGATGGGAGTCTCGGAGCGGTTGTCCTCGGTCTTGGCGAGAAGGAAGGAGGCGTTGTACGCGGGACCGATGAGGTTCCCATCGGCGTAGCCGCCCGCCACGGACCAGGTGCCCGTGCCGTGGTCCCACTGGGTGGTCAGGTCCCCCGCCT
>Ga0066698_10001150_pt1 | contig 11214 bp, 6 predicted proteins | sample GraSoiAngelo_147_FD_66457 | JGI IMG/M metagenome (GOLD analysis project Ga0066698, IMG submission 66457) | Grasslands soil microbial communities from the Angelo Coastal Reserve, California, USA - 14_1009_05_40cm | ecosystem: Environmental > Terrestrial > Soil > Grasslands | place: USA... | reverse complement strand
ACCTAGACATTACGGGCATCACTAAAGTCACACCGCAGAACCTCAAGCAAGCCAAAGCATCAAACACCAAAGTCAAACTCATCGGCAGGATCGAAGAGTCTTCAGCCTCAGTAGCTCCCGAACAAATTCCTATCGCCGACCCAACATGCGTCCCAGACACCCTGAACGCTCTCACGTTTACGACAGAACACGCCGGTGACATGACCCTCATCGGGCCAGGCGCCGGAGGCGAAAGAACGGCCAGCGCAATAGTTCGCGACCTCGTCAGCATACGCCAAGAATACGCGAAATAGAGGAACATGATTGAAGCTCGTGATGAAGTTTGGGGGAACATCCCTCGCCAACACTCCCAGAATAGAGAATGCTGCTAGAACAATCCAGCGATTCTCCCCTTCAAACAAGATCGTTATCGTGGCCTCTGCGACCGATAACACCACCGATCAGCTTGCCAAGATCGGAGAGCTCGCGCGGAGTGGAGACCTGCAACCTGCAAGAAAGCTTTCCTCTAAGGTTCAAACTTCTCACCTCAAGATCGCCCGCTTGATAGCAAGAAAGGGTGAACCCCGGGACCTCGTAGCGAAAGTAAGCCAGCTCAACTCCGAACTTGAGAGAACAGTGGAGGGAATAATTCATCTGAGGGAGCTGACCTCCCGGAGCCGAGACTACCTCCTCTCATTCGGCGAAAGGCTATCCACTCGAATCCTTACCTCGGCCATAAGAGCGGTTGGGCTGAGAGCCCAATCTTTCACGGGAGGGGAAGCGGGCATTACCACAAACGATAACTTTGGGGAAGCAACACCCCTTTTGGAAATCAGTTACCGAGAAGTTCAACAACGATTGGAACCCCTGATCAATCGCCGAGTGATTCCGGTAGTAACAGGGTTCATCGCGGCAACAGTTGATGGAAGCATTACGACCCTCGGGCGAGGAGGTTCTGACTACACCGCATCATTGTTAGGAGCGGCGCTGGAGACTGATGAAATCTGGATCTGGACTGATGTGGACGGGTTGATGACGGCGGACCCTCGGATTGTCAAAGGAGCTCAAGTCCTTTCAAAAGTCTCTTTCGGCGAAGCCCTAGAGCTATCCTATTTCGGCGCTAAGATGATGCATCCTAGAGCGCTGCAACCGGCCGCGCAAAAGAAAATCCCTGTGCGCATCAAAAACTCGTCGAGGCCAGGACGCAATGGAACACTAGTGTCGGCCGATGAGTCCTCCAACGGAGGCAAAGTGGTGAAAGCAATCTCAATCATAAGGGACGTAGGAGTAGTCACTGTGGGTGGAACAGGAATGCCAGGCGCGCCTGGCGTAGCCGCAAAAGTCTTCCAGACTCTGGGATCCAACAACGTCAATGTGATGATGATTTCCCAAGGTTCCTCAGAAGCCACAATATCCTGCGTTGTAGCCCGAGGAGACGTCGAGAAGGCAGTCAGGGCTCTCCAGCTGGCACTCTTAGGCCAAGGATACGTTGACAGGATTACACAAGAGAAGGATGCGTGCATAATCGCGGTTGTTGGATCAGGGATGAAGGGTACCCCTGGTGTCGCAGCCCGTGTGTTTGGAGCTATAGCCCGCAGGAAAGTAAACGTTCGTATGGTCGCCCAAGGGTCTTCAGAATACAACATCTCTTTCGTTGTTTCGGAGAAAAATGGCCCAGAAGCTGTCAGAGCACTCCACGAAGAATTCCATCTCGGAACACCGCTCCCTAAGTCCTGGTGAGATTTCTCACAGAGACTACCTTATCGATTTCAAGAGAGGAACGAAGGGGAGTCCTTCTCGATACCTCGGGAAAGCTGACGCCTCCCCCAGACTGCACTGGATATTTCCTCCCTCCTACGAAATTATATGCCGCTTTGCTTTCAACCACCAAACTCTTAACTGCTGACAGTCTTTGAATCATCTCCCGGATGGCTCTCTCAAATGAGAAAAAAAATTGTATTCCTCCTCTTCCTGATAGTTCTTCTACCAGCCCCGATATCAACAATAGCCCGAGGACGTATCCTCCGTCAAACTAGCCGTCTGGCGGTCTAACAAAGAAATCATTGCAAGACGGAGGGAAACTGACGATCAAGAGACTTACGCTCCTGACCGTGATCCTTCTTATGATGCTCACGGTAATATTCGGCAGCGGAATCTTGGCTGTTAAGCCAGTAAGGGCGAGTCCGGTCTGGAGCGTGAACCTAGACGCTAACAGTATCAGCCAGACAGACACTGTCATTTCGCCCTCAGCAAACCAAAGTAAGAGTTTCAGGATCGGCGCAGTCATAAACGCCACGGCAGCAAACCCGCTCATGAATGTTTATGGCTGGCAGTTTGTGATTTTCTATAATGCCAGCGCCTTCGTTCCAGCTGGGGACCCTGACCTCGCTTCACTCTACCCTGACGGAGCCAGCAACACTGCTCTCTTTGGTGCCCAGACCACATCCGGTGCCGTAAACTGGGCCGGCCTGCTTACCGCGAATGAGGCATTCGGCTCCTTCACGGTTTCCCCTGGGATTACGCTCGGCCTCGGTGAGATTACGGTTTTCTTGACTCTCATCAATCCCACCTCCGCTGTGACTATTTCGGCGAACAATCTTCTTGCTAGTGTCCAGTTTGAGCTTCTAAACGAGCCCCCTCCTATGCAACTGTTTACGCTTGCCGGAGTTATCTTCACTGACTCTTCAGCCAACGTCATTCCGGGAGTCCAGCGTGGTACCAATGTCAATGTCTTTGAGACGGTTACTAACATTCCGCCTGTTGCCCGCTTCATAAGCGATGCAGCACCCCAAGTTAGTCCCTACTCGATAGCATTCAACGCGACCCGCAGCTACGACTCCGATGGAACCATCGCCAGCCCTACGGGCTACTTCTGGGACTTCGGCGATGGAACACAGGACCTAGGAGTTACTGGAGCAATCGTGACTCATGACTTTGGGCGACTGGGCACATTTAATGTAACTCTTCGTGTACAGGATGATCTAGGCGCGACAGGGTCAGCGCGGGATTCCCTGGGCAATGTTATAGTCAACTTCCAACCAAGCCACTTCCGCTCGACCACCACCCTCGTTCCCCTCCTCCCGGACTTTACGATCAACGCTGTTCCATCCTTTGTCCCCTATCAGCTCGGGGGCGTGGCCAACTCCACGGTTAACCTGTCAAGTTCTAACAGTTTTAGCGGAACCATCAGCCTTTCAGCCATCGTTCGCCCCTCCATTAACGATGGTCCGCTTGTCAACCTCATACCTGGAAGCATCTTTCTCTCGCCCAACAGTAGCGCCAACTCGAGCCTAATCCTCACGTTTTCCGCTTCATCGCCCTTGGCTGAGTACAAGGTCACCGTGATGGCAACCATCGGCACTCTGACGCGCAATGTAACCATAACTTTTCTTCCCACAACCATTGGCCTTCAGCCAAGCCTAATCACTGGTGTCAGCCAAGGCAGCACTTTCTCTGTCAGAGTTACGGCATCTGTCGTGGGGACCTTGGCGTGGCAGTTCACGCTACATTATGATTCCACTCTTCTATCCACTTCTTTCAGAAGCGTCTCCTTCGGTCCGTTTTGGCAGAACGCATTACAAAGCAACTTAGGTTTCCCGATCATCCAGCTAAACCAAACTAGCGGGAGTCTTACCGTCAGCTTCTCCCTACTGGCCCAGGGCAACGTGCTGCCTAGCCCTTTCACGGGAAACGCGACATTCGCTTCCATAATCTTCACCGTCAAAAGTTTCGACAACAGCACCTTGCATTTGTCGGATGTTACGTTCTTAGATTCGCAGCAACGCGCTATTCCCGTGTCTCGCGAGACGGACGCGGTCTTTGACAATCGTCTCCCACACGACGTAGCCATAACAAACATTGTTGCACAGCCCACGAGTGCCAAGGCAGGACAGATCGTAACTTTGTTCGTTGATGTCAAGAACGATGGACTCAACCCAGAAACCATCACTGTGACAATTACAGCTGCAGGGAACATTGTCGCTCAAGAAGACATCGCTCTCGACCCTGGCCAGTTGACAACCCTCACTTTCAACTGGAACACAACCGGAACAAGCAACGGAAGCGTTGTCGTTGAGGCGGAAGCCTCTATCACGACCGGAGACAGTAGCCCGAACGACAACTTCCGATCAACCACCGTTTCCATATTCGCCCCTATGCATGACGTTGCGGTCACGTCCATCCTGGCTTCTCCAACGGCCACGGTTTCGGGCGGGGCTGTCGACATTCAGGTGCGCATCAGCAACAAGGGTAATGAGGCGGAAAATGTCAGCCTTACAGTGTACTATGACTCTCATGTCATCGCCACTCTGACCGGGATATCGCTCGTCGCGCCTCCTCCTAACTGCCTCTCCTGCCAACCCACTGTGGTTGTACATGTAACCTGGGACACATCCGGCGTTCCGCGGGGTAACTATACGATATCCGCGACAGTATTCTTGGCAAACGACCAGAACCTCTCCAACAATACTCTGACAGATGGCCGAGTCACCATCTTTTCGCCACCCACTATTACCCTAGCTCCTAATAGTGGCAACCTCGGAACAAAGGTTCTCATTCAGGGCTCGGGTTTCATCCTCCCGACACAGCCTTCGGATTTCGTTCACATCATTGATGTGAGCTTTGACGACACTTTTCTTGGCATGGCATTCTCCCTCAATGGCGCGTTCAACTTTACCTTCGACCTTCCCCATGCAGAGCCAGGGGCTCACCTGATCAAAGTCCGAGATCCTTCCTTCGGTCTCAAGGCAGACACCACACTCACAGTCCTAGCTGAACCTCAATCTACAAACCTAGCCGTGAGCGTGGACACCGGGACTGTTTACTTCCCGGGAGACGTTGCTGTAATCTATGTCTCAACTAGCCTAAACGGTGCCCCGTTCATCTCCGGAGACGTACAGGTCAAGGTGATACTCTTCAAACCCGACGGCTCTAACATCACCCTCAGCCTTACTCCAATCTCCACCGGCTTCTACAAAGCATCCTACCTAGTTCCGACCTCAAGCTCGATAGGGACATACGGCGTCCTGGCTAAAGTCACTAAGGGAGAATCCGCCGCCGCGATGGCTCTCCGGAGCTTCGAGGTGAAACCCGCGTGGCAGAGCCCAGGAGCAAAAAACGTCATGCTAGTCGCTGCGGCGGCAGGACTCGTGGGAATAGTCGGGGTTGCCTGGGGAAGAAGTCGCCTGAAGAGAGGGAGAGAAAGGCAGAACCCGTTTGACTTCTAGACACTCCTATTGACTGAGAGCGGCCTGCTTCTTGACAACCGTTTCCGGTTACCCCCCTGATTAGTGCGAAGCCTACTTGGTTATCGCATAATCGTGACGACATCCTTGTCGGTGGGTATGTGGTCGAGACTTACTCGCTGGCCTGTGAATTTTACGCTGGACCCCGAGACAAAAGCGTACTTTGCTCCTTCGACGAATCGAGGATGAATCTTCTTGCAAACGTCTCGAAGCGTCGAGCCGGCTGGAAGGATCAGGGGTTTCTCGAAATCGGCGTCACCGTCTGGACGCTTCAGATATATGCGGATGAAATTGAGAGTCTCCCAGATTCTTTCCGCTAGAAGGTCCATGTTCAACCCCTTCTCAGCTGATATGGGCACGAAATCCCTCCCAATCTGTTTCTTCGCAGCCGCAAGATATTGCTCGTTCACCAAGTCCACCTTGTTCAGAACCACCAGAGAGGGAACGTACCTCCTGTTCCCAGTCAAGACATCAATCAACTGTTCGTCTGTAACATCTTCTCGTACCAGAATACCGCCATTGCTGATCCCGTACGCCTCAACAATTCCCTTCACAGTCGCTGGCGTTAGTTTCGTAAGCTTGACACTTGTAGTGAGAGCTAGACCTCCCTTGGTGCCTCTCGTGATGACTACATCAGGGGGCTTCTGGTCGATCCGAATGCCCATCGCATGAAGCTCATTCTTCAACAACTGTACCTGCCCTGGCTGAAACACATCTAGGACCAACATGACAAGGTCCGCATTCCTTGCCACGGAGAGAACTCTCCTTCCCCTTCCCCGTCCCGAAGATGCACCACTAATGATCCCTGGAAGATCGAGGATCTGGATGTCGGCTCCGTTGAGACGTAGAATCCCCGGAACGACGGTGAGCGTTGTGAAGGCGTAAGCCGCAACTTTCGATTTGGCATTAGTCAACCGATTCAGAATCGTCGACTTGCCGACACTGGGCAAGCCGATGAGAACAACTGTCGCATCTCCCCCTTTACGAATCTCGAAGGCGGGCCCGCCGCCCTTGGAGGTAGAACTCTCAAGCTCCTCCCGCAAACGCGCGAGCTTCGCCTTAAGGAGGCCGATGTGGTGTTCGGTTTTCTTGTTGATCTGAGTCTTCTTCATCTCCTCCTCTACCTGCTTTATCTTCTCAGGGAGTCCCAAGGTATCTTTTGCATCTTCCAGATATAATTGATATTTGAGTTATTTGAGGTCGTTGTTTGTTTTTACGTTTTTTCTGCTGTTGTTTGGTTTGGTCGTTGTCTGAAGCTCATGTGATTGCAGTCTGCTTTTGTTGGGTTTATTGTTTTGCGCGGTCGATGTTTTTGGGTTTTTTGAGGTGTTCTTGTGTTGCGGTTCGTTTTACGCTTGAAGGGTCTTTGAGTTGTGTTGCGTTCGCTTTTCGTTTGCCAGTTGCCCGCTCAGAAGAATCCGCGAGACATCGGTCACGTGGACGAGGCTGTGACTGGAATATCAAATTCGGGGGTAAGGAAGCCGTCCCTTCCCCAGATATCTATAACACCAGCTACATGCCACAGGGGGGCCCCCCCGCTCTGCTTGGCCAACGTATCATACTGGTCCATCTTCGCTCCCGTCAAGACAACGGTCCCGATTAACATTGCGAAGGAAAATGGCTTGAGGGATATCGGTTGCGGCGGCCCCGCACCGGAGCTCCCCATGACGACATCAGGAGTCTTGCCTGAGCATCCGAAACGGTTCTCGCAGAGCGTATTGCCAGGTGTGTGGATGAGTACTTGATACGACACGGATGCCAGTGTCAGCCCAGTGTATGGAGTGGGGTTGGAAACGTTGAAGAGCATTGTGACAATAACGTTGGAATCTGTATGAGTGACCACAAAACGTGGGATCTTGACGGATAAACCTTCAATGGCACTGTAGTAGTGGGCGTAGTTTGCAGTAGGACCGAGTAAGTAGGCCCATGTGCCGGCCGTCAATAACACTAGGGAAAGGATAGAGATCTGACGTGGCTTCAACAAATTGACTAGATATTGCGGAGTGGTGTTAATTAACCCTAGGCGATGCTTGGACGAAGAATTTCGAGAAGGAACCAGAACGAAAGCTACGAATTGTTTTGGCAATAGTTCTTCTTGTAAGGTTCTCGGTGTTTGCGTTTGCGTGGTTAACTTTGGCTAGTAGGATTAGCGGTGCCTTTGCTTTTCTCATTGGCTCTGTGATTGGTTACTTGTTTTCCTATCTTCGGCTAACCGCTCATGGGCGCGGTTAGCGTGATAATCCTAGTATTCTAGGCTTGGGTCGTTGGATGTGTTAGGTAGAAGCTTTCTAAGCTCCGTGTTAATCTTCTTTTGTTCTTCGTTTTCTTTTCTTAGTTCCTGTAGCTCCGTGTATAGGTTCATTAGCGTGGTATTTTGTTGGTCGGTTAGTTGTACAACCGGCGCTGGTGGAAGCGTTTGCATGGTTGTTTCTAGGTCGAGTATTGGGTAAGAGCCAAGTTCGCACCTCAATATTCCAGTGCGCAAGAATCACTTAGACCCTTCTTCAAAGCCATACAAGGGGTGTTCCGACAGTCTGGGGCAGCTACAAATTCCTCGTTCAGGAACTGATTTTTGAGTTTAGCGCGGCGATTATTGCGCTGACTAGCTAAGCGTTGTTTCCCCTGGTCTTTGCTACGTCAGAAGCTCTGTCCAAAGTGGAGGCCTCCCTAGGAGGAAAATTCGAAGAGAGGTATTGCTAGGAAAAAGCGGGTGTAGTGAAGTAGAATGCCACTCGACTGAGGTCGATAATATTTATCACACTATCACCGTTCACGTCCGCCCTAGGATCATAGTTCGAGGTTCCGACAGTCGAAGAGAACGAAATGGCTACCCGGATGAGGTCAACAATGTTGATGACCCCGGTGCCAGCAATGTCCAGCTCCCTCGTTAGCTCTATGCCAACAGATCCTGTTCCACCGTTCGACTGAACGTTCAGGTCTACGCTCAGATGGTACGGGAGAACTGCCACGTCAAGCAGGAGCTTGGTTTGGAAGATCGTGCTTGTCAATCCTGAGACCGGAAGGTTGGATATCGTGTAATTACGCGAGAAGGCTGTGATCCCCGACATCTTGTCTACAGCGGCCACTGTGAATCTTCCTGACGCGGTGAATGATGGTTTGTCGATGATCATTCCTCCAATAACGGTGACTCTGGAACTGTCCAAGCCAAGAATTCCGCTTGCAGGCGCAAGAACCTGTGTTGAATCGAAGCTTGTATCTATGCAAGGCTTAAGGTCGATGCCCGCACCAAAGGGCCGGTTCGGCACCCATGTCCAGCCAAAGGTGACCTCAGCATAGGATTGGCCTGGAAATGCGAATGTCTTGTTCTGTACCCCTGGGGCGAGGAAGTTCCAAAAGCCAGTCTCGTTCAGCGTCGGGGTAACAATTTTCCATGTCATGTTCAAAGATGTGAAAAACCCAGCGAGTCCGGTTACGCCTGCGTTGCATTTGGAGGGGTCAACACTGACTTTCAAGTCGGTGTCCCCACCCTGAGTAGAGAAATACGGTGTTGCTTGGGGCAAGAGGGTCTGGAGCCCACTAGTTTTATTGTAAGGGGGAATGTCGATAGATTGCAGGTCTACGTTTTGGATTTCTTGATAGGTTGTGTAGCTCCTGAGCGACGGCATGGGACTCGTGATGGGTGCGTTGATGAGGGATGCGTTGAGCCTTCCGAGACCGTAGAATACGTTTCGACTTCCAGACTCTTCAAGGGCGTAGCCCCGCAAATCCCCGACGATCTGATCTCTTGTAATCCCCTTCTGCAAGAGGTGCACAAAATACGCAGCCGCCAACGGCGCGGAGTACGATGTCCCCGAGACTAGGGAGTAGGGACCTCCGTTGTAGACAAAGAACTTGGGAAACCAAGTGAGAATGTTCTCGCCTGGAGCCATCAGGTCTAGCTTTGGTCCCCAACTGGAGAAGGCAGACCTTCCCGTCCAGTACGTGAAGTAAGTTCCTAGGTTCCCTGCCTGGGTATTCCAAGTACTTGGCAGATCCCCTATTGACCCGACAGATATAACTCTGGGATCGGAGGCAGGGCACCAGACTGTGCTCTGCTGTCCAGGTTTTGTCGCCAAAGAGTCACTGCCACTATTACCTGCTGATGCGACAAGCAACATTCCACTGTTGTATGCGTTGACGATGGCTCCCTCTAGGACAGGTTTCAGCCGAGGGTCGTTGCAGGAATTTATGCCTACGAAGGCGAGTGACATGCTAACGATGTTGACTCCTAGGGCTCGTGCCTGATCGAGACCCGCAGCGATGGAGCAGTCGGTGATTATCGGATTTGCAAAACCCGCGCTACTATTCAGGTACTGGACATTTATCGAATAAAGAGTCGCGCCATAAGCGAGCCCGACGAGTCCCTGGCCATCCTTCTTGGCTGATATCATCGTTGCGGTCGAGGTTCCATGGTTGGAGGTGTCAAATCCAAAACCGATGTAGAGTGGTGCCCACCTTACGAATGAAGGGTCGCAGGCGCTCACCTGCTGTGTGGACGGGTTGAGGTTGGTTACGCTAGAGAGATCTGGTATTGTAGTGTTCGTTCCTATGTCTAGGATGGCGATTTTGATGCCTGACCCGTTGTACTGGCTCCATTCCGGAGCCGGCTTGAGAGTTGTACTGTCGACCCAGCTGGCGAACCCGAGTCCAAGGGGCCACCATCCCGCATGATCACCCCAACCCTGAAGCGTGAAGATGTTTCCGCTAATCTGGTAGCCGTCAGGATTCGTGGGGAATTTTGTGAAGTCCGTAAGAGTTGCTACGGCCGGTGGAGTGCGCGGACCCAACCTGTCAATCGGAGCAGAACTCGAGCTTCCTACATGGATGGCTGGAAGAAGCGGTAGAAGGACCAACAGAACAAGAATTGATCCACATGCCAGCTTGTCGAGATCCAAGCCTCGAAACAAGCATCCCATCGTAGCAGTCCCCAATAATTGGCTAGAGTTCAGGCGGATTAGCCTTTCGGACGTTCACGGAGGATCTATTATGATATCTAGATTAGAACGGCCAAAAAAAAAGCACGACCGAACCTCTTTCCATCAAGGAGCACCATCACCACCATGGCTGAGAACTGGGTAGACGAACGAGACAAAGCAATTCTCGAAACAATCTACTATTGTGAGAATTGCAACATGGTACTAGAACCCGACGACAACGAGATAGAACGACACAAGAGAGAGCTTCCACAGCACAAGATGAGGAAAGTCTTCATCGTGCGGTGCGGAAACTGCGGAAACATAGTAACCGACAGCCACGCCCAGTACAGCCCCGAAAGAAATCAGTTCTGGTGCAAAAATTGTATAGCTGAGACAGGCGTCAAGAACTTCCACACCATCTAGCACTCCATTTATACCCAGCCTGAGCAAGTGACCTTCGTCCAATTCTGGGTGTCTCTTTGAATATCGACGTCGTAAGAAAACAAATACCGGTAACCTCCCGGCGGGCCTACTTCGATAATGCAGGAACAGGCCCGCCGTCCATACCGGTGCTCAACGCGATTAACGAGTTCATGGCCGACTGGCGCGAGTACGGCGAGAACTGGGAAGAGTGGCTACCGTTAATCATCGAATCACGCCGGCAATTTGGAAAGATGATAGGTGGAGTTCCCCTCGACGAGATAGCCTCAGTCCCAAACGTCACCAGCGCGCTCATCAGCCTGGCCAGCAGCGTCAACTACAAACCAGAAGGCAACATAGTTATCAGCGAACTCAACTTTCCAACCAACATCTACCTCTGGCACCTCCAGAAAAAACACGGACGAGCAAAAGACGTCCGCCTACTCCACCGCGACAATAACGGCACAATCCCATTAGAACAATGGGAGAAAGCAATCGACGACGACACCTCGATCGTCTCTGTTGACTATGTTTCGTGGACCAACGGCTGTCGAGAGAAAATTCGAGAGATCACAAAGATCGCGCACGAACATGGTGCGTTTGTCATCGCTGACTCGTTCCACGCTCTAGGCGTCTTTCCAATAGATGCTCGGCAA
>Ga0066698_10001145_pt1 | contig 11228 bp, 12 predicted proteins | sample GraSoiAngelo_147_FD_66457 | JGI IMG/M metagenome (GOLD analysis project Ga0066698, IMG submission 66457) | Grasslands soil microbial communities from the Angelo Coastal Reserve, California, USA - 14_1009_05_40cm | ecosystem: Environmental > Terrestrial > Soil > Grasslands | place: USA... | reverse complement strand
GAGGAGAACGTCGTCTCCGCGGCCGGGGCGCACTTCCGGCTCACGGAGGCCGAGATCGCGCGCAACATCCAGGATGCCGGCTTCGTGCCCAAGCGGCGGACCATGCACTACGAGATCGTGGGCGATCCGTACTGCTGGACCCACGCGGTCCCACCCATGCCGGCCGAGAAGGCGCCCGCCACCTCGCTCGCGAGCTGAGGGCCATCTGGACGGACGGCCTCAGCAGCGCGAGCGGGCCGAGGCGCTCCGGGGGTTGCACCAGGGACCCCGCCTGCTCCTCCTGCCCAACGTGTGGGACGTGGCGAGCGCGCGCATCGTCGAAGCGGCGGGGTTTCCCGCCCTGGCGACGACCAGCGCCGGGATCGCGTTCGCGCTGGGCTACGCGGACGGCGAGCGCATCAGCCGGGCGGAGATGGCGGAAGCGGTGCGGCGAATCGCCGCGCGCGTCCGGGTGCCGGTGACCGCGGACATGGAGGCGGGCTACGGGCGCACGCCGGAGTCGGCGGCGGACACGGTCCGCGCCGCCATCGCCGCCGGCGCCGTGGGAATGAATCTCGAGGACGCCCCCGCCGACGGTAGCGGCTCGCTCTTCGACGACCAGCTCCAGGTGGAGCGCGTGCGGGCCGCCCGCGAGGCCGCGGGCGCCGCGGGCGTGCCGTTCGTCATCAACGCCCGGACCGACGTGTTCCTGAACCGGATCGGCGCGCCGGAGACGCGCATCGGTCATGCGGCGCGCCGGCTCAACGCATACCGCGAAGCCGGCGCCGATTGCCTCTTTGCCCCCGGGGTCACCGACCGCGAGACGATCGCGACGCTGGTGCGCGCGGTCGCCGGGCCGCTCAACGTGCTGGCCGGTCCGGGCTGCCCTCCCGTGCCCGAGCTGGAAGCCCTCGGCGTGCGCCGGCTGAGCCTGGGTTCGGGTGCGATGCGGGCGACACTCGGCCTGTTGCGCCGCATCGCCGAGGAGCTGCGCGGCCCGGGCACGCTCACCGCGCTCGGCGGCGAGGGTGTGCCCACCCACGCGGACGTGAACCGCCTGATGGGTGACGACGCCGCTACTTGACCTGCTGCAGGGCCTTCTTCGCCGTCTCCGCCTGCGCGCCCGTGGGCGCCAGCTCGATGACCTTCTGGAAGTCGGCCTTCGCCTCCGCGGTCTTCTGCTGGCCGAGGTAGGCCAGTCCGCGCTGGAAGTAGCCGTCCACGTAGGTCGGATCGACGGTGACCGCCTTGGTGAGATAGCCGATCGCTTCGTCCGGCCTCTGCGCGTTCAGCAGCAGCGCGGCCACGTTGTAGAAGACCTCGGGGTTCTTGATCGACGAGTCGTCGACCCCCTTCAGCAGCTCGAGGCCCTTTTCGAGCATCCCCGCGCGCAGAGCTTCCTGTGCCGCGAGCAGCTTCAGGTTGACGTTGGTCGGGTCGGACTGGACCAGCTTGTCGAGGTACTCGACCGCCTTCGCGTAGTTGCCCTCGCGGCTGTAGGCGAAGGCGATCTGGCTGTACAGCGTGTTGGCCAGCTCGGGACGCAGGGCGAGCAGCTTCTCGTACTGGGCGCGGGCCTCCGCAAACCGGCCGGCCTTGAACGCCTCGTCGCCCTTCTCCAGCGCCTCGCGGACCTCGGGCGGGGGACCGGTGGGGGCGGCCTTCTCGAGCTTCACCTCGACGGGCGCGATGCGCGCGGCCTCGGAGGGGAGGTTGATGGTGAGCCGCTTGAGCGCGTAGCCGTCGGCGCTGAGGTCCACCTCCCATTCGCCGGCGGCGATGCCGCCGAGCGCCCATCGGCCCTTCTTGTCGGTCTTGATCGTGGTTCCTCCGCCCCGCGCAGGCAGGTTCAGCTTGACCGTGACGTCCGGCAGGGGCTTGCCCTCGGGATCCAGCACCCGGCCTTCCAGACGGCCCAGCCCCTTCCAGTCCTGGGCGAGGGCCGGCGAGGCCAGCGCGAGCGCGGCCGCCACGATCACGAAGCGTTGCATTGCCATGTTGTGATTATAGCGACCGCGGAGTAGAAGGGCATCGTGGAGCTGCTCGCGGCCGATTGGGTCGTCACCGGCGTCGGGCCGCCCCTCCGCGACGGCGTCGTCGCGGTCGAGGGAGGCCGCATCGCCTGGGCGGGCGCACGGGGTGACGCGACCCGGCCGCCGGGAGCGGTCCGCGATCTGGGCCGGGGTGTGCTCCTCCCCGGCCTCGTCAACGCGCACTGCCATCTCGAGCTTTCGCACCTGGCGGCGGCGCGCGACCAGGGCCGTCGGGGCTTCGTGGCGTGGGTCGAGGCGCTCGTCGATCTCCGGTCGCGGTCGGATCCGGGGCAGGCGCGCTCGTGCGTTCAAACCGCGCTGCGCGAATTGGCGGACACGGGCACGGTGGCGGTCGCCGACGTCTCGAACACGCTCGGCCATCTGGAGCTGCTGGACGCCTCCGGCCTCGAAGCGGTCGTCTTCTACGAGCTGCTGGCCTGGGACCCGGACCGGGCCGAGACCGTGCTCGCCGAGGCGCGCCGACGCGTGGAGGAGACGTCCGCGCGCGGCGTGCGAACGCCGGTGCGGCTGGCGGCCCATGCGCCGCATTCCGTCTCGCCCCCGCTGCTCCGAGCCCTGGCCCGCGACGGCGGGCCGGCGGCGATCCATCTCGCCGAGTCCGACTCCGAGCAGCGCTTCCTCGACGGGGGAGACGCGGAGTGGAACGCCTTCCTCGGCGCGCGCGGTCTCGGCCACGTGCGCTTCGTGCCGCCGCGGACGACCCCGGTGCGCTACCTCGACGGCCTCGGCGCGCTCCCCGCCGGCCTCGTGGCCGCGCACTGCGTTCACGTCGACGCGGAAGAGCGCGCGCTGCTCGCGCGGCGCGGCGTGTTCGTGGCGGTCTGTCCGCGCAGCAACCGTACCCTGGGGGTGGGGATCCCGCCGGTGCCGGAAATGCTGGCCGCGGGGATCGAGGTGTGCCTGGGAACCGACAGCCTCGCCAGCGCCGACAGCCTCGACCTGCTGCAGGATGCCGCGGCGCTTCGCCGGGAGTTTCCCTCGCTCGACCCGGCCGCGATCGTGCGGATGGCCACCGCCGCCGGGGCGCGCGCCCTGCGCCTGGACGATCTGGGATCCATCGCCCCAGGCCAGCGGGCGGCGCTCGCGTTCGCGCCCGCCCCGTCGGCCGTCGAGGATTCGCTCGCGTTCCTCGTATCCGGCGCCGCCCGCGCGCGGCGGGTCGAGACATGAGCGCGCTGCTGGGCCGCGTCGGCCTCTACGGCCGGATGATCCGCTTCTCCCACTCAGTGTTCGCGCTGCCTTTCGCTCTCTCGTCCGCGATCCTCGCCGCCGGCGCCGGCATCTCCTGGCGGCAGGTCGCGTGGATCCTGGTGGCGATGGTGGGGGCGCGCAGCGCGGCCATGGGGTTCAACCGCCTCGCCGACCAGGCCCTCGACGCCCGCAATCCCCGCACCGCCGGCCGCGAGCTGCCGCGCGGCGCCATCTCGCGCGCCGAGGTGTGGGTGTTCGTGGCCGCGTCCGCGGCGACGCTGGTGGTGGCCGCCGCGATGCTGAACCCGCTGTGCCTGGCCCTGTCGCCGGTCGCGCTGCTCGTCGTGTTCGGCTACTCGTACATGAAGCGCTTCACCGCGCTCTCGCACGTGTTCCTCGGGCTGGCCCTCGCCGTCGCGCCGGTGGGAGCCTGGCTCGCCATCCGCGGCCGGATCGAGCCGGCGCCGGTCGTGCTCGGCCTGGCGGTGCTCTTCTGGGTCGCGGGCTTCGACACGATCTACGCCTGCCAGGACGAGGCCTTCGACCGCGCCGAGGGCCTGCACTCGCTGCCCGCCCGCCTCGGCGTCGGGCGCGCCCTCGTATTTGCGCGACTCTTCCACGTGATCGCCCTGGCCCTGCTCGCCGCGGTCTACACCCTGGCCCCGCTCCATCCCGTGTACCTCGCCGGCGTGGCCGCGATCGCGGCCCTGCTCGTGTACGAGCATTCGCTCGTGCGCGCCGACGACCTCTCCCGCATCGACGCCGCGTTCTTCGCGGTCAACGGCTGGATCAGCCTGGGATACTTCGTGGTGACGCTGGCCGCGCGCCTGCTGGCCTGACGCTATAATCGCGACGGCGCACCGATGCACCCGCCTTCGCCCCTCCCCACGCGCCTGCCTTCCTCGACGGGCGTCGCCGTGCCCACGCCGGGCTCGCCGGAGAGGGCGGCGGTGCGGTCGATGTTCGACCGCATCGCCGGCCGCTACGACCTCCTCAACCGGCTCCTGTCCGCGGGCACCGACGTGCGCTGGCGCCGCGCGTGCGTCGACCTGCTCGAGCTGCGCGGTCCCGCGCGCCTCCTCGACCTCGCGACCGGCACCGCCGACCTGCTCGTCGAGGCCCTGCGGCGCGACGCCGGCCATCGCGGCATCGGTGTCGATCTGTCGGAGCAGATGCTGCGGCGCGGCGCGGCGAAGCTCCGCCGACGCGGCCTCGAGAGCCGGGCGGGGCTCGCCGCCGGAGATGCGGAGTCGCTGCCGCTGCCCTCGGCCTCGTTCGACGCGGCCACGATCGGCTTCGGCATCCGCAACGTGGGAGACCAGAGCGCGGCGCTGGCCGAGCTGCGCCGCGTGCTGCGGCCGGGCGGGCGAGTCGTGGTGCTGGAGTTCTCGGTGCCCCCCGGCTGGCGGGGCGAGCTCTATCGCCGCTACTTCCACCGGATCCTGCCCCGGATCGGGGCGCTCGTGAGCGGCGATGCCGCCGCGTACTCCTATCTGCCCGCTTCGGTCGAGTGTTTCCCGGCCCCGGAGGCGTTCGCCGCGCTGATGGAGCGCGCGGGCTTCATCGCCGTGCGCTGGCGGCTCCTGACCGGCGGCATCGCCTGCCTCCACCGCGGAGAGCGGCCGGCATGACGCCGCTCACGGTGACGCTGCAGAAGACCGCCGTCCATCTGCGACCGCATCGGGACGCGCTCGTCGAGTCCTGGATTCGTGCGATCGCGGCCCTCATGCCCGACCACGCGGGTGACCTGCGCGGCTTCTGCGCGCGCAACGTCGACGGCCTGCTCGCTCATCTCGGCGACGGCCGGGTCGAGGAGCTCCTGCGCGAGGAAGCGGCGGAGGCGCGGGCCGCGGCCCAGGCCGGGATCAGCCTCGGCCTGCGCGCGCTCGCGGTGCGCGTGCTCGACCGGTGCTGCCTGCCCCTGCTCCTCGCGGCCTGCCCGGATCGCGAGTCGCTGGCCGAATGCCTGCTCGCCCTGGACGAGCTGGGCGACCGCCGGCTGGAGGCGCTGCTCTGGGCGCAGGAGCAGGAGGCGAGCCGCCGGCTGACCGAGATGCAGGACCAGGCGGCGACCGCCGCCGAGAAGGCGCGGGAGCTGGCCCGGGCCAACGAGGCGCTGCGCCGGTCCGAGCGCCGCAGCCAACACTGGGCGGAGCAGATCGGCATGCTCAGCAGCGTCGTCCACCGCATCGCCTCCGTCCTCGACGCCGAGCGGCTGATGCAGGAGGCGGCCGACGCCGTGCAGGGCCGCATGAACCACACGTTCGTGGCGGTGGTGGTCCTCGACGACGAGGGCATGCTGATCGGCCGCTGGGCGGGCCGCCCCGGAGTCGGACGGCGGAGCGCCGGCCGGACGCAGGGACCGGCGGGCGGCATCATCGGCCGCGCGCTGCGCAAGCGCGCGCCCCAGGTCGTGCCCGACGTGGCCGCCGACGGCGCCTACATCCCGGACGTGCCCGGGACCCGCTCGGAGATGGTCGTCCCCCTCCTCGACGAGGGTGAGGTGGTCGGAGCGATCGACTTCCAGAGCGAGCACGAAGCGGCCTTCGACCTCGACGACGTGGCGGTGGCGGAGACGCTGGCGCAGTTCCTGGTGGTCGCGCTGCGCAACGCGCGCTTGTTCGCCGAGGCCCGCCGCCGCGGCGCCTGACTGCTACTCTGAGACATGGGCCTCCGCCAGGCCGTCATCTTCGACGTGGACGGCACGCTCGTCGACAGCAACAACGCCCATGCTCGCGCCTGGGAGGAGGGCATTCCGCGACCTGGGTCTCCCCGTGCCCTTCAGGTGCGGGCCTTCCCCGGCGCGGCCGAGCTCGTCGCCGCGTTGAAGCGGTCGGGACTCAAGCTGGCGGTGGCCAGCTCGGCGGAGAAGGAGGAGCTGGAGCCCCTGCTCGAGCGCGCCGGCGCGGCCGACCTCATCGACCACAAGGCCTCTTCGGACGACGCCGGCCGCTCGAAGCCCGATCCCGACATCGTGCCGGCGGCCCGGCGGCGTCTCGGGATGCCGGCGAGCGACGTGGTGATGATCGGGGACACGCGCTACGACATGGAGGCGGCGGCCCGAGCCGGCATCGCCGCCATCGCGTTCCGCGGCGGCGGCTCCGACGACGAAGCGCTGAAGGGCGCGCGGGAGATCTACGACGGACCCGCGACCTGCTCGACCGGATGGGGGAGTCGGTGCTGGCCCGCGCGTGTCGCTACGTGACGACCTCGCGCTGAAAGACCTCCGCGAAGTGGCGGGCGAGGCCGTCCTGGGCCTCGGCCGTCGGGACCGGGCGCCCCAGCAGGCGCTGGAGCGTGGTCACGCCGCGGTCGGGGATGCCGCAGGGCACGATCATCGAGTAGGGCGCGAGGTCGTTGACCACGTTGAACGCGAACCCGTGCGAGGTCACCCAGCGCGAGATGCGGACGCCGATCGCGCCGATCTTGTCCCGCCCCACCCAGCAGCCCGTGAGCCCGGCCACGCGTTCGGCGTCGATGCCGTAGTCCCGGCAGGCCCTGATCATCACCTCCTCCAGGTCGCGCACGTAGCGATGCACGTCCTGGCGATCGGGCGCGAGGCTGATGATCGGGTAGCCCACCACCTGGCCGGGACCGTGATAGGTCACGTCGCCGCCCCGGCCGGTCTCGAAGACGTCGTACCCGCGCGCGCGGAGCAGCGCCTCGCGAACCAGCAGGTTCTGCTCGCGTGCGTTGCGGCCCAGCGTGAACACGGGATCATGCTCGAGGAGGAGCAGGACGTCGACGATGCGGCCGGCCTGGCGGTCGGTGACGAGCTGGGCCTGCAGATCGAGCCCGGCCGCGTAGGACAGCCGGCCCAGCCGCCGGACCACCAGAGGAGTCATGGAACGCCCGCAGGGAGGACCTCGTCGCCGACCGAGCGCGATTCACTCGCGCGAGGTCGGAATGTCATGAGGTGTCCTCCCGAGGACGCGGATCTCAGGCCTGACGCGGTATCGTGCCCGCGCGTCAGGCCGCGTTTGAATCAAAGCGCTGATTCGTCGAACTCCTGGAGCCCTTTCTTGATGTGGGCCATGAACCGGTCGGCGTCGGATCCGTCGCCCCCGCCCGCAGCGAAGGCTTCCTTGGCGACGCGCCCGGACTTGTTCCGGGCGCGGCGGAACTCAAGCGAAGACGCCGGAGCGAGGACGCTCAATCTATAGCGCCGACTCATCAAATTCCTGGAGCCCTTTCTTGATGTGGGCCATGAACCGGTCGGCGTCGGATCCGTCGACGATCCGGTGGTCGAAGCTGAGCGCGAAGTAGGCCATCGTCCGGATCGCGATCGCGTCGTCGCGCACGACCGTGCGCTTCTCGATCACCCCGATCCCGAGGATCGCGACCTGGGGCTGGTTGATGATCGGCGTGCCGAAGAGGCTCCCGAAGACGCCCGGGTTGGTGATCGTGAACGTGCCGCCCTGCACCTCGTCCACCTTCAGCCGCTTGGACCGCGCGCGCTCGGCGAGGTCGTTCACGGCGCGGGCGAGGCCCAGGACGTTCTTCTCGTCGGCGTTGCGGATCACGGGCACGATGAGGCCCCAGTCGAGGGCCACCGCGATCCCGATGTTGATGTCGTGACGGTAGACGATGGCGTCCCCCTCCACGCTGGAGTTGAGCACCGGCAGGGCCTTCAACGCGTCGATGGTCGCCTTCAGTATGAACGGCATGTAGGTGAGCTTCACCCCGCTTCGCTCCTCGTATTGCTGGCGGTACTTCTTGCGGAGCTGATCGACACGGGTCATGTCGATCTCGAAGACCGTGGTGACATGGGCCGAGGTGCGCTTCGAGAGCACCATGTGCTCGGCCGTCTTCTTGCGGATCGGGCTCATGGGGACGACTTCGACGCGGGACGACGCAGTGGGCGCAGAGGGCTGCGGGGAGGGCGCCGCGGAGGGCGCGGAGACGGCGGGCGGCGGGCTCGGCGGCCTCGGAGCGGGCGCGGCGACGGGCGCCGGCGTGGGCGCCGGCCTCGGCGGAAACGGCGCCGGCGCTTCCGCGGGCTTCGCGTCGATGTGGCTGAGGATGTCCTGCTTGGTCACGCGTCCCGCGATGCCCGTGCCGGGGATGTCGCGAATGTCGAGGTTGTGCTCGGCCGCGATCTTTCGAACCACGGGCGACGAGCGGGTCTGCCGCAGCTCATCGACCGACATGTCGGCGCGGGACGACGCAGAGGGCGCAGGGGATTGCGGGGCAGGGACCGCAGCGGCCGCAGAGGGCGCGGCGGAGGGCGCTGGCGCCGACGTCCACGTGGGCCGGGAGGACACGGGCGAGGGTGTGGTGGGCGGCGCCGTGGGCGGCGTGACGGGCCCGGGCGCGGGCCGCGGCGGCTCCGACGGCGGCGATGGCGGTGTGGCCGGCGCCGGTGTGGGCCGGGGCGGCTCCGGCGCCGCGGGTGTCGTCGGCGACGGGCGCGGGGACGGGCCGGGGGTGCCATCCGCCTGGGACGACGCAAAGGGCGCGGAGGGCGCAGAGGGTTGCGCAGCCGGCGCCCGCGCGGGCACCGTGGTCACCGCCTCCCCCTCGGGCGCGATGACGCCGACCACCGTGTTGATCGGCACCGTCGCCCCCGGCTGGACGCGGATCTCCTTCAGCGTGCCGGAGGCGGGAGCCGGGATCTCGGCATCGACCTTGTCGGTGGAGATCTCGAAGAGCGGCTCGTCGCGCTGCACCTTGTCGCCGACGTTCTTCATCCACTTCGTGATCGTCCCCTCGGCGATCGACTCTCCCATCTGGGGCATGATGACGTCGGTCATTCGGTCACCTCGGCCGGCAGCTCAGTAATCATAGATCGCCCGGATCGCCTCGCCCACCTTCGCCGCGTTCGGGAGGAACGTTTCCTCGAGCGGCGGCGAGTACGGCACGGGCGTGTCGGGGGGCGCGACTCGCATCACGGGGGCGTCCAGGTGCTCGAAGGCGCGCTCGGCGACGAGGCCGGCGATCTCGCCTCCGGGGCCGCCGGTGAGCGTGGCCTCGTGGAGCACGATCACTTTTCCCGTCTTCGCCGCCGTGGACAGGACCGACTCCTCGTCGATGGGAAGGAGCGTTCGCAGGTCGACGACCTCGACGTCGATGCCGTCACGGGCGGCCGCCTCCGCCGCCTCCAGCGCGATCTGCAGCATCGCGCCGTAGGTGACGATCGAGACGTCCGTCCCCGGCCGGGCCACGCGGGCCCGGCCGATCGGTACCACGAAGTCGCCCTCCGGCACGTCCTCCTTCAGCCGGCGGTACAGGAACTTGTGCTCGAGGTAGATGACGGGATCGGGATCGCGGATCGCCGCCGTCATCAGTCCCTTCGCGTCGGTGGGCGTTCCCGGGGCGACGATCTTCAACCCCGGCACGTTCATGAAGTACGCCTCCGGGTTCTGGCTGTGGAACGGGCCTCCGTGGACGCCGCCGCCCGACGGCCCGCGGATCACGATGGGGACGGCCGCGCCCCAGCGGTAGCGCGTCTTGGCCGCGTAGTTCACGATGATGTCGAAGGCGCACGAGACGAAGTCGATGAACTGCATCTCCGCGATCGGGCGCATGCCCATCAGCGACGCCCCGATGGCCGCGCCCACGATGGCGGTCTCGCTGATCGGCGTGTCGATGACCCGCTTCTCGCCGAACTTCTCCAGGAACCCGGCCGTCACGCGGAACGCGCCCCCGTAGCTGCCTACGTCCTCGCCGAGGATGAACACACGCTCGTCGCGCACCATCTCCTCGAGCATCGCGAGCCGGATCGCCTCCAGGTACGTGAGGACGGCCATCAGGCGCGTCCCTTGCGCCGCTTCCACTCCGCCACGAGCGGCGGAACGGGGGGCCGGACGGGGCGGTCGGCGTACACGCCGGAGAGCCCGCTCGCCGCGTCGGGGAACGGGCTCGCCTCCGCCGCGGCGAGATCCTCCTGCAGCGACGAGTCCAGCGCGGCGGCCACGGCCTTCAGCTCCTCGGGCCGGGCGTGCCCGCTGCCGATCAGCCACCTCTCGTAGCGGTCGATGGGGTCGCGCGCGGCCCATTCCTCGAGCATCCCGGGCGGCACGTACTTCATGTCGTCGTGCTCGGCGTGGCCCCGCATGCGCATCGTGTCGGCCTCGATGAGGGTCGGACCGGCCCCGGCCCGGGCGCGCTCGATCGAGCGGCGGGTCACCTCGTAGACCGCGCGGACGTCGTTGCCGTCCACCTGCTCGCCGAAGCAGCCGTACCCACGAGCTCGATCGACGAAGCGCGGGTTGGCGGTCTGCTTGTGGGTGGGCGTCGAGTAGGCCCACTTGTTGTTCTCGACGATCACGACCAGCGGCGCCTTCTGCACGCACGCGAAGTTGAAGCCCTCGTGGAAGGCCCCCGTCGAGGTGCCGCCGTCGCCGATCCAGGTGAGCGCGACCGTCCGCCGGCCCTTCATCCGCTCGGCGATCGCCGCGCCCGTGAGCACCGAGACCATGTCGCCCAGCATCGAGATCACCGAAGGCATGGAGCCTTCTTCCGAGATCCACCCGAAGTGCACGTTGAGGTCGCGGCCGTGCGTCGGGCCGGCCGCGCGGGCCATGTACTGCGCGAACACGTCCCGCGGCCGGCCGCCGCGGACGAAGATCGCGCCGAGGTTCCGGATGAGCGGCGTGAAGATGTCGCCCCGCTCCAGGGCGTACGCGCTGCCGACCGAGCAGCCCTCCTGTCCGAGGCTCCGGTACAGCCCGCCCACGACCTTTCCCTGCCGGTAGAGATTGGTGAGCTTCTCCTCCACCATGCGGTTGAGCTTCATGAGGCGGTACAGATCGAGGAGCTGCGCCGGGGTGAGCTGCTCGACCGGCGGCTTCGCGGGGGCCGTTTCAGGCGTCGATGGCGTGGCCGTAGACCGCCTCCGCCGCCTGCATGAGGGCCTCGGGCAGCGTCGGGTGGGCGTGGATGGTGCGGGTGATCTCCTCCGACGTGCTCTCCAGCCGGAGGGCCACGCAGGCCTCGGCGATGAGGTCGGTGGCGTGCGGTCCCACCATGTGGACACCGAGCACCTCGTCGTACTTCGCGTCC
>Ga0066698_10001133_pt1 | contig 11290 bp, 9 predicted proteins | sample GraSoiAngelo_147_FD_66457 | JGI IMG/M metagenome (GOLD analysis project Ga0066698, IMG submission 66457) | Grasslands soil microbial communities from the Angelo Coastal Reserve, California, USA - 14_1009_05_40cm | ecosystem: Environmental > Terrestrial > Soil > Grasslands | place: USA... | reverse complement strand
ATCCGCTCGGCGACCAGGCGGGTCGCGGTCCGGAAGCGCCCGGCCTCGCCTACCGACGTGCCGCCGAACTTCATCACGATCATCTCGACAGCGTCCTCCGCGGCCTGCCCGTCTGGGAGCCGGGCCTGTGGCGCGCCCCGCGCCGGGCATCGACGGGTCTTCTGGGGCACTATACGCGAACTCGGGCCTGGCCCCATCCGGCCGCCGCCCGGTACACTGTTTGGGTGCCCGCCGTTTCGGGCGCGTTCCCCCCATTTCGCCATCCTCCCTCCCCCGGAGTCGATCGATGTCCTGTTCTCGTGGAATGGCAGTCGCGTGCGTCCTCGCCCTGGGGCTCGGGCTCGGAACACTCGACCGCGCCCCCATGCGCCAGGGCGGCGGGAACCCCGATCGGGACCGGGAAGCGGGGGATTACCCGAGCGACTGGTTCTGGGCCCAGCGAGCCTTCCCCCGCGCCGCGATCCCGGAAGACCGCTACCAGCAGGCGCTCGAGCAGACCCGGATGCAGCGCGCGCTCGCGACCGGGCAGAGGCGCACGGGGCTGGTCGCGGAGGACGCCACGCTGACCTGGACCCAGGCCGGACCGTTCAACGTGGGCGGTCGCGCCACGGCGCTCACCTCGCTCCCCGGGGGCACGGTGGTCTACCTGGGAGCAGCCGACGGCGGAGTCTTCAAGTCCACCAACTCCGGGGTCAACTGGACCCCCGTCACCGACGGCTTCGGCCCGATGTCGGTGGGCGCGCTGGCGATCGACCCCTCGCAGCCGGGCGTGGTCTACGTGGGGACGGGCGAGGCCAACTCCTCGGTCGACAGCTACGATGGGACCGGCCTCTACCGCTCGACGGACGAGGGGGCCACGTGGGTCTATGCCGGGCTGCGCGAGGCGGCTCGGATCGCGCGCGTGGCGGTGGACCCTCACGAGAGCAACCGAGTGTTCGTGGCCGCGATGGGGACGCAATTCACGACCGGGCCGGACCGGGGCCTCTATCGCACCGAGGACGCCGGAGCCACGTGGAGCAAGGTGCTGTTCGTGAGCGACAGCGTCGGGGTGTGCGATGTCGCGATCAACCCGGCTCATCCCGAGACGGTGTTCTGCGCCACCTGGGAGCGGGTTCGCCGCGCGACCTACCGCCGGGCCTACGGGCCGGGATGCGGGATCTGGCGCAGCGTCGATCATGGCACCCACTGGACCCGGCTCCAGAGCGGGCTCCCCGCTCCGTCCGACAACGTCGGCCGCATCGGGCTCGGGATTGCCGCCTCCCGGCCCTCGACGATCTACGCCCAGATCACCTCCGGCGCGAGCGGCGGTTACACGGGCCTCGGGATGTACCGCTCGCTCGACGGGGGCGACACCTGGGTGCGCCGAGACCTCTCCGGCTTCACCGGCAACTTCGGCGGGTTCGGCTGGTACTTCGGCGACCTGGGCGTGGATCCCACGAATCCGGAGCGCGTCTTCTCCCTGGGCGTGAGCCTGGTCCTCTCGACCGACGGCGGCGTGACCTTCAACGGCACGGGATCGGTGCACGCCGACCAGCACGCGATCTGGATCGACCCCTCGAACCCCTCCCGCGTCTACCTCGGCGACGACGGGGGTTTCTTCTCCTCGCTCGATGGCGGCTCGAGCTGGACCAAGTCCGTGGACCTCCCGATCACGCAGTTCTACGACGGGGCGATCGATCCTTCGAACCCGGCCCGGCTCCTCGGGGGCAGCCAGGACAACGGGACCGTCCTCACTCCGGGGTCCAGCTCGTGGACGCCGATCCTGGGCGGAGACGGGTTCGTCTGCATCGTGGACCCGACGAATCCCAACGTGCTGTTCGCCGAGTACCAGTACTGCAGCGGGGGGACGGGGCCGTGGCGCTCGACCAGCGGCGGCGGGGGCTTCTTCACGCCGTCCGGGTTCAACGCCAGCGATCGCTACAACTGGAACAGCCCGATCGCCATGGATCCGAACAACCACCAGGTCCTGCTGGCCGGGAGCCAGAGGGTCTATAAGAGCGTGGACAACGGCCAGAACTACGCCCCGATCAGCGGCGACCTCTCCACCAACCCCCCAGCGCAGCTCGTCTACGGGACCCTCACGACCTTGGCGATCTCGCCGGTCAGCGGGTCCGTGTATTTCGCCGGCACCGACGATGGCAGGGTGTGGCGCTCGCTCGACGCGGGCTCGATCTGGACGGACATCTCGGCCGGGCTGCCGCAGCGCTGGGTGACGCGGGTCGCTCCCGATCCCCACGACGCGAACACGGTCTACGTGACGCTGTCGGGGTTCACGATGGACGAACACGTCGGGCACGTGTACGTCAGCGCCAGCTCGGGCGCCTCCTGGTCCTCGATCGCCGGCGACCTCCCCGACGTGCCGGTCAACGACATCGTCGTCGATCCGGACCGGCCGGGGACCCTCTACGTCGGCACCGACGCCGGGGTCTACGCGACCCAGAACGGAGGCTCCGGCTGGTTCCCTCTCGGCCAGGGAATGCCGATCCAGGCGATCGATGGCCTGACCCTCCACCGGGCCTCGCGCACCCTGGTGGCGGCCACTCACGGTCGCTCGCAGTGGAAGCTCGACCTGAATCAGCTCCCCGCGGCGGTGTCGCTGTCCTCGCCGCCTCCGCGCCTCGCGCTCTCGGGGCCGGTTCCCAACCCGAGCGGCGCGAGCGTGCAGCTTGGGCTTGAACTCTCGCGCGCAAGTACGGTCGAAGTCACGGCCTACGATGCGGCCGGCCGGCGAGTCCGCGCGCTCGTCGCGGGGTCGCTGGGTGCTGGACGGCACTCGATCGCGTGGGACGGCCGCGACGATCGCGGCGGCCGAGTCGGCCCCGGCGTGTACTTCATGCGCGCCACCGCCTCGGGAGCGTCGGCAGTCCGTCGCGTGGTTCGGACCGAGTAGTCACCTCAAACGAGGTCCGATTTTCGGCGACAGCGGTTTCACCCGCAATTGACGCGGCCCGGATTATGCATGCGTTTTGAGCCGCTCCAGATCAAGTCGAAATGAGGGTCGCCGCGAGCCTTGCCCCAGATTTGCCTTTGAAAATGCGGGTCCACTTGATATACCGGTGCCGAGGGCACTTGGTGCCCGTCCGAGAGTCGGTCGTACCCTCCGTTCATGAAAGGAAGGACCGATGGCGAAGATGATGACGAAGTCGCAGATCGCGGGCTACCTCGCCAACAAGTTCGAGCTCACCAAGAAGCAGAGCACTCAGATTCTCGAGGAGCTGGCCACGCTTGCGGCCAAGCAGGCCAGGAACGGATTCGTGTTCCCCGGCGTCGGCAAGCTCGTCGTCGTGAAGCGCAAGGCTCGCATGGGCCGCAACCCTCAGACCGGCGAAGCGATCAAGATTCCGGCCAAGACCGTGCTCAAGTTCCGGATCGCGAAAGCCATGAAGGAGCTGGCTCTCAAGTAGGCCGACCAGTTTTGAGAAGGCCCCGCAGCCTCCCGCTGCGGGGCCTTTTCGCTGGTGCTCCGGACCGGAACACTGGAGGCCGCCGGGCCACCGCCCCGCTGCAGCGCGGCGAGATCCCTGCCGATAACCGGTGCGGCGCCGCTGCCCGGCCGCGTGAGATCACGGACGAGCCGCGCACGGCAGCGCGTTCCGGGGGGGAAACCTCTTGCCGCAAGAACCGTCTCGGCTCCTGCTCGCATTGCCCGAGCCCCTCGCCGTGGTCTCCGCGGCCGGGGACACGCTGGTGGCAAATCGCGCCCTCGAGCGGCTGGCGGAGAAGTGCGGCGTGGCCCCGCGTCTCGTCGAGCTGTTCGGGGAGCCGGCCATCGAGCTCCTGGGGCGAGCGCTGCGCGAAGGGGAGGCACGCGCGTCCCTGCTGCTGGTGGCGGGCCCCGAGCCACGCCCCCGCTTCCGGCTCTTGCTCGCCGCCGCCCCGGCCCAAAACGCCGCGGCGGTCCTGATGGCGGACGTCACCTCGCAGGTCTCGCTGCGCCGGCAGCTCCTGGTGCGCGACCGGACCCTCACGGTCCTCAAGAAGATCGGCGTGGCGCTGTCGGAAACCATCGAGATCGAGGGGCTGGCCGAGCGCATCTACGAGCAGACCATCCGCATCATCGACACTCCGAACTTCTATCTCGCGCTTTACGACCGCCAGGCGCAAGAGGTCTCGTTCCCGCGCTACGTCGAGGACGGCCGCTGGCAGCGCATGACCTCCCGCCCGTTCCAGAACGGCCTCACCGAGTACCTGCTCCGCACCCGCAAGCCCTTGCTCATCAACCACAACGTGAGCGAGCAGTGCGAGGCCCTTGGGATCGCCCCCCAGGGCCGGCCGTCCACCGCGTGGATGGGCGTGCCCTTGCTGGTGAACGACGAGGCCATCGGCGTGATCGCGATCCAGGACTTCGAGCGCACCCATTGCTACGGACCGCACGACCTGGAAGTGCTGAACATCATCGCGGCCCAGACGGCCGCCTCGATCAAGAGCGCGCGGCTGGTGGCGTCCGCGCGCCGCGCCTACGACGAGCTATCGGCCACCCAGGCGCGATTGCTGGAGGCCGAGCGCCTGCGGGGCGTGACCGAGGCGGTCGGAGCCATGAACCACGAGGTCAACAACCCCCTGGCCGCGATCGCCGGGAACGCGCAGCTCCTGCTCCGCAACTCCGACGGCCTGAGCGCGGACGTGCGCGTGAAGATCGAAGCCATCCTCGAGGCCGCGGGACGCATCCAGCGGGTGACGAGCAAGATGGCGACGCTCATCCAGGCCACCTCCGTGCCCTATCCCGGGGAGACAACCATCCTGGACGTGAAGCGTTCGGTCTCGAGCGCCGAGCTGGGCGGGGGCGGGACGTCCTCTGGCTCGGAGGCGCGCGCGCGCTGACGCACGTCGAGGGGTGAGGCGGGCGGGGGCGGTTTCGCGTGACCTTGTCGCGTGACCTTTGCCTCCCAGCATCCCCTCTGGCAGGATCCCCGCGCTCCACCGCCCCCGAGCGCCGGGCCGAGGAGAGGTCGACGCTGGGCAACCGACCCAAGGGAGTGCTCCATGCGCCCCGCCCGAGCCGTTCACGTTCTCGCCGTCACGCTCGCCCTCGCGATCACATTTCCCCGCGCCGCCGGCGCCCAGGCCGACACCCATGCACCCCGTTTCGCCGTGACCGCCGCTCACTTGATCGACGGCCGCTCGCCCGCGCCGCGAGGACGCGTCTGGGTGCTGATCTCGGGGGACACGATCGAGGCCGTGCGCGCCAGCGCTCCGGCCGGCGTACCGGTGGTGGACCTGGGCAACGCCACGCTGCTTCCGGGACTGATCGACTGCCACACCCATCTCTCGGCGCGGGTCGGGCTGCCGCGCCTCGAGGCGTTCCGGAGCACCGCCGCGCGCGCGGCGATCGCGGGGGTCAACAACTGCCGCCAGGCTCTCTCGGCCGGCTTCACCACCTGCCGCGACGTCGGGGGCGCCGAGCTCGTCGACGTGGGGCTGCGCGATGCCATCAACGCCGGCGAGATCGAGGGCCCGCGCATGCTGGTCGCGACCTGGGCGCTGACGGCCACCGGCGGGCATGGAGATCCTCTCAACGCGGTGAGCTATCACTGGTGCAACGATCTCATGAGCGGGGTGGCGGACGGCGTGGACGAGGTGCGCAAGAAGGTGCGCTTCAACATCCAGCAGGGCGCCGACCTCATCAAGATCCTCGCCACCGGAGGCGTGCTCTCTCCCCGCGACGACCCGCAGCACACCTCCTACTCGCTCGAGGAGATGAAAGCCGCGGTCGAGGAGGCACGGCGCCTGGGACGCTTCGTGGCCGCCCACACCCACGGCAAGCAGGGCGTGATCTGGGCCAGCGAGGCGGGCGTGCGCTCGGTCGAGCACGCCTCCTACATGGACGACGAGGCCGCCCGGGTGCTCAAGAAGAACGGCACCTACTACATTCCCACGCTCTACGTGGTGGAGCCGATCCTCGACCCGGGCAACCCGCTCAAGATCGAAGCGGAGAACCTGGCCAAAGCTCGGGAGGTGAGACGACACATGCGCGGCGCCTTCCGGGCCGCGCTCAGGGCGGGCGTCAAGATCGCCTTCGGCACCGACGCGGGCGTGTTCCCGCACGGCACCCAGACCCGCGAGTTCAAGATCTACGTGGAGGAGGGGATGACGCCGATGCAGGCGATCCAGAGCGCCACGCGCGTCGCGGCCGAATGCATCGGCTGGGAGAAGAAGGTGGGCACGGTGGAGCCCGGACGCTACGCGGACCTGGTCGCGGTGCGGGGCGACCCGAACGCGGACATTACCGAGCTCGAGCGCGTCCCGTGGGTGATGAAGGGGGGCAAGGTATTCAAGAACGAGCTCACGCGCTGATCGTGCCGAGCCCGGGGCGTGCGACCCCCTCCCCCGGGCGCCCCGGAGCTCCCCGCCCGCGGCCTCCCCGGTGACCGGCATCCGGGTCGAGGGTCTCACCAAGACCTATCGAGGAGGCCGGGTGCGGGCGCTCGATCGGGTTTCGCTCTCGATCGAGTCAGGCGAGGCGTTCGGGATCATCGGGCCGAACGGCGCCGGCAAGACCACGTTCCTGGGTTGCTTGCTGGGCTTCCTGAAGCCCGACTCGGGGCGCGTCACGATCGAGGGCCGCGAGGCGGACGACCTGGAGATCCGGGCCGCGACCGGCTACCTGCCGGAACGTCTCGTCCTCGACCGCTGGATGAGCGGCGCCGACTTCCTTCGCTACCATCACGCGCTCGCTCGCTTGCCGGAGGGCCGGCGCGAGCGCGACGTCATGGAAGCGATCGAGCGGGTCGGGCTCGAGCCCGAATCGGCCCGGCGTTCGATCCGGAAGTACTCGCGCGGGATGCTCCAGCGTCTCGGCATGGCGCAGGCGCTCCTCGGCGAGCCGCGCTACGTGTTCCTCGACGAGCCGGCTTCGGGGGTCGATCCGGCTGGCGTCGTGCTGTTCCGGCGGCTGCTGGGAGAGCTCAAGGCGCGCGGCGCCACCGTGGTGCTCAACTCCCACCAGCTCGAGCAAGTGGAGCGCGTGTGCGACCGCGTGGCGTTCGTCCAGCACGGACATGTCGAGTCGATCGAGACGGTCGAGGCGGGGGCGCGGGTGGCGCACGTGCTGCGCGTGCGCTGGAGCGCGGAAGGCCAGGCGATCGCGGGCGAACGTCTGGCGGCGATCGCGGCCGAGAGCGGGGCGGAGCTGCGTTCCGCCACCGGCTCGGAAGCGAGGTTCGCCGTGAGCGCCGACGAGGTGGCGGCTCGCCTGCTACGTGGCCTGATCGGGGCGGGGCTTGCCGTGGTCGAGGCCGTCCCCGAGGAGAGCCGCCTCGAGCGCCTGTTCCTCGGGCGCCCCGCCGGTTCTCCGCCGCCACCTTCGCCCGAGGCGCCATGAATCCCACTCTGATCGTCGCCTCGATCCGGCAGCGGCTCGCGAGCCCGCTCCGGATGGCGGTCCTCGCCGCGCTGGTCGGATTGCCGCTCCTCCCGGTCGCGTTTGCTCCCGCCCCCGGGCTGTGGTTCCTGGGCGACAGCATGGGGATCGCGCTGGTGGTCGCAGCGGGGGCGATCGGACCCGACGTCTCGGCCGGAGTCCTGCAGATCTTGTTCGCCCGCCCGGTGCGACGCTCCGAGTACGTGCTGAGCCGCTGGTGCGCGCTGGCCTCGGGCTCGGCGCTCGTCCGGCTCGCCCAGATCGCGGTCGCGACCCTGATCCTGGCGGCCCGCGGAAGCGCTCCAGCCTCGCACGATCTGGTCTCGCTCGTGGTCGGGAACGCGCTCACCCCGATCGGGATCGCGGCGGTGCTGGTGATGCTCTCGTCGCTCGCGCCGGGCCTCGGAGACCTGGGGCTCTACCTCCTCGGCAACCTCGCCGGGCTGGTCCTGGAGTTCTGGGGTCGGGTGGCCGGGCGATCTTTTCTCGAGCGGGCGGGGGACGAGGTCCGACGGTTCCTGACCCCCGACGTGGACATTTCACCGATCCTCAACGGCGGCGACGTCCCATGGTTCGCCATCGTCTCGTATCTCTCCACGGTCACCCTGTGTCTGGCGGTGGCGGTGGTGGTCATGAATCGCAAGGAGCTCTCCTATGCCAGCGGATGACCCGGGTGTTCCGGTGCGGGGGCCGTCGCGGGGCACGCCGCGCGTGCTGCTCTGGGTCGCCGCCGCGCTACTGGTGGGTCGGGTCGCGACGGGCGTCTATGAGAGGCGCCATGTCGAATCACACATGTTGCCTGGATCGATCCAGCCCGCCGACCGTGTGGCGTGGCGGCCGATCGCGAGCGCCGAGGCCGAGGCTCGCGAGTCCCACCGCCCGATCCTCTACGACTTCACGGCCGAATGGTGCCCACCCTGCCAGAAGATGAAGCGCGAGGTGTTCTCGGATCCGAGCAGCGCGGACCGAATCAACCGCATGTTCGTGCCGGTGCGCGTGCTCGACCGGACACGCGAGGAAGGTAAAAACGCTCCCGAGGTCGAGCGGCTCTTCACGCACTTCAACGTCGATGCGTTCCCGACCCTCGTGGTCGTGCGGCCCGACGGCGGCGAGCCGGTCGTGATGTCCGGATACGGAGGCCGCGAGGAGACCCTGCGGCGGCTGATCGAGGCCGGCGTCGAGGCAAGGTCCGGCATGGGCGCCGGGGACCCGATGGGCTCGCGACCAGGGGCGCGGCGGAAGTAGCGCCCCGCACGGAGGCTGTCCGTGAAGGCCTTTGTCCAAGGATGTGCGATGGTGGTCGGGATCGCCTTGCTCGGGTCGCCCAGGCCAGGGCTGGCCCAGGGGCATGACCATCACGCGGCTCCTGATTCGGCTTCCCATCACCACCATGCGATGAGCGGGATGTCGATGGACCATGCCCCGGAGGGCATGCAGGGGCACCACGGGCACGAGGTGCACATGGCCATGACCGGCATGTACGGCCCCTATCCCATGACGCGCGAGGCCTCGGGCACCTCCTGGCAGCCCGACGCTGCCTCGCATCGCGGGATCCACGTCATGCGCGGCCCCTGGATGGCCCTGCTCCACGGGTGGGCCGACCTCGTCTACGACCATCAGGGCGGAAGGCGCGGCGACGAGAAGGTCTTCAGCGACAACATGCTCATGGGCATGGCCCAGCGCCCACTGGGCCTGGGAACGCTGGGATTGCGCGCCATGCTCTCCGCCGAGCCCGCGACCATCGGCAAGAGCGGCTACCCGCTGCTGCTTCAGAGCGGCGAGACGGCCAACGGGCGCACGCCGCTCATCGACCGCCAGCATCCCCACGACCTGTTCATGGAGCTGGCTGGCACCTATAGCATCGCGAACGGTGACCGCTCGTTCTTCATTTACGCCGGCCTGCCCGGCGAGCCGGCCCTCGGCCCGCCTGCCTTCATGCACCGGTTCTCGGGCATGGCCCTTCCCGAGGCTCCGATCACTCACCACTGGCTGGATTCGAGCCACATCACCTTCGGCGTCGTCACCGCGGGGCTCGTCGCCGATCGGGTCAAGATCGAAGCCTCGGCGTTCCGGGGGCGCGAGCCGGATCAGGATCGGTACGACATCGAATCGCCGGAGCTCGATTCGCACTCGTTCCGGCTCTCCTTCAACCCGACGCCCGCCTGGGCGCTGCAGGTCAGTCATGGGCGCCTCAGGAGTCCGGAGCAGCTCGAGCCCGAGGTCGACACCGATCGCACGACGGCATCGGCGATCTACTCCGGAGAATGGAATGGAGCGCACTGGGAGACCACCGTGGCGTGGGGCCGCAACCGGAATCGCCCGGGACTCATGCTCGACGGCTTCGCGGCCGAGGCCGCGGCGGAGGTTCGCGACTCGCACACGCTCTTCGCCCGGGTGGAGCGGGTGGAGAAGGACGAACTGTTCCCGGCGGGAGATCCTCTCGCCGGCCGGGTGTTCGATGTGGGGAAGATCAGCGCCGGCTATCGCTTCGACTTCTGGCACGGCCCGCATCTGGTGACGGGGGCCGGTGCGCTCGGCAGCATCATCGAGGTCCCGGAGGCGGCGAGGGCCGCGTACGGCGATCACCCGCTGGCGGCGATGGTGTTCCTGCACGCGGGGCTGCGGTAGGGGCCATCAAAGCCGGCCGGTGGAAGATTTCAGGACTTCCTCGGCGACGCGATAGGGAGTTCGCGAATCCGGATTCGACTCGGGGTAATGATGACGACTGCCCCTTGTTCAAGCGAAGACTCGCAAGAGGGAAGGTGCCTCAGAAAGAGCTTGGCCAGCGGCCCAAAACGTCTTGGCAGCTCACCGCGGAAAACCAAGAGGGACGGTTTCGTCCGTGACTCGAGCGCTAGGATTCTTGAGAAGTCAGCGTCGGCCGTGATTACCACCCGACTCCCTTTCGCTGCGAACTTGATGATGTCTTGGTCGGAGGAGGATTCCATTCCTAACGATAGAAGGTGTACGGCGTCGTGGCCGGCCTCCTGCAACGCTCCCGCGAGCCGAGGCGCGAGAGCATTGTCAACGAGGAACTTCATGTGCCGGAGAGCGGCAGGTCTCGCTCACGAACAGCTTCGGCGGCAAAGCGAAGCGCCTCTTGGATGTCGTCTCCTTCAAGGCTTGGGTAGTCAGCGAGGATCTCCTCACGCGTCATGCCGTCGGCAACCATGGCGACGACGGTCGCGACGGGAATCCGAAGACCACGAATGCACGGGACTCCACCCATCTGCTCTGGATCAACCGTGATTCGAGGGAACTGCTGGTAATGCTGTCGCATTGCAAGCATCTCCGAGTGGTGGCCGCTCAATCTTCGTCGAAGTAGTCGGAGTCGATTCGCTTCAAATGATAGACCCGTGCGGTGGTCACACCGACCTCGAAGTCCGTCATTAGCTCGGCGAGCCGCCTGCCATCGATCAGGACAACCTTGGGCTCGATGTGCTCCACTTAGGAAGAAGCATCAGCGGAAAAAGCCCCGGTTGTGATGAAGACGCCCTTCCTCGCTCGCTTGCCGTGTAAGGCACCGACGAACTTCTGGATCTCCGGACGTCCGACGGTGCCCTCCCACTTTTGCCTGAAGGTAGACAACGTCGAGCCCGAGGCGGTCAGCGACTGGAAGTCAGGAACCGCCACGAGTGTGCCTCACGAACTGGCTGCAGGCGGGCCACCTGCAGCCGCCAAGACGCCCGTCGACTGCGCCGGCTGCCGGGGAGGGGATCCTCGCACAGGTCGACCGCAAAATCCCCTTGCCTACTGCACACATGTGCAGTAGGCTGCTTCTCGCCAGGTCCGACATGCGACGGGAAGCGATCGACGAGGCGGTGGCGGTGCGCGCCGACTTTCACGGCGGCACGGTGAAGCCGGTGGCGTTCCGCCGGCGCGGACGGGAGCACCGGGTGGTGCGAGTGAACGCCCACTGGGTGGACCGAT
>Ga0066698_10001131_pt1 | contig 11293 bp, 8 predicted proteins | sample GraSoiAngelo_147_FD_66457 | JGI IMG/M metagenome (GOLD analysis project Ga0066698, IMG submission 66457) | Grasslands soil microbial communities from the Angelo Coastal Reserve, California, USA - 14_1009_05_40cm | ecosystem: Environmental > Terrestrial > Soil > Grasslands | place: USA... | reverse complement strand
GCTGGCCACGCGGTGGGAAGAGCGGCGTGGAGTCGCCTCGCTTGCGGAGCTCGCCGCGCTCAGTCAGGATGCGCTGCGCCTCCCCGCGCGACGGGAGGCCGCCGGAGAAGACGGGGGTGGCGGCCGCGACATCCCGGATCGGGCAACGCTCCGGTTGGACCTGTTCGGGAGCCCGGCGGAAGGAGGAAACGCGATGCAAACGACGGCGGCAGTACCCGAGGTCGGGCAGATGGCACCGGAATTCAGGCTCAAGGGACCGGGTGGCCAATTCTTCACTCTGACGGAGTACCGCGGCCGCAAGAACGTGGTGCTGGCGTTCTTCCCCTTGGCGTTCTCGCCCGTGTGTTCCCACCAGTTGCCCGCGCTCGAGAAGCAAATGTCTCGGTTCCGCAATCTGGACGCGGAGGTCTTGGGGATCAGTGTGGACAGTCACTTCGCGAACGACGCGTTCGCCAAGCATCTCGGCCTCTCCTTCCCTCTGCTCTCGGATTTCGAGCGTGAAGCGAGCGCGGCCTACGGGGTCCTAGTCGCCGACAAGGGGCACTCGGGTCGCGCCCTGTTCGCGGTGGACCGGCAGGGACGAATCGTCCATCGCGACGTGAGCCCGGCGCCCGGCGACCCGGCACAGATCCCGGATCACGAGAAGGTGCTGCGGGCGCTGGAGAGCCTCCGCTAGCCGCGCCCACGTGCGCTCGGCCGCCGCGCCGGCCCACTCATGCATCGAGACAAGCCCACCGTCCTAGTCGTGGACCGGGAGTGCGATGCCACGCGCGCGTTGATCGCGTTCCTGCGTCAGAGCGGGTTCTCCGTGCTGTGGGCCCACGACGACGAAAGCGCGTTCCACGTGCTCGACGAGGAGCGACCGGATTGCCTGGTCGCCGAGCTGCACATGCGGCGGATCGACGGATTCGCCGTGCTGCGGCGGGCGCGCGAGAGAAACGCCGAGCTGTGCGCCGTGGTGGTGACCGAGGGCGGAGACATCGAGAAGGCGGTCGAAGCCATGCGGCAGGGGGCCTACGACTTCCAGGTCAAACCACTCCACCTCGAGAAACTGCTCGAGGTTCTGCGACGTGGTCTCGAGCACCAACGATTGGTGGCGCGGGCAGCCGAGGCCGAGGAGAGGCTGGACCGGCAATTCCGGATCGGACGACTGGTGGGCCGCTCGCGCCCGATCGCCCGCGTGCTCGAGCAGATCCGCCACCTGGCATCCTCGCAGGCCACGGTGCTGATCGAGGGCGAGGCTGGGACCGGCAAGGGCGTGGTCGCTCAGACGATCCACCAGACCAGCCCGCGCAAGGGCGAGCGATTCGTGTGGATGAGCTGCGGGGCGCTCGCGCCGGGAGCGATCGAGGGCGAGCTGTTCGGGCAGCAGGGTTCCCACCCCACGCCCGGCCGCCTCGAACTCGCGGATGGTGGCACGCTGTTCCTGGACGAGATCGACAAGGCGCCGCCCGGAGCGCAGCTCAAGCTGCTGCGGTTGGTCCAGAATCGCGAGTTCGAGCGTGTCGGCGGTCACGAGAGGTTGCGCGCCGACGTCCGCCTGATCGCGGCCTCCCATCTCTCGCTGGCCGCCGAGGTCGAGTCCGGCCGCTTCCGCGAGGACCTGTACCAGCGTTTAGGCGCGGTGCGGATCTCGATGCCCCCGTTGCGCGAGCGCAGCGAGGATGTGCCGCTGCTGGTCGAATGTTTCCTGCGCGAGTTGAACCGCGACCACCGGCGTAAGGTGACCGGGGTCACCCGCGGCCTGCTCGAGCGCCTCACGCGCATGCCTTGGCCCGGGAACGTACGGGAGCTTCGGGCCGCGATCGAGGGGATGGTCGCGTTCGCGGAGGGCAGGCGGCCGCTGGATCTCTCGGATCTGCCCGAGGCGCTGCGCGAGCCGGAGAGCGCGGGCGACGCGGTGCGCGTGATCGTCGGGATGACGGTCCAGGAGGCCGAGCGTGCCCTGATCGCCGCCACGCTGCGCCACACCGGGCACGACAAGCCTCGTGCCGCGGCGATGCTCAGGATCGGCTTGCGCACGCTCTATCGCAAGGCCAAGCAATACGGGATTCGGTCCCCGGGCGGGCGGCCACCCCCGTGAGGCTCAACCGGGCTCGTCGGCCCGCCGATACCTCCATCGTGCGGTCTGGCCACGCAGGGGATCCTTTCCATGTCCGAGCCCAATCCGATCGAAACGTCCGGCAAGGCCGCGCGGCCGACCTGGCTCGTCGGGCCCGACCTCGAGATCGAGCCTGGACTCGAAGGCGTGTCGGATCGACCGCGCATGCCACGCGTCGCCGAGGGCGGAAAGCCCCGACGGCCGACCGCTCCCGAACCTTCCGGCCCGGCGACGTGGACCGCGGCCGCGAGCAGCATTCCCCACCTCACGGTGGTGCCCGAAGGAGCCTCCGCCGAGCGGCCTTCATCGCTCATCGAGGAGGAGCCGGGCACCGTCTTCCCGGTCGACGCCGAGGAAGCGTTGCCCCACCTAGAACGCGCGTCTCCCACGCTGCGGCCGCTCCACGAGCCGTGGTGGGTCGTGTGGTCGGACGCCCTGGCCACCGACCGGCGCCTCCAGATCTCGATCGTGGTGGGGCTGGTCGTGGCGGGCGCTCTGTTCTTCGTGCCGCGCGGTCGTCCATCCGGGATCTCGATCGGTGAGATCAAGCGCCATCCCGAAAGGTACGAGGGTCGCGTGGTGAGCGTGCGCGGCCGCGTGGGAGAAGTGTTCACCGTGGGACAGGGCTACGTGTTCGACCTCCATCAGGGAAGAGACACGATGGTGGTGTTCACGCATACCCGTGCGCCGGAAATCCACGATCGGATCGACGTCAAGGGGCAGGTGACCACCGGCTACCTCGACGGGAGACCGCGAGTCGCTCTGTTCGAGGGGGAGCCCGCGAAGACGAACGGCAACCCCGGACCGTAGCCGACTGGCGACCGCAACCCATTGCAATTGCGAGCATTGCGGCAGGCGATCGCCGCCGCAATCTTCCCTCGTCCAGCCACTTGCGCCTGCACAGCCGATCGTTTAGACTGCCAGTCAAGGTCTGCCATTTGGGCACGGTGAGCGGAAAGCAGAACGCCCTCGCCGAACGACTCGGACGCGTGGATCGACCGAGGCCGTAAGTGCCGCTGGATGCCGGGTGCGGGCCGGCGGCCGAGAAGCGCCCACCCTTAGGAGCAGACCCTCCGCTTCATGGAAACGCTTCACTCACACTCGTGACCCGTGCGCCCGCTTGAAGCGGGCGCGACGCAGGGGGAGGAACGCATGAACGTCAGGCCTCTCGCCGACCGCATCCTGGTTCGCCGCATCGAGGAACTGGAGACGAAGCGCGGCGGCATCATCATTCCCGACACCGCCAAGGAGAAGCCTCAGGAGGGCGAGGTGGTGGCGGTGGGCCCCGGCCGCATGACCGAGGACGGCAAGCGCATCGCCGTCGAGGTGAAGAAGGGCGATCGCGTGCTGATCGGCAAGTACAGCGGGACCGACGTCAAGATCGAGGGCACCGAATACGTGATTTTGCGCGAGGACGACATTCTCGGGATTCTCGCCCAGACCAAGTAGATCCCTCCGCCGCGGCGGAGATTCGAATTCACCGTAAGGAGGCAACATGGCAGCCAAGCAGTTGCTCTTCAGCGAGCAGGCCCGGCAGGCCATCCTGGAGGGCGTCGAGGTCCTCGCCAGGGCGGTCAAGGTGACCCTGGGCCCGCGTGGCCGCAACGTCGTGCTGGACAAGAAATGGGGTTCGCCGACCGTCACCAAGGACGGCGTCACCGTCGCCAAGGAAATCGAGCTCGACGAGCCGTATCACAACATGGGCGCTCAAATGGTGCGCGAGGTGGCCTCCAAGACCTCGGACGTCGCCGGTGATGGCACCACCACGGCGACCGTGCTGGCCGAGGCGATCTTCCGCGAGGGGATCAAGAACGTGACGGCGGGTGCGGCCCCGATGGCGATCAAGCGCGGCATCGAGCGCGCGGTCGAGACGGTGGTCGAGCAGCTCAAGAAGCAGAGCCGCCCGGTCAAGGAGAACAAGGAGATCGAGCAGGTCGCCACCATCTCGGCCAACACCGACAGCGTGATCGGCAAGATGATCGCCGAGGCGATGGACAAGGTCGGCAAAGACGGCACCATCACCGTCGAAGAAGCGCGCTCGGTCGACACTACGCTCGACGTCGTGGAGGGGATGCAATTCGACAAGGGCTACATCTCGCCCTACTTCGTCACCGACAAGGAAGGCATGGAGGCAGTCCTCGAGGACGCGTTCATCCTTCTGTACGAGAAGAAGCTGTCGAACATGAAGGACCTGTTGCCGTTGCTCGAGAAGATCGCGCAGCGCGGCAAGCCGATGCTGATCGTGTCGGAGGACGTGGAGGGCGAGGCGCTCGCCACGCTGGTGGTGAACAAGCTGCGCGGCACGCTGGCGGTGTGCGCGGTGAAGGCCCCAGGCTTCGGCGACCGGCGCAAGGCCATGATGGAGGACATCGCGGTCCTGGTCGGTGGCAAGGTGATCAGCGAGGATATCGGGATCAAGCTCGAGAACGTTCGCATCGAGGACCTGGGTCGGGCCAAGCGCATCGTCATCGACAAGGAGAACACCACGATCGTCGAAGGCGCGGGCAAGAAGGCCGACATCCAGGGCCGCATCGCCCAGATCAAGAAGGAAATCGACGACACGACCTCGGACTACGACCGTGAGAAGCTCCAGGAGCGTCTGGCCAAGCTCGCGGGGGGCGTGGCGGTGATCAACGTGGGCGCAGCCACCGAGACCGAGATGAAGGAGAAGAAGGCGCGCGTCGAGGACGCTCTGCACGCCACCCGTGCCGCGGTCGAGGAAGGCATCGTGCCGGGCGGCGGCGTGGCCTACATCCGCAGCCTCAGGGCGCTCGACAAGCTGGCAGCGGAGTTCGAGGGCGATGAGAAGCTGGGCGTGACCATCGTCCGGCGTGCGCTCGAGCAGCCGTTGCGCACGCTGTGCGAGAACGCCGGCGTCGAAGGGTCGTTGATCGTCGAGCAGGTCAAGATGAAGGAAAAGGAGAGCAAGACGATCGGCTACGACGTCGACAAGGAAGAGTACGTCGACATGTTCGAGGCCGGCATCATCGATCCGACCAAGGTGGCCCGTACCGCGCTGCAGAACGCTTCGAGTGTCGCCAGCCTGCTGCTGACCACCGAAGCCCTGGTGACGGAGATCCCGGAGAAGAGGAAGGCTCCGGCGGCTCCTGCCGGCGGCGGCTACGGCGGCGAAGACTTCTAGTCACCGTCACGGAGACGTCAAAGACGGGCCCCGGGAGCGAACCCTGGGGCCCGTTTCCGTCATCTGAACACGATGCCGGCGGGACCAAATGCACAGCGCGAGGCCCCGTCCGGCATCGCCCTCGGGACGGTGCTTCTGGCTGCCGGGCTTCGGGCCAGCCGCCGGTGTACCCGACCGTGGGTCTGGCCCGGCCGTCTTGCGCCGACGCTGCCCCATCCTGCAGAATAGCTCGCCGTTTCGAAGGCGCGGCTCCACCGGACCTGGAACGCCCGCCGTGCCACCACCCCCGAGTCCCAAGAGGAGCGTCTTCGCGTGATTGCTGCCACCCAGCTTAAGGTGGGCATGGTCATCATGCACAACGGCAAGCCCCACCGCGTCACCAACGTCATGCACGTCACGCCGGGCAACTGGCGAGGAATGGTGCAGACGCGTCTCGTCCACATCGAGACCGGCTCGAATACCGAGCATCGGTTCCGCTCCGAGGACAAGGTGGAGCGTGCCAACCTCGAAGAGCACAATCTTCAGTACAGCTACCGCGCCGGCGACGAGTACCACTTCATGAACACCGAATCGTACGAGATGGTGTCCATGACGGAAGACGTGCTGGGTGACGCCGTCCACTACCTGGTCGAAGGAATGGTGATCGAGGCGCTCTACTACGAAGGGCGGGTGGTGGGGGTCGAGGTGCCGATGTTCGTGGAACTGACCGTCAAGGAGACGACGCCGAACATCAAGGGAGCGGCGGTGCAGAACACCTCGAAGCCCGCGATCCTCGAGACCGGCCACGAGATCAAGGTGCCACCCTACATCGAGGCCGGCAACCGGGTCAGGATCGACACCCGGACGGGTGAGTTCGTCGAGCGCGTCTAGCAGGCTGCTGAAAAAGCCTGACTGCTGCGTTGCTCGGTCGCTCCTCGCGGCGACGGTTCCGCCGATACGAATCGGCCGTCGCTCCCTCGCGCTCGGTGTTTCAGACCAGGGCTCGAGGGCGGCTCAGCTCTTGAGCAGCTGGAAGATCTCCTCGTTCATCTTCCACTTCGTGAGCAGCTCGAGCAGCTTGGTCATGGCCTCGATCGAGCTCATTCCCGCCAAGCCACGCCGCAGCAAGTGGAGTCGCGGCACGATCTCGACCGGGTAGAGCTTCTCCTCCTTGCGGGTTCCGCTCTTGGCGATGTCGATCGCCGGATAGATGCGACGCTCCGCCAGCTCGCGCGACAGCACCAGCTCCATGTTCCCGGTGCCCTTGAATTCCTCGAAGATCACCTGATCCATGCGCGAACCGGTGTCCACGAGCGCGGTGCCGACGATCGTGAGGGACCCGCCCCCCTCGATCTTGCGGGCGGCGCCGAAGATCTGGCGCGGCGCCTGCATCGTCGCGGCGTCGAGGCCACCCGAGAGCGTGCGCCCGCTGCCCTCGGCGACGGTGTTGTAGGCGCGCGCGAGGCGCGTGATCGAATCGAGCAGCAGCAGGACGTCACGGCCCTCGAGAACCTGGGCGGCCACCGTCTCCACCGCGCGTTCGGCCGTCTCGACGTGCTCGTCCACGCTCATGTCGCTCGAAGCCGCGATCACCTCGGCCGGGGTATTGCGCCGGAAGTCCGTGACTTCCTCCGGTCGCTCGTCCACCAGCAGCGCGTAGATGAGCACGTCGGGGTGGTTGAAGGCGACCGAAGCGGCGATGCACTGGAGGATTCGGGTCTTGCCGGCCTTGGGAGGGGAGACGATGAGGCAGCGCTGGCCACGCCCGATCGGAGCGATCAGGTCGATGGCGCGGCCCGTGATCCGGTCGCCGTAGGGGGGTGTCCCCTTGCCGGGCGGAAGCTCCAACAGGAGCCGTTCCATGGGATCGAGCGCCACTCCCACCTGCTGGACGTCTCGCAGCGCGTCGAGGCCGCGGCGTTTCTCCATGCCAGCGTTCCTCCCCGTGCGCTCGCGCCCCCGCCGGCGGCGCGGGCTGCCGTCGCGACGGGGAGGAACGTTGTTCTCGCGGCCCCCGGAGTTGACGCCGGCATACGGCGGCGGCGCGGCGTTGTCTGGCCGATTGCCGCCGCGGCGGCGGCGGCGGCGGCCGGGACGTTGACCGAGGGGAAGTTGTTGGGGGGCAGCGCCGGAAGGGGATGGAGCGCCGGCGGATTGGGCGGTGGCTGGGCCGGGAGAGTAAGGGCGTGGTCCACGGGGTCGGCGGCGACGTTGTCTCATGGGTTTTCTTTCCCACGCATCCGGCGTGGGCTCCGCGGTGGGCGGGCAGGCGCGCCCTCAGGATCCGCGCTGGCGGTCCAGGCGCGCAGTTTCAGCAGTCTGGCAGGCGCTCCGGAGTGCTTGACGGGCGCGTCGCGTTTCTAAAATCAGCCGCGGCGAAGATGGCGCTCGCGGCGCGGTGGACATCGGCGCGCTCTCGGAGGCGTCCGGGTTCATCGAGCCTCTTCTCACGGACGCATCGCGATTATCACCATGTCGGCCACCCTTGTCCAGCGGGTTTGCGAAAGGCTAGGGTCGCGCGCGCCATTCCACCTCGGCCACGCCCTCCTCGTGGTTGGACCAGCGCGCCATCACGAACAGCGCATCCGCCAGCCGGTTGAGGTAGCGCACCAAGCGAACGTCGCCCCCTTCCGAGGACGATAGCGCCACGACCCTTCGTTCGGCCCGACGGCACACCGTGCGAGCCAGGTGGAGCTGTGCCGCGAGCGGGCTGCCCGTCGGGAGCACGAAGTTGCGCAGGGGCGACAAGCTCGACTCGAGTCGGTCGATCCACCGCTCGAGCTCCGCCACATCGTCGTCGTCGATGCGCTTCAGGGACTCGATCGGCTGCGGCGTGACCGCGGCCAACTCGGCCCCCAACGAAAACAGCTTCGCCTGGATCGTGGCCAGCTCGACGCCGAGACGTCCGAGGGCGTCGAGTGAGCGCGCCACGCCCAACGTCGCGTTCAGCTCGTCCACGCTGCCGTAGGCTTCGACCCGCGGCGATGCCTTGGAAACGCGCCCAGGACCGAGCAGCCCGGTGGTGCCGTCGTCGCCGGTGCGGGTGTAGATCTTCACGTCCCGAGTGTAGGTCTGCCCGGGTGGCCGCTCAAGGAGCCCCGGCATCACCCGCGCCCCACCTTGAGGAGTGCGAGGGAATACTGGCCGGGGCTCCGACATGCAACGTGGGCCGAGCAAGGCTGGCCGCGCGTGCTGTCCCGCCTGAACGCGTTCCTCGCCGGCAACTCGCCTCTCCAGGGAGGCTCCTCGATCGCCTCCCGCCGGCCGGCGCCGCCGCTTGCGGGCGCATGGTCGTTGCCGCATCATGGCGGTAGATTCCGTCACGTCCCGAACCATCGATGAACGTCCGTCACGATCTTCCGCCCGTCCTTCGGGGCGAGGCCGCGGGCGAGCTTTCGCCCTCGGACCGCGCCCACCTCGAGTCGCTGGCCTTGGCGGCCCGGGACGATGGTCTATTGGACCTGGTCCGCGACGAGTGCGCGGCACGGCTCCGCCAGCCCAAGGCCAGTCGCGGTGTCGAGTACTTGCTCGCGCACGCGTGTGCTCTCAAGGGCGAGCGGGAGCGAGCGCACCAGACACTGCTGGCGCTGGGCGAGCGCCTCGCCGCCGCCGCGGCGTGGGAGCCGTTGGCGGCGGTCGCAGCCGCGGCGCTGGAGCTCGAGGAGAGCGCCGCCGCCGCGCGACTGCTGGTGCGGGCCCACGACGGGCTCGGTCAGGATCCGGCGCGCATCGAGGCACTCTGGCGTGCGTGGCGCATCCTGCCCGACGACCTCGAGCTCGGGCTCGCGCTCGCGGTGAGGCTCGGCGAGGCGTCTCGATCCGCCGAACGGCGCGCGCTGCTCGCCGAGCTGGCGCCGCGCTTCGCGGCCGCAGGTCGTTACGCCGGCCTCGAAGAGGTGGCCCTCGAGTTCGCCGAGCATGCGGATCTCGCGGGCCTGCTCGACCTGATCCGCGTGCTCCCCCAGATCGGGGCGCGCGGTGCGCTTAAGGAGGCCAAGCAGCTTCTCGATCTGGCGTTCCCGCCGATCGCCGCGGCGGGGCGCGCCGGAGAAGCACTCGATCCGTTGCGCAGCCTCCTGGCCCACGCCGCCGAGAAGGGCGGAGCGGCCGCGGCGGCGGAATTGCGGCCCGCGCTCCTCGAGGCCTTGCGCCAGGGTCCGGCCCGGGCGCTGCCGGATCCCGAGGTGGTGTTGTCGACGGCGGGGGTCGAGGACCGGCTCAAACCCCTGCTGCCCGCGCTCGAGCGCTTCGATGCGATCGCTGCCCTTCCGCCTGGTCGCGCGGTGCTGCACGGCTCGTTCGGCGCCGGCCGCGTGCGCGACGACGACGGCGAGCAGGTGACGATCGACTTCGCGGGCTCGCCCGGACACCGCATGCCCTATAGAGCGGCGCGCCGCTCACTCACGCCGCTCGCCGAGGACGACCTGCGCCTGCTGCGCTTCACGGCTCCCGCCGAGCTGGAGCGCTTGCGGGGCGAGGAGCCGGGGGAGGTGCTGGTACGGGCGCTCAAGGCGATGGGGGGCGAGGGGGACGGGGCGAAGCTCAAGCTGTTCCTGGTCGGCAATGCAATCGTCCCCGCGTCGGAGTGGACGGCGACCTTTCGCAGGCTACGGGCCGCGGCCGAGAGCGACCCGCGCATCGATCACGCGCGCGCATTCGAGCAGCACTACCGCCTGGCCCCCGCCGAGGACCGTGCGGCCGAAGACGTGCCGCTTCCCGCGCTCGAGCCGCGCAAGCCGGTCAAGTCCAACCTCGCCGTGATGCGCAAGTTCCTCTCGCAGCATCCCCAAGCCCAGGCCGCGCTCAAGCAACGGTTCGCTCGCTACGTCGAGCGAGCGATGTTCGACGAGCAGGTGGATCGGGCGGATCGGGCGCGCGCCGGGCTGTGCTTCGCAGGCTGGTTTCCGGATCGGGCGCCGGAGTGGGAGGCGGTGCTCAAGACGCTCTGGGAGCAGGGCCTGGGCGTGCCGGAGCTGGCGAGCGAGGACGAGCAGCTCGGGCTGCTCGAGGTGTCGCATCGAGCGGGGATCGAAAGGGACGCGATCCTGTCGGGGCTCGACTCGAGGTTCTCGGCGGTGCGCGAAGCCGCGGGGCGTTATCGCGATCGGCTCGATCCCGCCGGTCTCCACGCGCTGCGGCGCACGCTGCTCGGCCACGCGCCTCGTTACCCTCAGGCAGCGCTGCGTTGGATCGAGCGCGAGCTGGCCACGGGAACCGAGGACGGATGGCGCACCCTGTGGGCCGCCCTGGCGCTGATCGAGGATCACCCCAAACCGTCGGTGGCCGAGAAGGTGCTGGGGTGGATCGAAGCCGGTGGCTCGTTCGACCAGCTGTTGTCGGGCGCGGAGTGCCCGCGGGAGCTGCGGCTGCGACTCGGCGTCCTGCTTCGCCAGTGGCGGTCGAGCGATCGCTTTCTGTTCCCGGCGCTGGAAATCGCATCGCGACTCGGCTTGACCGACGCGGTGTCTGCGGTCCGCGAGGCGCGGCAGCGGAGCGCGCAGAAGATGTTCGATCAGGTGGGGCGCCAGGCCGACGTGGACACCCCCGTGATGACGCGAGCCACCTGGGAGCGCTTGAAGAAGGAGCTGGATCGACTGGAGCGCGAGCTCAAGACCACGATCCCGGCCACGATCCAAAAGGCGCGCGAGCTCGGGGACTTGAAGGAGAACGCCGAGTACCACTCCGCCAAGCTCAAGCAGGCCAACGTCAGCAAGCAGGTTGCCGCTCTGCAGCAAAGGTTGGCCCGCGCCCGCTTCGTCGAAGACGCCACGCTTACGGATGGCGTGGTCGGGCTGGGAACCGAGGTGGTGCTGGAGGGCGAACGGGAGATCATGACCTATTGGATCCTGGGCGAGGGGGAGCACCATCACGGCGCGCACGTCGTCTCGTTCCAGGCGCCGGTGGGTCGGGCGCTCATGGGCAAGGCGATCGGAGAAGAAGTCGAGATCGGTGCCGGGGACGAGCGGCGCGTGTATCGCGTGGTCTCGATCGAGAGGAAGCTGCCGCCCGACGACGGCGGAGCGATCTCGTGATCGCGCCTCATCCGCGCGGTGCGAGATGGAAGTCAAGAA
>Ga0066698_10001130_pt1 | contig 11300 bp, 3 predicted proteins | sample GraSoiAngelo_147_FD_66457 | JGI IMG/M metagenome (GOLD analysis project Ga0066698, IMG submission 66457) | Grasslands soil microbial communities from the Angelo Coastal Reserve, California, USA - 14_1009_05_40cm | ecosystem: Environmental > Terrestrial > Soil > Grasslands | place: USA... | reverse complement strand
CGGTCCGCTACGCGGTGAACGAGGGCCCGGTCTACCGCTACGGACAGGTCTACATCTCCTCTCCGGGAGAGCTCCACGTGCGCGAGCGGCTGATCCGGCGCGAGCTGCTGCTCAAGCCCGACGACGTCTACCGGGCCTCGCGCGTGCAGCGCTCGATCGAGCGGCTCTACGACAGCGGCTTCTTCAGCCAGGTGCAGATGACTCCGCTCGTGGACTCCACCAACACCCGGGTCGAGTTCGATCTCCGGGTGCGCGAGCGCAAGCCGCGCTGGATCGACGCCGGCGTGGGGAGCGGCACCGCCGAGCGCCTGCGCTTCACCGGCGAATGGGGGCATCGCAACCTGAATGGGAGAGGGCTCCAGGGCGTGCTGTCCTCCAAGCTGGCGCTCGACGGGCAGGCGCGCTTCCTGCTGAGCCGCGGCGACGCCTCGCTGCTCGAGCCCTGGCTCCTGCGATCGCGGACCCGCGGCCTGATCAACGGGTACTACGAGAAGGACCACGATCGCGCCGACCCACGCTGGGTGGCGAAGGTGGAGACCCGGGGCGTGAGCGTCCAGCTGCGGCGTGAGCTGGGGCGTTTCGCCCACATCGCGCTCACCCAGGACAATGCCTTCGTGAACCAGATCTACGCCTTCGAGCACCCGGTCGCCGACAGCACGCTCGAGTCGCTCGCGGTCTTTGTGCCGCGGAATTACACCACGCATCGCCTCCAGCTCAGTGGCGACCGCGACACGCGTGATGACCCGCTCAATCCGGGGCATGGCTCGGCCCAGAGCGCCACCGCCGACGTGGCCGGCGGCCCGCTGCAGGGAGCGAGCAGCTTCACCAAGTTCCAGTTCCTGTCCACCTGGTACACACCCGCGCGTCAAGGCTGGATCCTGGCCACCCGGATCCGGGCCGGCACCATCCAGCCCTTCGGGCGGGTGGCCTCGCTCTCGCCAGGGGTCGATCCGCAGGTGGCTCGCGTCCCGCTCGGGGACCGATTTCGTATCGGCGGGGTCAGCTCGCTGCGCGGATACGACGAGAACCAGATTCCATCCTCGGGAGGTCTCGCGGTCATCCAAGCCAATGCGGAGCTGCGCATCCCGCTGGTCGGTCCTTTCGGGCTGGAGGTGTACGTGGACGCGGGAAATGTCTGGGACCGGGCGGCCTACATCCGGGGCGAGGACTTCGTGCCCCGGATCAGCGACCGGCCGCTGACGCCGAACAACCTGCGCTACGTCGCGGGGGTGGGCGCGCGCTTCAACCTGCCGTTCGGCCCGCTCCGGCTCGACTTCAGCTGGGCGGCGCGACCCGAGCCGGATGGCAGCCGCCCGGCCGGCAGGGCCCAGTTCGCCATCGGTCCTGCGTTCTGAGAGGCGATGAGCACACGAACTCCAGTGGAACCCCCGAGCGGCAAGAGCCCTCCGGACCCCGAGCCGCCTCACGGGCTGGTGGAGGAGATCCGCGAGGAGATCGGGCACGCGGTCGAGCACGTGCCCAAGCCGGTCCGCTGGACGGTGCGCAAGCTGGTCTGGTTCACGGTGATCTCCATGGGAGCGCTGCTCGTGATCGCGATCCTGTCGCTGGGGCTCTACTACATGCACCGCACCGAGCTGGTCGCCAAGGAGCTCACCCTGTTCCTCAACACCACGCTCCGGAAGCGCAGCGACATCCAGGTCGAGTTCGCAGACATCCGCGGGAACCCGCTCCGGCAGGTGCGCCTGATCCGGCCCCGGGTGCGCTTCGTCGAAGGTGGCCCGCCGCTCCTCGAGGCGCCGTGGATCGAGGTCGGCTACTCGCCCTGGAACCTCCTGCGCGGGAGCTCGAGGGCGATCGACATCCGGATCGAGGCTCCGGTCGTGACCCTTGGCCGGCGGCTGGACGGCCGGCTGCGCCTGCCGGCGTGGCGCACCACCGAGACCGGAGGCAAGCCGCAGGCCCTCGACGTGACCCTGCGGGTGCATCGCGGCGATATCCGCGTGCCGGCGCCCCTCGAGGGGATCCACGGGATCGAGCTCGAGGCGCTGGCATCCAGCGGGCCCGAGAGCAAGGCCGCCATCCGGCGCCTCTCCTGGGAGCTCGGCCCGTATCACACGCGGGCGCTGGAACTCCAGGGCGAGATCTCCTCGGGAGACAGCGTGCGCTTCGTGGTGCGTCGTCTCCGCACCCGCGATCTCGATCTCACCGCGCGGGGAGGCTGGAGGAAGAACGATACCCGGAAGGTTCTGCACGTGGAGCTGGCCCAGCTCCGCTGGACGTGGCTCGCCGAGGTGACCGAGAACCACGCCTTCGCCGTGCCGGGAGAGGGGCACGCGGTCGTGGACGCCGTGGGCGACCGCTCGTGGCGCGGGCGCTTCCGCTCCGACCTGGTCTGGAACCAGCTGCCGGTGCGGGGCGAGGGAGAGTTCGGATGGCTCGACCGGAAGCTCACCGTCTTCCCTCTCCATGCGGCCTCGCCCGCCGGAGATCTCGACGGCAGGGTGGCCTGGTCGAGGCTCGGGTGGGAGGTGGGCGGGGACGTGAGGCGCGGCGAGCCCTCTCGCTGGGGCTCGATCGGGATCGCCGGCTGGCCCAAGGGCGACGTGAGCGGGCGCTTCCGCTACGCCGTCGACACGAGGCAGCGGCAATCCCGGGGGCGTCTCGACGCGGTGATGGGAGCCTCCGAGCTTGCGGGCTGGCAGGTGGATTCGGCGGGAGTCACGGTGACCTTTCCCGGCGCCGGCCCCGACAGCTTTCGGGTGAGGGCCAGCCGTCGCGGCGGATCGTTCGAGCTCGCGGGGACCACCACCCCCGGCGGCTGGCGCGCGGAGTACTCGGCCTCGGGTCTGCCGCTGGAGGAATGGCCCGACGGGCGAGCGTCGGGGCTTCGCGGGCGGCTGGGCCACGCCGCCGGCGGGGTCGAGGGGCGTTCCGGCCAGCTCCTCGTCACCGGCGCCCTGGAAGGCGGCGCCACCGACTGGCTCGGCATCCATGCGGCGTCGTGGCGGCTCGAGGGCGTTCACGGCGTCCTGCTTCCGAAGCCCGACCTCTCCGCCGCGGCGCGACTGAGCGACATGATGTTCCTGGGCCTGCACTTCGACACCACCTCCGTCGATCTCGGCCTCGGGGATCAGACCGTCACACTCGCGGGGCTCCAGGCCCAGGCCGGCGACACCGTCGTGACCGCCGGCGGCCGCGCCGACTGGACGCCGAAGGGCTGGCGCCTGGAACTCGACCGCGCCGAGGCGAAGAGCACGCGGTTCGACTGGCTCGCGGAGGGGCCGCTGGCCCTCTCCGGCGACCCCAAGGGAGTGAGCTTCGATCGGGTCAAGGCCGCCGATGGACCTTCGAGCCTCGAGATCTCGGGTCGCTGGGCGGCGCCGGGCGGGTACTACGACTGGCGGGCCCATGGCCGGAGCCTCCAGCTCGGCCGGCTGGGGCTCCCCGACGACTGGCAGCTCGCGGGCGCGGCCGACGTGGACCTGCAGGTCCACGGGGCCTCCGGCGAGCCTCGCTGGGACCTGGACGGACGCCTCTCGAAACCCGGCTGGCAGGGACATTCCGCCGACTCGCTGGCGCTCCACCTCTCCGGGAAGCCCTCGACGCTCGAGATCCACCATGGAGAGCTGCGTCTCGCCGGCGGCAAGTTGACGGTGGAGGGCGGATTTGATCGCGCCCACCCCTGGCCGGACACGCTCACCGCCGAGGGGGTGCAGCGCTGGCTCGCGGGCGCCGCCGACTGGCACGGCGTGGTGGCTTCCGAGGAGCTGCCCCTCAGCCGGGTGCGAGAGCTCTGGCCGGCGGCGAGAGGATGGAACGGCCTCGTCTCGGGCCGCCTCGAGATCCGCGGCAGCCCCGCCCGCCCGCTCCTCGAGCTCAACGCCCACGCGCGTCCCCTGGCGTGGCAGACTTACGCGGCCGAGGATTTCCAGCTCCGCGCCACCTACCGGGATCAGCGCCTCGAGGTGCCGGAGCTGCGCATGACGCGCGGCGCCCTGGTCTCGACTGTGAGCGGCGCAATGCCGCTCCGGCTCGCGCTCGGCAACCGTCCCGAGGTGCCCGAGGCCCCGATGGCGTGGCGGCTCGACGTCCCGAACGGCGATCTCTCGCTGCTTCCCCTGTTCGTTCCCCAGGTCGGGGCCGCCTCGGGGCGCTTCGACCTGGCCGCGAGCGTCAAGGGGACGCCGAAGCATCCCGACCTGGACGGCAGCGGGCACATCCGGGACGCGATGCTGCGCATGGCCGGCCGCGAGGAAGTGGTCAAGGGCGTGCGGGCGAGCTTCACCCTCGACGAGTCGCGCATCACGCTCGACTCGCTGACGGCGCGCCAGGGGGATCGCGGGACGGTGCGCGCCAGCGGCGCGATCGAGCTCTCCGGCGTCGGGTTCAAGGGCTACCGCTTCGACGTCCGGATGCGGGACGTCACGGCCTCGGAGCCCGGGGTGTACGCGGTCCAGTTCGACGGCAACTTCACCGTCACCAACGGGCCGCGCGTGAACGGCCAGTGGCTGCCGATGGTAACCGGCCAGGCCAACGTGCGCCGCGCCGCGATCCTGTTCGACTTCGCCAACCAGAGCGAGGTCCAGCAGCTCGCAGCGACCTCGCAGCCGCTGTTCTGGCTCTACCGGATCCGCGTGGTCGCGACCAGCAACCTGCACTGGCAGCCCCCCGACGGGGACATCGAGTTCAGCGCCGACCTGAGCCTCGAGCAGACTCCCGACCAGCTCGTCATCTACGGCGACATGAAGGCGCTGCGCGGCACCTACTGGTTCCTGAGCAACCGCTTCACGGTCCAGACTGCCGATCTCACCTTCGACAACGTGGGCGGGACCAACCCCGTGATCGACGCCGAGGCGACGACGCACATCGCCCCCGGACCCTCGGCGGCCTCCACCGAGCTCCAGGCCGGCACCAGTGCGAACGAGCCAGCGCACGACGTCACCGTGCGCATCAAGGGACGGTCCCAGGAGCCCGTGATCGAGCTCGAGAGCAAGCCGAACGACTGGGACGAGGCCAAGATCCTCGAGGAGCTCACCGTGCTGCGCTTCTACGACCCGAAGCAAGGGTTCCAGGGAGTGACGCAGACCCTGGGCGACCCGCTCGACAACTACCTGACCCGCGCGATCAACCGAACGCTCTCCGCCGAGATGTCCCGGGCGTTCCGCGGCTACGTCAGCGAGTGGGCGCTCGACCGCGAGCGCGGCGGCCTGCTGAACGGCCAGGGGGACATCATTATCGGAGTCGGCACCCAGGTCACGCCGAACCTGCTGCTGCGCTACCGGCAGCGCGTGCCGGGCTCCGGACGGCAGAGTCCCTCACCCCAGCTCAGCACCGACCCCTTCGAGCGGGACATCGAGGCGGAGTACCGGCTCAACCGCTTCTTCTACGTCACCTCCGAGCTCACCCAGAGACGAGCCCTGGCCGGGAGCGCGACCGCGCCGGCCACGCCCGCCTTCAACGTCAACTTGAAGGCGCGGTGGGAGTACTGAGCCGGACCGCCTCCGGGATGCCGGAGGGTATGCCCTCGCGGAGCGGGATTTCTCGCGCTCCCCGCGCCGGCCTGGAACCCCGCCGGGCGGTGTGGGTGTAGACTGCAGATGAGAGGAGGCCGGGACCCCCTCCCGCGGCCACGCTCCAAGATCGGCGAGAGGAAATCCGGATGAGGACGGCGCAGCTCCGCCTGCAGCTCGTGCTGCTGCTCCTGGGCCTGGGAGCTTCGGCCCCGGCGCATGCCCAGTACTTCGGCCAGAACAAGGTCCAGTACCGGCGTTACGACTGGCGGTCGATCGCCTCCGACCACTTCGAGGTCTACTTCTACCCCGGGCTCGACAGCCTGGCGATGCGGGTCCTCGACCTGGCCGAGAAGACCAACGGGATGATGTCGGCGCGCATGGGCCACACGCTCGGGCGGAAGATCCCGATCATCCTCTATGGCTCGCACAACGACTTCTCCCAGACCAACGTCACGCCCGAGCTGATCGACGCCGGCACCGGCGGGTTCACCGAGGTGCTGCGCAACCGCGTGGTGCTGCCGTTCACGGGGTCCTACGAGGACCTGCGGCACGTGGTGGTGCACGAGCTCACGCACGCGTTCATGTTCGACATGCTCTACGGGGGCTCGGCCGCCTCCCTGATCGCCCGCCAGAGCTTCTACTCGGTTCCCCTGTGGTTCGCCGAGGGTCTGGCGGAGTACTTCTCGCTCGGCCTCGAGCCCAACGCCGAGATGTTCCTGCGCGACGGGATCGTGGAGGGTTACCTGCCGCCCATCGCCTACTCGGGGGGTTACCTGGTCTACAAGCAGGGGCAGTCCGCGCTGAGCTTCCTGGTCGACCGCTTCGGCGAGGACCGGCTGCGGGACGTGCTGAGGCGCCTGCGCCAGATGCGGAACTTCGACCGCGCCTTCGAGCGCAGCGTGGGGATGCCGGTCGCCAAGTTCGACGAGCAGTGGCGCCAGTGGCTGCGCAAGCAGTACTGGCCCACGGTGGCGAGCAAGGAGGACCCGGAGCGCTTCGCCCGGCGCCTGACCGACCACCGCCACGACCAGAGCAACCTGAACACCGCCCCCGCGGTGGCGCCCCAGGGCGACCGGATCGCCTACTTCTCGGACCGCCGCCAGTACACCGACGTCTACCTCATGTCGGCGCTCGACGGGAAGGTGCTGCGGCGCGTGATCCGCGGCGAGCGCAACGTCCACTTCGAGACCATCCCCTCGTTCCGGAGCTCGATCACCTGGTCGCCGGACGGGCAGCGCCTGGCGCTCACTGCCAAGAGCGGCGGGAAGGACGTGCTCTACGTCGTCTCGGCCGGCAGCGGCCGCATCCTCAAGCGCTTCGAGCTTCCGTGCGAAGCGCTGTCCTACCCGTCGTGGTCGCCGGTCGCCGACTCCATTGTGGTGGTGGGCGTCGACGACGGCCGCTCCGACCTGTGGCTCGTCGACGCCGCCCGCGGGGCGCGACGCCGGCTCACGGACGATTCCTACGACGAGAAGGATCCGACCTGGACGCCGGACGGACGAACCATCACGTTCTCCTCCGACCGGCTCGCTCCGGTGGTGCTCCATCCGATGCGTCGCGAGCGGGGCTTCGGAGCCTACGGGATCTTCGGGCTCGACCTCGGGACCGGCCAGGTCACCCGCACCATCGACACCTTCGGCGACGACCATGCCCCGGCATGGTCGTCCGACGGCCGCAAGCTGGCGTTCGTCTCCGACCGCGAGGGAACGCCGAACATCTACCTGTTCGATCGCGCCGATTCGAGCCTCACCCAGCTCACCGACGTCCTGGGAGGGGTGCAGAGCCTGTCGTGGTCGCGGCAGAACGACCGGCTGGTGTTCTCGGCCTTCAACCGCGGCGGCTTCGACGTGTTCGCCGTCAAGGAGCCGCTGTCGCTCGACGGGGTGCTGGCTCGCCTGCGTCACCAGGTCCCGGGCGCGGTGCTGAGCACGGCCGAGGCCCTCGCCTCGGGAGTGGACTCGACCCAGGTGCATCCCGGCCGGGGCGCGCTCGCGAGCGGCTGGCCGGACAGCGTCTCGACGCCGGCCGGCGCCGACACGCTCGCCGCCGTGGCCGAGCACGAGCAGCGCGTCGAGCTCGGGGGCCACTCGGACAGCACGCTCGCGGACCTGCCGCCGCCGGGGCCTTGGGCCCGCGGCGAGCATTCGTTCCCCGCCGTCCGGGACACCGTGCCGCGCCTTCCGACCACCGTCCCGCTGGTGGACCAGGGGGGCCCCTTCGCGGTGCCCGACTCGGTGCTGGGCCAGTCGCCCAGCCGCTACCACGTCCGGCTCGCCCCCGACTACGCCGGCGCCGGCTTCTACGCCGCGAGCGGCTTCGGCTTCGTCGGCAGCACCCAGTTCGTGTTCAGCGACTTCCTCGGCGACCACAACCTGTACGTCGCCACCGACATCTTCAGCAGCTCGCTTGAGGAGACCAACGCGCTGGCGATCTACAACTACCTCCCGCGACGCTGGGACCTCGGGTTCGGGATGTTCCACTTCAAGAACTACTTCTCGTCGAGCGTCACCACGCTGGGGGAGCAGCTCGGGAGCCCGCGCCTGTTCTCGGAGCGCAACTTCGGGGCGCTGCTCTCGGCGTCCTACCCGTTCGACCGCTTCCGGCGCGCCGAGTTCAACTTCACGCAGATGTTCTCCGAGCGCACGCTGTTCGTGGAGGACGAGCTCGGCAACGCCTCACCCCAGGACAAGACGTTCCGCTCCGTGACCTCGCCCTCCGTGTCGCTGATCGGCGACAACGCGCTGTTCGGCCTCTACGGCCCGGTGAACGGGCAGCGCTACAACCTGACCTACGGCCCCTCGTTCGCGTGGTTCGAGCACGGCCTGGCCTACCAGACCTACACCCTCGACATGCGCCGCTACTGGGACCTCACCCACGGCTACACCTTCGCGGGCCGCGTCCTGACCGGGCTCAGCGACGGGCGCGACGCGCAGACCTTCCAGGTCGGCGGCTTCTCGACCCTGCGCGGCTACCGCGACTTCGACCTGCTCGGCTCGCGGGTGGCGATCGTAAACGCCGAGCTGCGTTTCCCGTTCATCCAACAGCTCGGCGTGGTCGGTCCGGTGCCGGTCGGCATCTTCAACCTGCGCGGCGCGGTGTTCGGGGACATGGGAGCGATCTGGGACCGGGGCCAGCCCCTGCGCTTCAGCCGGCGGGTGGACGGCAACCGCCGCCTTGCCGATCCCAAGCTGGGGTTCGGCGTCGGCCTTCGCACCGCGCTCTACTTCCTGATCCTCAAGCTCGACGCGGCCTGGAACACCGACTTCGGCTACGTCAGCCAGCCCCGCTGGCACTTCAGCGTCGGCCCCGAGTTCTGATCCGCCCTCGCCCGGGGCGGGGAGCCTCCTTGCCGCTCGTCGTGAGGTGTCCCATGGAGGGACACTTTCACGGCGGCAGTTGAGAATCATCGGGCAAACGCACGCCTCCCTTCCCGGGTGGACGGGACGAAACCGGTTCCGCTAGATTGCGGAATCGACCGCCCCTGGTGAGCTCCCTTCATCCTCGAGACCCCGTTGAGACCCGACCTCCACCTCAATCCCGAGCAGCGCGCCGCGGTCGAGCACCCGGGCGGGCCGCTGCTGGTCGTGGCCGGCGCCGGGAGCGGCAAGACCCGGGTGCTCACCGCCCGCGTCGCGTGGCTGCTCGAGCGCGGTGAGCCCCCCGAGTCGGTGCTGGCCTTCACCTTCACGAACCGCGCCGCGGGAGAGATGCGCGAGCGCATCTTCGGGATGGTGGGCGAGCCCGCGTCCCGGGTTTGGATCGGGACGTTTCACGCCACCGCCGTGCGGATCCTGAGACGCGAGTCGCGGCGGCTCGGGATCCCTCCCGGCTTCACGATCTACGACCGCGAGGACCAGGAGAAGGCCGTGGCCGAGGTGCTCAAGCGGCTCGAGCTCCCGGAGGGCCTGCTGCGCGCGCCCGCCCTCCTGGGTCGGATCTCGGACGCCAAGAGCGCCCTGGTCGGCCCGGCGGCGATGGCGGAGGCGGCCGTCTCCCCTCACGAGAAGCGCGTGGCCGAGTGCTACGCGGCCTACCAGGAGGAGCTGCGCCGGAACGCGGCGCTCGATTTCGACGACCTGATCGCCGAGTGCGTGCGGCTGCTGCGCGACCATCCCGAGTCCCGCGCCCACTGGAGCGGCCGCTTCCGCCACGTGCTGGTGGACGAGTACCAGGACACGAACCACGCCCAGTTCCGGCTCGTGGAAGCACTCGCCTCCACGCACGGCGAGGTGTTCGCCGTGGGCGACGACGACCAGTCGATCTACGGGTGGCGCGGCGCGACGCTGCGCAACGTGCTGGACTTCGAGCACGCCTTCCCCGGGGCGGGCCTGATCCGGCTGGAGCAGAACTACCGGTCGACCGGGATGATCCTCAAGGCCGCGAACGCCGTGATCGCGAACAACCGGGCGCGCACCGGGAAGAACCTGTGGTGCGATCGCGAGGAAGGAGCCCCGCTGCGGTTCGTGCTGGCTCAGGACGAGGTCGAGGAGGCGCGGCGGGTGCGCGGGTTCCTGGCGGAGCGGGTGAGGCGCGGCGGGCGGCTGAGCGACTGCGCCGTCCTCTACCGCACCAACGCCCAGTCGCGCGCCTTCGAGACCGAGCTGAGGCAGGCGCGCATGCCCTACCAGATCGTGGGCGGGGTCTCGTTCTATCAGCGGCGCGAGGTCAAGGACCTGCTCGCCTACCTGCGGCTGGCGGTGAACCCGGACGACACGGTGGCTTTCTGGCGGGTGTGGAACACGCCGCGGCGCGGCCTCGGACTGACCGCGCGGGCGGCGGTCGAGGCCCGGATGAGCCGGGACGGATCGGACCCGCTCGCCGCGCTGCGCTCGGCGGCGCCCGAGCTGGCCGGGCCCGCCCGCGCCGGCGCGGCCGCGTTCCTGGAGGTGATCGGGGAGCTGAGCGCCGATCGAGAAACACCGGTCGATCGGCTGCTCGGGCGGCTGCTGGAGAGGACGCGCTACCTCGATCATCTGGATCGGGAGGAGGACGGAGCCGAGCGGCGCGCCAACGTCGAGGAGCTGGGAGTGGCGGCGGCGAGCTTCGCCCAGAGCGGCTCCGGGCGGCTGGCCGACTTCCTGACCGAGGCGGCGCTGGTCGCGGATGTCGATCAGATGAGCGACGAGGGCGACCGGGTGCTGCTGCTCACCGCTCACAACGCCAAGGGTCTCGAGTTCGAGGTGGTGGTGGTGGCGGGCCTCGAGGAGGGTCTGCTGCCGCACGCGACCGCGCTCGATGATCACGATCAGCTGGAGGAGGAGCGCCGGCTCTTCTACGTGGCGCTCACCCGGGCCAAGGACCAGGTGCTGCTCACCGCCGCGGCGTTCCGGCGGCGATTCGACGGCGCGTGGGGCGCTCCGGTGTCGCGCTTCGTCGGCGAGATACCGGCCCCGCAGCTCGAGCGCGAGATTCCTCCGACGGCGCGGACGGGCGGAGGGTCCCACGCATGGCGGCGAGCCGGGCGAGGCCCCGACGCGTCTTCGGTGGGTGCTCGCGCCGGGAGAGCGAGCGGGAGGGGAGAAGAGACGGGCGGCGCGGGCCTCACGACGTCCGCGCTGCGTCGCGCGGTCGGTCGCGAGGTGTACCACGAGAGCTTCGGGCGCGGCGTGGTGGTCGCGGCCGAGGAGGACGGCGCCGAGATCAAGTTCACGGTGCGCTTCGGCACCCGGATGCGCAAGGTGCTGGGGCGCTTTCTCAGCGGGGAGAGCCATGCCGATTGACCGCGCCGAGGTGGAGCGCATCGCCGAGCTGGCCCGGCTCGAGATCCCGCCCGAGGCGATCGAGCGGACGGCCGCCCAGCTCTCGGAGGTGCTCGACTTCGTGGCG
>Ga0066698_10001123_pt1 | contig 11316 bp, 7 predicted proteins | sample GraSoiAngelo_147_FD_66457 | JGI IMG/M metagenome (GOLD analysis project Ga0066698, IMG submission 66457) | Grasslands soil microbial communities from the Angelo Coastal Reserve, California, USA - 14_1009_05_40cm | ecosystem: Environmental > Terrestrial > Soil > Grasslands | place: USA... | reverse complement strand
ATCCCCAGTTCGAGGGACAGACCAAGACCAAGCTCGGCAACAGCGAGCTCAAGGGGATCGTCGAGAGCATCGTGGGCGAGGGTCTGCGCGAGTTCTTCGAGGAGAACCCTCCGGTGGCGCGCAAGATCATCGACAAGATGCTGGCGGCGGCGCGCGCCCGCGAGGCGGCGCGCAAGGCGCGCGAGTTGGCGCGCCGCAAGAGCATCCTCGACGGCGGCTCGCTGCCCGGCAAACTCGCCGACTGCGCCTTCGACGATCCCGGGCTGTGCGAGCTCTACATCGTCGAGGGAGACTCGGCGGGGGGCACCGCCAAGCAGGGCCGCGACCGGCGCTACCAGGCGGTGCTGCCGATCCGGGGCAAGATCCTGAACGTCGAGAAGGCCCGCATCAACAAGATCCTCGAGAACGAGGAGATCCGGAACATCATCACGGCGCTCGGGGCCGGGGTCGAGAACGAGATGGACGTCGCCAAGCTGCGCTATCACAAGATCATCGTGATGACCGACGCGGACGTGGACGGTGCTCACATCCGCACGCTGCTGCTCACTTTCCTGTTCCGCAAGCTGCGGCCGCTGGTGGACGGCGGGTTCGTGTACATCGCCCAGCCGCCGCTGTTCATGGTCAAGAGCGGCAAAGAAGAGGCGTACTGCTACAACGAGAAGGAGCGCGACGAGGCCATCGCCCGCCTGGGCAAGAAGAGCGTGCAGGTGCAGCGCTACAAGGGCCTCGGCGAGATGAACCCGGATCAGCTGTGGAAGACGACCATGAATCCCGAGACCCGCACGCTGCTCAAGGTCTCGAGCGACGACGCCGTCGAGGCGGACCGGATCTTCACCATCCTGATGGGCGAGCAGGTCGAGCCGCGCCGCCAGTTCATCGAGGAAAACGCGCTCACGGTCCGGAACCTCGACATCTGAGGCCGGTTCGTCAGGGGTAGATCGCCATGGCACTCAACGATCGTTCCAAGATCGTCGTCACCAACATCGAAGAAGAGATGAAGACGAGCTACATCGACTACTCGATGTCGGTGATCGTCTCGCGCGCGCTGCCGGACGTGCGCGACGGGCTCAAGCCCTCGCAGCGCCGCATCCTGGTGGCGATGAACGATCTCAACCTCGCGCCCGGGCGCCCGTACCGCAAGTGCGCCAAGATCGCGGGCGACACCTCCGGCAACTACCACCCGCACGGCGAGCAGGTGGTCTACCCGACGCTGGTGAGGCTCGCGCAGGACTGGGTGATGCGCTACCCGCTGGTCGACGGCCAGGGCAACTTCGGGTCGATCGACGGCGACGCCCCGGCGGCGATGCGTTACACCGAGGCGCGCCTGACGCCGCTCGCGGTCGAGATGCTGGCCGACCTGGAGAAGAACACCGTCGACTACCGGGCCAACTACGACGAGACGCGCGAGGAGCCGACCGTGCTCCCGGGCGTCGTCCCGAACCTGCTCGTCAACGGATGCTCGGGCATCGCGGTCGGCATGGCGACCGAGGTGCCTCCGCACAACCTGGGCGAGATCTGCGACGCGATCGTGCACGTCATCGATCACCCCGAGGCGAGCGCGCAGGAGTTGCTCGCGATCGTCCAGGGTCCCGACTTCCCCACCGGGGGCATCATCAACGGGCGCCAGGGCATCGCCGACTGCTACCTGACCGGTCGCGGGCTGATCAAGGTGCGCGGGCGGGTCCAGGTCGAGGAGGGCAAGGCGGGGCGCATGAGCCTGGTCGCGACCCAGATCCCCTTCCAGGTCAACAAGGCGGCGATGCTCGAGAAGATCGCGGACCTGGTGCGCGACGGCCGCGTGAGCGGCATCAGCGACCTGCGCGACGAGTCGGACCGGGACGGGATGCGGGTCGTGATCGAGCTCAAGAAGGACGCGAACCCCAAGGTGGTGCTGAACCAGTTGTTCGTGCACTCGCCGCTCCAGACTACCTTCGGCGCCATCATGCTGGGACTGGTCGACAACCGGCCCCAGGTCCTGACCCTGCGCGCGCTGATCGACCAGTACGTGCTCCACCGCCAGACGGTGGTGAGGCGCCGCACCGAGTTCGATCTCGCGGAAGCCGAGAGGCGCGCCCACATCCTGGAAGGCCTGAAGATCGCGCTCGACCACCTGGACCAGGTGATCGCGCTGATCCGCGGCTCGAAGGACGTGGAGACCGCCCGCGAGGGCCTGGTGACGAGCTTCAAGCTCACCGAGACCCAGGCGAACGCGATCCTGGAGATGCGCCTCCAGCGCCTGACCGGGCTGGAGCGTTCCAAGATCGAGCAGGAGTACCTGGAGGTCATCCAGCTCATCGAGCAGCTCAAGAGCATCCTGGCCAGCCCGCAGAAGATGCTGGGGATCGTCAAGGACGAGGTGAGGCGGCTGAAGGAGAAGTACGGCGACGCGCGCCGCACCCAGATCGTGGTCGAGGAGGGGGAGATCGGCTACGAGGACACCATCGAGCAGAAGGACATGGTGATCTCGATCTCCCACGCCGGCTACATCAAGCGCCAGGAGATCTCGGCCTATCGCTCCCAGCGGCGCGGCGGCAAGGGCGTGATCGGGGCACGCACCAAGGAAGAGGACTACATCGAGCACCTGTTCGTCGCCAACACCCACGCCTACCTGCTGATCCTCACCGACCGGGGGCGCTGCCACTGGCTCAAGGTCCACGAGGTCGAGCAGGCCGGACGCATGGCGCGGGGGCGCCCGCTGGTGAACCATCTCGAGGGCCTGGGTCGCGACGAGCGCGTGCAGGCGGTGGTGACGGTCAAGGAGTTCGACGACCAGCACTACCTGGTGTGCGCCACCCGCAAGGGCCTGATCAAGAAGACGGTGCTCTCCGCCTACAGCCACCCGCGCAAGGCCGGCATCAACGCCATCCTGCTCGAGGAAGGCGACGGGATGATCGACGCGATCGTCACCGACGGCACCCAGGACATCATCCTGGCCAAGAAGAAGGGGCTGGCGATTCGCTTCCACGAGAACGAAGTGCGGTCGATGGGCCGCACGGTCTACGGGGTCAAGGCGGTCACGCTCGACGACGAGCAGGACGAGGTGGTGAGCATGGTCGGGGTCAAGCGCCAGGCCACGCTCCTGGCCGTGGCCGAGAACGGCTACGGCAAGCGCAGCGAGATCGCCGAGTACCGCGTCTCGCACCGCGGCGGCAAGGGCATCATCACCATCAAGACCACCGAGCGGAACGGCTTCGTGGTGGCGGTCAAGGAGGTCGTGGACGGCGACGAGTTGATGATCATCACCCGCTCGGGCCAGATGATCCGCATGCCGGTGAGCGGGATCTCGGTGATCGGCCGCAACACCCAGGGCGTCCGGCTGGTCAACCTGTCCCCGGCCGGGGAGGGCGAGCTCCTGCCCGACGCCGTGGCCGCGGTGACGCGCGTGGTCAGTGAGGACGACGAGGGCGCCGCCCCGGGGCCCCCGGCGGGCAACGGGGCCGACCAGGGCGACGGGACGGAGTGAGCGAGGCTCGCTGCTAGCCAGCGCTGCGTGACATGACGCCGCGCGCGGCCCGCCTCTGCATGGTCGCGGCGACCCTCCTCTGGGGCGCCACGTTCGTGGTCATCCGCGACACCCTCGCCCATCTCGATCCCCTGCCCCTGGTATTCACGCGCTTCGTCCTGGCGGCTTGCCTGTTCGCGCCCTGGACCGCCCGGAGCCTTGGGGCGCGCGGCGCGACCGTATGGGCCGGCGGCGTGCTGAGCGGGCTCCTGTGCGCGGGCGGCTACGCGTTCCAGTCGATCGGGCTCACGCGCACGAGCGCCGGCAGCTCCGCCTTCCTCACCTCGATCGGGACGCTCTTCGCCGGGCTCTACGCCTGGCCCCTCCTCGGCCACCGCCCGACCCGGACGCTGCTGCTGGGCATCGCCCTCGCCACCGCGGGCGTGGTGCTCCTCGCCCCGCGGGGCGACTGGCGTCCGGGGCCTGGCGAGGGCTGGACCTTGCTGGGGGCCCTGGCCTTCGGGCTCGAGATCATCGCCGTCGCGCGCTTCGCGCCCCGCGTCGATCCGGCGGTCCTCACCGGGGTCCAGGCGCTGACCGTTGCCGTGACGCTGGCACCCTCGGGGCGCCGGGCCCTGGAGCAACTCGGCCGGCTGCCCGGCGAGGCCTGGTGGCGACTGGGCTACCTGGTCCTCGCTGGAAGCGTCCTCGCGCCCCTGCTGCAGGTGGTCGCCCAGCGGTCGCTCCCGCCCGGGCGGATCGGGCTGCTGTTCCAGCTCGAGTCGGTGTTCGCGCTGCTCTTCGCCCTCACCCTGGGCGGCGAGCGCTTCACGGCGCGCTGGTGGGCTGGGAGCGCCCTCATCCTCCTCGCGGTGACCGCCGTCGAGGCCCGCGCGGCCCGCGCTCCGGCGGCATCGCTCCCTCGAGCCAGCGGATGAAGCGCGCCCCCACGGCCGGGTCGTAGCGGAACTGCGCGGGGCCCGTGCCGGCCAGGTGAGCCTCGGCGATCCGGGAGGCGCCGCGATTGCCGGCCCGGTAGAGCTCGGTCGAGAGGTCGGTGCCGGCGTAGTCCTCCGGGCCGAGCTGGAAGTACGCCGGGAGCTGGAGCATGGCGAGCCTCGCGCGCATCTGCCCGCGCTCGACCGGCGCGGGATCGGGGCTGATGAGGAGCAGCGCCCCAACGTGGCGATCCAGCTCGGCGGCCTCCACCGCCATGGACGCGGTCGGGCCCACGCCGATCAGCAGGTAGCGGGCGGTGTCCACCGCGGCCGCCTGGGCGAGCGCGCGCAGGGCGTCGCGGGCGTCGCGCGCGGTCCGCCGCCCGAGCTGCTCCTCGCGTCCCCGCCAGGTGTCGGGAAGCGGGCAAGAGGTCCCGACCGAACGCCCGAAGCCCCGCACATCCATCAGCATCACCGCGAAGCCGGCCTTCCTCAGCGCGAAGGCCAGGCTGTCGTACTCGGCGAGCCCCCGGTCCGCGCCCCGCAGGACCACGGCCGCCCGGGCTCGCGACTTGCCGGCCGGAGCCACGACCACGCCGCCCAGCTCGAAACCGTCGCCGGCCGGGAAGGCTCCCCGCTGGCCCCCGAGGACTCGCACCACCTGCCCGTCGGCCTCGTCGAGCTCGGTGATGGCGCGGTCGATCTGGGACTCGATCGCTTTCCCGCGGCCGCTCAGCGCCCCGATCCGGTCGATCGCTTCCATCACCTCGCGATCCTGGCGACGCGACGCCGCGGCCAGGGGTACGAGCAGCGAGATCGCCCGGCGCAGGTCGCCGGCCTGGAGGTAGGCGCGCGCGATGCGGAATCGCCACTCGGGCTCCTGGCTCAGGCGGTCCTCGAGCGGCCGGAACAGCGCCAGCGCCGTGTCGGGTCGTCCCGCCAGCAGGTGCGCCCACGCGGAGCGACTCTGGTACGACTCGTGCGCGCCCTCGTCGTCGAGCGGCGCGGGCTCGAGCAGGGTGAGCGCCGCGGCGACGTCCCCGTCGGCTCGCCGGCGCAGCAGGGCGTCGGCCAGCGCGAGCCGCTCCCGATGTCCGCCGCCGAGGTCGACCGCCCGCCGGTAGCAGGTGATCGCGCTGTCCTCCGCTCCCGCCCGTTCGTAGCTCGTCCCGAGAAAGTACTGGGCCTCGCCGGCGGAGGCGCGGTCGGCGGCCCCCCCGCTCCGCGAGGTCTCGGCCAGCCGCGCGCGCAGCTCCGCGGGCGAGCCGCTCTGGATCAGGATCTGACCGACCGCCGGCGTGGGAGGCTGGGCGGCCGACGCGGTGGACCAGGCGCAGAGGACGAGGGCGGCAGCGGCTCCGGCGCTCGTCACGGAGCCTCCGCCCCGGCGATCGAGAGGAAGGCTCGCTCGAGCGGCGAGGGCTCCGGCTGCGGCGCTCCCCAGTCCGAGCGCCGGAGTGCTCGGGCCACGCGCCCGCGATGGAGGATGACGGCGCGATCGCAGAGTCGCTCGATGGTCTCGGTCACGTGGCTCGAGAACAGCACCGCGCAGCCGCCTCCCGCGAGCGCCCGCAGCTCGTCCTTGGCGGACAGCGAGGCGGCGACGTCGAAGCCCTCGAGGGCCTCGTCGCACAGCAGCACCGGAGGGCGGTGCAGGACCGCAGCGATGAACGACAGCTTCTTTCGCATCCCGTGGGAGAAACGCCCCACCGGCTCGTCGGTGCGCCCGACGAGGCCCAGGCGAGCGAACAACTCGGCGGCCCGCCGGCGCGCCGACCCCGGCTCCAGCCCCCGCACGGCGGCCAGGAACGCCAGGTATTCCTCCGCCGAGAGCTCGTCGTAGAACGTCGGCTCCTCGGGGATGTACCCGAGCCGCCGCTTCGCCTCGACCGCGTCCCGCCACAGGTCGATGCCGTCGAGGAGGACGGTGCCCGAATCGGGCGGTTGGAGCCCGGCGGCGGTGCGAAGCAGCGTGCTCTTGCCCGCTCCATTGGCCCCGAGGAGCCCCACCACCTCGCCCGATCCCACCTCGAGCGACACCTCGTCGAGCGCCAGCAACCTGCCGTAGCGCCGGGTGAGTCCCGCGACGCTCATCATGCCGGCTCCTCGAGGCGGGTCCAGCCCGGCAGGCGGAGCGCCGAGTGGATGAGCCCGGCGAGGAGCACGATCCAGCCCATCAGCGGGATCATCAGGCTTCCGGCCACCGCGAGGCCGAGCGACAGCGCGTAGAGACGCTGGGCGATCTCGGCGCGCGGGAACAGGGTGACGCCGTAGTTCGCCCCGAGCAGCGCGATCGCCAGCGCGGCCCCTCCGGTCCAGACCAGGAACACCAGGCGGGCCTCGGGTGCGAGCGGCCGGGCCGAGGCGGCGTGGGCGAGCACCAGCGCGGCCGCGAAGGCCATCGCCCACAATGCGCGGCTGCCCCAGATGACCCCGACCCCCAGCGGCAAGCCGCGGAGGACCATGAACGGATCCTCGCCGGAGAGCGCGATCAGCCATTCTCCCAGCGTCGCGGCGGCGACGAGCGCGAGCGCGAAGGCGGAGACGTGCTCCAGCGCACGCACCTCCGCCTCGGTGAGAGCCAGGGCCGGGGGCGCGGGGAGCGCCCAGCACCAGAGCGAGAGCAGCCCGAGCAGCAGCGGCGTCACGAGGCGGCGCCGCGCCGAGGTGGGCCGGAGGCTCAGCAGCAGGTCCTTCTCGCACAGCGCAAGCCATGCCGGCCGGGTGCGCCACCGCACCCCGCGACGGGGCGCTCCGCGAACCGGGTGAGAGGCCGTGGCGAGGGTGCGCACCAGCGGATGGAGGCCCGGCCCGGGCGGCGCGCGCCGCGCCATCACGAACGCGGCCACGGCGCAGCCGATCCGGCCCCCCGCGAGCACCATCCACACGAATGCCGCGGCGAGCAGGCCCAGCCACCAGAGCGGCACGAGCCCGACGGCCGCGAACAGGATCCCGGGAGCCGCGGCGATGGCGCCCAGCGCGAAGGCGCGCGACTCCCACGCCAGGTGCCGCGCCAGCCACGCCGGCGGCAGCGGCAGCGCCAGCCAGGGTGGGCCCGGGGGGTCGTGCAGTCGCGCCGCGTGGCGGGCTCCGGCCAGCGCGCCTCCGAGCGCGGCCAGCAGGGCGCACAGCCCCGCCGCCGCCTCGAGAACGGCCAGCGGCCCGTGCGAGCGGGCGAGCCCGTCGAAGGAAACCCGCGTGTGCCAGAACAAGAACGCTCCGATCAGCAGCCCGAGTGCCGCGAGCTCGAGCCGCAGCTTGGGCTCGATCTGGGCAAAGCGCCGCCGCACCAGCGCGCGGTGGAGATCCCGCAGGACGGCTGTCTGAGACTGGAGAGGCTCCATGATCGGGCCGACAGTCTACTGGACGGAACACCGGGCTCGGAACGCGCCCGGCCGGCGCGACGCCTCGCCTTTGCGCGGGCGGCGGGCCCGATGGCACCATCCCCGGTCATGACTTGCCATGCGGCCGTCGTGCATTCACCTCTCTACGCCTGCGACATCGGCCTGCATGTCTTCCCGGTCACGAAGTACGCCCGGGTGCGGGAGGCCCTGGCGGGGGCGGGCGACATCCACGACTCCGAGGTCCTCGAGCCGCCCCACCTGACGCGCGACGACCTGCTCCTGGTGCACACCGAGGAGTACCTGGACGACCTCGACCAGCTCCGCTGGACCCCCCGGACGATGTGGTCGGAGCTGCCGCTCCACGCCGACGTCGTGCGAGCCTACAAGGTGGCCGCCGGGGGCACGGTGTTCGCCTCGCGCGAGGCCCGGAAGCGCGGGTTGGGGGTCCACATCGGCGGCGGGTTCCATCACGCCTTCTCCGACCGGGCCGAGGGTTTCTGCTACATCAACGACCTCGCCTGCGCGATCCGGGTCCTGCAACGCGACGGGCACGTGAGCCGCGCCGCGGTGGTCGACCTGGACGTCCACCAGGGGAACGGGACCGCCGGGATCTTCCGGGGGGACGACCGCGTGTTCACGCTCTCGATCCACCAGGAAGCGAACTACCCGGTGCCGAAGCAGCGGAGCACGCTCGACATCGGGCTCGAGAACGGCACCGGCGACGCCGAGTACCTCCGCCGGCTCGAGGAGGCGCTGGCCCGGGTGTGGGAGTTCCAGCCGGAGATCGTGCTCTACCAGGCGGGCGCTGATCCGTTCCACGACGATCTGCTGGGCGGGCTCGCGCTCTCGCTCGCCGGCCTGGGGCAGCGCGACCGGCTGGTGCTCGAGGGATGCGCCGAGCGCTCGATCCCGGCCGTCGTCACCCTGGGCGGCGGCTACGCCCGGCGCGTCGAGGACACGATCGAGGCCCACCTCCAGACCTGCCGCCTGGCGCTCCGCCTCGCGCGCGAGATGGCGGAGCGTCGGGTGTGATCCGCGCCTGGCTGGCGGACGGCGGCGGGGCGCGGGAGACCACGCCCGAGGAGGCCCTGCGCGGCGCCTCCGCGGGCGGCGTGGCGTGGATCGACTTCGACTGCGAGGACGAAGCCGTGGCGCGCAAGACGCTCGAGCCCCTGCGGATCCATCCCCTCGTCCTCGAGGACATGGTGATGGAGGTCAACCGGCCCAAGGTCGACAACTACGACGACTACCTCTACGTGGTCATGCACTCGGCTCGGTGGGACGAGGATCGGCCCACCCTGCGCGAGGTCGACATGGTGCTGGGCGAGCGGTTCCTCGTCACCTACCACGACGGATCCACCCGATCGATCGTTGCCGCCCTCGACGTGATCGCCCGCCGGCCCGAGCTCCTCACCGCCGGCCCCTCGCACCTGCTCCACTTCCTGTTGGACGTGCTGGTCGACCACTACCTGCCGATCGTCGACAGGATCGCGGAGGAGATCGACGAGCTCGAGGAGCGGATCTTCCAGGATCACGGCGGCGAGGTGCACGAGAAGATCATCCGTCTCAAGCGCGGGATGTCGGCGCTGCGCCGCATCGTGGGCCCGCAGCGCGACACCCTGCTGGCGCTCACCCGCGACGAGTTCCGGACCATCCCGCCGGAGATGCGGCCCTACCTTCGGGACGTTTACGACCGGCTCGCCCGGGTCAGCGATCTCCTCGACTCGTTCCGCGACGAGAGCGCCACCCTCCTCGACCTCCACGTGTCGGCCGCCTCCCATCGCCTGAACGAGGTGATCAAGCGACTCACCGTGATCGCCACGGTCGGGCTGCCCCTAACGCTGATCACCAGCTACTACGGGATGAACTTCAACCTGGCCGAGTACCACTGGCGCACCGGGTGGGCCTACGTCCTGGCGCTGCTGGCCGGTTCGGCAGGCGTGACGTGGTGGTACCTCAAGCGCAAGCGCTGGCTCTGAGAGGCAGGAAGAAGCGGGGGAGGGGTGGAAAAAGGGGGGGCAACGACCGAGAAGAGGGAGGGGATCCTTCCCACAGACGCCCGAGAGGGCACCACCTGGGCAAGTGGTTCGGGCGTCTCCGCAGCTCCTCACCCGCTTGGCCTCGCGCGACCCTCACGGCTCACCTCGCTCGGGATTGCCGCTCGATGTCTCGCTTCGGCAGGCCGCGTGCAGCGAACGCGACCCGGGCTTGGAATCGAAAGCTCCGTGCCAGGGAGTACTTTCTGCCCAGCTGCAAAGGTAGTGTTAACCCGCATGGTCCGAATGTCAAGACCTCGCCAGGTTGGAACTACAGACCTCGCCAGGTCGGGGAGGCCGGGGCTGACGGGCTAGGGCCCGCTCTTTCCCGTCCCCGGCGTAGCTCCCTGGGCGGGCCCGACCACCTCCAGGCTCGCATCGTCGACCTGCACGCGCCCGACGGCCGGCCCGTTGAACGCGAACCACACCCACACCTCGTAGGTGTCCGCCGGCAGGTCCATCTCGGCGGTCATCGGACTCCAGGGCGTCGTGCCCGAGAGCGGTGCGACCGAGCCCATCTGGTCCACTCCTTTCAGCGAGTGGCAGTAGACCTTGACGTAGGCGCTCCCCTGCAGCGTGTCGGTCTTCATGAATCCCGAGAGCTTGATGTGCTTGCCCCCGAGATTGCGGTTGCAGACCACCTGGCAGACGCCGCTCTGTGCCTGGATGATCCCCACGTCCCCTCCGCAGGTGAGGTTCAGGGACGCCTTCCCCGAGTGGGCGATCGTGGTGTCGCGCTCCGCCTTCATGGTCGGATAGGGAGGCAGGGAGTACTCCCAGGCGCCGCCGTCCCCCTCGAAGCCCGGGTCCACGAGCAGGTTGGCATGAGGGGCGATCTCGGGCGCCGGCTGCGCGGGCTCGAGGGTCAGGGACGCATCGTCGATCACGAGCTGCCCGGTGCCGATGACGCCGCACCGGACGAACAGGACGCTGACGCTCGGGGGCACGAACACTCGCACTTCGCGCCGCACCCAGTCGGTCTCCGGCTCGGGGAAGAACGCCCGCTTCCATCCCAGATCGACCAGCGGGTCGTCGATCGCGTTGATGCCCAGCTTCTGACCGGCGTCGAGCCGGTCCATCCCCCATACCTTCGCCATCTTGCTGATCGTGTCGCGGTAGGCCTGGAGCACGACGTAAGCGCGTCCCTCCACTCCGCTGCTGCGGGTCCAGACCGAGAACACCGCGTCCTTGTTCCACGCCTCCGGGCCGACCAGCACCGTCTGGCTCCAGTTGTGGGCCATGTAATAGAGACCGCTGGCGCTCGCCACGCTGACGGCGTACTTGCCACCGTGCACGTTGAACTGGTCGCGCGTGAACAGCACCGTCGGAAGGTTGGCTCGCGAGGTGTCCCACCCCGCCGGCATCCACGTGCTGCCCTTCAGGGCGTCCTCGAAACCGGGGTTCACGAGCAGATTCCTGGACTGGGCGCGGCCCGTGGTCGCCGATTCCGCCAGGGGTCGCTTGTCGGGGGTCTTGGCGGCGCCGGCCTCGGGCGCGACGAGGATCAGCGCCGCGAGCATCGGCGCCGAGACCATCCAGCGCATTCGCACCATGAG
>Ga0066698_10001122_pt1 | contig 11322 bp, 9 predicted proteins | sample GraSoiAngelo_147_FD_66457 | JGI IMG/M metagenome (GOLD analysis project Ga0066698, IMG submission 66457) | Grasslands soil microbial communities from the Angelo Coastal Reserve, California, USA - 14_1009_05_40cm | ecosystem: Environmental > Terrestrial > Soil > Grasslands | place: USA... | reverse complement strand
GGCAATGTCGGCGGGCGGCCATCTGGCAGCCGCCTGGCCGTCGACCGCGTCTTCTCGATCCGAGGGCGCGGAACCGTCGTCACCGGCACGCTCCGCGGAGCCCGGATCGAGCGAGGCGTGGTCTTGCGTGTGGTGCCTGACCCCGGGGTCAGGACGGTCCGCGTCCGCGAGGTCCAGGTCCACGGCCATGCCATCGAATCGGCCGGCCCTGGGCGCGTCGCGCTCGCCCTCGCCGGCGAAGTCGTCGCCGATCTCACCCGTGGAGTGGTCCTCACGACCGATCCGGCCGTCGTCGCGAGCGATCGTCTGCTGGTGGCGATTCGGCCGGCGGTCGCCTTCGGCGCCGAACGGGGACGAGGCCTCGCGGTGGCGTTACCGTCGGACCGGGCCCGGCTCGCCGTGCATCACGGCACGGCCCATGTCGGCGCGTCGGTCGGGCGCGGTCCGCGTGACTCGCACGTCCTCGGCAGCGGTGAAGGGACCGCGGTCCTGCGTCTCGATCGACCGATTGCCGTCGCACCCGGTGATCGATTCGCGATCCGCCGGCCGTCGCCGGTCGAGACCCTCGGCGGTGGCCGCGTGCTGGACGCGGACCCGCCGTGCGGCGCCGCCCGTCGCCGCGCGAGCGCCGCGCGGATCCGGGCGCTCGCGGCGGCGGCTCCCGGCTCCGCGGCCTGGGCGACGGCCCGGCTGGACCTCCACGGAGCGATCGCCGACGGACGATCTGCGCCCTTGGTTGCCGCCGACGTCGCCGAGGCGATCGACGACGTCCTCATGGAGGCCGTCTCGGGGGTCGACGAAGCCCGAAGCGCCGAGCTAATCCGGCGCGGCACGACCGCGCTCCGTCGTCGGACCGGCGTCGGCGGGTCGTCGGCGGTCCGCCTGGCGACGGAGCGGCTCGACGACCTGCTCCGCCGCGGCCGTCTCGTCCGCGATGGCGATCGGATCCGGATCGCCGGCCGGCCGCGGTCGGAGTCGCTCGAGCCCGGACCCGAAGCTCTCGCGGCGATGGACCGCCTGGTCGATCTCCTCGCGACGGTCGCGCCGCCGGGGCTGAGCGCCGCTGCCGAGGAGGCCGGCTGCCCGCCCGAGGGCATCCGGGCCCTCGAGCGCGCCAGCCGGATCGTTCGCCTGGACGACGACCTGGCCTGGGCGTTTCCCACCTATCGGGACCTGGCCGGTCGAGCGCTGGCGATGGCCGGCGCAGCGCCGCTGACGCCGGCGGCCTACCGGGACGCGACCGGGACGAGCCGGAAGTACGTGATGGCGATCCTCGAGGACCTCGACCGTCGGGGGATCCTCCGCCGGACGCCCGCCGGACACGTCCCGGGACCGCGAGCTCCGCTGGCTCGCTGATGACCGCGCGACGAACCGAGCGGCCGCTCCCGGGCGTGACCGGGATCGTCCTCGCCGGCGGCCGATCGAGCCGGTTCGGGTCCGACAAGCTCCGCGCCGAGATCTCCGGCAAGAGCCTGCTCGAGCACGCCGTCGAGTCGGTCGCCGAGGGCGCGACGGAGGTGATCGTGGTCTGCGCGCCGGATGACGATCGGCCGCTGCCGGAGGCCCGCATCCCCGTCCGGAGGGTCGTCGATCCCGCGGCCTTCGGCGGACCCCTCGTCGGGCTCCGCAGCGGGCTCGAGGCGGCCGCCGAACCGATCGTCATCGTCGTCGGTGGTGACATGCCGTCGGTTCGGCCGTCGGTCCTCGCGGCGCTCATCCGCGCCCTCCTCGCCGCACCGGATCAGGTCAACGCGGCTGTTCTCGCATCCCGTGGCACGCTCGTGCCTCTCCCGGCGGCGCTTCGGACGGGGGCGGCGACGGATCGGGTGCGGCGCCTCGTCGACGACGGCGAGCGTCGACTGCGGAGTGTGTTCGAGCAGTTCCCGACCCGGATCCTCGACGAGACCGAGTGGCGGCCGCTCGACCCCGACGGCGCCACGCTCCTCGACGTCGACCGACCGTCCGATCTGGCGCAGGAATGACGAACGCGTCCGCCGGAGGACGGACGCGTTCGTTTTGGAGGAGGGAGCGAGGGGCCGGCGGTCAGCCCCGGTAGGGATAGTCCGCGAGCGTCGGGGTGACCGGCCGATCGGCCGGGCCGCCGAAGGTCGACCAGACGCTCTGGAGGGCGCCGGCGATCCGGCTCGAGCGGGGGCTCGAGGACTTTGCCGACCTGGCGAAGCGCTCCGCTGCGGAGGCAGCGAGCAGCTCGTCGATGTGGGCCTGGACGACGATCGTCGTGAGCGAGTTCACGTCTGATCTCCTTTCCGATCCCTTCTGTCGGGGATCCTGACGAGATCATCGACCCGGCGGCGCCTCGAACCCACTGACGTGGGTGGCCAATCCGAGTACGTCATTCGTCGAGTGGACGTGGGCGTCCTCGAACTCACCCCGAGCCACGAGCGTGCCTATGCTCCTCGAATGACCACGACCGTCGAGCTGATCCATCCGGGCTACATCCGCGACGAGGGGCAGCGCGTCGGCAGCAGCGTCAGCCTGATCCTGGACGGCTCCGCGATCGTCGTCGCCGATCCGGGCCTGGTCGCCTCGCAGGCGCTCATCGTGGACCCCCTGGCGAGTCGCGGGATCTCGCCCGGCGACGTGACGCACGTCTTCCTCAGCCACCACCACCCGGATCACACGATGAACGCGGGCCTATTCGCGAACGCGACGGTCGTCGACTTCTGGGCCCGCTACCAGGCCGACTGGTGGCTCGATCACGGCGGGGACGGCTGGCAGATGACCGACCACACGCAACTGTGGCTGACGCCGGGTCACACCGAGGAGGACGCCACGCTGGTGATCCACGCCGACGACGGCGTGTACGCGTTGACCCATCTGTGGTGGCGGCAGGACCGCACGCCCGAGAAGGACCCGTACGCGCCGGACCAGTCGATCCTGGACGCGCAACGGGCACGGGTCCTCGCGATCGCGGACATCGTCATCCCCGGCCACGGCGAGCCGTTCCGGGTCACGCGCTGAGGGCGGTCGCCGACGGGGCTCGTGCCGCGCCGAGCGACGGGGGCTCAGGCGCGCCGGGCAACGATGTTCAGGCGGACATAGTCGATCACCGGCTCGGGCAGCCGGCTCGCGACCTCATGAACGAAGCCGTCTCGCTCGTCCGCCGGCAGGCGGGCGATGTGGCCGCCGAGGATGACCGTTCGCAGGAAGGTCTCGAACGAATCGCCGGGCTCGAAGCGGGTCGGCTCCGGTTGCAGCCACGTCTCGACGTCCACGAAGCCTGCGGCCCGCAGCCGGTCGGCCGTCTCCTCCGGTGTGGCGAAGTTCTTGTCGCCCAGCCAGCCGTCACCGACGGTCGCCAGCACCGCGAGGACGGAGGCGATGTTGCCCGCGCCGCCGCACTGGGCGACCAGACGGCCGCCTGGCCGGAGGACGCGGGCGAGGTTCCGGAAGAGGGCGTCGTGATCGGCGATCCAGTGGAAGGTCGCCGTCGACAGGATGGCGTCGACCGACTGCCCACCTGGCCGGTCGAACGGTCTCCCAAGGTCCGCCACGACGTAGTCGACCCGGTCCCCGAAGCGGGCGAGCCGACGTCGCGCCTCGTCGACCATCGATGGCGAGCCGTCGAGCGCCACGACCCGGCCGCGAGGCAGGCGCTCCGCGAGCTGCTCGGTGACCCGGCCGGTGCCGCATCCGGCGTCGAGGGCGGTCTCGTCGCCGGCGAGCGGCAGGCGATCGAGTACCGCCGTTCCCCAGCGCGTCTGCGGGTCGGCGACGCGGTCGTAGGTCGCGGCGTCCCAGTCGCGTGGCGCGGTCACGAGCGAAGGATGGAGCCTGCGCGGTCGGGGTGCTGCGAATCGGCGTGCGCGGGCTTGTCGAGGTGCGTACGCTAGGCGCCGACCGGGAAGACGTGGGACGCATGCAGGCTCCCGGCACAGGAGGCATGCCCGTGGCGATCTGGAACCAGTTCAACCCGCGCGAGCGGCTGTCGGCGATCGGAGCGGGTCTCGTCGTCCTCTCCTGGATCGTCAGCCTGATCACCTACACGATCGGCGCGAACAGTCTGGCCCTGATCCTTGCGATTGCCGTCATCGCGATCCTGTACATCAAGTACGCCCCGAACATGAAGGTCAACTGGCCCGCGGACGTCTCGTTGATCATCCTCGCGATCAGCGGCCTCGTCGCGCTCGTGGCGCTGCTCGATGTGCTGACCGGATTGCGCATCCTCGGCTTCTATGGCGCCGGGATCATCGCGCTTCTCCTCGAGGTCGTCGGGGCGGCCGTCCTGCTCTGGGGCGCGTGGCAGGAATACCAGATCGTGAAGCCGGCGATGCCGAACTTCGGCGCCGGCACGGGAACGCCGACAAGCCCTCCGCCGCCGGCTCCGCCCAGCCAGCCGACGTCGGCGCCTCCGATGTCGCCGCCGCCGCCGCCCGCGGCGCCACCGCCCGACGACATGGACCAGCGTCCGCCGGCCTGACGTCCTTTCGCGAGAACCTGGACCGGGCGGCGCCAAGGCCGCCCGGTTCGTCGTTGTCGGGGCGGGCGCAAGGCGGGCTGCCGGGGAGCCTTCAGTCGCCGGCCACCGGAGACACGTCCTGCGATCCGGGTTCCCGAGCCCGGGCACCGGCACTCACGCCGGCGCGGAGACCGACCCAGCTCGTGACCGCTCCGGCGATCAGGAGCCCGGCCGAGACGAGCGCGGCGAGATGGAAGGCGTCGACCGAGGCCGCCTTCGCCGCCGCGACCTGGTCCGGCGGCGTTCCGGCCTTGGGCGGGTTGAGCGGCGTGAACGCGGCTCGGACGGCGGGGTCGTTCGTCGCCAGTCCCGGCGCCCGGCTGGCCAGGCTGCTGTAGAAGGACGACGTGATCGCGATGAAGATCACCGCCCCGAGGAGCGGCTGCCCGACCCGCGACAGGGCATTGTTGATCGCCGAGCCGAGGCCGGAATTCCGGGCCGGGATCGAGCTCATCAGCGTGCTCGTCAGCGGCGCGACGACCATTCCCATCCCGACCCCGAACGCGATGTTCGCCGGCAGGACGTCGATCAGGGCATCGACCGGCGGGATCAGGGTCATGGGTCGGCCCAGCTCGGCAAGCCACGGCTGCGTCGAGGCCGGGATGCGCGCCAGCCACAGCTGGCCGGCGGCGACGACGAGCGGTCCGACGACGAGGAAGATGCGCGATCCGAAGCGGCCGGTCAGGCCGCCGACGCGTGCCGAGAGCGACGCGATCAGGATCCCCGACGGAAGGCCGATGATCGCCGCGCCCGTCGCGCTGTAGCCGAGCGTGCCCTGATAGAGCAGGGCCGTGAACGTGAAGGAGACGTAGAGCGCGCCATAGACGAGGAAGGTTGCCAGGTTGATCGAGGCGAACTCGCGGATCCGGAACAGTGACAGCGGCACGAGCGGGTGCGGCCGCGTGGCCATCAGGATCGGGAACAGGACGAGGCAGACCGCCCCGATCCCGAGCGCCACGAAGGCGGTCGAGTCGGACCAGGAGGTCTCCTGGCCGTGGATCGCACCGAATGACAGGCCACCGACGGCGAGCGCGCCGACGACCGAGCCGATCCAGTCGAAGTGCCCGGACGCGTCCGGATCCCGCGATTCCTCGACGTGCCGGAAAGCCGCCCAGAGCGCGATCGCGACGAGTGGGACGTTGATCAGGAAGGCCAGGCGCCAGGTCAGGTTGTCGACGATCAGCCCGCCGAAGATCGGGCCGAGGAGCGTGAGCGCAGAGGTCGATGCCGCCCACAACCCGAAGGCGCGTCCGCGGTCCGCCCCGCTGAAGGCGGCCGAGATGATCGCGAGCGATCCGGGGACGAGCAGGGCCCCGGCGGCTCCCTGCAGCAGCCGGGCGACGATCAGGAACTCGAGGGAGGGCGCGATCCCGCACAGGACCGAGATCAGGCCGAATGATCCAAGCCCGAGGACGAAGACGAGGCGGCGCCCGTATCGATCGGCGAGTGCGCCGGCGATGATCAGGAGGGCGGCCAGCACCGCGAGATACCCGCTGCCGACGTAGGCCTGCCCTTCCAGGACGCCGATCGACGTCAACCGCGGAAGCTCTTCGCCCATTCGCTTCAGGGCCAGGTTCACGATTGTGCTGTCCAGGAAGACGATCCCGGAGGCGACGATGGCCGCGAGCAGCGTCCACCGTTGGGCGCGTGTCATGTGCCCGGCAGTGTCGCACAGGCACGGATATGCTCTCGCGCATGCCGGGACCGGGACCGATCGCGCTCGTCGGGTCCGGCGAGTTCCTGCCGGTGATGGCTGAGGTCGACGCCGGCCTGCTGGCCTCCAGCGGCCGGTCGCGGCCACGCGTCGCGATCCTGCCGACCGCTTCCTGGCCCGACGGCGAGACGGTCTTCCGGCGCTGGGCGGCGATGGGCGCCGAGCACTTCAGCGCGCTCGGGGCCGAGGTCGAGCCGGTGCTCGTCCGCGACCGTCTCGATGCCGACGACGAGGCCCATGCCCAGGCGATCGGCGAGGCCGATCTCGTCTACCTCTCGGGCGGCAAGCCGGGACACCTGACCGAGAGCCTCCTCGGGACGCGGGTCGGTGCGGCGATCGTGGCGGCCCACGAGCGCGGCGCCGCATTGGTCGGCTGCTCGGCTGGGGCGATGATCCTCGCCGCGAGGCACTTCGACTTCCGGATGCGGCGACTGCTCTGGCCGCTCCGCTGGCAGGACAGCCTAGACCTCATCCCGGCGGTGACGGTCATCCCGCACTACGACGCGTGGCCCGAGGCCCTGTCGGCGATGTTCGTGCTGCAGGCACCGCGCCATTTCGTGACGCTCGGCATCGACGAGGACACCGCGGCGGTGGGCCGAGATGGGTCGTGGCAGGTCCAGGGAGCCGGCCGGGTGACGGTCTGGCACGGCCGCCGCCGCGAGCGGTTCCGCCGCGGCGAGGTGTTCCGGCTGTAGGTCGGCAGGCGCGTCCCGCCCGTCCGCGCGTGGAATCGCGACGCCCCGGCCGTCGGCCGGGGCGTCGGTGCCAGAGAAGCGGGAGCGTGGGCCTGGGCCACCACGCTCGACCGCGGTCGGTCAGGTGAGCATCAGTCGGGCTTGACCTGGCGGAAGCAATCGGAGCAGTAGACGGGGCGATCCATCCGAGGCTTGAACGGCACCTGTGCCTGGTTGCCGCACGAGGAGCAGATCACGGCGAAGTACTCGCGGGCCACGCGGTCGTCGCCGCGCTCGTAGCCGCGCGGCCCACCGATGTCCCGAACGTCGTAACCGGCATCCCGACTGGCCCGGCGACTGGCACGACAGCTCGCGCAGCGCTTGGGATCCGACGCGAACCCCTTCTGGACGTAGTACTCCTGATCGGCGGCCGAGTGGATGAATTCCACCCCGCAGTCGACGCAGGTCAACGTTCGATCAACGTAGGTCACGAAGCCTTCCTCTCCTCTGGGCGCGGTGTCTGGCCCGAGGGCCCGATCAGGGCGGCCACCATGGCGAATGGGAAGGTGCGAAAGCGTCGGGTCGGAAGCCGGCGCCGCGTACCAGGTGCCGCTATGGAGTCCCTGTGTCGGGCGCACGGGTTGATGACCCTTCGACCATACACCGATGCCCGGAATTGGGCCTTGCAGCCGCCGGCAGCCGCTGAGGCCTCGCCGCGCCCGTTCCGGCGTCGAATATCACCGCGATCGATACAGACGCCGGTTGGAGAGGGGCAAGCCGGCCGGAACGACTACGGAGAAGGCCGTTCGAGCTGCCCCTGCACGTTTCCAGGGGTGGCGCACGGCCTCTCCGCCTCCCAGTCCCGCGGGTATCGATGCTCGTGATATCTCGGAGCGGAAGCAGCCCGCGAAGCCGTCGCGACGCTTCCCGGCAGGCACCGCCGAACGAGGTCCGATCGTTTTCGCGTGACACCCGACCTGTCACAATGCCATGCGAGAGTGAACGTGGCGGACACGCGTCGGACGGTCCGGCGTCGGGTGAGCCACTCCGCCCTCATCAGTCTCCCGTGGACGGGACAGGAGGCCAGCCCGAGCGGATGCTGCGACTACTGCACACCGCCGACGTCCACCTCGGCGCCCGCCACGCCGACATGGGCGAGCAGGCGGCCGCGCAGCGGGAACGACAGTTCGCGGCCTTCCGGGCCGTGATCGATCTGGCGATCGCGGAAAAGGTCGACCTGGTCCTGATCGCCGGCGACCTGTTCGACTCGAACACCCAACCGAAGCGGTCGGTCGACCGCGTCGCCGCGGAGCTGAAGCGCCTCGTCGACGCGAGGATCCGGACCGTCATCATCCCGGGGACGCACGACGTCTACGACCGGTCGTCGCTCTACCGGGTCCACGACCTCGCGGGGCTCGCGGGCTCGAATCCGGACGACGACCTGGTCACGGTTCTCACGCCGGATCGGCCGAGCGTGCACGTGTCCGCGTGTGACGTCGCCGTCCACGGGCCGGTTTACGAGACCAAGCGGGCGCCGCACAGCCCGCTCCTCGACCTCAAGGTCGATCGGTCGGCGTCGGGCGCGGCGACCTGGCAGGTCGGCATGATCCATGGCGCGGTCTCGATCCCCGAGAAGACCGACCGCGACGAGGTCGTCGTGACGCGCGAGGAGATCGCGGCGAGCGGGCTCGACTACCTCGCCCTGGGCCACTGGCACTCGACCCAGCAGGGCAAGGCCGGCGACACGACCTTCGCCTATTCCGGTGCCCCAGAGCCGGTGGCGGTGTCGCAGGACGGGGCGGGCAAGGCGCTGCTCGTCGCGCTCGACGAGGTGGAGGGCAAACACACCGTCACGATCGAGGCGCGGCCGGTCGGCCGAACGCGCTTCGAGAAGCTCGACGTGGACGCCGGCACGATCACCGACCAGCCCGCGCTCGTCGCGCGGCTGGCGACCCTCGCCGATCCGGATCTCGTCCTCGACGTTCGGCTGATCGGCGTACGGCCCGATGAGCTCGACGTCTCGACCGACGAGATCGAGGACCAGCTGAAGGGCGGCTTCCTGCGGATCCGCGTGCGCGACGTTTCGCAGCCGCCGTTGACCGAGGGGGCGCTGCCGTCGGCCGAGACGATCCCCGGCGCATTCATCCGGAGCGTCGAGGGCCGGATCGCGGAGCTCGAGGCGAGCGGCGAGCGGGCGGCTGCCGCCGAGGCCGCCGAGCTGCGCGACGTCCTGCGTCTCGGCCGCCTGTTGCTCGCCGGGCACGAGGTCACCCTGTGAGGATCACCCGCCTCGTGCTGCGCGACTTCCGGCGCTATCGCGAGCTGGAGATTCCCCTGTCGCCTGGCCTGACCGTCGTCCACGGACCGAACGAAGCCGGCAAGACGACGATCCAGCGGGCGATCGAGCTCGTCCTGACCCGGAAGGTCACGAGCAACGGCGGCGACATCGAGGCGCTCCGACCGTGGGACGCCGGCGAGGATGCGCGGCCCGTCGTGAGCCTCGACTTCGAGATCGACGACGACGAGCGCGGAACCCGATCCGGCAAGCTCGAGAAAGCGTTCCGCGGCGCGAAGGGCACGGTCCGCCTGGAGGTCGACGGCGAGACGATCACCGACCCGACGCTCGCCGACCAGGCGCTTGCCGAGCTCACCGGGATCCCGAGCGAAGCCTTCTTCCGGTCGACCGCGTCGATCCGCCATCACGAGCTGGCCGACCTCGACCGCGACGAGGCGGCGCTCCGCGATCGGCTCCAGGCTTCCATCAGCGGTGCCGACCGCGGGACGTCGCGGGCAAGGCGGATCCTCGACCGGGCGCTCTACGAGCTGAACACCAAGGGGGCGAAGAACCCGGGCCGGCTGAAGGTGGCCGAGGACGCGGTCGAGCAGGAGCGGCTGGCCGTCGAGCAGGGTGAGCTTGCCCTCGCCCAGCTCGAGCGGGACCGCGAGACCGTCGCGGGCACCCGGGAGCGGCGGACCGAGACCGAGGCCGGCCTCGCCGAGCGGCGATCGGTCCTCGAGAAGGCTCGCCAGGCCGAGCGCCTCCAGGCGGAGCGCGTCAGCTCGCAGGAACGCTACGAGCGCTATCGCCAGGCGGTAACGGTGTCGGAGGAGCTGATCGCCCTCCGCGACACCCACCCCTCCGCGAACCCGCTCCCGGTGCTCGAACAGATCGTCACCCGCCTGCGGGCCCTGGACGCGAAGATCCGTGAGCTGCAGGCGCTCCTGTCCGGCGAGGTCGCCGTCTCGTTCGAGGTCCCGCCGCCACCGACCTGGCGGCCGCTGTCACGCATCGCGATCGGGCTCGTCGTCATCGGGCTGCTCGTCGCGGCCGCGTCCGTGGCCGCACGGATCGCCGGCGTCGTCGATCTGGGTAGCCCGCCGGCGCTCGTCGGCGGCGTCGCCGCCGGAATCGGCTTCATCCTCGCCTTCGTGGCGTGGTGGCTCCGCCGCAGCGACCGCGTCCACCAGGAGATGCGCGACGTCGAGATCGACCGGCGCCTGCGTGGGCGGTCCGAGATGGAGGCAGAGCTCCGCCAGGCCCAGGCCGACACCAAGCAGCAGCTCGCCGGGCTCGGCCTGGCCGACCTCGCGGCCGCCGAGGCGCTGCTCACCGCTGAGCAGGAGCACGTCGCCCGGATCGAGCGGCTCGTCGCCCAGCTCGACGGGCTTGTCGGCAAGGAGCCGCCCGAGGCACTCCCCGGCCAGCGCGACGCCGCCGCGCTCGAGGTCGAGCAGAAGACGGCCGCCCTCGAGGGGCTCGGGCCCATCGCCAAGGAGCCCCGGGCGCGCGAGCGCCTGGAAGTGGAGGTCCGCGACCTCGAAGCCGCGCTCGAGCGGGCGCGGGACGACGAGGCCAACGCGCGTGCCCGCGTGGAGGCCAACACGGTCGACGCCGAGCAGGTCGCCGGTCACGCCGAGCGTCTCGCCACCTGGCGCGATCAGCTCGCCGCGCTCCAGCGCAAGGCGCGCGTCTACGATCGGACGCTCCGCGAGATCGAGGCGGCCGAGCAGGCGACGATGCGGACCGCGACACGCTTCCTCGAGCAGCGCATGGTCGGCGACCTCGAGCGGATCACCGCCGGTCGATATCGTCGTGCGGCGGTCGACGACAAGACCCTCGACATCCGACTGTTCGCGCCTGAGAAGGGCGACTGGGTCGACGTTCGGGCCCTGAGCCAGGGCACTCTCGATCTCGTCTACCTCGCTGCTCGGCTCGGACTGGTGCGCCTGGTCACCGGCGATCGCCGGCCGCCGCTCGTGTTCGATGACCCGTTCGTGACGCTCGATGACGTCCGCGCCGGTCGAGCCCTGAAGCTCCTCCGCGAGATCGCCCGCGACTTCCAGGTGATCTACCTGACGACGTCCGATCGCTACCACGGGGCCGCCGACGCCGTGGTCTCCCTCGAGGGCCCGACGGAAGTCGACGACAGTGAGCGCGAACCACTCGCCGCGGG
>Ga0066698_10001121_pt1 | contig 11322 bp, 11 predicted proteins | sample GraSoiAngelo_147_FD_66457 | JGI IMG/M metagenome (GOLD analysis project Ga0066698, IMG submission 66457) | Grasslands soil microbial communities from the Angelo Coastal Reserve, California, USA - 14_1009_05_40cm | ecosystem: Environmental > Terrestrial > Soil > Grasslands | place: USA... | reverse complement strand
CGAGCCGACGGTCGAGGAGACGATCTCGATCCTGCGCGGCCTGCGCGAGCGCTACGAGGTTCACCACGGCGTGCGGATCACCGACTCCGCCCTCGTCGCCGCGGCGACCCTGAGCAACCGCTACATCACCGACCGCTTCCTGCCCGACAAGGCGATCGACCTCGTCGACGAGGCCGCGTCACGCCTCCGGATGGAGATCGACTCCATGCCGGTCGAGCTCGACGAGGCCGAGCGCCGGCGGGTCCAGCTCGAGATCGAGTGCGAGGCGCTCCGCAAGGAGACCGACGAGGCGTCGAAGGCCCGCCTCGCGGCGCTGGAGAAGGAGCTCGCCGACCTCGAGGAGGATTCGGGCGCGCTCAAGCAGCGCTGGCAGGCGGAGAAGGCGGCGATCGCCGCGATCCGGACGAGCAAGACCGAGCTCGAGCAGCTCCAGGTCCGGATTGAGCAGGCCCAGCGCGAGACCGACTACGAGACAGCCGCCAAGCTCCAGTACGAGACGCTGCCCCAGCTCCAGGCACGGCTGAGGGAGCAGGAGGCCGCCCTGGCGGCGCTCCAGGGCCCGGGCTCGCTCCTGCGCGAGGAGGTCACGGCCGACAACATCGCCGAGATCGTGGCGTCGTGGACCGGGATTCCCGTCACGAAGCTCATGGAGGGCGAGCTCGAGAAGCTCGTCAAGATGGAGGAGCGCCTCCATCTCCGGGTCGTCGGCCAGGACGAGGCGATCGAGGCCGTGTCGGACGCCGTCCGACGGGCTCGCTCAGGCCTCGGCGATCCGCGCCGGCCGCTCGGCTCGTTCCTGTTCCTCGGACCGACCGGCGTCGGCAAGACCGAGCTCGCCCGGGCGCTGGCCGAGTTCCTGTTCGACGACGACAGCGCGATGACCCGGATCGACATGAGCGAGTACATGGAGAAGTTCTCGGTCTCGCGGCTGATCGGGGCGCCGCCCGGCTACGTCGGCTACGAGGAGGGCGGCCAGCTGACCGAGGTCGTCCGCCGTCGGCCCTACCAGGTGATCCTCCTCGACGAGATCGAGAAGGCCCATCCGGACGTGTTCAACCTGCTCCTGCAGGTCCTCGACGACGGCCGCCTCACGGACGGCCAGGGCCGGACGGTCGACTTCAAGAACACCGTCGTGACCATGACGAGCAACGTCGGGTCGCAGCTGATCTCGGCGGTCGGCGGCGGCGGGCGAGGCGAGCGCGACGCCGCCTACGAGGCCATGAAGCGACAGGTCACCGACGCGCTCCGCGCCCAGTTCCGGCCCGAGTTCCTCAACCGGGTCGACGAGATCATCGTGTTCCACGCCCTGTCGGAGAGCGACCTCGAGCAGATCGTCGAGCTCCTCCTGGAGGGCCTGGAGCGACGGCTCCTCGAGCAGGACCTCCGGGTCGAGCTCACGCCGGGCGCCCGGCAGCTGATCGTCCGCGAGGGGACCGATCCGGCCTTCGGCGCCCGCCCGCTGAAGCGGACGATCCAGCGGCTCGTCGAGAACCCACTCGCGCGAGCGCTCCTCAAGGGCGAGTTCTCGCCCGGCGACACGATCAGGATCGACGCGGACCCGGTGTCGGGCACGCTCGTCTTCTCGTCGGACCGCTCGACGGTCGTCGCCGACGCCGGGATGCGCCGCGACGCGCGGTCCGCACCGACGGACGAGCAGCCGGTCACGACGACCGCCGGCTCGCGCGGGCGCAAGAACGTCTTGGACGTGCCGGACATCGATCGCCCGAAGCGCGATCGGGACGGCGGCGAGCTCGTCAACTAGCCCCGCGGGCGGGATGCGCTTCGAGGCGGCGGTCGAGCGATTGCTCGACCTGCCGCAGCCGCTGCCGGACGGTCCGGCCGCCCTGATGCCGGTCTTCACCGACGGCCGGCTCCGGCCTCGTCTCGCGCCATCGGCGACGGCCCGGCCGGCGGCCGTCCTGGCGCTCGTGTTCCCGGATGCGGGCGGTGAGGCGCGGATCGTGTTGACCGAGCGGTTGACGTACGACGGCTACCACAGCGGCGAGGTCAGCCTGCCGGGTGGCAAGGCCGAGTCGGACGACTTCGACGCCGCCGCGACCGCGTTGCGGGAGGCCGCGGAGGAGATCGAGCTCGACCAGGTCGCCGCGGGCGTCGAGGTCATTGGCACCCTGGGCGAGGTGTTCATCCCGGTCAGCGACTTCCGGATCACGCCGGTGGTCGCGATCGCCCGGCGGACGCCGGTCCTCGCCGCCCATCCCGGCGAGGTCGCCCGGATCCTGACGCCGGCGCTCGCGTCGTTCCTGCCGGACGCCTCGATCGAGATCGTCGAGCGAACGATCGGCGACTGGCCGCTCCGCTACGGCGGCTACCGGATCGACGGCCTCCACGTGTGGGGCGCGACGGCCCGGATCCTCGGCCAGCTCGGAGCCGTTCTGGATCCTCGATGAGGCCCTGCTGCCGCCACGGTTACTGCGGCTCGCCGGCGTCCGGATCAGGAACCGGCGCGGGGCCCGGCCCGCGCAGCGAACCCTCGCCCCGACTGACGCCGGCCACGGGACTCCCGGCGCCCGTCTCGATCAAGCCGCGGACGGTCGACTCGTCCGGTCCGGCGAGCTCCACGACGATGGCCCGCATGGGACCGAGGTCCGCCCACGCGCCGTGGGGCACGTTCGGCGGCCACAGAACGGCCTCGCCGGCGGCGACCCGGATCCGCTCGCCGTCGACGATCACCCACCCGCCGCCCTCGATCACGACGAACCAGGTCGTGTTCGGGTTGGAGTGCGGATCGATCCGGCTGTTCCGGGCGAACGCCAGCTCGCTGATCACGCCGCGTGCGTCGCTGTGGATGACCTGGCCGGTGACGCCCGTCGTGCCGGGCGGTCCGTCCTTCCGCCGATGGCCGACGCCGAACCTTCGGACCTCGATCGGCATCGGCGCGACGTCCGCGGGTGCTGCCGCGCAGCTAGCGCCGGCGCCGGCTGCGGTTCGCCCGCGCCCGCTGCAGGCCGGCGCGGGCCGGGCCCGTCCGACCGCCTTTCGGTCGGATCGTCGACTCGGGGTGGGCGAATTTCGATCGCGTGAAGTAGCGCTGCTTCGCCATCTTCTGCTCGTACACCTCGAACATCGGCGGGAAGCGGATGAACCGGACCCACAGCATCACCCCGAGGCCCGTGACGAGGATCACGAGCAGGACGATCAGGTAGAAGTTGAAGACGGCCGCGACGAGCAGCAGGCCGAACAGCGAGATCCCGGTCCACAGCAGCCACTCCCAGAGGTCGAGGTACGGGGCGTGGCGGTGGAGCGCCCGGGTCCGGCTGTTGTAGAGCACGATCAGGACGACGAGGAGGACGAGCGAGGCGACCCACAGGGGCGTGTACAGGTCGGGAAATGTGTGCACGCTGAACCGGGTGAAGAGGTAGTCCCAGGGAAGCCGCAGCACGTTCGATCCTCGCTTTGTCGGGTCACGGAACGCCGTGGAGGCGGGCTCCGCGCGGCCCGTCGCACGGCCGCTCGCCGGCCTCGGAGTATGCCACGGCCCGCGTTATACTCGGCCCCAGGACGAGCGCGTCACGCTGCGGCAGCCCGCTGGGAGGAGGACGAACCCGGGTGCGAGCCCTGCTGTCGGTTGCCAACCGCGACGGGATCGCGGCCCTTGCCCGGGACCTCCTCGCCCTCGACGTCGAGATCTATGCAACCGACGGGACGCGGGATCATCTCGCCTCGGACGGGATCGAGGTCGGCTCCGTCTCGGACCTCACCGGCATCAAGCCGCTGATCGGGGGCCAGGTCAAGACGTTCCACCCGGCGATCTATGCCGGCATCCTCGCCCGCCGCGACATGGACGAGCAGATGCAGGAGCTGGCGACCGCGGGGATCGGAGCCATCGACATCGTCGTCGTCAACGTCGCGCCGTTCGCCCCCGCGGTGGGGGCACAGCTCGTCGGGATCGACGAGGCGATCGAGATGATCGACGTCGGTGGGGCGGCGCTGCTCGGGGCGGCCGCCCGCAACGCAGCCGGTGTCGCCGCCGTCGGCAGCCCGGAGCACTACGGCAAGCTCGTCAGCGAGCTGAAGCGGCATCACGCCGTGAGCGCCGAGCTGCGGGCGAAGCTCGCCGCCGAGGCATTCGGGATCGTCGCCGCCTACTACGCCGAGATCGCGGCCTACCTGAACCAGATCACGAACACGACCTTCCCGAGCCGACTTGCCCTGGTCCTCGAGAAGGTCGACGACCTGCGCTACGGGGAGAACCCCCACCAGCGGGCGGCCTTCTACCGCGAGACGACCCACCGCAGCGGGACCCTCGCCGACGCGACCCACGTCCGCGGCGATCGGCCGTCGTTCAACAACTACCTCGACCTCGACACGGCCTACCGGATCGCGCGGGACTTCATGGCGCCGACCGTGGCCATCGTCAAGCACACCGACCCGGTCGGGATTGCTTCGGGCGACGAGCTCGTCGAGGCCTACCGGCACGCGCTGGAAACCGACGCGGTCGCGGCGTTCGGCGGGATCGTCGGGGTGAACCGCGAGCTCGACGGGGCGACCGCGCGCGAGATCGCGGCCAACAGCTACGAGGCCGTCGTCGCGCCGGCCTACAGCCAGGCGGCGCTCGGCATCCTGAAGGCCAAGCCGGGCCTCGAGATCGTCGCCGTCCCGCCGGACCCGACCGAGGGGATGCGCGACTACGGCATCGCGAAGCTCGACTTCAAGCGCGTCGCCGGCGGTCTCCTGGTCGAGACGCTCGACGAGGTCGGCCTCGATCGCGGTCGCCTCCAGGTCGTCACGAGCCGCCGCCCGACGCTCGACGAGCTGAACGACCTGCTCTTCGCCTGGCGGGCGGTCTGCCACGTTCGATCGAACGCGATCGTCCTGGCCCGGAACGGCGCGACGATCGGGATCGGGGCGGCGCAGGCCAGCCGGCAGGTCTCGGTCGAGATCGCGCTACGGCGGGCCGGCGACCGGGCGAAGACGGCAGTCATGGCCAGTGACGCCTACTTCCCGTTCCCGGACGGGATCCAGATGGCGGCGACGGCCGGCGTGACCGCGATCATCCAGCCCGGCGGCTCGATCCGCGACGAGATGGCGATCGAGGTCGCCGATCGCCACCATCTGGCGATGGTCTTCACCGGCACGCGGCACTTCCGCCACTGATGGCCTGAGCCAGATGGAGCAGCTCCTCGCCCTCGAGATGGTGCGGGTCACCGAGGCGGCCGCGATCGCCAGCGCCCGGTTCATGGGCCGCGGCGAAAAGGACGAGGCCGATCGGGCGGCCGTCGAGGCGATGCGCCAGACGATGGACGAGATCGAGTTCGACGGGCGGATCGTGATCGGCGAGGGCGAGCGCGACGAGGCGCCGATGCTGTGGATCGGCGAGCCGGTCGGCCGCCGGGCGCCGCACGGCGACGGCGCGTCGGAGAACCCCGCGATCGACATCGCCGTCGACCCCCTCGAGGGCACGAACCTCGTCGCCCACGGCCAGGCCGGCGCGATCACGGTCCTGGCGGCCTCCGAGAAGGGTGGTCTCGTCCACGCCCCGGACACGTACCTGGAGAAGCTGGCGGTGGGGCCTGGCGCCGCCGGCAAGGTCGACATCCGCCTCCCGCCCCGCGAGAACCTCGCCCGGATCGCCACCGAGCTCCGTCGGGCGATCTCCGACATCACCGTCGTCATCCTGGAGCGGCCGCGCCACGAGACCCTGATCGAGGAGGTCCGACAGGCCGGGGCCCGGATCAAGCTCATCACCGATGGCGACCTGTCGGCCGCGATCAGCTGTGCCGTCCAGGGCACCGGCGTCCACGCCGTCATGGGGATCGGCGGAGCCCCCGAGGGCGTCCTGACCGCGGCCGCCCTGCGCTGCCTCGGCGGCGAGATCCAGGCGCGGTTCCGCTACCGGAGCGACGAGGAGCGCGCCCGTGGCGCCGCGATGGGCCACGGCGACGAGGACCGCGTCTACCACACCGAGGAGCTTGCCTCGGGCGAGTCCCTCGTGTTCGCCGCGACCGGCGTGACCGCGGGCGACCTCCTCCAGGGCGTGAGGTTCTTCGGCGGCGGCGCCCGGACCCACTCGCTCGTGATGGCCTACCAGAACAAGCAGGTCCGCTTCGTCGACACGGTCCACATGTTCGACCGGGACCGGCCGCCGTCCGTCCGGCTCTAGGTTGACCTGGCGGGCGGCGCCTCGGGCGCGACGATCGGCTGCCAGGCCTCGCGGTCGGCGTCCCACGCGGCGATTGGCAGCGCGGCGTCGTCCCCCTCGACGCGACGGCGGCGGGCCGCAGCAGTGGCGACGGTCTCCTTCCAGCCGGGTGGGACGAGGCGGGCGGCGATGTCACCGAGCGGCGCGAGGACGAACAGGCGGTTCGCGGCCTCCGGGTGAGGGACGTCCAGGAGGCGATCGGCGTTGCCGGCGTCGAGCGACACACCCTCCGGTGGCCGGTCGATCGCCAGGCGGGCCCGGCCGAAGAGCAGGAGGTCCAGGTCAAGCTCGCGCGGGCCCCAGCGCTCGCGCTCCTGGCGGCCGAAGGCGCGTTCGAGCCCCTTCAGCGCGACGAGCAGCGCGATCGCACCGGTCTGCCGGTCGGGGCCGGCCGGGACGTCGAGGGCGACGACCGCGTTGCGGAACGGCGGCTGGTCCTCGACGCCGACGGGTCTCGTGACGTACAGCCGCGACACGGCGTGGAGCCGGACCCCGGGCAGCACCGCCAGCGTCCGGACGCCCGTCGCGAGCGTCTCGCTGGCATCGCCGATGTTTGCCCCGAGACCGACGTAGGCACGGACCCGTCGCACGGCCGGCCGACCTCCGCTCGCTAGACTCGCGGGGTGGCCCGCGTCGTCGTCATCATCTTCCACCCGCGACCCGAGCCCGGCGCAGGGGCCCTGACGCAGGTCCTGGCGGCGATCCGCGATGACAACGCCCGCCGCCACGCAGCCGCCTTCGAGCGGATCGGGGCGAGGGTCGAGGTGTCCGACGAGGCGTCGGACCGATCGTTCGGAGAGCGCCTCCGGCGGATCGCCGCCCGGCTGACGCCCGCCGGGCTCGTCGTCCTCGGTTCCGGCAGCGTCCCGCTCGCGACGGACGCCGACCGCCGCGCCTTCCTCGCCGCCGCCGGCGGGCCGGCGGGGCGAGCCCTCGCGAACAATCGATACTCGGCGGACATCGTCGCGCTCGCCGGTGCGGACCGACTGGCCGACCTGCCGGACCTCGGGAGCGACAACGGCCTGCCGCGCTGGCTGGCCGGCCAGGGCGGGTTCGACGTCGACGATCTGGCCGGTCGCTGGCGGCTCCAGGTCGACCTCGACTCGCCGCTCGACGGGCTGCTCATCCGGCGCGCGGATGCCACGGCCCGGCTCCGCCGCGCCGGGATCGCCACGGACGCCATCAGGTCCGCGCTGGCCGGCGTCGCGGCCGCCGCCCGGGATCGGGCCTGCGAGCTGTTCGTCGCGGGTCGGGCGTCCGCGGCCGGGCTCCGCTGGCTCGAGCGGTCGACGGCGTCGCGAACCCGGGCCCTGATCGAGGAGCGCGGCTTCCGGACACGGACCGACGATCAGCGGCCAGTCCGTTCGACCCTCGGGCTGATCCTCGACCGCGACGGCCCGGACGCGCTCGGGCCGCGCCTCGCGGAGCTCGGCGACGCCGCCGTGATCGACAGCCGCGTCCTCGTCGCTCACCGGTTCGGCGCCGATGAACGGAGCTGGCCATCACCGGAGGACCGCTTCGCGAGCGACCTCCTACTGCCCGAGCGGATCGCGGATCCCTGGCTGCGCGCCCTCACCTCATCCGCTCGTGACAGTGCGATCCCCGTCGTGCTCGGTGGCCACAGCCTCGTCGGACCGGGGCTTCGGCTGGTCTTCGCGAGGGAGGCGACGTGGACCTGAGGCGCGTCCGGCCACCCGACCGGGACGACGCCGCAGACCCGGAGCTGTTGGCCAGGATCCGCGACGAGATCCGGCGCGACGGGCCGATCACCTTCGCGCGATTCATGGAGATCGCGCTCTACGACCCGGCGCGCGGCTACTACCGGTCGAGGGTCGCGCGACCCGGCCGCGCCGGCGACTATCTGACCGCGCCGGAGGCGCATCCGATCTTCGGCCGCGCGATCGCGCCGTTCGCCCGGGCGGTCCACGACGCGATCGGCTCGCCGGAGCCGCTCACGATCCGCGAGTTCGGTGCCGGCGAGGGTGCCCTCGCGGAGCCGCTCGTGACGGCACTCGCCTCCCGTCGGATCCGCTACCTGGTGGCCGAGGTCGAGCCGGCCCGCGTCGAGAGCGTCCGTGCCCGCCTGCTGGCGACGCACTCCGACATCGAGGTCGTCGCCGACGACGGCCGAGCGATCGACGGCCTGGCGATCGCCAACGAAGTGCTCGACGCGCTGCCGACGCATCGGGTGGTGCAGCGGCGCGATCGGCTCCGCGAGATCCTCGTCGGGCTGGCGGCCGACGGGGAGGAGCTCATCGACGCCGAGGGCGACCCGTCGACACCGGCGCTGGCGGATCGCCTCCATGACGAGGCGGTCGCCCTCCGCGACGGCCAGGTCGCCGAGGTCTGCCTCGCGGTGGATGCCTGGGTCGCGACCGCAGCCGCCGGCCTCGCGAGCGGCGTCCTCCTCATCGTCGATTACGGCCACGCTGCATCCGAGCTCTACGGTGAGCGCCGTCAGGCCGGCACGCTCGCGACGTACCAGGGCCACCGCGTGGGAGACGATCCCTACCGGGCCGTCGGGCACCAGGACATCACGGCCCATGTCGACGTGACGGCCGTCGAGCGGGCGGCGACGGGCGCCGGCCTGGACCATCTCGGGACGAGGACCCAGGCCGCGTTCCTCGACGCGCTCGGGCTCGGGAACCTGCTCGTCGCCGAGCAGACCGCGCCCGGCGCGACGCTCCAGGGCTACCTCGAGGCTCGGTCCGCGGTCATCCGCATGATCGACCCGGCGGCGATGGGCGGGTTCCCGGTCATGGCGTTCGGCCGCGGTCTGCCGCCGGGGATAACGCTCGACGGGTTGCTCGAACGGGTCGGCCCCGCCGACTCCTGACCGACGGGCCGCGTCCAGCCGCGCGGCTCATGGCGCGCGGCGCGCGGCGCAGGCGCGGCGTCGGGTTCAGAGGGTCTGGTGGGGGTCGGGGAGCGGATCGCGCCGAGCGCGCGTGCCAGTTCGCGACCCGCTCCCCGGCGGTGATCCGGCATGGCCGGACGAAGGGAGGGTGGGCGTCGGCGGGGACTCGGAGCAATAGGGCATTCGCCGTACTCCGCGGCCGGGGTTTCGACCGGCCGACGCCATCGCGCCGGTCCGGCGGGGCAGCCGCCAGAACCCGGCATGAACGGTAGAATGGCCGCGCGCGATCGGCGCCCCTGCGCAGTCGTGCGATCAGGGTAGACCGACTTCCCGGCGCTTCGCCTCGGGTGAGCGGTCGACCCGGAGCCCACCGGAAGTGGCGGTCGAGTGAGCAACCTCTGGTACATCGCCGGGTTCCTGTTCGCGGGCGTGTCCTTCGTCTTCCTGACGATCGGAGCCGCCTGGCTCATCTCCCATCGCAACCCCGGCGACGTTCACAAAGGCCTGCCGTACGAATCGGGCATCGACACCTACGGCGATACCCACGGCCGATTCGGCCTGTCGTTCTACATCTACGCCCTGCTGTTCGTCGCGTTCGACATCGAGGTCGTGTTCATCTTCCTGTGGGCGATCGTCTTCCGTGACCTCCTCATCAGCGGCTTCATCAGCATGCTGATCTTCGTCGGCATCCTGCTCCTCGGCCTGGCCTATGCCTGGCGGAAGGGAGTCCTGGAATGGCGCTGAGCAAGAAGCCGGGCGCCGGGCTCGGTGTCGGACCCGACGACGCGACGCAGACCTCGTCGGACGCCACCGGCAATACGCCGAGCGCGCTCGCGGTCCGGACGACCGCGGTGAGCGAGCCGATCGTCGTCTCGAACACCCTCTGGCGATCGGTCGACCCGAACGCCTACCAGGGCAGCCTCGAGCCCGAGATCACCCACCTCCGCGAACTGGAGGCGTCGGGAGCCGGGCGCCGCGACAACGCCCGCTGGTCCGGCCCGCTCGAGGTCATCCCGACGAAGGCCGACTACGTCCTCGACCTGATCCGGGCGAACAGCCTGTGGCCGCTCCTGTCGGGCCTCGCCTGCTGTGCGATGGAGATGATGTCGTCGGCGACGTCCCGCAACGACATGGACCGCTGGGGCATGTTCCCCTTCCGGGCGTCGCCCCGGCAGGCCGACGTCCTGATCGTCGCCGGGACGCTCACGACGAAGATGGCCGGGCCGCTCGTCCGCCTGTGGGAGCAGATGCCCGAGCCGAAGTGGTGCGTCGCGATGGGCGACTGCACCTGCTCCGGTGGTCGCTACAAGCGGAGCTACGCGACCGTGGAGGGCATCGACCGGGTGATGCCCGTCGACGTCTACGTCCCGGGCTGCCCGCCGAGGCCCGAGGGCCTGATCTACGGGATGATGAAGCTCCAGCAGCTGGTGAAGGATCGCCGCGGGCACTGGCCCGATCGGGCCATCGGACCGACCGTTCCGGCGGACGTCTGATGGACGCCGCCCTGAAGCGACGGCTCGAGGCGCGGTTCGGTGACCGCCTGACGGGGCCCGTCTACCAGCGTCACGACGAGACCGAGATCCGGATCGGCCCGGGCGACGTGCCCGACGTCTGTCGGGCGCTCCACGACGAGCCCGAGTTCCGGTTCAGGCTCCTGGCCGACCTGGCCGGGGTCGACACCGGCGACGTCATGCAGGTCGTCTACCACCTCTGGGGCGAGACCAGCCCGGACTGGCTGCGCATCGTCGCCGACGGCCTGTCGCGCGACGACCCCCGCGTCCCGTCGGTGACCTTCCTGTGGCAGGGCGCCGAATGGATGGAGCGCGAGGCCTACGACATGTTCGGGATCACCTTCGAAGGCAACCGCGACCTCCGAAGGATCTACATGCCGCCCGACTACCAGAGCTTCCCGCTCCGCAAGGACTTCTTCCTGCCCGACGACGCGGCCCGGTCGCCGGGCGCCGGCGTCCGCCACATGGAGCAGGTCCACGCACCGCGCAACACGCGAACGGCAGACACGATCCGGAAGGTCCGGGCGTGACGGCCGCGCCGCCACACGGCCAGCGCGAGGCGCCGTCGGATGACCCGCGGGTCCAGCTCGACCAGGACGCCGGTGTCTTCGAGCCGGTCCCGCCATACCCGCCGCGGACCGAACGCGAGGCCGAGTTCTACACCCTCGGCGACGGCGAGATGTTCATCAACATGGGGCCCCAGCACCCGTCGACGCACGGCGTGCTGCGGATCGTCCTCAAGCTCGAGGGTGAGGTCGTCGTCGATCTCGACCCGGTCCTCGGGTACCTCCACC
>Ga0066698_10001120_pt1 | contig 11323 bp, 8 predicted proteins | sample GraSoiAngelo_147_FD_66457 | JGI IMG/M metagenome (GOLD analysis project Ga0066698, IMG submission 66457) | Grasslands soil microbial communities from the Angelo Coastal Reserve, California, USA - 14_1009_05_40cm | ecosystem: Environmental > Terrestrial > Soil > Grasslands | place: USA... | reverse complement strand
TCGATGATCATCTTCTCCGGGTTCTTCGCCGCGCTCACGGGCTACATCGCGTTCCGCGGCGTCACCGGCTCGACGTTCACGTCGCTCATGATCAATGTCATCCAGCTGAGCACGCTCGTCCTCTTCAGCGTGCTCGCGATCTACTATCGGCTCGGCAACCCCGAGCACGCCACGCAGTGGCACTTCTCGGGCGGCTGGGACGTCATCCGGCCGCACTCGTTGCAAGGCATCCTCATCCAATCGACGATTGCGATCCTGATCCTGGTCGGCTTCGAGAGCTGCACCGCGTTCGCGGCCGAGACCGTCGACCCGCACAAGAACATCCCGCGCGCCGTGATCCTCTCGCTCGTCATCCAGGGTCTCATCGCGTACCTGTTCGAGTACTTCGCCGCCGGCTTCATGGTGAGCGAGAAGCTCGCCGGCACGGACAGCACCGGCGCAGCCGTGACCGGCCTGGCAGCCGCGGCCGCCTCGAGCGCGCCCATCGGCGACATGGCGATCCGGGTCGGCGACGCCGTGCTCGGCGGCATCGGATTCGCGCTCATGATCACGATCGCCGTCACGGTCGGTCTCGCGATCCTCGGCACGACGCTCAGCTGTCTCAACACCGCCGTCCGCGTCAGCTATGCGATGGCGCAGGATCGGGAGATGCCCGAGATCCTCGGCGCCCTGCACGGCCGCTTCGCGACACCGCACCGGGCGATCTGGGTGCTGGTGGTGGTGTCGACGTTGATCGCCGCCATCGGCGTGCAGTCGGTCGTCGGGCTCACCGGCATCGGCCTCGCGTCGAACTTCGGCACGTTCGTCCTCTACGGGCTCACCTGCATGTGGTGCATCATCGCGTTCGCCGGGCGTCCGGATTTCAGCTTCCTGAAGCACGTCCTCGTGCCGGGCGTCGGCCTGGTCATGAACGTCGCCATGCTCGGCGCGATTCTCTATCTCTACGTGATCGGGAACGCCGATGCTCAGCACGAGGCCTACATCTGTCTCGGGATCGCCGGCGGCTGGGCGGTGATCAGCGTCCTCTACGTGGCGCTCAGTGGCATGCGCACCGGGCGCAAGCTGATGCCGGCGACGCGATCCGTGGCGTAAACTCCTCTAACGTTCGCACCACCTTCGGGCCGGCGGCACGCTGCCGCCGGCCCGTGTCGTCATGCCCGAGATCGAGTTCTTCCAGCTGACCGACATCGGCTGCGTCCGCACCGAGAACGAGGACGCGGTCGGCCACTGGCCGCACGAGGACGGCCTCGTCTTCGCGGTGGCGGACGGGATCGGCGGCCACGCCGGCGGCGAAATCGCGAGCAACCTCGCGCTCGAGGTGCTGGCGCGCGAGATGGACCGCGCGCCGGGCAGCTGGCCGGTCGGGAAGCGCCTGCGGCGCGCCGTGCAGGAGGCGAACCTCGAGATCTATACGAAGGGGATCACCGTGCCGGAGCTCCGCCGGATGGGAACGACGCTCACGGCGAGCGCCGTCGTTGGCGGCACGCTCGTCGCTGCGCACGTCGGCGACTGCCGGCTGTTCCTGTTCCGCGAGCGGAAGCTCACGCAGCTCACCAAGGACCACACGTGGGTGGCGGAGCAGATGCAGTACGGGCTCCTGTCGCCGGAGGAGGCGCGCACGCATGAGCGCCGCCACATGGTGACCCGCTCCCTCGGGCAGGAGCTGATCGTCGGCATCGACGTGCTGAGCCTCGACGTCATGCCGGGCGACGTGTTTCTCCAGTGCAGCGACGGCATTCACGGGGCCCTCGAGGAGCCGGAGGTCGTGGAGCTGCTCGCGGCGCATCCGCCGGAGGCGGCCTGCCGCGCCCTCGTCCGCCGGGCACGCGAAGAAGGGGGCGAGGACAACCTGAGCGCTCAGATCGCGTGCATCCTCGACTGTCCGCCGCCCACTGCGCGTCCGTGGTGGCGGTTCGGTCGCTGACCGGCGTCCGCTTGCCGGCCTGACCCGCCGGCCGCTAAGGTCGCGCGATGGGAGACCTCGCCCCCGGCGAGACCGTCGACCAGTACCAGGTCCTCGACGTCATCGCGCGCAGCGGCATGGCCACCATCTTCCGGGCGCGCGATCTCGAGAACGGCCACACGGTCGCGCTCAAGGTGCCGCATCTGCAGTACGCGAGCGACATGGTCTTCCACGAGCGCTTCAAGCGCGAGGAAGAGATCGGCCAGCGCCTGGACCACCCCGCCGTCATCAAGGTCTTCCAGCCGCGCGAGAAGAGCCGCCTCTACCTCGCCATGGAGTACGTCGACGGCGAGCTGCTGCGCGACCGTCTCCGCCGAGAGCGCCGCCTGCCCAGCGAGACCGCCGTCGCGCTGGCCATCGCCATCGCCGACGCGCTCGCCTACCTGCACGACCACGGCGTCGTCCACCGCGACCTCAAGCCCGAGAACATCATGGTCACCGCGGACCGCCGGGTGAAGCTCGTCGACTTCGGCATCGCGCTCGACACGACGCTCCGGAAGATGACGTGGGCGGGCCTGTCCCAGACGGTCGGGACGCCGGACTACATGGCGCCGGAGCAGGTGAAGGGCAAGCGCGGCGACGCGCGGAGCGACCTCTACGCCCTCGGTGTCATCCTCTACGAGATGCTGACCGGCGAGACGCCCTTCCAGGGTGACAACGTCTATGCCGCGATGCGCGCCAAGCTCCAGGACGACCCGACCCCGCCCCGCCGTCTCCGGCCCGACATCTCGCCGGCGCTCGAGGAAATCATCCTCCACGCGCTCGAGCGCGATCCGCGCGACCGCCCGGAAAGCGCTCTCGAGCTGCGCGAGGCGCTCGCCCACCCCGACAGCGTGGTCCTGACCGGCCGCGCCTCCCGCCAGCGGCCAAAGCCGAGGATGCCGCGCTGGGTGCGCACGCTTCTCGCGATCGCCGCCGCCGGCGCGGGATACGGCCTGCTCTTCTGGGCCCTGTCGCACGCCGGCTAAGAGCGCGACCCGAGACTCATGTCTCGGGTCGGAGCGGGTGCTTCGTGAGGAACCGCAAGATGCGCTCGGTGCACGGCTTCGGTGTTTCCAGAAAGCATGCGTGTCCCGTCGCCGGGACCAGCATCACCTCGCCCGCGGGCAGCGCCGCGGCGAGCGCGCGCGCGTAGCGCGGGGGCGTCAGGATGTCGTCCTCGCCGACCAGGACGAGCGATGGGGTACGGAGGAGTGGGACCAGGTCGAGCGTGTCGTGCGCGAGGCAGGCGTCGACCTGCCGCTGATACGCGGGAACCGACTTCAAGACGCCGCGCTCGGCGAGCGCTGCCTGCCAGGCGCGCACCTCGGGTGCGGGGTTCTGGAAGAACCGGTAGGTGAACGCCCACGGCGTCTGGGCGCGGAGCAACGCTTCGGGCGACAGGCGCTCCGCCATGAGCCGCCAGCTCGCGAGGATCGTCGCGAGGAAGGCGTCGGTGCGGCCCCAGGTGGAGAGAAGGACGAGGCTCGCGACCCGCGTCGGCGCCTGCAGCGCCACGCGCTGGGCGATCGCACCGCCCATCGACGCGCCGATGACGTGGAAGCGCTCGACGCCGACCGCGTCCATGACGGCGAGCGCGTCGACGGCCATGTCGTCGAGGCTGTACGGCCCCGGCGCCTCGTCGCTGGCGCCCGCGTCCCGGTTGTCGACGAGGACGAGCCGGTGGCGGCGCGCGAGCTCCGGCCGGACGAGGTCCCAGGCGTGATGCTCGCCGCCGAGCCCCATCAGCAGGAGCGCGGGCTCGCCGGCCCCGTCCGTGTCGTAGAAGACCTCGAGCGCGCCGGCTCGCACGCGGGGCATGGCGCGCGCACTGTTGGCCGGGCCGCGGCCGCAAGTCAACCGCGCCGCCTTGCGTGTGCCGCGCACGTCGCGTACCACGCCGGCCATGCACGAGAAGTTCACCCGCATGACGCCCGCGCTCTACGACTACCTCGTCGCGCACGCGCCGCCGCCCGACGCGGTCCTCCAGGACCTTGCGGCGGAGACAGCCGCGCTCGGGCCGATCAGCCGGATGCAGGTCGCGGTGGAGGAGGCGGCGTTCCTCGGCTGGCTCGCGCGGGTGATCGGCGCCCGCCGCGCGGTCGAGGTCGGCACGTTCACGGGCTACAGCGCGATCGCCATGGCCCGCGGGCTCCGCCCCGACGGGCATCTCCTCTGCTGCGACGTCAGTGAGGAATGGGCGGCCATCGCCCGCCGCTACTTCGCGCGTGCCGGCGTCGCCGACCGGATCACGTTGAAGATCGCTCCCGCCCTGGAGACGCTCCGTGCCCTCCCGCGGGCCGCCGACGTCGACCTCGCCTTCATCGATGCCGACAAGGAGAGCTACCAGACCTACTACGAGGAGCTCCTGCCCCGCCTCCGGCCGAACGGCGTGCTCGTCTTCGACAACGTCCTCTGGTCCGGCCACGTGATCGACCCGGACGACCACTCGACGTCGACGGAGGCGATCCGTGCGCTGAACGACGCCGTCGCCCGCGACCGGCGGGTGGAGGCCGTCATGTTGCCCGTCTCCGACGGCATCACGCTCGTCCGGAAGCTATAGGCCGCACGACCGAATCGGTTTGACGGCTCGCGGCCGGTCTCGCTATGGTCGCGCCCCTCGAAGGAGGACGCTCAGATGCGCTCGACCGCCTGCCTGCTCGTCATCGGCCTGCTGCTCGCCGCGTCACCCGCCGGCGCCGCCGTCATCCGCGTGCGTGCCGGCCACTCGATCCAGGCGGCCGTGGATGCCGCGAATCCGGGTGACCACATCCTCGTCTACCCGGGGACGTACCACGAGGCGGGCACGCCCTGCCCGACCGACCCCGGCCACCAGTGCGCCGTCGTCGTGACGAAGGACGACGTGAAGCTGATCGGTCGGCCCCAGAAGACGAAGCCCGTGATCGTCGAGAACGCCGGCGGTCAGGACCAGGGGATCGCCTTCGCCAAGAGCGGCGCCAGCGGGCCCGACTGCCTCACCGATCCGGCGCAGCGCATCAAGGGCGTCGGCATCGAGGGAATCACCATCAACGGCTTCAGCGGCGAGGGCGCGTTCATCTTCTGCGCCGACGACTGGCGTGTCCACTCGACGACCGCCAACGACAACGGCGAGTACGGCATCTTCCCCTCGCACTGCGGTCCCGGCCGCATCACCAAGAGCACGGCCACCGGCTCCAACGACACCGGTATCTACATCGGACAGTCGCACGACGTGCGGGTGGACCACAACTTCGCCACCGGCAACGTCAGCGGTTTCGAGATCGAGAACTCCTCGGGCGTCCGCCTCGACCACAACGAGGCGACGGGGAACACGGGCGGCATCCTGTCCTTCACGCTGCCCGGTCTCGACGTTCCGCTCAACCACGACAACCGGATCGACCACAACTACAGCCACGACAACAACAAGCCGAACACGTGCCTCGACCCCGGCGACGACGTCTGCCTGGTGCCGCAGGGCACCGGAATGCTCGTCCTCGCCGCGGACGCGAACGAAATCGACCACAACGTCGTGACGGGCAACGACACGGGCGGCATCGCCCTCGTGACCGGCTGCCTGGTCGCGAGCTGCACGCCGGCTCCGCCCCCCGGCTACGATCCCGCGCCGGAGAACGACCGGTTCGAGCACAACACGGTCACGGGCAACGGCCACTCCCCCGATCCGTCCTACGCCTTCCTCGCGGCGGACCTCATCTACTTGCCCGCGGGCGGCACGGGCGATTGCTGGCACGACAACACGTTCATGACGCAGTTCCCGCCGGCGCCGCCCGCCTTACCGGCGTGCCCGTAGGCGGCCGATCTCAGCGCACGCTCGCGCGGAGGGCGCCGAGGACCTCCGGGTACTGCCAGCGATAGCCGACGCGCTCGGCGGCGCGCGGGAAGACGCGCTGCCCGGTGAGGAGCACGTCCGCCATCTCGCCGAGCGCGAGGCGCAACACGACCGCCGGCACCGGGATCGCTGCGGGACGGGCGAGCACACGCCCGAGCGCGGCTACGAAGTCCCGGTTCCGGACCGGCTGCGGCGCGGTCGCGTTCACCGCGCCGTGGTATCCGTCATTCGCCAGCGCGTCGACGACGAGACCGGTGACGTCGCCGCGGTGGATCCACGAAACCCATTGCTCGCCGTCACCCAGCCGTCCGCCGACGAAGGCGCGAAACGGGGGCAACATCCGGCCGAGCGCGCCGCCGTCGCCGGCGAGCACCATTCCGAGCCGCAACCGCACGACCCGCATCCCGACGGCCTCGGCGCGCGAGGCTTCGTCCTCCCATGGCCGGCACACCTCGGTGAGGAACCCCGCGCCCGGCGCGGAGGTCTCGTCGAGCGCCTCGTCGCCGCGCGCGCCGTAGTACCCGACGGCCGAGGCGCTGATCAGGATCCGTGGCCTCGGCTTCGCGGCGCGGGCGGCGTCGACCACGGCCCGCGTCGCCTCCACGCGGCTCTGGAGGATCGCGGCCTTCCGCGCCGCCGACCACCGGCCGCTGGCGATCGACTCGCCGGCGAGGTTCACGACCGCGTCGGCGGTGCGGATCGCCTGCGGGACGGCGTCCCAGCGGACGGCGTCGCCGGAGACCTGGCCCGGCTCGCGACTGACGACGGTCACTGCGTGGCCCGCCCCGCGTAGCGCGTGACAGACGGCGCCACCGATGAAGCCGGTGCCGCCCGTCACGAGGACGCGCACGCGTCGCTCCAGAGCTGCAGCATCACGAGGGCCCAGAGCTCGCGGCGGTTGTCGCGCCGCCCGGCGACGTGCGCGGCGAGGAGGCTCGCCACGGCATCGGGACGGATGACGCGCGGGTCGAGCCGCGCGAGCGTCTCCCGGGCAAACGGCAGGAGCGGACCGGCCAGCCAGGCGGCGAGCGGCACGGTGAGCCCCCGCTTCACTCGACGCCGGATCGCACCCGGGACGAGATCGGCGACCGCCCGTCGGAGCACACGCTTGCTCGCGAGCCCACGCAGCTTCAACGTGACGGGTAGCCGGCACGCGAAGTCGACCAGGTGATGGTCGAGAAACGGGGCCCGCCCCTCGAGCGAGGCCGCCATCGTGGCGCGGTCGAGCTTCGGCAGCAGGTCGTCGGGCAGATAGCCCGTGAGGTCGAGCGCGAGCAGCGCGTCGACCTCCGTGCGCGCCGCCGGCGCCTCCGGCTCGGCCGGCGCGACGAGCGGCCCGCCCGGCGTGGCGAGGGCGGCGAGGACGTCGGCGCTGATGCAGCCCGTCCAGGCCCGATGGCGCGCGGCGGCCGGCACGTCCGCGGCTTCGAGGAAGCGGCGGCAGAGCCAGCGGAGCGTCGTGTTGCCGCGCGGCGCGCCGAGGAGGGGCGCACCCGCGACCACGGCGCGGCGCAGGGCCGGCGGCAAGCGGCGGAAGGCCGCGGACACGCTCGACCCGAGATACGTCGGATAGCCCGCGAAGAGCTCGTCGCCCCCCTCGCCCACGAGCACGACCTTCACCTCGCTCCGCGCGAAGCGGGAGAGCAGGAAGGTCGGCACGAACGCCGGATCGGCGAGCGGCTCGTCGAGGACGGGCAGGAGATCGCGAACGCCCTCGAGGAACAGCTCGGGCGTGATGGTGAGCGTCCGGTGACGCGTGCCGAGCGCACGCGCCGCGACCGCGGCGTGGCCACGCTCGTCGAACCCCGGAACGTCGAAGCCGAGGGCGAAGGTGGCGAGCTCGCCGTCCACCGCGCTCCGGGCGACCGACGCGATGGCCGTCGAGTCGAGGCCGCCGGAGAGGAAGACGCCGAGCGGCACGTCGCTCACGAGCGCCGCCCGGACCGCCCGCTCCAGATGCACGCGGAGCGCGGCCGCGGCGGCGTCGAGGTCGAGCGCCAGCGGCGGCTCGGCGAGCAGCGGCGCCACCTGCCAGTAGCGGTCGACCGCGAGCCCTTCGCCCTCGAGGACGAGCCGCCCCCCGGGCGGCAGCTTGGCGACGTCGCGGAACGCGCTCGCCGGGGCGGGCACGTACCCCGTGCGGAGATAGACGCCGAGCGCCGTCCAGTCGGGCGTGCGGGAGACGGCGCCGGTGGCAAGGAGCGCCTTCGGCTCGGAGGCGAAGAAGAAGCCGTCGGCGGTCGCGGCGTAGTACAGCGGCTTCTCGCCGAGGCGATCGCGCGCGAGGATCAGGCGCCCGCGCCGCGCGTCCCAGAGCGCGAGGCCAAACATCCCGTCGAGGGCGTTCACGAAGTCGACCCCGTGCTCCTCGTAGAGGTGGGGCAGGACCTCCGCGTCGCTCCGCGTCCGGAAGCGGTGTCCGCGCGCCTCGAGCGCGGCGCGGAGCTTCGCGCTGTTGTAAATCTCGCCGTTGCACACGGCGATGACGTCGCCCGTCTCGTTGCGAAGCGGCTGGGCGCCGCCGGCGACGTCGATGATGGCGAGCCGCCGGCAGCCGAGGGCTGCGTGGCCGGCGATCGCGGCCCCGTCGCCGTCCGGCCCGCGGTGGGCCAGCGTCGTCGCCATGCGGGGCAGTATCTCCTCGGCGCGCCCGGCGCCGTCCCGCGCGACGAGTCCGTAGATCCCGCACACGGCGGATCAGCCCTCGGCGCGGAGCAGGATGCTTCGCCGGTCCGCATAGACCGGCACGAGACGGCGCCAGGTGAGCGTGGCGAGGCGGCGAAGGCTCCAGGCCGACGCGACGGTATACAGCGGGCCGCCGCGGTCGAGCGCCGCGACCGCCGTCCGTTCCGACACGATCACGCGCCCATGGCGGTCGCTTCGCGCGACGACGTAGTTGCTCGTCATCTCGCTGCCGCGCTCGCTCGCCAGCACGACCGGCCGGCCGAGATAGAACGGCAGGCCCGTCCGGAACGTCTGGAAGCACATGACGGGTGCGCCGGGCTCGATGCGCGCCGCGAGCGCGCGCGACGAACGGCCTTCGGCATACGTGCCGAGCGGACCGAGGAGCACGAGGCCCATCGCCGGCGCCAAGAGGGCGCAGGTCGCCGCCGCCAACGCAGGCCGGACAGCGGCGGCGACGAGCGCCACGCCGCCCCACGCGAGCAGCACGATTCCCGCGCGCCCGAGCACTACAGGGGTGAGCGCGACGAGCACCCGGCTCTCGGGCAGCAACCGCATGAGGCCGACGCCGACCGCCGCCAGGCCCGCGAGCGCGGCGAGCGCTCCGAGCGCGCGGACGGCCGCCGCGATGCGCGCCTCCTCCGCGACGATGCCGGCGGCAGCCAGAAGACCGAGCGGGACGACCGCGGGCAGGATGTACGCCGGGCGCTTCGAGGCGCAGATCGTGAAGAAGAGCAGTATCCCGGCGCTGGCGCGCGCGAGAAACGCGATCGCCGCCCGCTCGGGACCACCTTGCCGTAATCGGCGGGCGAGCCCGGGCAACGCGACCGTCAGCACTACCGCCCAGGCCCCGAGGCCCCAGCCGAGCACGCCGGCGTAGTAGTAGACCGGGGCGCCGCGATGGAAGCGCGCCACGGAAGCGAATCGAAGGAGCGTCTCGTCGAGCAGCGCGTAACGGAGAAAACCCGGCTCCTCGCGCACGATGGTGACGAGCCACGGGGCGATGACCAGCACGGCGGCCGCCACCGTGGCGGCGACGGTTCCGGGGGAAGTCCGCCGCGCGGCGGCCGGCAAGGCGCCCCGCCCCGCCACCCAAGCGAGCAGCGGCACCGCCACGCCGACCGGGCCCTTGGTGAGCGCCGCGAGGCCGATCAGCAGACCGGCGACGGGCGTCCACAGCCGCTCGGCGCCGCGCAGCCGCGCGCGCAGGAGGCAGTAGAGCGCCCCGGTCACCAGCGCCGTGAACGGCATGTCGAAGATCGCAAGCCGCCCGAACGCGAGCACGAGCGGCGTCGACGCCACCACGAGCGCGCCGAGCAGCGCCTGGCGTGACCGTCCGAAGAGGAGCCGGCCGATGGCCAAGGTCAGCCCCACGGTGGCGAACGCGGCGAGCGCGGCCGGCAGCCGCGCCGCGAGCTCGTCGGTCCCAAGGGCGCGGAAGCCCACTGCCATCATCCAGAAGAAGAGCACCGGCTTGTCGAGGTACGGGAGCCCGTTGAAGTGCGGTACGCTCCAGCGCCCGAGCGTCACCATCTCGCGCGCGACCTCGGCGTTCCGCGCCTCGTCCGGTTCGAGGAGCGGCCAGCGGCCGAGGCCCCAGAAGAACGGCAGCGCCACGGCGACGGCCAGCCCGGCGGCGGCGAGGAGTCGTCCGCGCCGGCTGCGGCCGACGACCTGCACGAGCTCGGTGGCGATCGGCACGATGCGCCCGCGCGTCGTGTACTTCGAGGCCCCGGCGGTCCGCGCATGGTGGCCGACGGGCCGCTGCACGACCCGTTCGCCCGCCAGGTGAAACAGCGCGGGGAGCCAGCGGTGCGCGCCGTCGAAGAGCAGCTGCCGTGCGGCCACCCGGTGAAGCGCCTCGGCGCGAAAGACGCGCAGCGGGCACGCGAGGTCACGCAGCCGCGGCGCCAGGAAGAGCCGCCGTACGGCGTTGGCGAGCGCCGACGCCAGCCGACGCGTGGGGGGATCGCGACGCGTGGCTCGCACCCCGCACGCCAGCGCGGCTCCATCGAGCGACGCGATGAGCGCCGGCAGGTCCGCGGGGGCGCACTGGAGGTCGGCGTCGAGCGTGGCGATGAGCGCCCCGCGCGCGGCGTCGAACCCAGCGCGCAGCGCCGCCGTCTGTCCGCTCCGGCGCGTGAGCCGGACTGGCCGGAGCCGCGGCTCGCCGGCGGCGAGTCGCGTCAGCACGGCCGGGCTCTCGTCCGTGGAGCAGTCGTCGACGACGATCAGCTCCCAGACGAGGCCGCTCGGCTCGAGCGCGGCGCGCACCTCCTCCAGCAACCGCGCGAGGTTCGCCGCCTCGTCGTGCGCGGGCACGACGACGCTGAGCGCAACGCCCGGCGTCATCCCGGCTTTCTTGCCGATCGGCGGGGGCAGGTCAAGCGAAGGAGGCCCGGGACCCGCGTTCAGCGTGCGAGGCCGAGACCGCGCAGGAACCCGCGCACCTCGCGGAGCGCCCTGCCCCGGCGGAACTGCGCGAGATGGCCGCCGGGGTACCAGTGGATCTTCGGCCGGCCCCAGTGGTGCCAGAGTGCGTGGAAAAGGGATCTCAGAGCGTATGGGTCGAGTGGAACATCCGGTTACGCGCTGCGCTGAAGAGGGCCAGGTTGTTGCGCAGCATGGCGCCCCGGAAGCCGGGAAAGTCGTGGAAGAAGCGGCTCCGGCGCGCAGCCCGCGGATCGAAGTAGAGCTTGAGGCTCTCCCACAGCATCGTGCGGGCGATCGTCGAGCTCGAGAGATGACGCGTCCGGACGTTCGCCATGTAGCCGTTGTACCGGGAGAGGTCGTCCGGGTTCGTCACCAGCCCCTCGGCCAGCAGGTCCGCCCGCATCTCGGTCCGCGGATACGGCGTCAGGCACTGCACGATC
>Ga0066698_10001119_pt1 | contig 11329 bp, 7 predicted proteins | sample GraSoiAngelo_147_FD_66457 | JGI IMG/M metagenome (GOLD analysis project Ga0066698, IMG submission 66457) | Grasslands soil microbial communities from the Angelo Coastal Reserve, California, USA - 14_1009_05_40cm | ecosystem: Environmental > Terrestrial > Soil > Grasslands | place: USA... | reverse complement strand
GAAATTCGAGTTGCACAACACAAGCCGATTCTGGGCGTCCCATACAACGAATGCCTCGGGAATGGTCTCTATGGCATCGCGCAGCCGCAGATCCGCTTCAACTGTGCGCTCCACCAGGGTCTTTTGTTCGGTGATGTCTACGGCGATGCCTATGAGATGCGCTCCGCTGTCGCCGGATTGTTGGACCAGTTCGCAACGGGCACGCAGCCATACCCAATTCCCGTTGGCATGACGCATGCGGAAGGCATGATCGACCAGAGTGGCTGTGGCATCAGTGAGCTGGCCAGCGAGTCCGTAGAGATCGATATCATCCGGATGGACGAGGCCGTTGACCTCACCGAAGCTCAACAGCGCGTCGCGCGGCTTTAACCCCAAGATCGCAAACATGGAATGCGACCAGAATAAACGGCCGCGTGCCAGATCCCAGTCCCACAACCCGCAGCGTCCGCGGTTGAGCGCAGTATCGATACGCGAGCGGACCGTCTCGTAGATCTGGTCGGCTTCCCTCGCGCGGGTCGCCTGCCAGTGGAACGCGAAGCCGAGAATGAGCACCACGAACCCGGTGGTGGCGGACAGCGTGACGGTCAACGCTGTGTCGGACGCCCACGCCGCCAACGCATCAGCGCGCCCATGCAAGATCGCAAGCTCGCCGTTAGACCAAAGGCCGCGCACAGTTCCGTAGACCAAACTGCCATCGGCGAGCGGAATTTCCAAAACGCCGGCAGCAGCGCCAAACGTGGTCAGCGGCTGTGTGGGACCGAGAACGTCGATCAATCGACGCCCGACCACGCCAGCCTCGAGGAGCGCTGTGGCGCTGGCGCTGCCGTTCGCGTTAGTGACAAGCTCGTGACGGATGCCGGCGACGATCACGCCGTCGCCGTTGGCGAGAAGCACCTGACGCCCGGGCGCACGCGCCCATGACGGCATCAAGCGCTCGAGCTCGCCCTGCAGCCGGCGGTCGGGCTTGTCGCCCTTCGGCTGCTCCAACCCTTCCAGTCGAGCTACGAGGAGATCAGCGGTGCTTTCGATCTGCTTGATGAGCTCGCTGATTGCCTCGCGACGATGATCGAGCACCTGCACGACCGCGCCGACGCAGATCGTCAACAAAAAGGCGATGATCAGTGCCGGCACCGCGCGTCGCAACGCCGGCTCGGCCGTGAGCAACCGCCGATAGGCGGGCTTCGCGATCGACTGAGCTAGTCCCTTGATGGAATCAGAACTTACAGACGCGCTCGCGACTTCGGCGCGCGCCATGCCTCGCCTCCGTTCGGGTCCCCATCACCTTCATCGAAGGATGTGCCGCATCTCTCCGAATCAGTTTTCATTGGAATCGAAAGATGGCGATTTGTCGAGAGGCTCATTAACGAATTTGCAAGAATGATGAATCCGAGCTTTGTCTTTGATCGCCAAAGCATTTCGGCCGCATCGTGGGAAAACGTGCGTTCCTGTTTCGTGCCTCCGGCCGATCAGTCCGGGGCAAGTGCACGTTGCACGATGTCATCTACGTCAGGCGAGAGCGAAGGTGCCTTCATGATCCGTTGCAGGGCGACCTCCGCCCGCGCGCGCCGCATCGGCTCCACCATGCGCCAATTCTTGAGGGCCGAGGCAAGTCGGGCCGCGAGTTGGGGATTCCGCGGGTCAAGTGCAAGCACTATGTCCACGATGAAATCGTAGCCGCTGCCGTCGGCGCGGTTGAACTCCTTTTGGTTCGCCAGCGCAAAGGCATGGATCAACGCGCGTACGCGGTTGGGATTGGCAAACGAGAAGGCCCGATGCTCGGTCAGAGCCTTGACACGGTCGAGTGTCGCCGGCTCAGGAATAATTGCCTGAACCGTGAACCATTTGTCGATGACCAAAGGATCGTCGGCATATCTACCGTAAAAGTCTTTGAGCGCGGCCGTACGTTGTGGCACCTCGCAAAGCGAGAGCGTCGAAAGCGCCGCCATGCGATCGGTCATGTTGTCGGCTAGCTCGTATTGTCGCGCTGCAATCGAAATGGCCTCTGGCCGGCGCGTTGCCACCAGCAGATCGAGACAAATATTGCGCAGCGCGCGGCGGCCGGCGCTGGCGGCGTCGGGTCGGTAAGGTCCGCCTTCGGAAAGTCGACGGTAGTGGTCGAACAGGAGGCTGGCGAGGTGCTCGCCAAGTGCGGCGCGCAACGCGGTGCGGGCCGCGAACACGGCATCGGGATCGACATCGCGACCAATCTCGCGCGCGATATCGGCCTCGCTTGGAAGCGTCAAGGTCAGTGCGACAAACGCGGGCTCAAGGAGGCCATCATTAAGGGTCACGCCGAACGCGTCCAGTACTCCCGGATCTTCGCGCACCGCGCGGTTGGCGCGGAGCGCGGTCGTATTGTCGACCAGCAGGCGCGTGGCCAGCGTCTGCAGCGCCTGCCAGCGGTTGAACGGATCGGCATCATGTGCGGCAAGGAATCGCAGGTCATCGGGATCCAGGTTGGCGAAAAGCTTGATGGGTGCTGAAAATCCGCGATTGAGCGAAAGAACAGGCTGCTCTGAAACGTTCGCGAACAGAAAGCTCTCGGAGGGCTTTGTCAGGGTGAGTACGCTGCGCTCGATCGTGCGGCCGTCGACGAGATTGAGCGGCAGGTCGCGCCCGTCGCGGCCCACGAGACCGATGGCGAGTGGGATGACCATCGGGGCCTTGCTGGGCTGTCCGGGCGTCGCGGGAATCGTCTGCGAAAGATCGAGCCTGTAGGTTTTGGCGTCGGCATTGTAGCTGCCGCAGGTGACGATCTCGGGCGTGCCCGCTTGCGAGTACCAGAGCATAAACTGCGTGAGATTCGCGCCCGCGACATCGGCGAAACACTGCACGAATTGCTCGACCGTCGCCGCCTCACCGTCGTGGCGGCTGAAATATAGGTCCATCCCCTTGCGAAAATTCTCCGGGCCGAGCAGCCCCTTGAGCATGCGCACGACCTCGGCGCCTTTTTCGTAAACCGTCGCTGTGTAGAAATTGTTGATCTCACGGTAGACCGCGGGCCGGACAGGATGCGCGAGCGGACCTGCGTCCTCAACGAATTGGTAGGTGCGCAGACCTCGCACGTCGCCAATACGCTCGACCGCACGTGAGCGCTGATCGGCGGAAAACTCCTGATCGCGAAAAACCGTCAATCCCTCTTTCAGGCAGAGCTGGAACCAATCGCGGCAGGTAATGCGGTTGCCGGTCCAATTGTGAAAATATTCATGAGCGACGATCGCCTCGATGCGTTCAAAATCGTCGTCGGTGGCGGTTTCGGCCGACGCCAGTATGTATTTGTCATTGAAAATATTGAGACCCTTATTCTCCATTGCACCCATGTTGAAATCGGAGACCGCGATGATCATGAAAATGTCGAGATCGTATTCGCGGCCGAACGTGGTTTCATCCCAGCGCATAGCGCGCTTGAGCGAATCCATGGCATAGAGGCAACGCCGCTCTTTGCCTGGCTCGACATAGATGCGCAGCATCACCTCCCGACTCGACATGGTGACGAAGCGATCCTCGACATAAGCCAGCTCCCCGCCGACGAGGGCGAAGAGATATGACGGCTTCGGAAAGGGGTCGTGCCATACCGCGAAATGCCGAGTGGTACCCGGCACGTCGCCCGATGCGATCAGATTGCCGTTGGCGAGCAGCACCGGGGCCTCGGTTTTTTCGGCCTCGATGCGGGTGGTGTAGACTGCCATGACGTCCGGACGATCCAGGAAATAAGTGATGCGGCGGAAGCCCTCGGCCTCGCATTGCGTGCAATAGATCGTCCCTGAGCGGTAGAGGCCGGAGAGTTGCGTGTTCGCCGAGGGATCGATGGCGGTCTCAATATCCAGCCGGAACCGGCGCTGTGGCGGCTGCGTAATCGTCAGCCGGTTCGGAGTTGCGGTGAACTGATCGGGCGGCAGTGCGACCCGATCAAGTTTCAGGCTCTGCAGGTTGAGCGCATCACCGTCGAGCACGAGCGGCGCCGGCGCCCCGCTCCCGTTGGGGCGCAGCATCAGGGTCGCCCGGACTTGGCTCGCCGTGGCATGAAGTGAGACGTCGAGTTCCACCGCCTCCACCAGCCAATCGGGCGGGCGATAATCCTCAAGACGTACAGGTCGGGCTTCTTCTGTGCGCACGTCGGTTCCGCAGTCCGTGACCTTCCGCGAAGCCTCTGCACCGATGCCGAGAGAGCGCCGTGCAGATGCTGCCCTGCTTTAATCGCTTTTCAGCAAGCCGCAAGCCGTTGTATGGGTGCGGCAACGACATGGGAGGAAATGATGAGGACGCTGCGCGTAATCTCCTGGGTCTTGGCCGGGATGGCCCCGCTACTCGGCACGCCCACAGACAGCTTGGCACAAAATTATCCCAACCAGGTGGTGCGTGTCGTCGTTCCTTTCTCTGCAGGCAGCATCACCGACGGGCTGGCTCGCATTCTCGCCGACAAGCTTGCCGAGGTGTGGAAGCAGCAGGTGATTGTAGAGAATCGGCCCGGTCTACCCGGCACGACGGGAGTGGCCAAGAGCCCGCCAGACGGGTACACATTAATGCTCACCTCGAATGGGCACACCATCGCCGGCGCGATCAACAAGAACATTCAGTTTGATCCGGTGAAGGACTTTGCTGGCGTCTCGCGGGTGGCGTCTGTGCCACTGGTTGCCATCGTCCCGCCCGAGCTTCCAGCCAAGACACTCAAGGAGTTCATCGCGCTCGCTAAAGAGCGACCGGGCCAACTTAACTTCTCCTCCGCGGGTGTTGCCAGCACGTCTTATCTATCCGCGGAAATTTTCAAGCAGGATGCCGACATCAACATAGTGCATATTCCTTACAAGGGCGCACCTGAGGCCACGACTGCCGTCATACGCAACGACGCGCAAATGTATTTTGCGCCGATCCCCGCGACTCAGGAGCTCACGGCAACGGGGAAAGTAAGAGCACTCGCTATCAATTCCGCCAAGCGCGTTCCGCAACTGCCGGATGTTCCGACCGTTGCAGAGACCTTGCCCAAGTATAAGTATGAGTCGTGGTTCGGCGTGTTCGCGCCTGCCGGCACGCCAGAGCCGATCCTCACGAAGGTAAGCGAGGATATCGCCAAGGTTCTCGAGATGCCGGACGTAAAAGAGAAGTTGCTCGCGCAAGGATCGATTCCGGCACCGACCACGCCAAGTGAGTTCGATGCCATAAACAAGGCAGACACCGAGCGCTACGGAAAGCTCCTCAAGGAGGCCGGCATCACGCCGCAGTAGCGCCCCCTCGAAATGGCCGCGCATCGGGCAGGATGGCCAGCAACGATCTTCTTCGTTTGATGGGACATGGCTCATGCGCGCCATGGTGCTGGAGAAGCCGCGTACGCCCCTCGCAATGCGCGAGCGGCCGGGGCCTGTGCCGGCGACCGGCGAAATCCTGATAGAGGTCGCTGCGTGCGGCGTCTGCCGCACTGATCTGCACGTTGTCGACGGCGACCTGCCCAATCCGAAACTTCCGATCATTCCGGGCCATGAGATCGTAGGGCGCGTGGCGGCGATTGGGGCGGGGGCGGCAGAATTGGCGCTGGGCGGGCGCGTCGGTGTTCCCTGGCTCGGCTCGACCTGCGGTGTCTGCGATTATTGCCGCGCGGGGCGGGAGAATCTCTGCGATCGAGCGCTATTTACCGGCTATACGCGCGACGGCGGCTATGCCACGCACGCCCTCGCTGATGCGCGCTACTGCTTCCCACTGCCGGACGGGCAGGACGACGCCGAAGTCGCGCCGCTCTTATGTGCAGGCCTGATCGGCTGGCGCAGCTATCGCATGGCAAATGCAGTCGAGGACCTAGCCGGAAAGGGGCGTCGCCTAGAGGCGCTCGGCCTTTACGGGTTTGGCGCCGCCGCGCACATTCTGGTCCAAGTCGCTGCCTGGCAGGGTCGCCGCGTCTACGCATTCACCCGTGTGGGCGATGAGGCGGCGCAAGTATTTGCAAAATCTCTCGGCGCGGTCTGGGCCGGCGGCTCGGACGAAATGCCTCCCGAGCCACTCGATGCCGCGATTATCTTCGCGCCCGTAGGCTCGCTCGTCCCCCTCGCCCTTAAGGCGGTAAAGAAAGGCGGGCGCGTGGTCTGTGGCGGCATCCACATGTCGGACATTCCGAGTTTTCCCTATCGGCTGCTCTGGGAGGAGCGGCACATCGTCTCGGTCGCCAACCTCACACGGGCGGACGCGCGCGAATTTTTGGCGCTGGTGCCGCAGGCCGGCGTGAAAAGTGAAGTGATGCGTTATCCGCTGGCAGCCGCCAACGATGCGCTTGCCGATTTGCGCGGCGGGCGTCTCCGAGGGGCAGCCGTGCTGATACCCTGATCGCCCCAGGCTCATCCCGCTCGCGCTCAGAGCTAGTGCGGCGGCAGCTCCGGTTCCGCATGGCCGATCGCGCGCTTGATCGCCGGAAAGCGCAGGCGCAGCGCCCGTTCCACCTCGTCTACCTTATCGTGCACGTCCGCGACTTGTAGCATGGGGTCGACCAAGCAATGGAAATTGACGATCTCTCCGTCGTCGGCTGCGCGCACGCGTACGTCATGAATCGCGCCGACCAATTCCACTTTGGTCGCGATCTCGATCAGGGCCTCGCGCACCGCCGCAACACGTTCGGCTGGCGCTTCGCGACTTGGCTCATCGAATGGCTGCAACGGCTCGATATGGGTTTCGACCTCGACACCCGGGCCCAACTCCTCGCGGATGGCCTCCTCGAGTCCGGTCGCGATCTCGTGCGCCGCGCCGATGGAAAGGGCGCCGTCTACTTCCAGATCGAGAGAAACCGCTAGTCGTCCGCCGATCGCATGCACGGTGACGTGGTGAACCGCAAGCGCGCGGTTGCGTGCCATTACCATCACGCGCTCGAGCACGGTCTCGTCGTCGAGCGCGCGCGGATCGGTGGTGACTGTCACCTCGGCGGCGGGACTGTAAGCGCGTACTGCCTCGAGGATGCGCTGTTTGAGCGTCGCCACGCGGTCGAGCGGCAGCGTGCGGCTGACCGCAACCTCCAGGTCGACGAACAGCACCTGGCCGACCTGCCGCACACGTAGCCTCTCAATTCCGACCACACCTGGGATGCGGGTGAGGCTGGCAGTGATCCTTCCGGCCGCTCCGGGCGGCGCGGTATCGGTTAGGGTGTCGATGGTACGCCGGCCGAGTCGCCAGCCCGCGATGCAGATGACCAGCGATACCGCTATCGCCGCCACCGAATCGGCGGAGGTATAGCCGAGGGCGATGCCAAAGAGCCCGACCAACACTGCTGACGACGACCACATATCGGAATCGTAATGCAGCGCATCCGCTTCGAGTGCATGGCTCGATGTCTTTTCCGCCGTGCGATAGAGCACACGCGCGCGCAGGAAATCGACGAGGATCGAGAGCAAGATCACTGCGAAAGCCCACGGCGTCGCCTCCACCTCCGGCGGCTGCGCGCTCATGAGTCGCTTCGCTGCCTCCCAAATCACGATGCCGGCAAGAATGAAGAGCAGCGCAGTCTCGGCGAGCGCGGAGACGCTCTCGATTTTGCCGTGCCCGTAATGGTGTTCGGCGTCGGCTGGCTTGCCCGAACTTCGCACGGCAAAATAGGTCATTACGGTAGCGCCGAGGTCGATGAAAGAATGGGCCGCTTCCGACAGGAGCGCGAGCGAGCCGCTCATGACCCCGACCACTCCCTTTGCCGTCGTCAAACCCGCCGACGCGGCGATCGAGGAGAGTGCAACCCTCTGCTTGATGTCTGACATCATTCGCCTCCGCTGCGACCTAGCGATCGGGGTAGCGCGCGTCAATCCAGCGCAACCCACATCCGTCGTGGTTGCCGGGTATGCGTTTCGGCAGCATGGGAATGCAAATGAGTTGCATGTGAGGCTCGGTGCGGCAGCAGAGCCGAGCAAGTTTGATTTTCATTCCTCTTTCTCGCCGTTCCCGGCCAATTCGGCCGCGCAGTGCCGGCATGAATGGTCGGCATGACGCGCAAGCGCCTGCACATCCAACTTCCAATTTGCGTCAGTATGGTCGTAGAAAGAACTAAGCCCGCGACTAGCCGAGGCACACACTGAATTGAGCTGTTGCAGCGAACGGAAAAACGCATGAGTTCGAACGATCCGGATCGCAAGTTCTGCATCGCCCCAATGATGGAATGGACGGACCGGCACTGCCGATTCTTCCACCGCCTGCTGACGCGCCGTGCGCGCATTTATACCGAGATGATCACCACCGGCGCGGTGCTTCACGGACCTCGCGCGCGGCTCATGGCCTATGACGTTGCCGAACATCCACTTGCGCTCCAACTCGGCGGCTGCGATCCGCGGCAGCTTGCTGAATGCGCGCGCATCGCCGAAGCGTTCGGCTACGACGAGGTCAACCTCAACATTGGTTGTCCCTCCGACCGCGTGCAGGAGGGTAGCTTCGGTGCGTGCTTGATGGCAGAGCCTGCTCTCGTCGGCGACTGCGTTGCGGCGATGGCGGCTGTGGTCAAACTGCCTATAACAGTCAAATGCCGCATCGGCATCGACGATCAGGACCCGGAGGAGGCGCTCGAAGCGCTCGCCTGCGCCGTCGAGCGCGCCGGCGTTGCCGCGCTGATCGTGCACGCGCGCAAGGCCTGGCTCGACGGCCTCTCGCCGCGAGAGAACCGCAACGTCCCCCCGCTCGATTATGCGCGCGTCTATCGGCTCAAAGCGGCGCATCCCAATCTGAGCGTCATGCTCAACGGCGGCATCACAACCGTCGATCAAGCGTTCAACCACCTTCGGTGTGTCGATGGCGTGATGATGGGGCGGGCAGCCTATCAGGAACCGTGGCGGCTCTTAGCCGTCGATCCGGTGCTGTTCGGGGAGCGCGCGCGGTTTGCGTCGGCGAGGGCGGCGGCCGAGGCCTTGCTTCCGTACATCGAGCGCGAGCTTGCACGCGGCACGCGCCTCCACGCGGTAACACGGCATGTGCTCGGCCTGTTTCGTGGGATGCCTGGAGCCCGCGCCTTTCGCCGGCATCTAGCGACCGAAGCCGTGAAACCCGCCGCGGACGCCGCGACGTTCCGTGCGGCGCTAGCTTTCATCGCACATGTCGACGCACAAGTCGTCTCGGCGGCTTGAGCCTAGACGATCCCTTTGGAGCAGGAGATGGCCCTGGGCGTGCCCCTGAGCGAGCTCGTGCTGCTCGCGAGCCTGATCATCCTCGCTGGATTAGTCACCGGCATCCTCGCGGGCCTTTTCGGAATCGGTGGCGGCGCGCTTATTGTCCCGGTTCTTTATGAAGTATTCCGTGTACTCGGCGTGTCGGACGAGGTTCGTTTCCAACTGTGTGTCGGCACCTCGATTGCGATCATTGTTCCCACGAATGTACTTTCTTATTTAACGCACCGCGGCAAAGGCGCAGTGATGATGGACGTGGTGCGCGCATGGGCGGTGCCTGCTGTGTTCGGCGTGGCGGCCGGCTCGATAATTGCAGCTTTCGCATCCGGCACGGTGCTCAAGCTTGCCTTCGTGCTCATAGCGACCGTCATTGCCTTCAAACTTCTGTTCGGCCGCGACAGCTGGCAGCTTGCTGATGATCTGCCCGGCGCTCTTGGCATGACGCTGTACGGCGCGTTCGTCGGGCTTGCTGCCTCGCTGATGGGCATCAGCGGCGGCTCGATCTCGAACATGATCCTGACTCTTCACGGAAAATCGATCCACAAGGCGGTCGCAACCTCCGCCGGGCTTGGCGTTCCGATCACCGTCGCAGGCACCATTGGATACATGTTGGCTGGTCTCCCGCAGCAGCCACTGCTGCCGCCGCTCTCGATCGGCTTCGTCTCGCTCATCGGTTTTGTGCTGATGGCCCCAGTTTCGAGCTTTACCGCGCCTTACGGTGCGCGTTTGGCTCATGCGCTGTCAAAGCGCCGGCTCGAGATTGCCTTTGGTTGCTTCCTGCTGGCCGCGTGCATACGATTTATCATTAGCCTGATCTGATGATGGTCACGGATAGCCGCGCATCATGAGCTTGTCGCCGCGTACTTCCCAGCTTTCCAGCCGATTGAGGAACGTCATGCCGAGCAGACTGGTGCGAAGTTGCCCGCCTTGCGCCACGAGCGCCGGGACCGACCGCTCGGTGATATCGCCGATAGAGAGACGGTCCAGCGTGACCGGTGCCGCACGCGCACGGCCGTTGGCGGTGTCGACATTCACGGAGTAGTTGAGCACTTCGAGCGGGAGACCCGCGGCTTTGGCAGCCTCTTGCGTGAGCACGACGGCGCTCGCGCCGGTATCGAGGACCATCGGGATGCGCGCGCCGTTAACTTGCGCCGCCACGGAAAAGCCGCCGCCGCTTGCGCGCGCGATCTCGACCGCGCGTCCCCTCGTTGCGGCATAGCCCGGAATGAATTCGGCAAGCACGCGGTCGGCGACCTCGCGCAGCTCGACCCGGTAAGTGTATCCGAGCGTCAGCAGCGCTCCAAGCATCGCCCAGATGAGGGCGGACTCGAGGACGTGGGAAAAACGCTGGCGAAAGAGCGTTAATGCGATCAGGCCGACGAGCGCAACGGCCATGATTTTTGTTTCAAACGACGAGCTATCAAAGCGGGAGAGTTCCGCCAGTGCTGCTTCATTGCGCTGCAAGACGAGCACAAGCAGCGAGACTGTGAGGAGCGCGAGCAGGATCCAGAGCAGGCGGCGCACGATGCTGTCCTTCGGCCGACGCTAGATCCTTATGTTCACTGAACCACACGCGGGCGTAGTAGACTTGTCAAGATCCGATCACGAGCACGAACCACGCTCGCGGCCTCTCGCCGGCATCGGTTTGTCCTGAATTCCCGTTCGCGTGCGGATGCAGGAAAGCGCCAGCGCCGAAGCGGCGAATGCTTGACCCGGGCCCGATCGGCGTGATGGGGTGTGGATGATGGAATATACAACTGATTGGGTGCATTATCCAATCTGGTAGCGGCGCGGGGCGCAGGTGCCGACATGAAGCTATACGACGGAGGTCGCGCACCCAATCCGCGCCGCACCCGGATCTTTCTGGCCGAGAAGGGGATCACGTTACCCACGCAGCAAGTCGATCTCATGGCCCTGGCGCAGACGTCGCCGGCATATGCCGCGATCAATCCGCTCAAGCGAGTCCCGGCGCTGGTGCTCGACGATGGGACGGTGATCACGGAATCTATCGCGATCTGCCGCTATTTCGAGGCGCTTAAGCCTGATCCGCCAATGTTCGGCCGCGGCGCGTTGGAGGTTGCACGAATCGAAATGTGGAATCGGCGCCTCGAACTGCACTTGTTATTTCCGGTCTCGCACGTGTTTCGCAACTCGCATCCCGCAATGAAAGACATGGAAGTGCCGCAGGTGCCGGCGTGGGCCGAGGCCAACAAGCCGCG
>Ga0066698_10001111_pt1 | contig 11352 bp, 9 predicted proteins | sample GraSoiAngelo_147_FD_66457 | JGI IMG/M metagenome (GOLD analysis project Ga0066698, IMG submission 66457) | Grasslands soil microbial communities from the Angelo Coastal Reserve, California, USA - 14_1009_05_40cm | ecosystem: Environmental > Terrestrial > Soil > Grasslands | place: USA... | reverse complement strand
GCACCGGCGATCGCGACCGCTGCGACCCATGCCTTCCATGGCATCACGGGCAGCCTCCTTCGAGCAGAGTTGGCGACGCCCGTCCATCGGCAACTCCTGTGCCACACGCCGAACCCATTGATCCCGCCGTCGTGAGCGGCCGGAGCGATGGTCATTGACTGACGGCCTGTCACGGTCGTCGGCCGGCTGACACGCCTGCGCGGATCGGATGCTCGACGGCAACGTCGTCGCTTCAGAGGAGGGGAGCATGCGCGGCTGTTTGCGCAGGATCGATGGCCGGAATAGAATCACCGCCGTGCTCAGCCGGCCTGCGTCGATCGCGGCATGACGCGCATTCGCGCTGCGCTCGGAGCGGCGCTTGCCCTCGTCCTCCTCGTTCAGCCGTTCGCCACCGAGGCCCAGCACGCCGGGAAGGTCTGGCGGATCGGCCTCATCTCGGTCGCGTACCTGAGAATCGAGGACGTCTTCTTTCAACATCTCAAGGGACTCGGGTACGTGGAGGGACACAACCTCGTCGTGGAGCGCCGGTATTCGGAAGGACGCGCGGAGCGATTTCCGGAATTCGCGGCTGAACTCGCTCGAGCCAACCTCGACCTCCTCATCGTCACCACGACACCGGCGGCTCTCGCCGTCAAAACCGCGACCAAGACGATTCCAGTCGTCTTGACGAACTCGATTGATCCCGTGGGCGTCGGGCTGGTTGCGAGCCTCGCCCGTCCCGGTGGGAATATCACGGGCACGTCGCAACAGGCGCCCGACATATTTGCGAAGCGATTGCAGCTGCTCGTGCAAGCGATCCCGCACGTCTCCACCGTCGCCGTGGTGTGGAACGCGGCCAACCCGGCGAACGCGCGCTCCTGGAGGCAAGTCCAGGATGCGGCCCGCGTATTGGGCATCAAGCTTCAGTCCCGGGAGGTGCGAGGCCCGTCGGATTTCGAGCGCGTCTTGGCCGAGATGACCCGAGAGCGTCCTGACGCGCTCCTCCTGATCGGCGATCGCCTGACCCTCCAGCACGGAGCGGAGATCGTGGACTTCGCGACCCAGAAGCGAATTCCGAGCATGCTCGACCGGGCGTACCTCGAGACGGCCGGGGCCCTGCTGAGCTACGGGGCGGAGGAGGAGGAGCTGTGGCGGAGAGCGGCTGACCTCGCGGACAAAATCCTCAAGGGCGCCAAGCCTGCCGACCTCCCCATCGAACAGCCGACGAAGTTCAAGTTTGTCATCAACCTCAAGACCGCCAAGACCCTCGGCCTGACCATTCCACAATCGGTGTTGCTGCGGGCGGATGAGGTCATTCAGTAGTCAGCGCTCCGGTTTCTTCCGCCGGGTCATGGCTCCGATCACTCCTCCCCCTTCCCGGAGAAACGCGTGGCGGCCGCTTCGCCCGGGTCGAGCGTGACCTCAGAGCCTGTCTGGACCGGTCAGAATTTCCGGAAGGGAGCGGTCAGAATTTTCCGGAACCCGCATCGGGTGTAGGAGAGTCGTCGAAGACCGTCGGAGTGGAAACCAGCCGCGCGAACGGAAGTGCGTAGCAATACATGTGACTGTTGATGATGTCGACTTCCGCCGCATGTTGACGGCGCAACCGTGCTCCCCACGTGCCACGTCTCAGTAGTTCTCTCGTCGCGCCGTCAGCAACGAAAACTCCAAGTTGGTCGTAGGCTCGATCGCGATACGCTCCAAGCGGTAGGGATCAGTCAAGGGAACCGGATTCGCGCCTCCTCCAAAGAGACATGCCGCTCGGTAACCCGTCCTCCTGAACATCCGCTCGAGTTCGGCCGGCGCAACTTTGTCATCCCCGTATGGAAACGCGAATACGTCGACGCGCTTTGACAAGCCCTTCTCGAGTGCCTGCTTGGAGCGCAAGAGTTCTTCCTCCTGTTCGACCGGACCCAGCCACGATAGGCCTCGGTGAGACGCCGAGTGCGATTGAATCGAGACCCCTGCAGCCTCCAATTCTTGCAGGTCCTTCCAACTGCACAAAGGCTCCTGGGGCGCATACTCGATGTCGTAGGTGTTGTACGAGCCGATAAAGTCGGTTGGAGCAAACGCAACGGCGGGATAGCCAAAACGCTTTAGCAGCGGCAATGCGACATCCCGCATTGAACGATGACAGTCGTCGAATGTGAGGAGGACGGCTTTCGGGGGGAAACCTTCCGGCTGCGTCAAGCCTCGCAACAAGATGTGGACGCCGACTACGTTCCACTCGTCATCGCGCAGGAATGAAAGATGTTGTTCGAAGGTTCGCTCCGAAAGGTACCATTTCGTTCGGGGCTGGCCGGCTGATGGCTCGCCGATGTGGTGGTAGCCCAGAATGGCGAGACTTCCGAGGTCGCCCGTCGATGTCATCGCAGGGCTATCTCGAGAACCCTGCTGACGACCTTCTTGGCGTCAAAGTGCTCTTCTGCGAGCGCGCGAGCCAACCGTCTCTGGTTGGGATAGTCGTCGGCGACGCGCCGAAGGGCCTGAGCCGCTTCTGTCATATTCCGAAACCGCCATACGCCGGCGCTGTCAGGCAGGAAATGACTCGGTCCGGTATGTTCAACGACTGCAGGCTTTCCACTCGCCAGGTAGCAAATAGTGCGCTCACTCACCCAGGCGTTTTGAAGGCGACCGCAGGAGGGCTTGGCACAGCTGAACTCAGCGAAGGAGTTCTGGATGTACCGTTGATACTCGGCCGGCGTGGCGGTCACCGCTGGCGCCCACCGCACCCGCCAGCCGTGGTGTCTTAGCAGTCGCCAATCTTCCTTGTGCTCCTCTAACTCCACCGCGAGCTCGAGCTGCCGAGGACTGTGGGTGGGCAAGTCGAGATAGGGAAGAAACGCTGCACGCTTCGTGTTGTCGTAATCGTCGACCCAGTCGCCCCACCAGTGAGTGACAGTCGTGAAGACAGCGTCGTCGCGGGTCGGGGCCGGCGTCCAGTTCTCCAGGGAGACACATGGAGCGATATGGTGCCACCTCAGTCCGACATCCGGGATCAGAGAGAGCGCCTGCCCGACTGTCTCCCCAATCGTAAAGTAGACATCATAAGCAGCAAGCTTTGTCCCGGCTCTGCTGATCCAGACTTGCAGGAGTCCAGGGTCGTAGTCGACCAGAGCCGACCGCCGGAATCGGTCAATCAACCGCTGGGACGTTTGGTAGTACCCAACGCTCAGAAGAAGATCGGCCTCGGCAGCCTGCTCGAATGGTATGCAGCCGTGTTCGCTCTCTGACGGGACGCGGTCACCAGTGGTCAAACAGATCGAGAGCGATCGGCCAAGACCGTACTGGTCGAGTGTCTTTCGGAGCGCCGAGACGGCTGCGGACGTCTCCTCCGGGGTACGCTCCGGCGAAATGGCTTCGAGCCATATCACATCACAGCCGTTCGACCGAAGGCCGCCAGCCCAGTTCAGGAACTTCCACAGATAGCCTCCCTCGGGGTAACAGAAACGGTCGGCGTAATAACACACTCTTGGGCTCATCGAACACCTCGGTCGCGCCCTTGTCTTACGCCGTGCTCATTTTTTCCGGGCAGCGTAGCGCTCGCCATCTGGCTGCGGCCTCCGATCCTACGAATTGATACCTCGAACCTCCGCCGTTCGCTGTTACGGAAGCGTTGCGGACGACGCGTACGCGATGCTGATTATCGGATAGCGAGGATCGTGGTGCTCCAGCTTGTCCGTCGGCATGTCGGCCGCCGGCAAGCCGGCCAAATACGCGCACATCGTGTAGAGGTTGCCGAAGGCGCTGACTTCCACTCGGGCAAAGCGAGCCAACAACGCCCGCAACCCGTTCGGCGTGAATCGCCATTTGTCGATCGATGTGAACCAGGGGTCGATCATGGACACGCACTTCTCGGCGAGCACCAGGGTGCCCCCGGGCTTCAGGAGCTCATACATGTGATCGATGGCTTTTTGCGGGTCCGGGACGAGCTGGAGAACAGAGGTACAGATGATGAAGTCGTAGTGATGTCGCCGTACCCGAATTACCGCCTCGTCGCAGATGTCCATGTGCAGGGTGGCGAACGTTTCGTTTTCGTCGATGGTCATCGTCTCGTAACGGCAGTCGAGCCCGGCCGCGTACGTTGGTTGGCCGAACTCGAGAACGCTTCCATGGATTCTGGTCGATATCTTCTCGAAGTACCGGTTGATGTAGTGCCGGGCGATCGGTACGCCTCGCCCCATGCCGTAACGGTCGTCGACAGGATGGACATCGGTGATGGTCAGACTCATGCACACACCCCCGTCGTGTGGCTACGGCCGTTGGGCCTGGGTGACCCGGCGATGGCGTGGTTCAGGTATTCGAGGAAGCGATTCCTGAGAAACGAAGAGTGGTGGGGATCTCGCCAGCGGACATCCCGCGGGGAGAGCTCCGACGCCTTGGCGATGCGCCTGATACCGGCATCGGCCAGGACGCCGACTCGGTCGTCGAAGTCCTCCGCGACCCCGGTGTAGAGGACCGGTGTTCCGAACGCGGCCGCCGGGAGGGCCGCGTGCACGCGCGAAGTGATCACGAGCTCGGCCCGCATGTATTTGTCGAGATGGTCGTAGGCACGCTTGAACTGTTCTCTCACCACGGTCGCGTCGATCTCTTCGGGGTAGTACCGCCAGCGATAGTGCGGATCGAGGTCGTGGGTCAGGAACACGGGATCCTTGAAGAGTCGGAGGGCCGTCTCTTTCACGTCGTCCGAGACTTCGACGCAAAACACTCCCTCCCGGGTGCCGTCGTAGGGAGGGAACGTCGACGTGGCACAGCCGGTGAGAACGGCGGGGATGTCATGGCCGGCGAGGTAGTCGCGGGTCGCGAGGTCGCGGCAACCCACGGTCCCAAAACGCCCCACGGTTTGGGCGTCCAGGCGGTTACGGCGCTCCAACGCCAGATGAACGCCGACGTATTTCACGTCACGGAACGCCGTCGGCTCCGGCAGTCGGCCGTTGGAGAGCCAGCCATTGGCCAGCAACACCAGATCGGGATGCGGGGTAAGATGGTCCCTCGGCACGAGGAGTGCGGGCCTGACGTGTTGCAGCAGCGCCAGCGTTTGGATGTGATCGCCGAGGTTGTCGCAATAGTAGCTGAACATACAGAACGGGGATGACGGCGAAAAGGCCATCAACTCCTCGAACGTCTTCAAGCGATCGACGACTTCCATCTGGTCCCTCTCATGTCACGACCTGAAGACCGCCGTTCTCGATCGTGACGCGCACATCGCAATATTTGAGCGTGCTGAGGCGGTGGGCAATGGTCACCGAGGTGCGGCCTCGAGCGAGGCGCTCCAGGGCCTCCGTAATCTCCGCTTCGGTATTCGCGTCGACGGCACTGGTCGGTTCGTCGAGCACGAGGATGGGCGCGTTTCTGAGGAAGGCCCGCGCGATGGATATGCGCTGGCGCTCACCACCCGAGAGCGTCACTCCCCGTTCGCCGACCTGCGTCCGGTATCCCTCGGGCAGACGGCGAATGAAGTCGTGGGCGTCGGCCGCCTTTGCCGCCTCGACGATTTCCCTCTCGGTGGCCCCCGGGCGACCATAGGCGATGTTCTCGGCCACGCTCGTCCAGAGGAGAATGGGTTCCTGATGAACGATGGCGAACTGGGACCGCAGATCGGCGAGTTTGTAGTCTCTCAGGTCGACATTGTCCAGGAGGACGCAGCCGCCAGTGGGATCGTAGAAACGGAGCAGCAGGTACAACAACGTACTCTTGCCGGCTCCCGTCACTCCGGAGATGCCGACGTGGGTTCCGGGATCGATCGTGAGTGAGATTCCGGACAGGACCGGGTGGGCCGAGCGATACGCGAAGGACACATGGCAAAACTCGATCGCTCCGGCCGCACGGCGCAGGGGACGGGCGTCGGCTCGTTCGACCACCTCGGGCGTTTCGTTCAGGAATTCGAACACGCGCCGGGCGCTGGCCAGGGACGACTGGATGTGGGTGAACTGCGTGGTGACGGTCTGGAGCGGCCCGTACAGCTGGGCAAGATAGGCGATCACGACGAGCAACTCCCCCAGCGACAGGCGCCCGGCCTGCACGCCGCGCGCGCCGACGAAGAGAACCAAGGCGGTGCCGCCGGCAATCGCCAGGTTCGTGGCCAGGATCACGATTCCTTCCGCCACAGAAAGCCGGATACGCGCCTGCATCCCTTCGCGCGAACGTTCGGAGAAGCGGGTCGTCTCGTGCTCCTCTCGGGCAAAGGCCTGCACGAGGCGAATCGAAGCAAAGATCTCCTGCAAGACCCTTAGGACGCCGCTCTCCAGCTCTTTCACGCGACTGTAATGCGCGCCCATGCGCCGGTCGTAGACGTGTCCCAACATGACAACGAAGGGCGAGACCACCAGCGCGATGACGGCAAGCTCGACGTTGATGCGCCCGATCACCACCGCCATCGCGGTGAACATCAGGCCGGAGGACACCACCGGAATCAGGCCGTCCATGATCACCCACTGGATCGAGGGGGCGTCGTCGTGGATTCTGTACAGGGAGTCAGCCGTCCCTCGGGAGTCGTGAAACGAAAGCGACAGCCGCTGGGCGTGCTCGAGGAGCCGTTTGCGGAGTGAAAGGACCAGGCCTTCGCCGGTGAACGTGTAGAGTGCGTAGGACCCCAGCGCTTGGAGCTGGTTCAGACAGGCGATGAGCAAGTACATCCCCGCGGCCAGGACGAGTAACCCGAACGCCGAACGAGTCACGGATTCCGGGACCAGGATTCCGACGAACCACGGCAAGGGCTGGGCGCCGATGACGCTGTCAACGATGACCTTCAAGGGCAGCGGCGTGAGCAACGCGAGCGGAGTGCTCAGGAAGTTCACCAGGAACTTGCCGGAGATCGGGAGCCAATAGGGACGCGCCTCCGCCAAGAGCAGTCGAACCAGGGCGAGACTGGAGTGCCGAGCCCTGGGTTTCATCGGGGACGCCACGCGCAGGTCCTGCGTTCTAGCACATCCTGCTTTCTGTGCGAGCGATTGTCACGGGCGGGCCCTTCGAAGCTCTTCAGCCACCTCACCCGCCGCGGCCTGGACGGCGGCCTCGAGACGGCTTGCCTCGCGGATGGGCGTGAACCAAAGCGCAGCGAGCAGGATACCGATCACCGGCAGCGGGAGATGTTGGCCGAACGCGCCCAGCGCAATGCCCGACGCGAGCAGTAGGCCCTGGGTCCAGGAGACAGTTCTCGTCGGCCGGATCGTCGTCAACAGGCGGAGGAGGCGTCGCGGCCCTCCGAGGTGCTCGACCACGACTTTGAGCGTGGCTTCGCCTAACGCGCCTCGCCTGAACTTGAGATCCCAGTCCTGCCACTCCGCGTTCCAGCCCACCGCGCACCCGCGCGCGGCCAGCCGCCGGGTCAGGCGCTCGAGGAACGCGTGCTTCTCCAGCTCGACACCGCCGCGACAGTCCCAGCGGACCCGGCGCTGGAACGGCTGGAGTCGTTGCCACCAGCGGCTCGAGAGTCGTGGCCGGACCTCCGGCGACGCGCTCCGCCACGGCGTCAATCCGCCCTTGAGGCGACCCCAGTCACGAGCGAGCGGCTCCAGGAAGTGGAGCCAGGCGATCACGGCGCGCCAGCGGAGTCCGCGGAACCATGTCGGTGGTTTATCCGGGGTGGCGAACCCCTCGAGCTTCGCTCGGACCGCGCTGGCGACACAGTACCACGCCGAATATCCGAGCCCGAGCCCCACGAGGATCGACGCCCACGGGACAACGACCCCGAGCACGGCCAGGGCCAGCAGCGCGAAGTGGAACTCCATCGCCCGGGGCAGGAAGGTCAGCAGGCTTGCCCCGCCGGGGTCGTACATCGACTGGAAGCCCGCCGAGCCCCAGAGCCCTTGATAGATCATGGGGCGCCGGAACGGACGAAAGAAGGGGTAGGGGCCGTAGATCCGGCCCGCCCAGAACGTGTGGCCCCACGGGTTGAACTTTTGCGGATGCTTGCGCTCGAGCCGAGCCTCGGACTCGCCGTAGCCCACCTGCTGGCGCCAGAACGCTTTCACCGATGGTCGTCGGTGATGCCACACGACCGCCGACGGGCTGAAGCCGATCCGGTAGCCCAAATCGAGAAGGCGCCAGCAGATGTCTACATCGTCGGCGGCCTTGGTGAAGATGGGGTCGAACCCGCCGATTTCCTCGAGCGCCCACTTGCGGAAGGCCATGTTGCAACCCGGGATGTGCTCGGCCGACTGGTCGTCGAGCATGACCTGCGTGGGTCCGCCCGGCGAGCGGTAGACGCACTTGGCCACCCACGGGTCTTCGGGCGGCACCAGGTTCGGGCCGCCGACGCCGACCACGTCCGACTCGAGAAAGGTCGCATCCAGGTAAGAGAGCCAATCGGGATCAGCCCGAGCGTCCGAGTCGATGTAGGCGATGATCTCGCCCTTCGCGGCTTTCCATCCCGCGTTCCGGGCGGTGCTGACGCCCATGTTCGACGTCGTGATCGAACGGAACGGGTATCGTCGGATGATGGCCTCACTGTCGTCGGTGGAGCCGTCGTTGACGACGATGACCTCGTAGTTGCCGTGCTTCAGTTTCAGCAGCGACCCGAGGCAATCGTCCAGGGTCCGGGCGCTATTGTAGGTGGCGACGACCACCGAGATTTTGGGGGCGCGACGGTCGGGCGGGAACGGCACGCTGGTGGTGAACCGACGACGGGCGACGTCGTACGAGGGTTTGGGCCGGCGTGCGGCGTCCACGAGACCGAACCCCCACTCCTCGATGAGGCAGCCGTCCTGGAAGAAAGGGTCGGTCCACCCGAAGATCACCGCTCCGGCAAGCCCGTGATCGAAGGCCTCTTCGATCTGCCAGTCGATGAATTGGGCCTGTCCATCCCGTCCATGGCGAAAGCTGCACATCCCGAACTCCGTCAGGACGAGGGGCCGTTCACCGGCGAGGTGCTGGAGCCGCGAAAGATATACGCAGAAGTCGCGCCGTCGATGGAGGTACACGTTGAACGTGGAGACGTCGACGAAGGGAAGCTCCAGATGCTCGGTCGTCGGGAAGTTCGTGTACGTCACGAGGGCTGTGGGGTCCTCGTCTTTGGCGGCGTGGCACAATTCCCGAATGAACTGCTCGACCTTTTTCGGGCCGTGCCAGCGGACGATGGCGGGAGGGATCTCCTTCCCAATGCAGAACATTGAAACCGCCGGATGGCGATGGCAGGAGGCGATGGCCGCCCGGACCTCGCGTCTGATCTCGCGGCGCGTAGCTGATCGGTCGAGAAAACAGACGTACTCCATCCAGGGAATGGTCACGATGACCCGCAGCCCATGGCCCCGGGCCTGATCGAGGACCGAAAGAGGAGGAACCGTATAGGTGAGGACCGTGTTGATCCCGGCCCGCCGCATGAGCGCGAAATCCTTGGCCACGTCGGCGGACTCAGGAAACTGGTGACCGTGGCGGTTTGGCGGGAAAGCTCCGTACGTCACGCCCCTGAAAAAGAACTTCTCCGCGCCGAGAAAAACGAACTTGCCTTCGACCCTCGGCCGTCCATCACCGTCTAGGCTGTCCGGAGTCACGTTAGTGTTGACACTTCAGTCGCAAAGAAATGAGGACCACCTGCCCTACCTTTCCCAGAGTGAGTACCCCGGCAAGGGAACCCCTGTGGGGAGGAGGAGCGATGACCCTCGACGAAAGCATACAGGGGATGCGAATACAGGTCATTCGGCGCGCGGTCGCGATCGGCGTGAGCGCCGCGTGCCAGGAAGCGGGCATCTCGCGCACGCTGTTCTATCGCTGGGAGCAACGTCTCAGTCGCTATGGCGTCGAGGGGTTGCATCCGCGTCGAGCGGTTGCAGCAGACGACTTTCGCTGAGCACTGGCGGGTGGTCTTCCGCCGCCAGTACTTCACCAGTCGCACGGCGCTCGATCGCAGCCTCCGCGGGTTCATGGAGTTCTACAACTTCGAACGGCCGCATCATGGATATCGGTCCGTGGGCGGACCCCGGCGACGCTCTTTCACGGCGCGGTCGCGGCGGCCCGTTGACTTCATGCTCCACTCTGGGACGGCGAACGTGTCAACACCAACCCGAGTCTGGACAGTCCAGACCACAGTGACCTGCCTCGACCGGACATGAAGTTCCAAGCTCCTGGCTGCGGGGCCGCAGCGCATCGGGTCGCTCTACGGCGGCGTGCGGGAAAAATATAGCCGACCCTCATCCCCGCTGCAACATGGAGGGAGGGCGAGAGCGTGGAGGGAGAGAGAGGCCGGCCTACCGCTCCGGTTTCTTCCAGATCCCGCGGTCGTGCATCAGCTTGATCTGCCGCTTGATGACCTTCTCGCGGTACTCGGCGTGCTTCATCGGCTCGCGCTTGAGGTAGAGGTTCTTCGGGTAGATCGGCTGCTCGTAGAGGATCTGGTAGAGCTCGGTGCGGAGATCCTTGATCCAGTTGTCCCACTGGGCGCGCGCGCGATGGTCGCGTAACGCCTCGATGTCGATCACGCCGCCCACGTAGGTCGAACCGGCGCCGTAGTCCTGTCGCCCGACGATCTGGCCCTTGTAGTTGATGATGAACGAGCGGCCGCCGAACGTGTCGATGGGCGTCGTCTCCTCGGGGAAGAGATAGTAGGTGCCCATGTTGGGCGCGACGACGTAGAGGTTGTTGTCGAGCGCGCGGGCCCGGCTCTGGATCTCGAAGATCTCGTTGCCGGTGGCCGGGTGCGGGTAGGACGCGCGATAGACGACCTCGGCGCCGTTCAGCGCGAGCGCGCGTGCGTTCTCCGGGTACGAGCCCTCGTTGGCCATCATGATTCCGAGCCGGCCGATCTCGGTGTCCACCACCGGCCAGAACGATTGCAGCGAGCGCCCGTGCTTCTCCACCCACCAGTCGTAGACGTCGTGGGGACACACGGAATGCTCGACCGGGAAGAGCGGCGAGACTTTGTAATGCTTCAGGATGACCTTGCCGCGCGGATTGATGATGAAGCCGACGTTGAAGAAGCGATCCTTGAGATCGGGATGGCGCGCCTTGGCCTGGGCCATGACGAACGCGTCGTACTCCTTGGCGATCTTTCCGAGCTCCTCGGTTTCCTCGCCCGGAATATCGATGGCCCCCTCTCGCGCGAAGGTGGCGTGGTCCAGATCGAGGACTTCGTCGTTGAATCCCTGGAGCGCCCCTTCGGGAAACGCGATCAGGCGTACGGGCAGATCCAGGCTGGACAGCCACGACGCCGCCTTGACCAGGTGGGACAGGTGCTCGAGGTTGATCTTGATGTCCTTGCGCTTGCGGATGCCACGCACGGTGGGGACGAGACCGACGCAGGTGTAGGGCTTGACCATGGGGTCGCTCCTTGTCGATCAGCTCGCGGCCTTCGCGTGGCTCACGCGAGATTGCACGGCGGTCACGCGATCGCCGATCAGCTCGATCTCCAGCTCGTACTGCTCCTCGTCCCACCGCGCG
>Ga0066698_10001105_pt1 | contig 11367 bp, 7 predicted proteins | sample GraSoiAngelo_147_FD_66457 | JGI IMG/M metagenome (GOLD analysis project Ga0066698, IMG submission 66457) | Grasslands soil microbial communities from the Angelo Coastal Reserve, California, USA - 14_1009_05_40cm | ecosystem: Environmental > Terrestrial > Soil > Grasslands | place: USA... | reverse complement strand
CCTCGAGGTCGCCGACGACATCGTCGTGCTCCGCCGCGGGCGGGTCGCCGGCAAGGCGGACCCGAAGACCGCCACCCGGCAGCAGCTCGCGAACATGATGGTCGGCCGCGACGTCGAGCTGATCGTGCCGAAGGGGCCGGCCAAGCCCGGCGAGGTCGTGCTCCACCTCGAGCAGGTGTTCGTGCGCGACGACCGCCTGGAGATGGCCGTGAATGGCGTAGATCTCGACGTTCGGGCGGGCGAGATCGTCGCGATCGCGGGCGTCCAGGGGAACGGCCAGACGGAGCTCGTGGAGGCGATCACGGGGCTGCGCTCGGCGGACTCCGGCTCGATCACGATCGGCGGGCGCCACGTCGAGAAGTCGAGCCCGCGTGGGGTGTCCGACCTTGGCGTCGCGCACATCCCGGAGGACCGCGGCCGCGACGGCCTGATCAACCCGATGACCGTCGCCGAGAACTACATCCTCGACAGCTATCACAAGGCGCCGTACAGCAAGAACGGCGTGTTCGATCTCAAGGCCGTTCGCGAGCGCGCCGCGCAGGGCGTCAAGGACTTCGACATCCGGACACCGTCCATCGACACCACGGCCGGCTCGCTGTCCGGCGGGAACCAGCAGAAGGTCGTCGTCGCGCGCGAGTTCTCGGTCCCGGTCCAGCTCGTCATCGCCGCCCAGCCCACCCGCGGCCTCGACGTGGGCTCGATCGAGTACATCCACCGGCGACTGGTCGAGCAACGAGACGCCGGTGCGGCCATCCTCATCGTCAGCACCGAGCTCGACGAGGTGCTCGCGGTCGGCGACCGGATCGCGGTGATGTTCGACGGCCGGATCGTCGGCATCCTCACCGGGGACGATGCGACGTACGAGAACCTGGGCCTCCTCATGGGCGGCGCGTCGTTCGGCGGCGGGGTCGCGGCGTGAATCGGCTGAAGGCGTTCCTGCGCCGGGCGGCCGTGCCGGCGCTCTCGGTCGTCACGGCGCTCCTCGTCGGGGCGATCGTCATCGTGCTCACGGACTTCGAGGCGCTCGCCAAGATCGGCAGCGACCCGGCGCGCGCGCTGTTCTGGGTCGAGACGGTCAACGGCAAGACGGTGATCAGCGGTGCGTTGGGCGGCGTCGTGAACGCGTACGGCGCGATGCTGTCCGGGGCCTTCGGGGATCCGGGCCGGATCATCACCGCGCTGCAGACCGGCAAGGAGCGGGACATCGCCACGGCGATCAGACCGCTCACCGAGACGCTGGTCGCGACGATGCCCCTCATCTTCACCGGCCTGGCCGTGGCGATCTCGTTCCGTGCCGGCATGTTCAACATCGGCGGTGGCGGCCAGCTGATGATCGGCGCGCTCGGCGCGACGATCACCGCGATCATGCTGGCAGGTCAGGTGCCCTCGCCCGTGATCCTGATCGCGGCGCTGACCGTGGCAACCCTGGCGGGCGGCTTCTGGGGCTTCATCCCGGGCTTCCTCAAAGCGCGCACGGGTGCGCACGAGGTCATCACCACGATCATGCTCAACTACATCGCGGCGCTCGTGGTCTTCTTCGCGTTGCGCTCGCCGACGCTGCGTGCCGCCGGCAGCACGTCGCCCGTCTCGAAGAACCTCAGCCCGATCGTCGACGTCCCGAACATCATCAACCTCCCGAACATCCGGCTCGACTATGGCTTCGTCGTCGCGCTGCTCATGGCCGTCGCCGTGTCGTGGCTGCTGTTCCGGACGACGAAGGGGTTCGAGCTGCGGGCCTCCGGCTTCAACCTGACGGCCGCTCGCTACGCCGGGATGAGCGCCGGCGGCTCGATGATGCTCGCGATGGCGCTCTCCGGCGCGTTGGCCGGTATGGGCGGTGGGTTCATGGTCATCGGCACCGTCGGCCAGCTGACCCTCGACCTGTCGGGCAGCATCGGCTTCACCGCCATCGCTCTCGCGCTCCTCGCCGGCCTTCGCCCGAGCGGCGTCGTGATGGCCGCGCTCCTGTTCGGCGCCCTCACCAACGGCGGCAAGCTGATGGGTGTCCAGTCCGGGATCCCGTTCGACCTGCTCGTCTTCATCATGGCGCTGGTGATCATGTTCGTCGCGGCACCCGGCCTGATCCGCTCGATCTGGCGTGTCAAGGTGGCGAAGCCGGCTCCGGAGATCGCGGCTGTGACGCCCACCGGAGCGCCGACCGTATGACCGCTGCTGCCGTCGCCGTCCCGGCGACGGGTGAGGGCCTCGCTGCCCGCCGCGCGCTCCGCGATGCCCGCATTCGCGGCGTCGCCTTCGCGGTCCTCGGCGTGATCGCGGTCTACCTCGCGACCAGCTCGTTCGCCATCCCCGCCTCGTTCTCCCTCTGGATCCAGCAGCAGGGCGGCGACAGCGCCGTCCTCCAGACGACCGTCGGGACGCTGTGGGTCGTCGCCGCAGTCGGCTCGGCGATCGTGGCGGCGCTGCAGCTCATCCGGGGTGCTGCATTCCGTTGGCGGCCGTGGCTCTTCGTGGTCATCGCCCCATGGCTGCTCGCCCTCCTCGCGAACCTGCTGTCGGGCAAGCCGGCGATCCTCACCAACGTGATCGCGGGCAGTCTCGAACTCGCCACGCCGATCGCTATGGCCGCGCTGGCCGGCATCCTGTCCGAGCGCAGCGGCATGCTCAACATCGCACTCGAGGGGAAGATGCTCATCGGCGCGTTCACCGCGTCGGTCGTCTCGAGCCTCGTCTACATCACCACGGGCAACGTCCTGCTCGCGACCATCGTTGGCGTGGCGGCCGCGATGGCGGCGGCCGGCCTGACCGGACTGCTCCTGGCGTGGCTTGGCATCCGCCACAAGGTCGACCAGATCATCGCCGGCACGGTCATCAACATCGGCGCCATCGGGATCACGAACTTCATCTTCCTGCGGGTGCTGCAGCACAACACGGAGTTCAACTCGCCGCCCTCGGTCGAGCCGATGCGCCTGCCGCTGCTGGCGGATCTGCCGGTGATCGGGCCGATCCTCTTCTCGGCGAAGCCGTACGTCTACGTCGGCTACATCCTCGTGATCTTCCTCACGTACATGATCTACCGCACCCGGTGGGGCCTCCGGCTCCGGGCCTCGGGTGAGAAGCCGGCGGCAGCCGGGACGGTCGGCATCAACGTGCTCGCGATCAGGTACCGGGCGATCTTCTTCGCCGGCCTCATCTCGGGCCTGGCGGGTTCGTACCTGTCCCTCGCGACGGCCGGCAGCTTTCAGATGGAGATGACCGCCGGCAAGGGCTTCATCGGGCTCGCGGCGATGATCTTCGGCGCGTGGCACCCGATCGGGGCCTTCTTCGCGGCGCTGGTCTTCGGGTTTGCCGACGCCGTGCAGTCGCTGCTGTCCATCCTCGGCGTCGGGGTCGCACCCCAGCTCCTGGCGAGCGTGCCGTACGTGGTGACGATCGTCGTGGTCGCCGGGGTCGTCGGCAGAGTGCGCGGGCCCGCGTCTGCCGGCCAGCCGTACGAGCAGGGCTAGCGTCGTCGACCGGATGCCCGCCGGAGTCTCCACCATCGGAAGCGCGCTGGCCGCCCCGACGTTCTTTCCCGCTCCTGCCGTGCCCCGCTCGGCGCCGGTCGGGACCGCCGAGAAGCCGCTGCCGCTGATCATCGACAGCGATCCGGGCCTCGACGACGCGCTGGCGATCGGCCTGGCCGTCGCGCGCCCCGAGATCGACCTGCTCGCGGTGACCACCGTCGGCGGCAACGCGGACGTTCGTCACTGCACCACCAACGCGCTGCGATTACTGCACCTCTATGGCGCGTCGGACGTGCCGGTCGCCGAGGGATCGGCGGGCGCGCTCTTCGGCGCAATCGTGCGAGCGACCGAGATCCACGGCGAGTCGGGCATCGGCAACACCACGCTGCAGCCATCGCCGTCCACACCGCGTCCGGAAGGCGCCGTCGACCTCATCGCTGCGATCCTGCGCGAGCACCCGGAGCCGGTTGTGATCGCTCCGATCGGGCCGCTCACGAACATCGCGCTGCTGCTCCGGTTGCACCCCGAGCTCTCCAACCGGATTGCGCACATCTGCCTCATGGGCGGCTCGATCGGGGAGGGGAACACGACAGTCTCCGCCGAGTTCAACGTCTACGCCGACCCCGAGGCGGCGGCGATCGTCTTCGAGTCCGGCGTGCCGATCACGATGATGGGCCTCGACGTGACCCATCAGGCCGTCCTGTACACGCCCGCGCTGGAGCGGCTGCGCGGGCTCGGCACGGCATCCGGCGGGATCGCCGCCGAGCTGGTCGACTTCGCCCTGGCCCGTGAGGGGCAGTGGTACGGCACGCCGCGGATGTCGGTCCACGATGCCGTGGCCGTCGCCCACCTCGCGATCGGCGACCTGGTCGACGTCGCCGAGTACGACGTGCAGGTCGACACCGGCCATGGCCCGGCCCGCGGCCGAACCGTGGGCGACGGGCTGCCCGTGCGCCGGCAGCGGAAAGGGCGCGAGCCGAACGCCCAGGTCGGCATCCGGATCGACCGCGATCGGTTCGAGGACGTCCTCGTCGACGCGTACGCCCGCCTGCCATAGCCCGCGCCCCGTCCGTGACGCCGGCCGACTCAGAGGCGAGAGCTCGCTACGTCGCCCTCGGTGACTCGTACACGATCGGCACCTCGGTCCCTGCCGCGGACCGCTGGCCGAACCAGCTCGTCGCACGTGCACCGCAGCTCGAGCTCGTTGCCAACCTCGGCGTCAACGGGTTCACCTCGGCTGACGTGATCGAGGTGGAGCTGCCCCAGGTCGCGGCGCTCCGGCCGGACGTCGTGACCCTCCTGATCGGCGTGAACGACGTCGTCCAGGGCGTCCCCGAGGCGACGTATCGGCGCAACGTCGGGCTGATCCTCGACGAGCTCGTCCGGCAGGTCGGAGCGGACCGCGTCCTCGTCGTCACCACGCCGGACTACACGGTGACGCCGGCCGGCGCCGACTTCGGCGATCCAGCGATCCAGTCGGCCGGGATCCAGCGCAACAACGCGATCAACACCGAGCTCGCGACGGCCCGCAGGATCGCCATCGTCGACATCTATGACCTGTCGCTCCTGGCGGCCACGGACGCGTCCTACGTCGCGGGGGACGGCCTCCATCCGAGCGGCCGGCAGTACGGCCTGTGGGTCGACCGGATCCTGCCGGTCGTCTCGCGGATCCTTGCGGAATGGGCGCCGGGCTAGCGAACGCTCACGTCTCGCGGCCGAGTGTCAATACGCGGTCTTGAACGTCCACTTCGCAGCCGGGAACTTGTTGCCGACGGCGTCCCTGATGGACGAGCCGGCCTTCACGGTGTACGTGACGCCCCGAGCAAGGCGGCTCTTGGGCGTCAGTGTGACCGTGAAGGTCGTCGCGTTGTAGGCGGCGGTCGTGCCGATCTTCGTTGTACCGCGCCACAGCGTCACGTTCGCGCCGGCGTTGTACACGGCCTCGGAGAACGTGACCACGACCTTGGCCGTCGTCGCGACGCCGGTCTTCTTGGCGGCCGGCGAGCGGAAGGTGATTCTTGGGGCGACGAAATCGCCGGTCCCTGTGGGCGCGGTGAATGTCGAGGTCCCGCCGTTGAACGTTCGGGCCGGGTTACCGGCGAAGGCGTACTCCCAGTACGGGTCGGAAGACTGGCGAGTCAGCCACTCGCGGGCGCCCGACACCAGCTGGTGCGGCATGTCGTAGCCGGCCAGGACGCTCGGCAGGTTGTCGTTGAAGATGTCGCCGTAGCTCCGATCCGGGTTCGCGAGCAGGTCCGCCATCACACCCATCGAGTGACCCGCGAAGTAGCCGCTCGCGCCGAGGACGCCGATCATCGGCCGCGAGAAGTAGGCGAGGTGCGCCCGCGCGTCCGAGTTCGTCGCCGCGGACCTGCCGTTCTCGTTGCCGCCGGCCGTGTAGCACGAGCCGATGTAGATCATCACGAAACCCGGCGCCGGCGTGATCGCCCCGCCAGCGCAGTACTTGCGCTGCGCGGCGCCGTCCGACGAGGTCAGCTTGCCCTCGAGGGCCTTCTCGCCGCAGTACACGAGGGTCCCGGCGGACCACGAGTCCGCGTCGCCGTGGGTCGTCGTCGTGTTCAGGCCCCAGCCGTTGTTGCGATCAGCCTGGAGCGTCGCGTGGTACGGGTTGGGGAACCCGTTGCCGTGGCCGTAGTAGATGATGATGTTGGCGCCGGCGACCGCGGCACGCACCTTGGGGTACGTCGCGTTCGGGGAGTATGCCTTGGCGACCGTCGCGCCGAGGGCGACCGCCTGGCTGGCAAGCGAGTCGGCGTGCGAGCGGTTCCACGAGGTCTGCGAGCCCATCGGTCCGACGATGAGCGCGACCTTCAGTGGCGTGGCGGCGTGGGCAGGGTTCGGGGCGGCGAGGGGCGCGACGAGCGCCATGGCGAGCAAGGCGGCGGCGAAGAGACGAAACGCGGGCACGGCGTCTGTTGCTCCTGCTACCCGCCGGGTTGGACCTGGACGACCTTGTGAGCCCCGGCGAATCCTCTCGGGCACGGTTGTACCGTGCGGGCAGGCGGGTGCCCATGGCCCATACGTCCTCCCGACCGGTGGCTCCTTTCGTGAGCGCGGCCTGCACGCCGGCTGACCAGGGCCGATTCCCCGGCGGCGCCCCGCGGGCGAGACACCTCCGCGGCTACCATGGCCCTCCCGATGCCCATCGCCTCGAACGACTTCGTCCACCTTCACACGCACTCCGAGTTCAGCCTCCTCGACGGCCTCGGACGGATCACGGAGCTGGTCGACGAGGCGAGCGCCAAGGGCTTCGACAGCCTCGCCCTGACCGACCATGGCGCGCTCTACGGCTCGGTCGCATTTCACCAGGCGGCGGTGAACAAGGGCATCAAGCCGATCATCGGCGTCGAGACGTACATCGCTCGCCGGTCCATGACCGACAAGGAGGGCAAGGCCGACGCCCAGCCGTTCCACCTCGTGCTCCTGGCGACGAACGCGACCGGCTATCGCAACCTGTGCCGCCTCGTCACCGACGCGCACATCGACGGCTACTACTACAAGCCGCGGATCGACCGGGAGCACCTCGCGCGGCACAGCGAGGGCCTCGTCGGGCTGTCGGCCTGCCTCAACGGCGAGATCTCGCGCGCCCTCGAGGTCGAAGACTGGGACCTCGCCCGCAGCGTCGCCGGCGAGTACGGCGAGATCTTCGGCGCGGGCCGCTTCTTCCTCGAGCTCCAGGACCACGGCCTGCCGGAGCAGCGGCGGCTCAACGAGCAGCTCCTGCGTCTCGCTCCCGAGCTGGGCCTGCCCCTCGTCGTCACCAACGACCTGCACTACGTCAGGCGCGAGCAGGCCCCGGCCCACGACGTGCTGCTGTGCGTCGGCACGGCGTCGAACCTCGACACGCCCGGCCGCCTCAAGTTCGAGACCGACGAATTCTTCCTGAAGTCCGCCGCGGACATGGCGGCCCGGTTCCCGGACCAGCTCGAGGCGATCACCAACACCAAGCGCATCGCCGAGATGTGCGAGCTGGAGCTGCCGCTGGGTCAGCTGCGCATCCCGCACTTCCCGGTGCCCGATGGCGAGACGGTCGAGTCGTGGCTCAAGGCGAAGTGCCAGAAGGGGCTCGCGTGGCGCTACGGCACGCCCACGATCGAGCTCCAGGGGCGCCTCGACTACGAGCTCGGGGTCATCACCTCGATGGGCTACGCGGGCTACTTCCTGATCGTCGCCGACTTCATCGAGTTCGCGCGCGAACAGGGCATCCAGACCACGTGCCGGGGGAGTGCGCCGGGCTCGATCGTCACCTACACCCTCGGCATCACCCCCGTCGACCCGATCGCCTGGGGCCTGCCGTTCGAGCGCTTCCTGAACCCCGATCGGGTGACGATGCCCGACATCGACGTCGACTTCCAGGACGACAGGCGCGACGAAGTGATCGCGTATGTCGGGCGCAAATACGGCCAGGACCACGTCGCCCAGATCATCACCTTCGGCACGATGCTCGCCCGAGCGGCCATCCGCGACGTGGGCCGCGTGCTCGGCCACAGCTACAGCGAGGTCGACCGCGTCGCGAAGGCGGTCCCGAACCAGCTCGGCATCAAGCTGGAGGACGCGCTCGAGACCGCGCCGCAGCTGCGCGAGCAGTACGAGGGCGACCCGGGCGTCAAGCGGGTGATCGACTTCGCCCGCCAGCTCGAGGGCGTCGCCCGGAACGCGTCGACCCACGCCGCCGGCGTCGTCATCTCCGACGAGCCGCTGACCGAGCTCATGCCGCTCCAGAAGGCGACCAACTCGGACTCGCTGATGACCCAGTACGAGATGCACTCGATCGAGGCGCTCGGCCTGCTCAAGTTCGACTTCCTCGGCCTGTCGAACCTGACCATCCTCAAGAACGCCGTCGACCTGATCCGCGCGCACCGGGGCGAGGACATCGACCTCGAGCGAATCCCGCTCGACGACGCGAAGACGTTCGAGCTCCTCGCCTCGGGCGAGACCACCGGCGTCTTCCAGCTCGAGTCGGCGGGCATGCGCCGCTACGTCCGCGAGCTGCGCCCGACCTCGGTCTTCGACCTCGCCGCGATGGTCGCGCTCTACCGCCCCGGGCCGATGGACAACATCCCGGCCTACATCCGGCGCAAGCACGGCCAGGAGCCGGTCACGTACCTCCACCCGCTGCTCGAGCCGTTCCTCGAGCGGACCTACGGGATCTTCGTCTACCAGGAAGACATCATGGCCGCGGCGATCGCGCTCGGCGGCTTCACCGGGCCGGAGGCGGACACGCTCGGCTATGCCATCCGCAAGAAGAAGTCGAGCGTCCTGCGTGCCCAGAAGGAGAAGTTCGTCACCCAGGCGGCCGAGCGTGGCGTGCCACCCGCGGTCATCGACCAGGTCTTCGCGGCCTTCCAGCCGTTCGAGCGATACGGGTTCAACAAGGCCCACGCCACGTGCTACGGCCTGATCGCGTACCAGACCGCGTACCTCAAGGCGAACTACACGGTCGACTACATGGCCAGCGTCCTGTCGGCGTTCCGGGACAACGAGGAGAAGGTCGCCGCGGCCGTTGCCGAGTGCCGCCGGCTTGGCATCGAGGTCCGGCCACCTGACGTCCTCCAGAGCCAGGTCGAGTTCACGGTCGAGGACGAGGCGATCCGGTTCGGCCTGCTCGCGGTCAAGAACGTCGGGCAGGGCGCGATCGAGTCGATCATCGACGCGCGCCAGGCGGACGGGCCGTTCAAGTCGCTCGGCGACCTGTGCCGGCGCATCGACCTGCGGCTCGCGAACCGGAAGGTGCTCGAGTCGCTTGCCAAGGTCGGAGCCCTCAATGCGTTCGGCCACCCGGCGCAGATCCTCGAGGGGCTCGATGACGCGATCGCAGCGGGCGCCGCAACGCAGCGAGATCTCGCCACTGGCCAGACGTCGCTGTTCGACATGGGCGCCGCCGAGTCGATGGTCATGGAGCGGCCGCTCCCGGCGGTCGTCGAGGCGCCGGTCCGCGAGCGGCTGCGCTGGGAGAAGGAGCTCCTCGGGCTGTACCTCTCGGAGCACCCGATGGGCGAGGTGGCCGACCGCGTCGGCGACTTCGTGACGGCCTACTCGGGCGACCTGAGGGACGAGTCGCTCGACGGCCAGCGTCTCGTCATCGGCGGGATCGTGGTCGGGTCGCGCACCGTGATCACCCGCACTCGCTCGACGATGTCGGTGGTCACCCTCGAGGACCTGCAGGGCTCGATCGAGGTCGTCGTCTTTCCGCGGTTGTATGAGCAGACCGGCCCGACCTGGCAGGACGGCGCGATCCTGCTCGTTGCCGGCCGGGTCGACCACCGCGGCGAGGAGGTTTCGCTGCTCGCCGACGTCGTCGTGCCCTGGGACGAAGCCGTCGCGCGAGGCCCCGAGGCGTTCGCACGAGAGGTCGCGGCGGGTGATCGGGGAGCGCCGCGCCGCCGGCAGCCGGTTCCGGTCGGTCCGGGCGGGGGCGGACCGTCATACGCGGCCGGTGGGCCGTTCGGCGCGACTTCGACCGCTCCCGTCGTCGCCCGGCCCAGCGCGGGGAACGGCAACGGGAACGGCCATGGCGGGGGCTCCGACGGGGCGCTGTCGTTCGACCTCCGCACCGCAGGACTCGGCCGGCGGCCGGACGTGGCGTATGTGTCGCCGCTCCGCGCCGGCGTCATCCCGGAGGGCGGTCCGCTCGAGCGACCTGGTCCGGCCGTCTCGACGTTGCCCCGTATCGCGCCCGCGGAGCCGGTGGCGACCTACGCAGATGCCCCGGGCGACCCGGACCTCGTCGACCACGACATCGAGCCCGCCCTGCCCGACGAGGCGCGGTCGCGCGCCGCGGCGGAGGCATCCGCGACGACCGACCCGATCGAGGCGGCGGCCATCGGCAGCGTGCTCCACGTTCGCTTCGGCGGCGCACCGGCGACGCAGCTCGTGAGCGCGATGGAGACCTTTCGCCAGCTCGCCCGGGAGCGGCCCGGGGACACCCGTGTGGTCGTGCACGTCCCGGCACAGGGCGGCTCCGCACTCCCGATGGAGCTGCGCAACGGCGTCGCCTATGACGCGGAGCTCCTCGCCGAGGTACGCCGCCGGCTCGGCGATGCGCTCGTCCAGCTGTCGGTCGCTCCGCCTGCGACATAGCCCGGCCGCGCAACCCCGGCGCCGTCGTCCGGTGCTAGGGTCGAGGCATGAGCAAAGCAGCCCCCATCATCCTCGTCCCCGGTTGGTGGCTCGGCGCATGGGCGTGGGACGAGGTCGCGGCATTGCTGCGTGCCGCCGGCCATGACGTCACCCCGCTCACGCTGCCAGGCCTCGAGTCGGCGGACGCCGACCGGTCGACGGTCACCCAGTCCGACCATGTCGCGGCCATCGTCGACGCTGTCCGCGCCGCCCCGGCGCCGGTCGTGCTGGCTGTCCACAGCGGCGCCGGCTTCACCGGCTATGCAGCGAGTGATCGCATCCCCGAGGCCATCGCCGCGATGGTCTACGTCGACACCGGCGCGGGTGTCGGCGCGCCGGACGCCGAGTTCACGGCGCCTGAGAAGCTCCTGCCCTCGCCGGAGGAGCTCGCCGCGAACGAGAACCTCGACGGCCTGAGCGAAGAGCAGCTCCGGATCTTCCGCGAGCGCGCCGTCCCCGAGCCCGGCGGCGTGCTGCGTGAAGGCATCGAGCTGACGAACGACGCTCGCCTAGAGATCCCGAGCACGGTCGTCTGCACTGGGTACACGTCGAAGGAGTACAAGGACGCCGTCGAGGCGGGCTACGACTTCGTCCTGGGCCTTCGCGACCTCCGGAAGCTCGACTGGATCGACCTGCCGACGAGCCACTGGGTCATGTGGTCGAAGCCAAAGGAGCTCGCCGCGATCATCGGCGACATCGCGAGAGCGCATTCGCCCGCTGCGTAGCAGCTCCTACCACCGCCCGTAGGCGGGGTGGCCGGGCC
>Ga0066698_10001104_pt1 | contig 11368 bp, 9 predicted proteins | sample GraSoiAngelo_147_FD_66457 | JGI IMG/M metagenome (GOLD analysis project Ga0066698, IMG submission 66457) | Grasslands soil microbial communities from the Angelo Coastal Reserve, California, USA - 14_1009_05_40cm | ecosystem: Environmental > Terrestrial > Soil > Grasslands | place: USA... | reverse complement strand
TCGCACGGATGTGAGAACATGGTGGTGATAGTTTCCGTTCTCTTCTTGTCCTTCCTGGAACCATGATAAGCCCTAACCACACATCCGGCGGTGTATGCTGCTTGGGCTCCCCCTCCGGGTTGGAACGAGAACTTGTCCATGCCCGAGATTTCTTTCAAGAATTCTTCGAGTTTGCAGATGATCTCCAAGACGCCCTGCATCGTTTCACTCGGCTGGAGTGGGTGGATTTCCCGTATGCCCGGGTGCCTCGCAGCGATGTGTTCCTGAACTTTCGGGCTGTACTTCATCGTGCATGTCCCCTGACTGATGTCGATGGTGAGGTCCGTGCCCATCGTCTCCTGAGAGAGGCGCATGAAATGCCTTAGAACACGCATTTGATTTATTTCCGGGAGTTTCGGGAGTTCTTTCCTCCTCAGCCCCGGCGGTATTGCTGCGACTCCGGTTCCGACCTCCTTCCTGACCCCGGGTTCGACCTCTCGAACGAGAATTCCCCTCTCCCCCGGCACGCTCATTTCAAGGATTATCTGTTCATCCCACTTGGCTTCGTGGAATTTGCGAAGCAGGGTGCTCGGGTCTCTGGGCACCTCTACCCGACCTCCTGCTTCAGCGCGCTAACTAGCGTCTGTACGTCGTCCATCGTCTTCGCCTCGGTCACGCAGTACAACGCGCTCTGTCCTAACTCGGGCATCTCCTTCGATAGATCCTTCCCGCCAAAAATCTTGTGTTTCAAGAGTCTCTTGTTAATCCTCGAGACACTCTTGCCCGTCTTATCGAAATTCAGGACGAACTCCTTGAAGAATGGCGATTGGAACTTTAGCCTCACGCCCTTGATCTTTGAAAGTTGACTCGCTGCATACTGGGACATTTGCATGATCGTTCTCCCGGTTTCTTCCATTCCCTTTGGACCCATCAACGACAGGTAGACGGCGGCTGTGATGGCCCAGATGCCGGTGCTCGTTCCGGTGAATTCTTTCCCTTTTTCCCTGGAACCATACGATGTCCTTTCGAAGAGGACTTCGCCAAACCCGTATTCACCTTCGACGCTCGTCTCGGTTATTCCAAACATCAGGTCCTTGAATTCGCTGATGTACTTCATGTCTCCATGGGTAGCGATGAAGCCGCCCACCCCTCCTCCAGCCTCCATCGGAATTCCAAGCGGATGAAAATCGCCGCACGCGATCGTGGCGCCGAATTCTGCGGGAGGGGCTATGACGCCGAGAGAGATCGGATCGCAATAGACAATAAACTCTGCCCCTCTCTCGCGAGCAAGTTTGCCTACCTTCGTCGCCTGGCTTTCGATTAGCCCGAGATAAGAGGGATTCTCCAAGAAAACAGCCGCAGTGCTGCCAGTGACTTTGGCGCCCAAATCATCGGTGTCGATCAGCCCTGTCTTTGGATCGAAACCAACCTCTTTGACAACGATATCTGGCTTCAAGTAGTTCGTCATCACCAACCTGGCCTCGGAGTTCATCGAGCGAGGGACGACAACTTCTCTGCGCCCCGTCAGACGAGATGCCATCCGCACCGAGGTCGCGGCGGCCTGAGCTCCGTCGTAGAGCGGGCAGCTCAGTACGTCCATATCAAGCAGTTCGCCCATGAGACTGCAGTACTCAAAGAGAGCTTGCCACTTGCCGTGGTCTGCGTACGGTTCCCCCACGTACGCGGTAAGGAACTCGCCTCGTCCGTTAATCTCGTCGCACACAGCGGGAACAAAGTGCTGTGCGCAGCCAGCACCCAGGAAGTTGAGGTAATCCTTGCAGTTGTTGTTCTTTTCGAGCAGGCTTTCGACGTGTCGTCTTAGATCATATTCGTCTAGAATTGGTTTGGGTAGCTTGAGCTCTCTCTTGAATCTAAGATGTTCAGGTATCTCGGAGTAGAGATCCATTTCATTTTTCGCGTCAACCTCCCTTAGCATCCGTGTCTTTATTTCAGGAACCGAATTCGGTATGTAAGGGAAAACCGTCGTCGTACCCTCCCCGCCTTCGGTCATGTTAGGGGTCGAAACGCGTGTGTTTTCATAAGCATTTCTATTTCCCCGAACGAACCACAACTGAGGTGCTCTGCAATGACGTGGAAGAACGCCCCGCGGCTCGTCCCGCTCCCTCGTCGTTGGAAGGAGGAGTTCAGAAGCTCCGCCCGATCGACTTCCTAAGATCTGGTATAGGGCTCGCTCAGACGCGTAACACGAACCAGTCCGTCACTGGTTCCGCCCGTCACTGAATCGCTGATGCTGTGCCCTTATCAAATATGTGAATCCTGCTTTCGTCAAACTTCACCCACAGTTTATCACCTATCTCCGCCTTCATCGACACAGGCACCCGAGCTCTTAGCAACTGATCACCTATCTTGATGTCTAGTATCGCCTCCGATCCAACGAACTCCGTGACGTATACTTCGCACTGAAATCCTCCGTTGACCTCTCGAGTGCTAACCCTTGTATCGCTGGGCCTTATCCCAAGCACGACTTCTTTGTCTGCGGGTGGAGTTGGACCCGAGGTTGACAGGTCGGTGGTGAAGTTGCTCGAAACAAATTGGCTTCTTCCGTCCTTAAATCTGATCGTGCCGTCTACGAAATTCATCTGAGGCCTTCCAACCATTTGCGCTACGTACAGTGAATTTGGCCTATCATAGATGGCCTCCGGAGCGTCGAATTGGACTATCGAGCCCTCTCTGTATACGCAAATTCTGTCAGCGATGGACAGAGCTTCAACTTCATCAGCTGTGGTGAATATGGTCGTCTGTCCGATCTCCTTCTGAATTTTTCTGAGCTCAGCTCGCATGTGCAGCCTTAGCTTCGCATCGAGATTGCTGAGAGGTTCGTCCATCAGCAAGGCATCGGAGTTCCTCACGATCGCTCTTCCGATTGCTACGCGTTGTCTCTCCCCCCCGCTCAGTAGGGCGGGTCGCTTCTCCAACACGTGAGAGATGCGAAGCATCTCCGCGATGCTCCTCACACGCTTGTCGATTTCCTCCTTGCTCATCCCCCGTTTGAATAACGGAAAGGTGAGGTTTTCGTAGACCGTCTTGTGAGGATAGAGCGCGAAACTCTGAAAAACCATTGCGACGTTTCGCTCAGCCGGACGCAAATCATTGACATTCCTGTCTCCGATATAGATATTACCGCTGTCTGGTCTTTCCAATCCTGCAATCATCCTCAGCACCATCGACTTCCCAGACCCGGGCTCACCCAGAATGGAGACGAATTCCCTATCCCTTATATCGAAACTAACATTGTCCGCAAACTTCTTACCTCCGACAATCTTCGTTACATTTTCGAATCTGACTTCAGCCATGGTACAAATTCAACCAGATCAGACTATTAACGTCCCTCCCTTCGTTTCAAAGATATGCATTCTCTCCCTGTCAATTGATAGCCAGACTTTCTGACCTACCTCAACAGATAGTCGCCTATCGGATTCGACCTGCAAAGTGATGCCGTCAACCCTTGCGTCCACGATTATCCTGTCGCCCACCAATTCTCTGACATCAACGCTAGCCTCGACTGAGTCGTATGTCGTCTTCACTTCGGATATGCCGATATCTTGTGGTCTTATTCCAAGAGTCAGCTCGGAGGTCGAAAGATTCTCGGTAAGGTATTTCGCAACATTCGGTGGAAGACCGATCTTGAAGCCTGCAAAATCCAGCGATAAGTCTTCATCCGACCTTACCAGACTGCAGCCGATCATGTTCATCGTCGGAGTTCCCACAAATCCGGCGACAAAGAGGTTCTTGGGTCGCCTGTAGATGGTCTCGGGTGTGTCATATTGCAGAACTGAGCCCTCGTTCATGACCGCAATCTTGTCCGCCATGGTCATACCCTCGAGCTGGTCGTGAGTCACGTAAATCATGGTCTGCTTCAACTCGTGCTGTAGCCTCTTTAGCTCGACGCGCATGACCGCTCTGAGACCAGCGTCCAAGTTTGATAGGGGCTCATCCATCAAGTAGACCTGAGGTCTTCTTATGATCGCCCTTCCGATCGCAACTCTTTGCTTTTCTCCACTCGTCAGTTTGGTGGCAACCTTGTCAAGAAGACTGTCAATCCTCAGCACCTCGGCCGTTTCTTTCACTCTTCTTCGAATCTCCTCGTTCGGAAGCTTTTGCTGCTCGAGGGGAAATGCGAGATTCTCACGGACGGTAGCTCCAGGATACATCGCATAGAATTGAAAGACCATCGCGATGTCTCGCTCCGAAGGATTAAGGTCGTTGACCAGCTTCCCTCCAACGTAGATGTCTCCCCGGTCCTGCTTCTCAAGTCCCACTATCATCCGTAGGGTCGTGGTCTTCCCACACCCAGACGGACCGAGGAAGCAGACAAACCTTCCGTCTTCAACCTTCAGAGTCAGATCTTTTACGGCTTCAAGGTCGCCAAACTTCTTGCGTAAGTGCTCGAGTACGACATCCGCCATGGGGCGATTTCGTGCTTAGCGCTAATAAACCTTATAAATCAAATTCCACTCAAATGGTGCGAACTGCGATGTTGGTCTCGACTGCGCAGGAGAAGAGGGTTCTCAGATTTGTCGATTCTTCGCAGAGCGAGGTCATAAACCTCTGCTCGGAACTGGTGAAGAGGCAGAGTATCAACCCTCTGTATACGGGCGTTGATGTGGACAAGGTATTGGGCGGCGAGAAGGAGTGCAACGAATACCTCGAGCCAGTGTTGAAGAACTTCGGGTGCAAGACGGAGCTCTTCGAGAAGGCACCCAAACGCACGAATCTGGTTGGTGTGCTGAAGGGGGCTGGAGGGGGGAAGTCGCTCATTCTGAACGGTCACATCGATACAGTTCCCTTCGGCAAGGTCGACGAGTGGACGGGCAAGGATCCGACCAGTGGTAAAGTAAGGGATGGGAAGCTATACGGTAGGGGAGCCTGCGACATGAAGGCCGGAATCGCTGCGATGATTAAAGGGATCGAAGCGATTGGAAAGGCTGGATTGAGATTAAGAGGAGACGTAATATTCGAGAGTGTGGTAGGAGAAGAAGTCATGAGTCACGAGCTCGGGACATCGGCCTGCATCGAGAGGGGCTACAAGGCTGACGCTGCCATCGACCCTGAGCCGACAGTTCTGAGTGTGATGCCCGTGACCTCGGGTCTATTCTGGATGAAGCTCAGTGTGGAGGGAAAGCCAACCCACTCGTGCGTCAGGGACCAGTTCATACGGGCGGGAGGAAAGGGAGATGAGGTTGGTGTCAACGCTTTGGAGAAAGGCGTCAAGCTCTTGAATGCGATTGGAGAACTCGAGCAGCAGTGGGGCATCACGAAACAACATCCTCTCTTCAATCCGGGACACTTTGTCCTGCATCCAGGAGTGATTGACGGAGCCCCTCATGGTGTGCGTGTTCCATTCGTAGTCTCTTCGTACTGTACCATAGACTACGCGGTCTGGCATCATCCCAGGGAGACTGCTGAGCAGGTCAAGAAGGAAGTCGACGACTACATAAAGAAAGCCGCCCAGCTCGACCCATGGCTTTCGAAGCATCCCCCGCTTGTTGAATGGCTGCTCCACTGGCCGCCTGGTGAAATCCCTGCGGACCACCCGATATGCAAGACCACAGGAAAATCCCATCAGGAGGTGACCGGTTCTCAGGCTAAGATCCAGGCCATGCCAGCAGTAACAGACGTTGCCTTTCTGGACAAGGCCGGCATTCCCTCAATCATGTATGGCCCAGGTGACGTGATGCAGGCGCACACCATCGATGAATTCGTGGCAGTCGATCAACTGATAACTGCCACCAAGACGCTTGCGTTGACGGCGATGGACTGGTGCGGAGTTACAGAAAACTAATTCTCACCGTTACCGTCTGAGCCTCGGCGCGTATGCCAGGTGGAAGGCTATTCTCGCGTTTACCTCGATAACCTTCAGCAGCTTCTTAGAGTCGATGAATTCGAGGACGTCCTTCTCAGTATGGTAATACGGATGTATGGGTGGATACTCCCATATCCAAGTTGATGGAATTCCCAGAACCATGAAGGGATAGTAATCACTGAAGACGAAGGAGCTCGGATCGACGACAGAGTCAACTCTCCATCCCGCTTCTCTTGCCTTCGCCCGAGACAACGCCTCGATGTTTCTCGTTACCCATAGGGTGTTTTCCGCAGGGAATACTGAGCTGAGCGCATCCAGGTTTATCATTCCCACCGCGTTCTTTGCCAGGTCCTCGGCGTGCTGTCTTGCGTAAGCCGAGGCTCCGAGTAGTCCTATCTCCTCAGCAGAAAAAGCGATGAAGACAACCGTTCGAAGGGGGTGCTTTCCGGAAAGCACTCTAGCCATTTCAAGCACCGCTGCGACACCAGTCCCGTTGTCCCAAACCAACGGACCAGCGAGCTGAGAGTCGTAGTGCCCTCCGACGATAACTTTCTTCATAGGCTCGACCTTCCCTCTCACGACACCAATCACGTTTGAGGTAGTCTTCCTCGTGTACTGGGCTTCGTGCCTAATCCTTACGACAACCTTTCCGGCGCTCAAGAGTGTTAGAAGCAGCTCCCCCGCACCTTCCGATGTTATTACACCGGGAAACCTTGCAAGATACTTGTCGAGCGGAGGCCTCGGATCTACCGCCTCGGGATCGAGTTTGGCTGTCAGCCTACGGATGTAGTTCTTGGGGGCATCGCTGATTACAATCATCCCCGCAGCTCCTCTTCGTTCGCAGTGTGGAGTAATGAGAAAAGGCGCGAACGATGTCACCGCAACAATTTTGCCCCGAAGGTCGACGCCTAGCCTGTCGAGGCGCTTAAATTCAGCAACCGTCCCTCCTCCCGCATAAACAACCTCGCCCCTGGCTTCACCATTCTCGGAGTACTCGAGCGGTTGGCAGTCCAGAATCTCCCTCACCGGACGAATGATTTCGAGCCTGCATCTCTTTGGCTGGTAGTGCAGATAAGCAAACTCTTCGGTATGGACCTCCTCAAGGCCGAATTGTTTGAACTTCTGCAGGATGTACTCCCGACCTCTGGATTCGCCCTCGGTATCCAACCATCTGTTTCCGATTCCGGCCATGTCCTTGACAAACTTGAACGCTTCAACGCTTGACATACTGGATACGATCTTTCCGTAGGCAGACCGAGAGCGTCTTTCGCTTTGCCTTGCCGTCGGCTTTACGCGCAAATTCTCATCATCGGAGAACCCAGAGACTACTTGACCGCACCCGACGCGAGTCCGCTCATTATCCTTCGCCTGAATATTACGAAGATAACGACTGGGGGAATCATTGCGACGATACCGGAAGCAGCCACCAGAGATATGGGTGTTGTAAGCTCGCCGCCTATGCCTGCGACCACTACCGGAACAGTGTGTGACGCGGCAGTGGTTGTCAGCAACTGTGCGAAGAAGAATTCGTTGTAGGAGAACATGAACGAGAAGATAGCAACGGCTACAAGACCAGGCCAAATCACGGGGAAGACGACCTTTCGGAGAGTCTCAAATCTCGAATAACCGTCGACGAGCGCAGACTCTTCAATATCAGTAGGAACGGTGAAAAGATACGTGTACAGTACCCATATGCTGAATGGAAGGGTGTAAGCGGCGTGAATCAAAAAGACCGCGAGTGTGGTATCAAGCAAACCAAATGTCCTGATAATCACGTAAAAGGGGATGATAACCGCGACGCCTGGAAGCAGTCTACTTGCGATCGCATACAAAAATAGAGGCCATCTCCCACGGAACTTCAGCCTTGAGAAGGTGTACGCAGCAAGGCTTCCCGCGGTCAGGTTTATCGCGACGATCGCTGCTCCGATGATGGTGCTATTTCGAAGTGCGTCGGGCATCTCGGCGGCTATCGTGGGAACGAAGTAGATCGCTGAGGTTACGAATAGTTTAGAGGCGTGAGCGAAGTCAACCAACAGCCAGTAGTTGTTAATCGTTGTTGGAGTTACGCTGGGAGGTACAGTTCTAACCTCAGCTTCAATCCGCAGACTGGTGAGGACAGTCCAAACTATCGGGAAGAGTACCCAGAGAGCAAGGAGAACCGCGAAGAGGTAAAGGAAGATTCTACGGGTTCTAACGCCTCTCTTGACTCGCTCCGACTCCCCCACTTCTACCTCGCCCTCAACTCTAACGACCCGATTCTGAGGAATTTGAAGTATGCGTAGATCAGGACTCCGCTCACGACGAGAACGATTATGCTCAGTGCACTAGCTCTACCAACATCGTAGAAGGTGAAGAGGTAACGATAGATGTAATAGGAGATGATTGCGGTGGCATCTGCTGGCTGGCCTTTAGTTATGACGTAAATACTATCAAATACGGTAATGCCTCTCAGCGTCTCATAAACAAAAACTATCAGAAGAACTGGCTTCAGCCAAACCAAGGTAACCCTCCTAAATCGAGCGAAGGCTCGGGCACCATCTACAACAGCCGCTTCATAGAGCTCCTTGGGAACAGATTGAAGTCCAGCGAGTATCAGAAGGGTGGAGACGGGGAATTCCGACCAAGCGTAAGCTACGATCAATAGCGCCATTGCAGGGTTTGCTTGTGTGAGCCATGCTTGATAGCTTGGGATGACTCCCAGAGATTGAAGAGCAAAATTAAGGATCCCATAATTGGAGTCGTATATCCAGCGCCACATCAGCCCCGCGACAACGATTGGAATTGCCCAAGGTAGAAGTACAATCACCTGAAGGTATTTCACTCCCCTGAATTTTTCGTTAAGAAGCAAAGCGCTACCAAGCGCCAGACCAACGACAAGGAAGAACGATGCGATTACGAACACAACGCTCGCCTCGACGGAATGTTGAAAGCCTGTGGTCTGCAGTGCGCCTGCGTAGTTAGTTATGCCTGCAAAACCCGTCTTTTCCGGATTGGTCAGGTCGTAGAAAGAGAAACTAGACCATAAAGCGAATGCGATGGGGTAAAGAGTAAAGATTGTAATTATTGCGAGTGCCGGAAGAGTGGTCAGGAAAATAAAGAGGGCTCCACGTCCTCTGAGACGTCTGGACGCGGAGACCAAGCATCTCTAGCCGGAGCTGGCCTTTAGGTCGTTCCACTGCTTCGCTAGGTCAGTTAGCGCATTCATGATGTCGTTGTCGGTGTTTGGTTTCTGTCCCAGCATCAATGCAGTGATTGTTGTCCTGGCGGGGCCCTGGACGAACCCTCCACTCCATTTTGTCCAGTACTTTGTCAATCCGTCGGTTTGGTGCAGAACGATCTTCTGGGCCTGAGCCTTCATGATGTTGATGTCTCCGAATGAGTTGTAGGCTGTTACGACGTCCGGGTCGCTCCACAACGGGTCGTATACAAACCCGACAGCCAAGTCTGTCGCAATCCTCTTGGCTACCCGGTAAGTCCCGTTTGCGTAGTCACCGTTGAACTTGTCGTCCGTCTTTCCGCCGAAGTACTGCTGGAAGTTCCATTGCGCCTGCACTGCGTCTTTCCCCCTCTTCACGTTGGAGGTCGTCATGTTGTACGGTCTCATCCAGCAAGAAGTGTATCCGCTGCCAGGGTTCAGAGCTTGCTTTATGTTTCCTGCCTCTTTTTGAGGAGAAGTATTCGTCCCTATGAAGTCGTACCTGGGTTCCCACATATAGGCATGCGTGCCAGCGCCCATCGTGTTTGCGCAAGTTGGATCGTCGTAGTTTATGGTGTCTGGCGTCATCACCTTGTATTTGTTAATTGCGTCCACTAGCCATCTAATCGTCTTGAAGACAGGTCCGCCTGGAGTGTCGAAAATCGGGTTGAGATCCTTGTCGAAGAATGCAGCGTTTGGACCGTTGATTCCCTGCATGAAGTTATAGAATGTCTGCCAGAAGCCATAGCTACCGAAGAACGCGGCAAGCGGAAACTTTACCGACGGAACCTTCTGCTGAATCTGCTGGGCGTGGGTGATCACATCGTCCCAAGTCTGAGCCGGTGCGGTTATCCCTGCCTGAGAAAGGATTCGACTGTTGTACAGGTAGCAGGTATAGTCACCGTAGTAGGAGAGGCCATACATTTTTCCAGCCTTGTTAAGGAATCCAGGGAGGTAACCGGGCGTGATATCGGCCTTGTACTTTGTAATCTCCGGGAAATAATCCTCGGCGGGAGCTATCCAACCCGCCGGCTCGAAGAGAATCTGGTAATTGACGTCGGAGTAGAGGATATCGGTTGGTACAGCTGAAGAAAACCTAGAGATAACGTCGTCACCGTACGTTTCTTGCGGAACTGAACTCAGGACTACATTCGACTCGGGGTGAGCCGCGTTGTATCTTGCGACATTGTCCTGAACCATCTGCACTCCATACTGCCAAATGAAGAAATCGATTCTAATGGGACCGGCAGATGAAGTGGTTGTAGTTCTTTGTTGACCACCCTGAGTCGAGACATAATAATAGCCTCCCGCCGCTGCGGCTACGACAGCCCCAATGCCGATGGCGGCAGCGCCTATTCGGCTAATTGCTTGTCTTCGGGAAATTCTCTGATCCAGCCTATCTTGAAAAGTATTGGTTTCAGGAGGAGTTTCAGATTTATTCTCGGCCACCTTTTTCTTAGGTTTGGCCATGAGCTTTGTGCACTCTTGCTGACTTATTAAAGCTAATCGCGAATCTTGAGCGAGAAAGAAAACAAGACCCCCCAATGAGGAGTTCTATGTGAGATACCTGAGTAGCTGGACATGTCACCCCCGAAACCAGACCCGGAATGTACCACCCCCTTCGAAGACTGCTGCCTCAGAAGAAGCCAGAAGTCGAAGAACTCAAGGAGCTGGAGTCACGATTGCTTCCGGGGGAAGGAAAACTGATCTTCTCCAAGAAGTAGGTGGCGAAGGAGCCCGCAGACTTCTGCAGAAATTTCATGACCAAGCCGCAGCAAAGCGACCTAGCAAGGGGAGCCGACAGCAAGGCTCTCGCGAGGTACTTCAACGTCAAAGAGCTCAAGCACGGCCTGAAGGTCAGGAGAGAGTCAGGCGCTGAAAGAGTGTATGAAGAAGACAAGAAGACTGCCAACGAGCTTCTGACATGGCTTACCAAGATCAAGGCCGAATCAGTCCTCAAAGACCTTGACGACATACTTGAAGCGCACTTCGATGCGCCGGAACATATGCGCGACGCCAGGCTCATTCCTGGCAGCGACGTGAAGGTGAAGTGGTGCGAGCATTGGTCAGAGTACGTCTTGCTCGCCTGCCAGAGAGAATTGAACGAAGCAGGAGGTTTTCGGCACTTTGAGGCCGATTCGTGGCATGGAGTTAGTCGAGCTAGGATTCCAGGAGGTGCAGTTTCCCGAATACTATGTTAAGAAGGCGGAGGTGCAATGAACCCACACTCCAAAAGAAACAATCCTCTAGGACATGCCGAGAGATTCGGTTTGACGCAGGTCAGGTGTCGGTTATATGTTCAGTCGCAATTCTCGTGTGATGAGCTTGGCTAACGCGACGACGACGACAGACTCAGACGCCATTGCGAG
>Ga0066698_10001102_pt1 | contig 11379 bp, 8 predicted proteins | sample GraSoiAngelo_147_FD_66457 | JGI IMG/M metagenome (GOLD analysis project Ga0066698, IMG submission 66457) | Grasslands soil microbial communities from the Angelo Coastal Reserve, California, USA - 14_1009_05_40cm | ecosystem: Environmental > Terrestrial > Soil > Grasslands | place: USA... | reverse complement strand
GCCACACCGAGGTGCACTTGCGCGCACCACGGTTGGTGCGTTGAGCCGCGACAAATACTCAGAGAATCTGGAGACCCGGGGTCATCGGAGCGAGGAACCCGAAGGTCGCAGTTTCGTTTCCTGCCAGGCACCAGAGGAACTTTAAGCACTTACCTCTACTGCGAGCCCATCACTCAGGATCGTCGTTGCAGTCCGGTGTCCGTTCTGGCGTCCGTTCAGCACGGCATTCCCTCCGACTGGATACAGATGCTCGGCTACACTCCAATGCTCACGGCGGTAAGAATTAACCCGTCACTAATCAGAAAACGACCCTCAAACTCCGTCATCGAGCGGCCGAAGATGGCCGGGGTCGCGACCACCAAATCTGCTGTAAACCTCCGGCGCTGTGGATCAATTCTGACAATAGCATCGTCGAATCCTAACCAGCTGCCTGCAATCTGAAACCACGCTTTATAAACGCTCTCTTTCGCGCTGAACAGGACGCGATCCCAACATGTATCGATACTCGGGAGCGCACTCAGGCTCTGCTGTTCCTCCTTAGTCGCCACTATGTTCAGAACCCCGCGGGGGAGGGGAGCATGCAGTTCGGCGTCGATGCCGACCGTAGTAATCTGAGTCCTGAGTGCAACCACAGCCGCACAGTAATCGGGGCAGTGCGTGATACTACCGACGACGCCGGTCGGCCAGAGTGGTTCGCGATTCGGACCTGAAAGGATCGGAGTAGCGGGCACTCCAATCCTAGCCAGAGCGCGTCGTGCACAGGTCCTTCCAACTGAGAACTCGCATCGACGTCTATCCGACACTCGTCCCAAGGCCGCCGCTTCCTCTGGGTGGAGTGAGGCGTCGGAAAGGCCACCGAAGACTTCTACCGAAGCAGCAGCTCCCGGCAGAATCGTTGAAATAGACGTGATCAGAGCAATCTCTCCTCCAGCGCGCCCTCGCTGTCGATGCCCTTATCAATCAGGTCGAGGACAGTTCGAGCACGGCAGGCGCGCAACAGCCTCATCGCAGGTCCCAGATCGAGGACGTCGGCTGGAAACGCCGCAGGGTAAGGTCGATCGGGCCTTGAGCGCGAACGCCTTACCGTCAATGTCGGAGTCGCCAACACCTTGCGGCTGAGATCGCGACAGAGGTCGGTAAGCGCCGCTTGGGTGACGTGCTTTGAGTAAGAAGATGCGAGACTGCGTTGCTCACGATCTTGCCTGCTAACAATCCATGAAGCCGGCGACGAGAAGGCCCCGGTGAATGGCCAGTTCGGTGGAGCGCAGTGGTGATCAACGCGAGGCACGCCGCGCTGCAAGTGCCGCCAACAAGCCCAGCCGCGACCGGCCCGAGGCCGGGAGCCACGAGCGCGTGGGGCCAACGCGGAGACTCACACCAGTCCTGGGTGGACCGCCGAAGGCTTCACGCGCTCGATGCAGAGCCGGAGCTGGGCCGCGACCACCCGCACGTGCGGCTCTGTCAGCATCAGGCCGGAATCGTCGCCCAGCGTGCTGTAGACCTCGAGCTTACCCGTGATGAGGTCCCGCCAAGCGATTGAGAGATCGGCGCCGGTGGCGACCTTGCGTCCCTCGGCGCAGAAGAGCACAACCGGCCCCGGATATACGCGCGGCTCGTACTTCTGGAACGCGAGGAGATTGGCCCGCGCCACGGCCTGCAGGTAGAGTTCGTACCGGACGCCGCGGAGACGGTCAGGCTGGACGACAACATCCGTGAGCACCTTCAACCGACCGAGGAGGTAGTGGAGCAGGTCAGGACGGCGAAGCCGAGCGAGCGTCTTGAGGTAGAGACGGAGCCGGCCCGCGATGAACTCGACCACCGCCGGGGTGCGCGCATCGCGCCAAAGCCTGCGCGTTGAAGCCGACGGCGGCCGCCACGCGTCAAGCAGCGCGAGAAGGCCGACCTCCTGCCCGGCCGCGCGCAGCTGCTGCGCCATCTCGAAGGCCACGGTGCCGCCCATGCACGCCCCGACGAGATAGTACGGGCCGTCGGCCTGTACCTCGCGAACCTCACGCAAGAACGTAGACGCGATGTCCTCGATCCTCGTGAGTGGCTGCTCCGAGCCGTCTAGCCCCCGTGACTGTAGCCCGTAGAATGGCTGGTCCGGCCCCAAGAGCCGCGCGAGCGCCTCGTAACCAAGGACGCTGCCGCCGACGCCGGGTATTGCGAACGCGGGCGACCGACTCCCAAAGGGCTGGATCGCGACTATCGAACGCGGGTACGCCGAGTGTGAGCGTGTGCGGATGACGGCTGCAAGGGCCTCCACGGTTCGGGCCTCGAACAGCGTGGCGAGGGGCAGGATCATCCTCAGCTTCTCTTCGAGCCGCATGAACAGCCGCACTGCGAGGAGCGAGTGGCCGCCGAGCTCGAAGAAGTCATCGGTCACACCAACGGATGTCACTCCGAGGAGGTCCTCCCAGAGTCGGACAAGCTCGAACTCCAGGGGATTGCGCGGCGCCACGTGGTGACCGTCGGGTTCCGAGCGATCGGTGGGTGGGGCAGGCAGACGCTGGCGGTCGAGCTTGCCATTGGGGGTGAGCGGCAGACTCTCCACGACCACGAAAGCTGACGGGATCATATGGGCGGGCAGCCGCTCGGTCAGGTACCGCCGCAGCTCGGCGGTAGTCGGGGAGGTGGCTTCCCGCGGTACCACATAAGCGACGAGACTCCGGTCCGACGTCTGCCCCGCGGCGACGACCGCGACCTCCCGCACGGTTGGATGGCCGCTCAACACGACCTCGATCTCACCCGGCTCCACGCGAAATCCACGGATCTTCACTTGGCTGTCGAGCCGTCCCAAGCATTCGATGCGGCCATCCGGCAGATACCGAGCCAAGTCACCTGTGCGGTACAGGCGATCGCCGGGCAGGCCGAAGGGATTTGGCACGAATCGCTCAGCTGTCAACTCCGGACGGTTGAGGTAGCCCCGGGCCAGCCCGGGACCACCGATGCAGAGCTCACCGGTCACCCCGATCGGCACCGGGGCCAGATGACGGTCGAGGATGTAGACCGTCGTGTTGGCGATGGGTCGGCCGATGGGCACTGACGTGGCCTCCTCGTCGGGTGGCCCGGGGATGTGATCGGTGCAGGCGAATACTGTCGTCTCCGTCGGCCCGTAGCCGTTGATCAGTGTGGTCCCGGGCAGATGCGCGAAGGCCCGCCGGACGTGGGACACGGACAGCGCCTCACCGCCGGTGAGGAGCTGACGCACGCCCCTCAGCGCCTGGGGTGACAGGTCGATGATGCTGTTGAAGAGTGAGGCCGTCAGCCAAAGCGTCGTTACGCCCTGAGCGCGGATGACCTCGGCCAGCTCGCCCGGAGTGGGCACGCGCCCGGGGAAAAGCACGCAGCGCCCGCCGTGGAGCAGGGCGCCCCAGATCTCGAAGACCGAGGCATCGAAGGACGACGACGCCAACTGGAGCAGTGTCTCGTCAGGTCCTAGCCGAGCGTATTGTTGACTCATGAGCAAACGCAAGACGGCCTGGTGGGGGACGGCCACGCCCTTCGGGCGGCCTGTCGAGCCGGACGTGTAGATCACGTAGGCGAGGTGGTGGCTCGTTGTCTTCCCCTGGAATCGGTCGCCGCCCCCCACCGTCGGCATCGGGTCACCGGCCTCCAGTAAGATGGTCGCCGGCCGCGAACTGGAAAGCTGAGCGAGGTGAGCCCGCTGGGTAAGCAGGGCCACTGCTCCCGAGTCCTCAAGCATAAGAGCCAGCGCGTCGGGCGGGTACGCGGGGTCGAGCGGAAGATAGGCAGCGTCCGCTTTGAGCACGGCCAGCATGGCGACAATGAGCTCCAGCGAGCGCTCGATGCAGATCGCCACCAGTACGTCGGGGCCGACACCCAGTTCGCGGAGCCGACCGGCTAGCCGGTTGGCGCGTCGATCAAGCTCGCGGTACGTGAGTTCGCGGGCGCCGTCAACCAGGGCCACGGCTTCGGGCGCCAAATCGACTTGAGCTTCGAAGGTGGCGTGGATGGTGGCTTCGGCTGGGTACAGGGTCTGCGTGTCGTTCCATTCGAACAGGAGTCGCCGGCGCTCCGTTGCCGGGAGCCACGATAGGGCCGACAGCCGCTGACCGGCATCGGCGACGGCGGCCTCCAGTACGCTTTGCAAGTGACGGATGAATCGAACGATCGTCGCGGGCTCGAAGAGATCGGTCCGGTAAGTCAGACGTCCGGCCAGGCCTTCGGCGCGCTCCTGGAGCTCGATGTGGAGGTCGAACTTTGCGGTGCCGGTGTCGACCTCGACATGGGTCAGGTTCCACCCGGTCGGGGATTCTCCCGGTGGAGGCTCGAGAAAAAAAAGTACCTGGAAGAGCGGGTGCCGGCCGGGCTCGCGCACTTGTCGGACGGTCTTTACCACGTCCTCGAAGGGCACGTCATCGTTGGTGAGCGCATCGAGCGTGACATCGCGGATGCGGCGGAGCAGCTCGCGGAAGGGTGGATCACCGTGTAGATCGAGCCGGAGCGCCAGCGGGTTGACGAAGTAGCCGAGTAGGTGCTCATGCTCAGGCCGCTTACGCCCGGCGGTGAGTGTGCCGACCACGAGATCGTGCTCACCAGTATACCGATGCAGGAGCGTGGACAGACCGGCCAGCAGCGTCATATAGAGCGTAACACCCTCGCGGTGGCCCAGCGCGCGCAGCGCTGCCACCAGCGGACGCGGCAGGATCACCGGCTGCACCGCTCCACGAAACGTCGGCCTCGCTGACCGCGGCTTGTCGGTGGGTAGAGCCAACGGGGGCGGCAGCTGGCTCAGCTGGCGGCGCCAGTACGCCAGCTGTCGCGCGGCAGCCGCGTGATTCATCCAAGCCCGCTGGTGGAGAGCAAAGTCGACGTATTGAACGGGGGGCTCGCCGAGTGGCGACGGGCGTCCCACCGCAAAGGCTTCGTAAAGCGCGGCCAACTCGGTGAGAAAGACGCGGTACACTGACACGCCGTCGAAGATCATGTGGTGGAGAGTCAGGTAGAGCCGCTGGTGCTCGTCGTCAAACTCGACGAGTGTTGCTCTCAGGAGAGGGCCACGCTCGAGGTCGAAGGGCCGCCGGGCGTCCTCGGTGGCCAGTCGCAGCGCCTCTGCTTCGCGCTCCTCGGGCGGGATACGACCTAGATCTACTACCGGTAGCCGAACGGGCACGAGTGGATGGATGACCTGGAAGAGGTCGTCCCCGTCGGAGATGAACGTAGTCCGCCACGCCTCGTGCCGCCGCAACACCTCGTTCAGTGCCTCCTCCAGGGCAGCCCTGTTCAGTAGGCCCTTGTGGTGGACGGTCATCGGCTCGTTGTAGAGCGGGACGTCGGGCGCCCCCTGCGCGTGGAGCCAGAGCTGACGCTGGGCGAGTGAGGCCGGCACACGAGTGGCACGCGGGGGCCAAAGGGCGCCGCCGCGAGTCTCGCTCATTCCCCGAACGCCACGGGTAGCGCTGTTAGCCCGCGCAGCCCAAGATTGCTGCGCCAGACGAGTGGGCCAGGCTCAAGCCGAAGCTCGGGCAGGCGCCGCACCAGCGTCTCGAAGGCCACCTGACCTTCGATCCGGGCGAGCGGCGCCCCGAAACAGAAGTGGGCGGCCCAGCCGAAGGCTAAATGGCGGTTGTCTGGGCGGGTGATGTCCAGCCGGTCGGCGTCGGAGAACCGCTCGGGATCGCGGTTGGCGGCGCCCATAACCGCTATAACGGCCTGGCGCTTGCTGATGCGCTTGCCACCGAGCTCGACGTCGTCGGGCGCGAGCCGGGCCGTGTGCTGGCTCGGGCTCTCGTAGCGCAAGAGTTCCTCCACCGCCGACGGGATCAACGAGAGATCATCTCGCAACCGCTTGAGTTCGGAGGGGTGGCGGAGCAGCGTAAGCACCCCGTTGCCGATCAGGTTGGTGGTCGTCTCTTGCCCTCCGACCATGGTAATGATGCAGTTTGCAACGACTTCGTCCTCGCTCAGACGGTCACTGTCGACTTCGGATGTCATCAACGAGTGGATGAGCCCCGGTCGTGGCCGGCGCTCCTGCTCTCGAATGGCCGAGCGAAAGTACTTCGTCAGATCCTCGGTGCTACGCAGCACGCGGTCGGCACCCTCCGGGTTGTGCTGGAAGTTGCCCAGGATCTCGGCAAAGTCGGCCGACCACGCCTTGAGCTGCTCGTGGTCGCTCGTTGGCACGCCCAGCATCTTGGCGGTAACGATGGCCGGTAGCGGGTTCGCCAGGTCAGCGATGACGTCCAGCCGACCTTTGGGGATCACGGTGTCGATGAGGCTGTTGGTGACCTCTTCGATGGACTCACGCAGGACGGCCACCCGCCGCGGTGTGAAAGCATGGGCGGCCAAGAGCCGAAGGCGCGTGTGGGCCGGCGCGTCCATGAACAGCATCTGGCGGACCATCACCTGGGCCACTGGCGTCAACTTCGCCAGGCCCATGGCAGCGAGCTGCTCGGGGGTGGGCGTGCGGTCGGCCGAGAACCGGTGGAGCACCGTGACGACGTCGGCATAACGGGTCACGACCCAGGCGTGGAGGAAGGGATCCCAGTGCACGGGGTCATGGCTGCGAAGCCTGTGGTACAGGGGATAGGGGTTGGCCAGCACCTCGGGGTCGAGTAGTTGAAACAGACTCAGGCTGCGTTCCATCGGACGTCCGCGCTCTATGGGTTGGTTTCGATGCGGGCCGCGAGAGTCTCCTCGATTTCCGCGGCCAGCGACCCTACGGTAGGGTGATCGAATAAAGTGCGCAGGGACAGCTGGACACCGAAGGTGTCGAACACCCGGGCGATGAGCTGGGTCCCGAGTAGCGAGTGGCCGCCGAGCAGGAAGAAGTTGTCGAGCACGCCGACGCGCTTCAGAGACAGAAGGTCGGCCACGATGGCAGCCAGGCTAGCCTCTGCCGAGGAGCGAGGCGCGACGTGCTGTTCGTCACGAAGGACCAGACCTGCCTCGGGGTCGGGCAGCGCCGCGCGATCCACCTTGCCGTTAGCCGAAAGAGGGATCGCGTCGAGCTCGACGAAATGCGCGGGCAGCATAGGTTCGGGGAGCGTCGCCGCCAAGCTGCGCCGGAGCTCGGTCGGGCTCAAGCGGCTCCCTGGTGCACGCACGATGTAGGCAACGAGTTGGCGCTCACCCCGGTCGTCGTCCTTGGCCGCCACCGCGCTGGCCTCCACCGAGGGCAAGGCGTCGAGCGCCGTGACGATCTCATCCGGCTCGATCCGATAGCCCCGGATCTTCACCTGGTCGTCTAGGCGTCCGAGAAACTCGATCTCACCGTCGCCGAGCCGGCGCCCACGATCTCCGGTCCGGTAGATCCGGGCGCCGGGACGATTGCTGAACGGATCGGGGAGGAAGCGCGCGGCCGTGAGGGCCGGAAGGTTGTGGTATCCGCGAGCCAGCCCGCCGCCGCCGATATACATCTCGCCAACCTCGCCGTCGGCCACTCGCCGCCCGTGCTGGTCGAGCAGATGCAACTCCACGTGATCGATGGGCCGGCCGATCGTCGGAAGGCGCTGGGGTTCGGCCTCCGGCGGCACGACGCCGGACGTGGCAACCACGCTGCACTCGGTCTGGCCGTAGTTGTTCACTAATGCGAAGGGCAACGACGCCGGCGGATGTCGGTGCAGGGTATCTGCACCCGTCAGGAGCACGCGTAGGGCAGTCGTTGCCGGCCAGGCCAAGGCGATGAGACGCTCGGCCACCGGCGTCGGCACGAAGCCGATAGTAATGCGCTCAGCGACTATCCAGTCTCGGAGCCACCGGGGGTCGAGGCGTTGTGCCTCGTCGGGGAAATGCACGCTGGCCCCGACGGCCAGGTATGGCCAGATCTCCCAAACAGCAGCATCGAACCCTGGGCTTGCGAACTGCATCGCGCGATCGCGGGGACCGACGTCAAAGGCCCGCAGATGCCACCGCACGAGATTTGCCAGGCCGATATGCGGGATCTCCACGCCCTTCGGGCGTCCCGTGGATCCGGAAGTATAGATGATGTAGGCAAGGCTGTCGGCAGCGAGGACCGACGACGCCAAGCGCGGGCACGCTCCGCGTACCCAGAGCTCGGTGTCCAAAACTACTGTGGACCAGGAGCCAGAGGGCAGTCGATGAGCTGTAGCACTATCGGTGACCAGTGCCGCCGAGGCCGTATCATCGAGGATGAGCGCAAGACGATCGACCGGATAGGCCGGGTCAAGTGGCACATATGCGCAGCCGGCGGCCAGGGTGCCGAGCGCGCCGATGACAAACGCCGGGGAGCGAGGCAGTAGCAGGGCCACCGAGACACCGGGGCCGACGCCGAGTTCGGCCAGGTGCACAGCCAGCGTTCCCGCGCGTTCCTCAAGCTGCCCGTAGGTGAGCGCCTGCGGTCCGGCCAGAGCTAAGGCGTCAGGCGTACGGCGGGCCTGATCAACGACTACGCGATGCACCAAGTCAGTGAGTTCGCTCATTGCTCACACGAACGAGCAACACCAGCGATCCTTGGACGCGCCAACTACCGAAGAACAGTGAAACCGCGGGCTGAAAATTAGCGGCCATGAGATGTCCGGCTATTGCCTCTCCATATCGCGTTGAAGATGGCCAAACCGACGAGAGACATAGCTCCCGTCTCAGGCGCTGCACGCCATAATTCAATGAACAGGCGGCGATTCAGGAACTATAAGCAACTCGCGTGCCACGCGGGGACGACGCTGGAATAGCTCATTGCAACACGAAACCGAAGAACGAGTAGAAAAGGTCTGCACCACACAGCGCAAAACCCTTCATCCTTGTCGCAAGTGATTCCACTTCCGGAAACAAGCATTCCTCGGCGACCTGTATTTAGCTTAGGTGTGCCGCCGTCGGACTTAGCGTCTGAGCCTCGATGACGGCGTCTTTGGTCAGAGGCCGCCCTTGATGTCTCACCTTTTCGCCGACGACATTCTCGCTACGCTGAGGCTGGTAAAGGCAGGGAGGCCCCGGTCATCGGGCGTAATCCAATATGTCGACTCATGGCTGCTTGAAGGGGGCACCAACTTCGTGCAGCGGAGCACGCGCTCATCCGACCGTGGCGATTTCGTCCTGGAGACCGGCGATGTTGAGGAACTGCGGACCGTCTGGATGGCACTTACTGGCCGCGTTCTCCAGACAAAGAGGTTCATCGCGGCAAGCCTACGCCGGTTCAACATGGCGGCGGACCGTGACTCGGTGGAAGATTCGATCGTCGACCTGATGATCGCGTCTGAATCGCTCTTCCTCAGCGAGGTGGCTGCCCCGGCGGACCGAGGAGAACTTAGCTTCAGATTCGCTCAGCGGGCGGCGTTGATCCCCCCGTTGGTGCTACTGCAGGCGGAGCAGGTCATCGAATAGCGCGTGCTCGTGCGGCGCGCGTGCTGGTGCGCGTCGTGGCGTTCAGCTTGACTCCCCGGCAGTCGTCCTCCACCGAGGTGCCCATGCGGCTGATCGGGCTCGCGGTCATTCTCGCTGTCAATCTCGTTCTTGCGCCGCTCGCAGGCGAGGCGCAGCAGGCTAGAAGTCCTCGTCTGGGCGAGCAGAACGCCGAGTACCAGAAGAAGGACTCGCGCTAATGTCCGCATGGGACACCTCCAAGATGGCTATACCTCGCAGGTAGGGAGCGAGGAGAAGATGTTTCCGGAAACCGTCGCCGGGTGGGGGGCGGGCGGCGCTGGCTCCAGAATGATCGGGTCGGTCAGAGACTCTCCAGGCTAGCTCCGGCAAGCGCCGCAGAAGCTACTGATCTTTCTGGAATTCGATTCCGGTATCAGATTTGCTCCCGGAGTTCTGCCATGGAGGGTTCCGAAGCCCGTAATGTCCGGCGCTCGTCTGTTGTGGCGCAGTACGCAGCACAGGTCTCGCACTGGCTGCGCGAGGATCCCGCCCTCTCGGCCGTCGAAATCCTGCGGCGCGTGCGGCTCGCCGGATATCGTGGAGGCAAAAGCGCGCTCTACGAGCTTGTAAGGAGAGTGAGAGTTCGGCGTCTTGACGACCAGCCGGAGGATGCCCGACAACTCATCATCGTCTCAGGCAATCGCGAGGATCTCTTCAACTTTTTCCAGCGAGGGTTCGTAGAGAACGAGACCGTTCGAGTCCTCCTGGATCGGCGCGTCGGGGAACGACGGCAGCAATCGGAACCCCATGAGAGTGAACGGCGCCGGGGCAATCGACGCTCGCCCAAGACGATCGAAGGGCTGCTGCGCGCGATTGGCTGGACTATCGTGCGTTTACCTACCCTGAAGAATCGCCGAGACTCTGCCTACTGACGCCCCTCGGGAGGAGGTGGCTCGCACCGCTGGACACCAGCGAAAGAAGTGTGGCGCCCTGCTGGCGCGCGTCGTGGCCTTCGGCTAGACTCCCCGGCAGTCGTCCTTAACCGAGGTGCCCATGTCACAGATCGTGGGCCGCCGCCCGGTGCTCATCGGCGTCGCCGCCACACTACTAGCGTCGCCTGCGCATTCCCAGAAGCCGCCGCCGCGAATTGGCTGGTTGTCCGCAGGATCGGAGCCCGACCCATTCCTGGCAGCATTTCGCGAAGGTCTGCAGAAGCTGGGCTACGTCGAGGGCCGGAACGTCGTCCTCGATATTCGACACGCCCACGGAAACTTGGAGGCGCTGCTCGCTGGAGCGACGGAGTTGGCACAGTCAAAGGTCGTCCTGATCGTCGCCAGCCTCACAGCGGTCCGGGCGGCGCGGACGGTCAGGGACATTCCGATTCTCTTCGTTATAAGCGGAGATCCCGTCGAGGCAGGCCTCGCGCAGAGTCTGTCGCGGCCTGGCGGCAACCTTACCGGCAGCACCTTCCTTTCGCTCGAAATAGCGGGCAAGCGAGTGGAACTGCTCAAGGAAGCCCTCCCTCGCCTGCGCTCGCTCGCGGCGTTATCGAATACCGACCATCCCGGGGAGAGGTCGGAGCTGCGCGCCACCGAAACTGCCGCTCGGATGCTCGGGATCAACCTCGCTTACGTTGCCTTCTCGCAGTCCCCCTTCGGAGCGAGCCCGGAGCTCGACAAGGCGCTCGAGACTGTGCGACGGGCGCGCCCGGACGCGATGATCGTCTTTCCTGAAGGCGCGACGATGGCGAACCGCGTCAGCCTCGCCAACTTCGCCATCGCCCAACGATTGCCGTCGATGTTCGGCTGGGCCGAGTATGCCGCCGCGGGGGGATTGATGAGCTACGGAGCCAGTCAGCGCGACGCGCATGCACGGCTCGCCAGTTACGCCGACAAGATACTGAAGGGCGCCAAGCCCGCCGAGCTCCCTGTGGAGCAGCCGACGCAGTTCGAGCTGGTGATCAACCTCAAGACCGCGAAGGCGCTCGGGCTGACGATTCCGCCGTTGCTGCTGGGGCGGGCGGACCAGGTGATCGAATAGCGCGTGCTGGCCCGCGAGCCTTGACCGTACCGTCTTTCGGCCACGTCGCCCGCTGAG
>Ga0066698_10001089_pt1 | contig 11423 bp, 11 predicted proteins | sample GraSoiAngelo_147_FD_66457 | JGI IMG/M metagenome (GOLD analysis project Ga0066698, IMG submission 66457) | Grasslands soil microbial communities from the Angelo Coastal Reserve, California, USA - 14_1009_05_40cm | ecosystem: Environmental > Terrestrial > Soil > Grasslands | place: USA... | reverse complement strand
TGCGGCCACTGCATTTATTCCTCTCTTCTGACCAGACCTTTCAAGTTGATATTTCATGTCTCTGACAAGATTTCTAAAGGCTGTTCTGAAAAGATCGGCGAGCATTTGACCTGCAAATTTTATAACTTTATTTCCATAATGATCCTTGTCATCAGATGCTACCAAATTGAGTCTCAATTCAACGAGCTTGCATGTTGCTTCACCTAGAAAGAGGGCCTTTTCGTTTCTATTTTCAGGATTCTTTCCAAGATGTGGTAGCAATCCCCAATCAAGTAATGTTTCAGCTCTCTTTATCTGAAATTCTTCCAGCATCCCTGGAGCAATTCTCTTGCTTATGTAGACTATTGCGTCTCTACTAGTTTCAATTTCTCCTGCCTTCTCAAATGAGGGTTCTAATTCATCCTGTATGATTGAATTTAGTGATACTCCGTCTGCAATATCTTTATCAGATTCAAGTCCCAGCGCTCTAATTAACGTAATAAGTGGAATATCAACAGGTGATCCGGGAATCTTTGCGACAATTGAACCATCTGGCCTCATAATCAGTTCCAGTTTTGCACGATATCCAACTATTGAAGAATATACCTTTGCTTTGTAAACCAAGTTGCCAGTCGTTTCCTCCGTATCCACAATTATCTTGTTGTAAGACAAGTCTTCCAAACCAATAATTACTCGTTCGGAACCATTAATCACAAAATATCCTCCCGGATCTTTCGGATCCTCTCCAAGTTCTATAAGCTTAGTATCAGGTAGATTGTGTAATACACAGGCATTTGACTTTACCATTACGGGAATATCGCCGATATGGATAAACCTTGACTCTAGAATTTTTTCATCTTCAACAATACTGCATTCAAGCATTATTGGTGATCCGTAGGTTAGATTACGAAGCCTAGCCTCGACAGGAGCCACATGAGTTACTGAACCGTCTAATTCCATAATTCTTGGTTGTTGCAATTTTATCTTACCCAATCTTATTTTATATGGATATTCCGCAGTTTCAATCTCTATTTCGCCAACTTCATCAATAATACTTTGCAAACCACGTTCAACAAATTCCCCATAGGAATTGAGATGTTGTCTTGCAACGCCTTCCTTTTGTAAGATGTTGTGGATTATTGCCCACATATCAAGTGTATTTTGCGACATGGCTCAATCCTCCACTACATATCTATAATAAACACTTTCACCGGCCGTGGATGACATTCTAGTAATTTTTATAATATCCCCTGGTCTCACATCTAGATCCTCTAATCCCTTGTCGTTAATTAATATGTATGGAAGCTGGCTTGGTTTCGTATTGTATTTCTTTAAAACCTCTTCGGCTTGTTTTTTGGATAAAATTTCGTGTTTAGGCTGATATACGTGATTTGTAATTTTAATTTCCTTTTTATCAGAAGACAAAACTTGAGATTCTTAATTCCAAATCTAGTAGCCGTAATAAATACATTCTCAGTTCTTTTCGATTTTGATAATGCCAAGCAGCAAAATTGTAAGGATTCAAGGGAGTCTTGACCTAGGTTTTCCATATGCTGACACTTACAAGTAGACCTAAATATTACATGATAGACTGTCCCAGATTATGCATGTCAATTGGCCTTACATATCGACAAACATGAATGGTTGTTTATCGAATTTTCGACATATTTCCCATACTTGCCGATGCACCAGTCTGGTTTCAACTTTCTACATTCATTGCTTGATTTTTCTCTAAAAAATTATGGCGATTAGCAAATTACAAATTAATTTCTATTGTTTGATAAATTATGTGGTCAATTCACAAAGGAAACCTATCTGGACTAGGATCGTTAATGGTTCACCCAATTATAACTTCAAATGTTCCTCTCAAGTCATGCAGCAAAGATGAACTGGTCTGTACATGTTTCTTCTTATCTACTCAGTATCCCAAACTTTGAATGGTCAATGTGAATGAAGTAAATCTATGTGAATTAGGAAAATTACCCTTGAAAAGGTAACAAAATCTCAAATAACAGGGGCATTGTCTTATGAGACATGTTTTTGAATCCAGCTATGTTTGGATGAGGTTAGACAGGAGCGTTGCTATTCAGCAATATCATACTATCTCCTAGGATTGTAATTACTGTAAGAATAAAAGAAATAAATATATCCTCCCTCGTTTTCCTATCGTCCTCATATTTGAGTAATATACCGACCTCATAAAGTTTTTTGAAAATGAAATGGTGGAGTATTGAAATGTTCTAGATGGATGATACAGAATTAGATGGATGATACAGAAAGTATTCATCAGAAAAATACGAAAGATTTAAAGTTTACCATACGAGGAGACTTTATTAAATTTAGTTTGCTGGTTGCCGCTTGACATGAATAGATCTAGGTCTCTTTAGATTTTTCTACTTCTATTCTACACCTTGTGAATATGCCTGCAATAACTCCCAAGGCAGCTAGCCATGGCGCCAGAGTGATCATTGCAACTGCTCCCGCCGTACCCCATGTGACTGGAATCGATAAAAGAAGTTTTCCTTTTTCATCTTTTATAATTATCCGCTTGACTCTTGCATCCTGCACAATCTCTTTGACTTTCCCAACTAGACCACCAGCAGATACATTGTAAACATCTTTTTTAAGCCCTACTTGCGTGCCACACTTTGGACAAAAACTAGCATCTTGTGGAAGTTCTAGTCTGCATTCTCCGCACTTTACCATCAAGATCTTGATTATATCATGATTCCATCTCTTTAAATCTTTAGAAATGACAATTCATACCTAAGTTCTGGAAGTGGATATTATGAGTCTAGATAAAAATACCGAATCAGCAAATTTTAATCCGGCATATCTCACGGCATGCTTTAATATTGTGATTTAAATCATATTCTTGCACTATTTGTTCATGAAAATTTGAAATATGAACAGTACCATATCACTTCTCATGGATAATGAGGAGGATAAACAGCATAAACAGGAAAACAATACAGAGTTGAATAAAAGCAGTTCTGAGAAAAAAGGAATATCGCTTGTAAAATCATTGATGACCACGATTATCATAGTAACTGCTATAGCCATTGTAAGCAGTTTGATAGGACAGCTACTTGACCCCCGCTATAGTACCTTTTTAAAAGTAGGTGTAGTTGCGACTATTGGATATTTTGTAATAAACTCTGTTGCAAACGTCTTTTACAAGCTTTCTTATGATGCCTTGAAAAAGAATGCAGAGATAATCCGAATTCTAATTAGAATAATTGGTGCAATTATTATCATATCCATCATAATATCCTATTTGAGTGAGGATCCAATTATTGCAGCATCGATTGCAACAATTACAGGTGTTGTAATAGGTTTTGCTAGTCAAAATGTTATAGGAAATTTAATTTCTGGATTGTATCTTGCTATTACACGACCCTTTAGGATAGGAGACAAGGCTACGGTATTTGGGAATACTGGTATAATATTTGATATAGGATTATTGTACACTAGTCTAAGAAATGATGAAGGTCACATCATACTTGCGCCAAATTTATCGATGGTTTCTACTACAATCATTATCAGGGACTCCAAAAGCGTTTAAAAGCAAGTAATCAGTAACGTAACTGTCTGTCACCACTATACATTATTACTATTGAATCACTTTAACGACGTCATCTTACCTGCATCTACATTGGCATATTGATGCGAATTTGATTGTGGAACATGTGGAACACAATTCCTAATAATCGCTAGACATTTTGTCGTAACCTTTCGAATGAAGCGTGTATTTAGTTATTTTCCAAAAAAAGATCCGAATGAATCTTTTAGCACGTCAAATGCGTCATCTAACATACCTGAAGTATTCTTCATTATGCCTGTAGAATTAGGTGTAGTTCCGTTAGACAAATTGTTAATTGGTGTAAATATTGTGTTTTGGCCAGTCTGGTTTACCTGTGCATACAGATAATCATGCGCAATAACTAGATCCAAAATTACCGACAAGGCAAGTGTAGCTATACCTATTACTGCCAAGTACCTATTATACACGTCAATTCAGTTTGAAATACACAAGAATATAGTTTTTACTCCAGTCCTATTATTCTCAATTCCATTTTAATTTTAGACATAATTTATCTATCTACCAATACTCTGCCTGTCATCAGTAACCTTTAAAATTGATTACACTTTGGATAACTGTCAAAATTACTGGAATTATTCCCGCCGCGTATGTCACGTGCAATTTTATCTTTTGCTCTAATGGTTCTTCCACAAGGAATAATTCTGTCGTAGAATCCTTGAGCGAAGACAGGTATCTTACAGGTTCTAATGTGTCTCCAGATTCAAAAGATTAAATTATTTTATTGACCGTTTCGATTTTTTCTTTTGTGGAAAGAATGGTAATTTTTGAATAAATTTTTTTATTTCATTAATTTCAAGTTTGATATCTCTTAAATATGTTATATGAATTTAATCCCTTGATTAGAAATTCCGTCTTTTCTACTTCGTCGTTACTATTTTTGGAAGTCGAAAGACACCCTTTGGCAAAATACAATCTGAATCGCTTTCTGGAAAGCGCGAAGGCCATCTTAAGGAGTCCTGCTAATACTGTTAGAAAAAGAAATCAAATCCTCTTGCCGAGTAGAATATAATATTATCCGTAAACAAAGATATTGTCTCATCGGAAACAAATTGTTCAAATAGAGGTTTTAGAAAGTCTATTACTGTAAAAAATATCAATAAAGGAACAGCAACATAGAGAATTTTTCTGACTAGATCAAATTCTGATACTGCAGATTCAAAACCTCTCTTTACAAAATATTTTTCAATGGAAAATGGTGCTAGATATGGAGCATAAATTATTACCATGACTAGAAAAACAATTATTTGGAATGTAGAAGAGAGATTTAATAACAATTTTGCATATTCTAAATTCTGCTCTATGGTATCTGCTGTAGAGATACTTTTGAAGTAATCTATCTATCGCTACTTGTGTCATGAAATAATGTGAGATAACCACTGCTGAAGGTAGAACAATTTATACTATAATCGTAAGCTGAAAGCCGGATAACAATGATATTCTCTTGTTGAGTTTTTATATAAACGAGATAAATTATCAGATACTGTGATGTTCAATACCATTAATCAGTAAAATAAAGATAATCATGTTGAATAAATGAGCTGTGGCTTATGGTCTGTCTGGGATGAAATTAGGCAATTAATGTTTGTGTTTTGTGAAAGGTTCTAATTGCCCATATATAGTAGGTTGTACCACATGCAGCCGTTCTATTCGTCTATTTCTAGTATCTAGAACAGTAGCGGTTCGCTGCTTAGTTACTGTTTTGACACGACCCATGCAGGATGAGTTTCGTGCCATCCCTTTTTCTCATCGGTGACCCATGCTCCCCAGATGTCTACTTTGTCACCCTCGCTAGGCAAGTCCACTGTACTTATATCCTGGTCTTTAGGAACAACTTCTACAACTAGAAACCCGTCAGTTTTTTCATTATTTTTATCATTTACTAGAAAATTGTATTTATCATCTACCTTGAGGAAAAATTTGTAATCTCCATCATCCATCTTTTTAGTATGCATCACTTCGCCAGTTGCTTCTTGACACTCCGCCAAGACCTTAAGGTCTCCTTGATTTGATGCCCCGTCTAGAACATTTCCATCCCTACAATTATCTCCTGTTTGAGACTTGTGTTCTTCAACAGTCTTTTTATCTTGCTCTTCAACCTTCTTTTGTTCTTCCGGTGGGATTGGTTTTTGTCCCTCTTCTTCTGATATTATTTTTTCTAGCCTTTCCCTTATTTTATCAAATTTAGCATTTAATTTGTTCTGCTTCTTGTCAATATTACTTTGTAATTTACTTACTTTCTTATCGTCAACCCCACCATTAGCCTGCTTGTCTTGTAGCTTGTTTTTCATGTTCTCCAAACCAGGGTTACACAAGAAATTCTCAGTAGGAGGCTCTTTACCTTTCAGCTTTCCTAGTCCTAATCCTGGTTTGCAATCAGACGAGGCTGTTTTCTCTTCTTTTATCTTTTGTTTGACATAGGTGATATAGGCATCTTTTTCTGCATCACTGGATAATCGATAAGGATCGGCCTGTGCGTTTGTTACTACGTTACTATGTGTACTTAAATACGATGCGAGCAATCCTAATGACAACGCCGAAATCAAAAAGTAAGTCGACATCCTTCTAACCCTCGAGTTCATGTTCAACTTTGAAAGATAGCTGAGCTTTATAAACCAACTGGATAGAGATTCTAGCCATAAACAACTACGTGCTAAGATAATTTGCACTTGTTATATGGATAATGAAATCTTTCTAAGTCCAAGGAACTAACAAACTTAATGTAATCATTAGATCGATAAAATCATTAGCCAAATTGACCTATATCTACCAATCCTTGCTCAATAAGTGTCCGCCAGTCTTCGGTCAAACCATTAATCACAAAATCGTAGGTAAGAAACGATATCCGCCTTCAAGTACGTTGAATCAGTTTTGGCAAGGTAATATAGTCTCCATCTAGGATGTATGAATATTGCAAATTACAAGCAAAGAATTAGATGCAGGCGACACTTACATTTCTTGTACCTGTCATTTGGCTATATGAGGTGTAGGTGGGTACTGCATAACATTCAATTGTCACTTTCCCACTTTACTTCATATTTCATGGTTTCATTTGCCATTCAAAACCGAACCACGAAAGATATTTGCCTTTCACTATGCTTTACTATCAACATCTACAAAGGATCACTGTTCTTGATATGGATTACTGTTCCTGAAAAATACCAAACGGCTGCTCGCGCCGAATTCTGCTTCTTCGAATTCTCATAGGTGCCGGTACCTCCTATCTTCGTTGTCTCGCGGCGTCTATTTCATTCAAAACAGTATCCTTTGGCAAGCCCGACCCTTTCTAGAGACCGCAATTAATTGTATGGCGCATAATCACTCCCTGATGGTCAACAATCAGGAAGACCTGTGCTGATAGAAACCAATGATACCAAACTGCTTAATGCGATTTATCAGTTTACTACAAGTGGAGACAAGAGGTTGTGGATATGCCATGCGGTTGGACATACATGGAGTGGAACTAATGAGAGCGTCTCTGTACTTCAATGGTATGAAAAAGACGTTACCAGTAATACGATAGTTGAGGAAGGGCTGTTTGGGGCAAGAGGAAAATATTACTTTTTCCCTGCTATCCAGACAAATATATCGAGGGATGCTTTTATTGTATTTGGAAGATCTCTTCAACGGAATTCGCACAACTAAGACAAACTGGCAAAAGGTCTACTGCCCCACTTAGTGCTCTAGAGCCTAGTGCATTGATAAAGACCGGAGAAGGTGCCTACACTGGTCGAAGATGGGGAAACTATTTTGGGATATGCAGACATCCGTCAGATCCGAAAATTGTCTGGATGAACGCGGAATAGGCAAAGACCGGTGATACTTGGGGAACGCGGACTTGCTCTACAGGGTAACAATTTACTAAAGATTCTTGATTCATTTTATCAATATCGCTTTACAAGATGTATATCAATTGGCATTTACATCCGTTCATTAAAATAGCATTTAAGCCCTTTCCTAATAATTTTTGCGAATTTTTTCTAGAACAACCCGATCAAATCACTTCCATTCAGTAACACCATAGAAACAAAAGATACAAAATAATTACCTATAGACCCAAGCTCAGGACTGGAATCTCTGACCGTAAGTAACAATGCAATTAACAAATTTAGCGCTTGAACCTCTGACCGTAAGTAACAATGCAATTAACAAATTTAGCGATTGAAGTACTGGTCAGCTTTCATCAAAAGCAGATAATATCCTTTTTTAAATCTTCTAGCCAACATAAATAATAACAAATGCGATAAACATATTGATATGCTCATTGATATGCTCACATAACAACCAAAGTCATCTCAATGCCTTAATGTCAATATTCTCAATGTCGTTATAAATTATCGAACCGGTGTCCTAGTATCAAGTAGAATCAGCTCATGTGATTTAATTTAATAGATAGTCTTAATAAGTTGATTTTCTGTTAAATTTTGCGATGGTCTATTCTCGTCAACTCGGTATTAATTTTTGGTACGAATTTGATAACTTTTTTCTTTGGGATGAAAGACAAAATGTACTCAAGGCTGTGGTGACATAAGTGATCTCGACAGAATTTGCAAAGAATACAAAATTAACGGTACGTATCCAATCGATTTTATCAATGAGGTTAAACAGGACGGAGAACGAGTCAATAGCATGATCTTCCTATCCCAAAAACAGTTAGACATTCTAAACATGAGTTTTGGTAACGACATTGAGAGTGAACAGAGAGCATTTGAAGATTTTGGACAAGGTATTCTTTTTGATGACAGGAGGCCTCGTCCCCTAAATAATAGGGTGCATATGATGGACGAGGGTCAATTTGGTTTTTACATGTGGCACACCTTCGTCAGGACCGCAGTGTTACTAGATCAAGACCCACAAAGATGGATTCACGTGGACAGACATATTTGTTTAGCATGTGCAATAGATTCTATACAGCATCCAAGGCAAAGTACTAATGACAGTAACAAGCCAAATAATAGAGACGTTCCAACTGAAATTCTTAATTCAATTCGGTGATTCTGGTTACCGCTAAACCTTGAGGGTCTTGATACTGAATTTCATAAACAATTTATGTAACAAACTCAGATACCAAAATGAGGATTATCTACTGTGAATTACCTAGGATGGTGTATAAAAAAACCTGGGAAGCTCGCGGGAAGAACGCATCAAGATTGGTTAATGGAGTATGCAAAGTGGACATTTAGTTCATTCCCTTACCATAGAAAGGGGCAACCATTATTCGTTCATGGAAATTACAATGCTCGTACAGGGTGCAGAAAGGAGGTTAATCTTAAGGACGGTCCGGATAGTAGTGTGACTATTTTTATGAACGATCCAATAATTGTAGAGGTAATTGGCGTGAATTACATTATGGGAGACGCTGATAGATTGGGCAAAACCATAAAAAACGAAGAAGACATAATGTGCGCACTTAACTTTGAAGATGAGATGCATTCTGATGGAAAAGTGATGTTCAAGAATATCATGGACAGCCATTTTACAGACATTAGTAGCTGTGTTGAGAGGATAAGAACTAAAATTTTTCGATTCTCTGCTAGCAAATACAATCCTTACTTGCAAGAGTGGGATATACCAATGCCGTCTGGAAGCCATTTGGGTGCCTTTTCAAGTCAACTTCTATTACTAAAAATACCAGTATCGGGGGAATATTTGTTGAAATTTGAAGCAAGAAGTTTTTCCGATTTTGAATCATGCGGCATTTATCAAATAATTGTAACTAAAAGAAATGCTGCCTCAGGTATTTCGAGTAGTCAAATAAACGATTTGAAGGATCGATATTCAGATCTTAAGCACAGAGTAATCTCAGTGACTACTGGAAAGATCATTTGTATTCATGACTTTAAAGATCCCAGTGGACATGTAAAGTTGGGCAAACGCAAATAGACCCAAATAGATGACTCCTCATTCGAGCTTAATTCGAATTAGTTTCCTGAACGATTTTGATTACTCGTATATTCTTGATCGCTAGAAACTCAAAGTTTCTAACACTAACTCATTTTCCTAATTACTCTGAAATACTTGACAGTGTATGGATCGGGGATTTATTAAGAGATACATCTTTCATCATAATAAGATTTTATTTTGTTACCAGATTTAGAGATCTAGGTTTTAAATTTTGAAAATGGCCAGAGACATCCTTAGTAATCCTCGATGCAGCAGAATATACCTCAATATCGTAAATGGATCTTGTGGAGTATTCTCCTGGACCTTCAGCACCAAATGAAATACAATATTTTGATTTCGGCAATTTCTTTATTAAAAGAAAGTATCCTCCTATGACGGCATAATATGTACCTGGCTTTAACGGCTCATCCTGCAATTGGTTGAGAATACTATTTGTTGGAACTCTTAACTGGAATAAAGGGGATTCCATTTTGAAGGATGTTAAATTAGATACGATCTTTTCCCATTTTTTTGAACTGCTTTTCTTTATTACAGCCCAAATTGATCTTATGAAATTGAAATCGCTATTGAGTGCGTCTCTCAGCTTTATTTCATTTTCAATAATATTCCCATTAAAATAGTCACCGATTATATAGTAAGCTACTGTAATTGGGATCAGGACTGATGTCCCATCAAGTACCTTAAAACCTTTATCTCCCGTTCTATTCAAAAAACTATCTGAATCTTGATGTCTCACTCCGCCAATTATTCCGCCTATTGGCCTGTAATCTATATTGCCCCTTAGAAACAAAATATCTTGTCCGCAATAAGTGTCAACTTCTTCAGAAAGCAACCAATTAGTCCACACTGCACTCCAATCACCATATGACATCCCTTTGAAAGTCTCCCAGGGATATAATACCTTAAAGTTCATATGGAAAATTATAGCGTCACTTAATATATCTGTGATTCTCGACTCAAATTTGTGCTCGATAAATAAAGCCAATAAAATAAATATTGAGCGAATCACTAGACATCCACACCGATAAATGGCATACATGATCATATTCATCAGAATTATAAAAAATCCCACTGAATTATTCAAGATAGAAAGGTGCAATTTTCACCTTGTACGGCATATGCGAAAATAAATAAAAAGCCTCCAGCATATATTATGATGGCGTGACCAGAGACATTCAAGAAGGAATATACTATAATAAAATGTCTAAGTTTACAAATTTTGGTAACCATTCCTATGCAATATTATTTCTAAGAGTTTTGGGCGATATGCACGCTAGCGAAGTTGGACGTTCATTAAGAAAGCTCTGGAATATTTACAAATTACTAAAGAATGGTAAACTCATTGATTTGCACGAATCTGTTGTTCCCAACGGGGGGCTATCCGTTTTAATAGGATATGGTCCTGAAATCTTCAAAATTCGTGGTATAAAGAAAAAAATACCCAGGGATTTCAAGGATTCACAGTTCCTTCCCGCCAAGTCAAACAAACCAATACTGGAAGGTTCCGGAATATCTTATGTAAATGATGGAGGTGAAAACGTTGGCACCTCACAACACATAGTCATACAATTTATTTCTGAGACTCAGCTTGCCTCAAGCAGAGCAATAGTAGAAACCTCAGAATATTTATCGGGTCTTTATAATGGTAACTCATGTTTAAGATTAACAAAGATCTATACGGGATTCCAGCGAGATGACATGCGTAGTTGGTTAGGGTTTCATGACGGACTTTCTAACATGAGGAGTACTAAAGAAAGGAAAGATGCCATATGTATCGATAGACAGTATAATCAACTTATCCCAGATGACTTTTGGACAATAGGAGGTACATACATGTCATTTTTGAGAATAGAGATTGGCCTCAAATTTTGGCGAAAAGTAAAGCGCAAAGATCAGGAGATAATAGTAGGGAGAGACAAGTTAACTGGAAAGCCACTTG
>Ga0066698_10001088_pt1 | contig 11433 bp, 7 predicted proteins | sample GraSoiAngelo_147_FD_66457 | JGI IMG/M metagenome (GOLD analysis project Ga0066698, IMG submission 66457) | Grasslands soil microbial communities from the Angelo Coastal Reserve, California, USA - 14_1009_05_40cm | ecosystem: Environmental > Terrestrial > Soil > Grasslands | place: USA... | reverse complement strand
TGCCGGCCGTCCATGCTGGGATTGACGATCGCTCTCCCGCGCAGGCGGTCTTCCAGGGCGCGCGCCTCTCGGAGATCGAGATTCGGGCGATTCCGGTACTGGAAGAAGTCATTCATGACGACCCAAGGCATGCGCGACACGTAGATCACGTCGGTGCCTACGGAAGCGAAGCTCTCGCGGAACTTGTTCTGGAGCCCGTTCGCCGCGGTCATGGTGAGCACGACCGCAACGATGCCGATGATGATACCCAGCGTCGTCAGGGAGCCGCGGGCCTTGTTGGCGCGGATCGCGCGGAGGGCGATCTTGAGCGACTCGACAACACTCAGTGCCAACGTCATCCGGTGGGTGCCCCGTTTCCTTTCGCCTTATCGGGCTTCTTGCTGTTGTTGATGGTCACGATCGCGCCGTTGTCGAGGTCCTTGGAGATCGCGCGATAGCTGCCCGTGACGATTTCATCCCCCTCCTTCAAACCGTCGGTGATCTCGATCAATTCGTCGCTTTGGATGCCGGTTTTGACCTGCTTGGCGACCGCCTTGCCCTTGTCGATGCAGAACACGATCTCCACGAAGCCGTCTCGATCCGCCTTGTATCGCGATTCGGCTCCCTTCCGCTTTTCTCCCTTTAGCGTGAGCTGATCCACCGTTCGTACCGCGACGCTCTGAAGGGGCACGCTCAGGGCATTCTCGTTGGTCTTGGTGACGATGTCCGCGCTTGCCGTCATGCCTGGACGGAGCGTCTTGGGGGGATCGGTGATGCTGATCTTGATCTCGAATTCAGTCTTTTGCTCCGAGCTGCCCGTGCCGGTGGAGTTGGCGCTACTCGCGATCTCCGACACGACCCCCTTCAATCTCTGGTTCGGAAGGGCGTCCACCTCGATTTCAGCCGGCTGACCGACGGCGACCGACATGATGTCGTTCTCGTCCACATTGACCTGGGCTTCCATCGCCGAGAGATCGGCGACGATCAGAATGACGTCCTTCTGAAACTGAGAACCGAGGGCGATTTCTCCCTGCTCCTTGTTCAATGCGCTGATCGTGCCGGACATCGGAGCATAGATGGTGGTCTTGGAGAGATCGTCGCGGGACTGTCTCAACGCGGCCTTCGCCTGCTCCACCTGGTCCATGGCCGATTTGTGGCGCGCCACCTCGACCCGGTACTCGGCCTGCTTGGCCTCGAAGGAAGACTGGGACTCCAATTTGCTCGCGACCAGCTCCTTCGACCGCTTGTATTCGTTCTCGGCCCTGCTCATGTTCTCGCTGACCAGAGACGCGTTCGCCTCGGCGGAGCTGACGCTCGCCTCTGCGCTTTGGACCGCGGCCACGTACCGCTCCCGGGCCAGCCCCACCAGGAAGGCGCCCTTTTCCACCCATTGCCCCTCGACGACCGGCAACTTGATGATCTTGGCGCTCACGTCGGCGCTGATCTCTACCTGGGTCTTGGGCTGTATCTTTCCCGTGGCATTTACCTTTTGGACGATCTTCTGGCGGACGACCTTGGCTGTTTGAACTTCGGGTGTCTTGTTTCCCCGACCGCGCATGGCCATGCCACTGACGACGGCGACCACCAACAGGATCCCGGCGCCGATCAAAATCGGTTTTTTCTTCATCTTCATGGCCCAGCAGCCTCCAGTCTCCTCGGAGTCAATATCTTATGGTGTGCGCCGAATCACGACAAGAATACGGCCACAGCGGGCCATAGGTTACGGCAGATTTTGAGGAGAGTCGCGCCCTCGGACGGTATCCGCCGCTGGACGCCTGAGGTATCGGTTCGTGCTCCCGACGGCCAATCCTACCGCACCCCGTCGTGCCGAAGTGACCCCCTAATTCTATCTCACCGTTCCTTTTGCGCCCGCTCGTCCGGACTATACAGCCCCGCCGCCTTCTCGGCCGAGGTTACGATCCCACGTATCATGGAGGAGCTGAATCCCTCGTGCTCCATTCGGTTGAGCCCCGCGATCGTGCAGCCGCGCGGCGTCGTGACGAGGTCGATTTCGTGCTCGGGGTGCTTCGAACGCTGTAGGAGCAGAGACGCCGCGCCGCGGGCGGTCTGGGCGCCGATGAGGAGCGCCTGGTCCGTGTGAAGGCCGATCTCGATCCCCCCTTGCGAGGCCGCCCGCACCGCACGAAGGAAGAATGCGATGCCGCAGGCGCCGAGCGCGGTTGCTGCGATCATCTGCTCCTCGTCGATGACGAGCGACTTTCCGACCGCGTCGAAAAGGGACTTTGCGATCCCGATCGCTTCGCGATCGCCGCTTTCGGCGGCGAGGCATGTCATCGACTCGCGGATGGCGATCGCGGTGTTCGGCATGGCCCGCACCACGGGGACCTTCGCTCCGAGTAGCGCCTTGATTTGCTTGATGCTGACCCCGGACACGACCGAAACCACCACGTGGGTGTCGGGCCGAATCTCGGCCCCGATCTCCCGAAGAACTCCGTCGATCTGTTGAGGCTCTACCGATACCAGGATCACGTCGGACTTCCGGACCGCCTCGAGGTTGCTCGAATGGACGCCGAAGCCTCGTCGCTTGTAATCATCCAAGAGGCCAACCTTCCTTCTCGTGAGGGCGATGCTTCCGGCCGGGAGCCGACCGGACTCAACCAGCCCCTCCGCGATCGAGGTTCCGATATTTCCGGCGCCAATGATGGCGAGATGGTTCTTGGACGTCACCGTGCGCTCCTCTCGGTGGGTGAACTTTGGCTCCTGCGCCGCGGGCCTCTGGGCAGCCATAATGCCGCATGAGGGGTCCATACGTCGAGGGAGAGGCGGCGTGTCGATCGAACTGTAGGCGACTGGCGCGCTTAAAGTTGCGGCTCGGCCCGGTCGATACATCCGTCGATATGGGTACGACCGTGCCGAAAAAGGCAGGAACGCCTGGGGAGAAGGCTGCCTTGATCCGCGACCAGGTGGCCGCCTCGGAAGTGAAGTACGTTGGCGATTGGGTCGACGCCCTCGTGCGCAGTATCGAGGCGCTCCGGGTGCCCGCGCGGGACGACCCCGCGCTTCACAAGGTTCGGGCCGATCTCGACGCAGCAAGCGGTCCCGCCGTGCGCGATGCCGTGGCTCGGGCCCTCGATACGGTACGGAAGGGCTCCCTCAAGAACCAATAGGGTTGCCGGAGCACCCGCAAGTGGGGCCCCCCGTCGCCCGGGGGACGGCAAGGGTTTGCGCCTCCGATCGGAGGGCTGGACGGGGGCACCTCGAAGCTCTATTTTGCTTCGGCCGCGACTCGAGCCGCGGTACCCGTGCCATGACCGACCCATACCGGAACCCCACACGAGAATGCGATCTCGTCATGAAGGGCGGGATCACGAGCGGCATCGTTTACCCGCAGGCACTCCTCGAACTGGCGCAGGAGTACCGGTTCCGGACCATCGGAGGAACGTCGGCCGGCGCGATCGCCGCCGCTCTGGCCGCCGCGGCCGAGTATGGACGTGAGCCGTCGGATCCGAAGCTTCCGGGCGGCTTCGAGAGACTTCGGGATTTGGACGAGTGGCTCTCCACGGGTCGTAATCTCCTCAACCTATTCCAGCCGAGTCGATCCACCGCCGCATTGTACCGGGTGCTCCTCGCGCTGAACGAAGAGTCGACCCGTTCCGCCGAGCCCTCGACGATGGGCGTGCCTACCGGCCGCAAATGGGCGGGCCTGCTTCGGCGGCTCCTCGTCCTGCGAAAGGACGCGGCGAGCTTTTGGATCGGCGGGATCTTGGGTACCGCGCTCGGCCTCGCGCTGGCGGCATGCGTCGTGCGAGCCCTCGTTCCGCACGCAGGCGGCGTCATGGCGCTTGCATCTCTACTCGTCATTGCGACCGGCGGCGTCTTGCTGGGGCTGCTCGGCGCCATCCTCGCCAGCGGTTTCCACCTGCTTCGGGTCGCGACCAGGAATCTGCCGAAGAATCACTTCGGTCTCTGCACGGGACGAAAGGACCCCGAGGCCCCTTCCACTTCGGACGCGCTCACGGATTGGCTGAGTGCTCGGATCAATGAGCTCGCCGGGCTGGATCCCAACGGGCCACCTCTCACGTTTGGGGATCTCCAACGAAAAGGGCTGTCTTCCCGCAAGGAAGGCGAGGAAAAGAGCATCGACTTGCGGATGATCGCGACGGACCTGAGCCACAATCAACCCTACGTGCTTCCCTTCGAGAAGCAGCTGTTCCTGTTCAAGGAAGAGGAGATGCGCCGGTTCTTCCCTGGCAACGTCGTGGACAGAATGACCACCGCGAGGTCGGAGCGCATTTCCCTGGAACGGCTGGACCGGGTTCACTTCGTCCCGGAAGCGGCGGATCTCCCCGTCGTATTCGCCGCCCGTCTCAGCATGAGCTTCCCCGGGCTTCTGAGCGCGGTTCCTCTCTATACGATCCGACAATCAGCCTACGAGAATCGGCGCGTGGGAGACACCGTAGTTCTCGAAGATCCGGAGGAGGACCTCCACGAGAACCTGTTCAGCGACGGAGGGATCGCGAGCAATTTCCCCATCCACTTCTTCGATCGATGGCTTCCGGGTCGGCCGACGTTTGGGATCAATCTCACCCAGATGCCGGAGGAATCATTCGAGACAGAGCTGCCGGTCGCCACGGATAGAGGCGTGACCTCCCGGAGGCTACTCCGGGCAAACTACTTCAGCAGGGTTTCGGGTCCGTCCCAGGTGTTTCAGGAGGACCCCGAGTTCGTGCGATCGGTCTATCTTCCCAAAGCCAACGCCCCCCAGCGTCCGGAATGGGTGCCGATCAAGAACCTCGCCGGCTTCTTCGGGGCGATCTGGTCCACCGCCCAGAACTATCGTGACCGAACCCAGTCCATGCTGCCCAGCTATCGTGACCGGATTGTCAGCATCCGGTTCTCACGAGGCGAGGGCGGGCTCAACTTGGGAATGGGGGCCGAGCGGATCGGAAGCATTCGGCGGAAGGGACAGGCGGCCGGGAGGATGCTCCGTAACTTCACCTTCGACGAGCATCGGTGGGTGCGTTTCCTGGTCCTGTTGGACCAGCTCGAGGCGGAGCTTTTCAAGCTACGGGAGCGATTCGCGGGGCCCCTTCCGTACGAGGATCTCCTCGTCGAGCGCGTGGCTCGCGGGTATCCTTATCACCGGTCCCTCGCGTGGCGGCAAGAGGCGCTCGCGCGAATGGATTTTCTCCTGCGTACGGTCGGGCAATGGGGGGACCGGCAGTCCACGTGGAGCGCGAGCCACCCGGGATGGGGCGACGAGCGCTTCTTCGAAAAGGACGAGCCGAAACCCGAGGGATCCCTCCGCGTGACCCCCAAGGTTTGAGGGACGACCGAGTAGCTTCGGGAAGTGATGCGGTCCGCGCGTTCCTGATAGAAACTTTGGAGGGCTCGCCTTGAGTTACGTGGAGAATAACCTCATTCCCGGCGAAACGATCCTGTATAGGACCAAGCTCCACTGGATCGTCCTCTTTTGGCCCGTGCTGGTAGGCTCACTCCTTGGTCTGATTTCCGTGCTTCTTTTCTTCAGCGCCGTCGCATCCCGGTCCGGCAGCAGCCAGTCCCACTCCGTCGCCGCCGGCACCGGAGCGTTTTTCCTCGTGGTTGGCGCCGCGATCATTGGGTTTGGGATCCTTCGACGAAACGCGACCGAGATCGCGGTGACGAACAAGCGAGTCCTCATCAAGACGGGGCTTCTCAGCCGGCGAACCATCGAGCTGCTCCTATCCAAGATCGAAAGCATCGGGGTCGATGAGTCGCCCTCGGGAAGAATCTTCGGATTCGGAACGGTGATCGTGCGCGGCACCGGTGGTACCCCCGAGTCGTTCGACCAGATCGCCCATCCGCTCGAGTTCAGAAGGCAGGTTCACGCGCATGTGGAAGACGGCCCGACAAAGGGCCGATAGAGAACTCCGCCGCAATCACCGCCCTCAGCGCCCGCCGAAGTCCGGTGTACGGAAGTGAACGTCCGGGGCTGCTTTCGCTTGGATCCCCACAGGCTTGGATCGACGGAAGTAATTGGAATACAGTTTGTTAGCATAAGGGCGAGGAATGGCACGTGCCATGCGGAGAGCCCTGATGGCCTATACGGCCGGAGTCCGGTGAGCCCGGGCTCTCCATTCGAAGGAGGGAATCCCATGAACAGCCGAGAAACGAAGAACCTCGTGACGGAGGCTAGAGACTACGTCGTTTCGGCAATTCAGGGAGTTGGAGATGTTGCCGGAGCGATTGCGGATGCCATGAGCGGTGCACTTGTACGCGCCCTCAGGGGTACCCGCGCGACGGGAGCGGAAATCATCGCCCTCGTTGTGGACACCATTACGGGAGCAATTCACGGCGTGGCCGAGGTCGGCGGTGAGGTCGGGAGCGCGGCACGATCCATCATGCTCGGAGCTCTGCGCGGCACCCAAGAGGTGGGCAAAGCCGGCGTGGAGACCGTGAGCGCGAGCGCCGCGGCTTTGGTAAGGGGGACGTCCGAGGTAGGCGGAAACGTTGGTCAGGCTGCCAAGGGGGCGGTCGAAGGAGCGATCGCGGCCGCGCGCGACCTTGGCATGACCGCGGAGGATGCGGCAGCGGCGGCTGGATCGGGCGCGCTGCGGGCGGCCGGCGAGATCAGCTCAACGGCCGTGGACCAGGTGCGCTCTGTCCTGACCGGAACCATCTCCGGCGTCAAGGTCGTGCTCAAGGAGCCGTTCCGGTCGGAGAAGGAGAAGAAGCCCAAGACTTGATTGAGGTGTGGGAGCCACACGGGCTTGCTCCACACACCATGAATCAGAAGGAGCCGTACTGGGTCCCGGCGGTGAGAGCCGCCGGGACCTCGTCATTCCCGTCGCGCGTGCAGAACAGCCGATCCGCCTAGGTGTCGACCGCCTGCGCGCCGGGGAGTGGTCCCGCTACTCCCGGCTGCCCGTTCAGGTAGGCGTTGGGGTCGTGGTAGAGAGCCCCATCGGGGAGGTGCTGCCATAGCGCGCCGAGATCGCCCCGCACCCGGTCCTGGTAGAACGACGGCAACTGGTCGCTCTCTCCATTCAGGAACGGAAGGAACGAGGGATCGGTTTGGAGCAGGCGGCGCACCTTCGAATGATATCCAATCCGCCCGAATCCCTCCGTGGATATGGCCCGCACGACGTTCATCCAGCGGGGGATCCTCTCCCTGACCGCCCGGTACCGGTTCCAAATAGCCCGCCAGGAGAAGGAGTATTTCGTCAAATCGATCACGTGATCATAAAACTCGGGCCAGCCGTAGTTCTTGGGTATGACGTTCATGGCGTGGTTGTTGTTGAGGAGATGAAACGGGAAGCCGATGACGCGACCGTTCTTCTGAAACTCCAGATTGAGCGGAGCCGCTTGTCCGAATGCGGTCAGGAGTGAATAGCCAGGGAACGCGCCCGGGGTCATGTCCACGAACTGCTTCGTCAGCTCGAACGGCTCGGGACCCTGGTCCACATCCAATCCCAGCACAAAGTTCGTCTGCACGTAGGGGATGTAGCGGAGCACCATGTTTACGTGCTGCGAAACCTGCCGGACCTTTTCGGCCCCCGTGATGCTCCCGGTCTTCGCCTTGTTTCCGAGGGAGTACCAGGATTCAATCCCCGGCAGGATCGCCTTGAACCCATTCTTTTGCAGACGGCCCAGGTGCGGCTCCGAGAGCAACGAGAGGCTGCTTTCGGCGAGAAAGTCGATGCTCCCCGGGGGAACCGCCCCTTCGATGGTGTCCATGTATTCGGTGAACTTGACGCCAAAATTCGGGTCGTGCCACGCGACGCGCGGCCGCTTCATCTTCGTGCGCAGGAACCGGAGGTCCTCCCGGATCTGCTCGAAGCCCAACGGCTGGTACGTGACCACAGAGTCGATGCAGAAGCTGCAGGTGTAGGGGCATCCCAGGCTGCCGATCATCGGCACGATCTTCAAGATCGGCGCCTTGGCGAGGATCGGCTCAATGAACTTCCAGCGCTCACGAACGCCCGGCAGCGTTGGAGGCTGACCCTTCGCGGTCAGGTGGATCCCCATCGGCCGGTGAGCCGCGCAGTCCGTGAGGACCGCGTTCAACGTCTCCTTGTCGGTAAAGCCCAGGACGTAGTCGAAGTATTTCTGCGCATCCTGTGGGTAGCAACGGGCATGGGGCCCGCCCAAGACCGTGACCACGCCGCGCTGCTGGAACATGCTGCTGATCGAGTAGGAGAGCTGCGCCGCCTGAGTGAAGGCGCTTATGAACAGGAGGTCAATGTCGCGGGGCAGTACGTCCGTGAGATTCTCGAAGCCGGTGTAGCAGACCAGGCGAACATCGTGCCCGGCTTCCTCGCACCAGACCGCAATGACCTGGGGCATGATGCTGGCAAGATTCGCGTGCATGAGCCGGGCGTACAAAGAATGAGTTGGTGCTCGGGCTACAAGATCTACGATGCCGATCCGGAGCTTTCGCGTAGGCACCTCCTTTCGTTCCCCCCGCATCGTACATGAGGGGCACACCTACAACCACCCGAGATACTGGCACATGCGTAGATACACCTAGTACACTCACCATGGGCCTTTGACCTGCGCGTGATTTTGTGATACTGTCCGTGCGTTCACTCCCTCCTGGGGCGCGGAGGAATGTGGAGGACGCATGGATCCGTGCCTTCCCAGCCGATTCGTCCGTTTCGTTCTCCCGGTTCTATGCGCGTTCGCGATCCTGATCTGTATGGCGGGATGGGCGAGCGCCGCCGAGCGGATCAAGATCAGCGCTGACGCCGTTACGCCGCCGCCGCCCATCACTTCCTCCGCCCGACCCGGCGGTGAGTTTCGCCAGTACCGGGCCGCAACGACGACATGGCTGCAGTATCCCGGCGCCTGCTTCGATCGCTACGCCGGGACCTGGGCGGGTCGTTCCACACCGCAAGCCGACTCGCTGAACACCTACACGCCCGGGGGAACTGGGCCGTACACCGTTCTCGACCAATCTCTCAGTGAGATCCTCTGGCACGTTTCGGACAACGCGACCTGCACTTCCGGAGTAACCTGCCCGCCGGCGCTCAGCGGGAGCCGAATGTTGTGGTGCGGCAAGTTCGACGCGAACTGGGTGGTCCAGTACGGATATTCCAACTTCACGTATCAAATTCTCTATATCGACACCGGTACGCATGCCGCGAATTACAATTTCGTTCTCACGTACCGGATCAACACCGAGCAGAACTACGACTACGCGTACTTGATCGGCGGGGGTGACGGCCTTCGCGATCCGGTCGGAAACACACGGCCGACAATTGACCACGTCATCGCCGACGGTTCCGCCGGAAACATCAAGCTCTTGGTCCAGTGGACGGGCTCAGTCAGCCCGGGTACGACAAACGCGCTGGGCGCGAACACGACCGCGTCGCCTCCCGCCGTGCAGGCCACCGGTGCTGCGGATCAGACGGAGACGACGGTATCCGGTGCATCCTTCCTGATCGAGGCGCAGCATCGGGCGCTCTATCTCGTATTCCGTTCGGATTGCTTTGTCTCGTCGGAGGACGGGCTTTGGTCCAATGGTCACGGGCCGCAAATCGACAACCTCTCGGTGAGCGACAATGGCGCCCTTTACACAGACGAGGCCGCCCCGACGAGCGGCGGTCTCCCGGTTCCGGACACGGGCCCCGGCGTCACGCCGGGAGGCGGCATCGTCCTCAAGGGAACCAGCAGCGCTCCCACGATCTCGGCTCGCGTTGGAGCCGGCATCGGCACGCTCTGGCAGCTGGTCGGGGGCAACAACCTCCCGACCCCCGACTCTTGCTCGCCGAAAAGCTCGTCTTCCGACCTGAGTTTCGTGGGCGCCAACCCATCCACCTTTCACACGATTCCTAACGAGGCCACCTCCATCGTTTCCTGCACATTTCCAATTCCCGCGGGGACGGCATCGGTCGTCGCCCAATGGTCTCAATACCTGGACATGCCCGCCTATCAGGGCTACGTGCAGTTCGCCGAGTACCGGTACTTCAAGGACGGCCTGTGGTCGAGCTGGAGGAACACGGACGGGGGCGGGACGAGGCGCGTCGATGGCCTTCAGACGTGGGGCGGCATCCGGTCCGAGCTGGCCGAGGCGTCCCGGGCCGATTCGGTTCAGCTCCGGTACTCCATCCGATGTGTCCCGGAGATAAGCGCCGACCTGCACAACTGCGGCGATGTGCTCTATGGATTGCTCTACGACGATTTTCGGCTCGAGGTAGTGAGCGGTGCTCCGGCTCCCGTGTTCGGAATCTATCCCAGCTTCCTCGCTCAATCGACCTTCGTGGACGGCACGATCGCATCCCCGGGGAACTGCTTACCGGCAACGGTGGCTGCGGGTCAATGCTGGCCGGGCGTTCGCGGCAGCGACATCGGCACGGCTGCCGCAATACACGACAACTTCAACAGCCCGCTCGGCGACTCGGTTGTGGTCTCGATCGGCTCCGGGCTTCGCAGGAACGGGAAGGGGATCAACTGGCATCACGGGTTCGACAAATCGGTGAATACTGGGTTGACGATCGCGCACACGAACCCAAACTTTGTGGCCGCGTTCGACAAGCCCCGAGTGATTTACCGCATGTTCGATCCTGCGACCAGGGCTTGGAGCCCCTTCGATTCGAGCGAGCTTGACGCGAACGGTGTCGCCGTGTCGGGACCCGATACGATCCTGATCGACTCGAGGTTCCGGATGAACTGGCCCCCGCGGGACAAGATCGGCGCGACCCTCCCCGGCGGGTTCACGATCAAGGGAATCGCGTCCTACTCCGCGCTGACCTTCCTCCCTCGAGGAACACGGGTTCAGTATTACTTCAAGGCCGTCGACATCAACGGGGGGACCGCGTATCAGTTCAGCTCCGACTCGCGTGCGTTCGAGGTTGAGGATCTTCCAACGCTGCCCGGCGGCTCGGTTGTCGCGCCGGATATCATTGAGTTCGACGTGCTCCCGCGCGTGTACGCGCCGGGTGATCCCGGCTCGCAGCTGGCAAGCAGTACCAATACGCCGATTCTCAATTTGGACGGCGCCTACGCCGCCTGGAACTATTCGACGGATCCGGTCACGCAGGCCCTTCGGGCGCTCGGGGTCCGCGCGGATCGATATCGCCTGCTGCGAGGCACGGAGCAGGGAGCGAACGTGGGCGGGCATGAGTTCGCCGGCACTCGCCCGGGGCGCTTGGCGAACTATTTCCCGAACATGGACGAGTATGCGATCAGGGATTCCCTAGCCACCTGGTACCGGATCATGATCGAGTCGTCGCACGTCCGGGGCTCGTTCTCCGTGCTGGAGGAATCCGATTCTAGGCTTCTGTCGGAATGGTGGGCCGCCCCCACCGGAGCGGACGGTGGAGACAGGTGCCTGCTCTCCACGGGAGACGATTTCTTCAATACTCTTTTAGTGGTCGGCGGAATCCCGCATCCCAACGAGAATGCGCTGGCGGCGCAGGTATTCGGCGTTGCCGCCGTGGCGAACCGATGGAACGGTGGGGCGAGCATTCAATTCCCGGCCGTCACGGATTTGTTCGCCGATCCTTTGTC
>Ga0066698_10001080_pt1 | contig 11473 bp, 10 predicted proteins | sample GraSoiAngelo_147_FD_66457 | JGI IMG/M metagenome (GOLD analysis project Ga0066698, IMG submission 66457) | Grasslands soil microbial communities from the Angelo Coastal Reserve, California, USA - 14_1009_05_40cm | ecosystem: Environmental > Terrestrial > Soil > Grasslands | place: USA... | reverse complement strand
GCGGCATCGAGGCTGTCGGTGAGGTCGTAGACCACGTCGGCCAGCGACTTGAGCGCACCGTTCGAGCCGAGATCCATCCCGAACGACGGGCCGCCGGCCAGCACGACGCGATCGCCGGGCGGCACCTCGCGGTCGCGCCGTGACCCACGGAACGCTCCGCCCGAAAGGCCGTGGGCCGAAGCGTAACGCTTGAGCTCGATCGCGACCAACCGAGCCCCGCGGTTCGTGAACTCGGCGCGATAGAGCGGCGTCTCGACGTGAAGCGTGTGCTCGAGCAGGCTTTCCCCGCCGGGCGTCCCGCGGGAGAGCACGGGCGGCGCCGGCGTGACCACCACCGGGGGCGAGGTGCGCCCACTTGGCTCGAGCGTCGAGTCTGCGGCGGTGCTCTCGGGACGTTGCCGCGGCGGTCCGGCGGGGGGCTTCAGGTAACGATCGAGACCGAGCAGCTTCAACAAGAAGGGGTATGCAAACAGCACCACCAGGCACAACAGCACCGCGATCAGCGTGCGTCGGTCCATGATCAGGGCACCGGATCGTATCCGGGGCGGCCGAGCGGCTGGCAGCGCAGCAACCGCCACGCCGCAAGTGCTAGGCCGCGGCCGAGACCGTGGCGTTCGATCGCCTGCCGCGCGTACTCCGAGCAGGTCGGCACGTGACGGCACGCCCCGCGCGTCCACGGAGCGGCCACGACTTGATAGAGGCGGATCACATGGACCGCGGCCGCGCGCACCATGCTCAAGCCGTCTCGAGCGGCGCCAAAGCTCCCGCCGCCGAGAGCGCTCGCTCCACGTCGCTCGCCAGGTCCTGATGGGCGGCGGTCAGCGCCGAGCGGAACGCCACGAACATGAGCAGGTAGCCGGTGTCCGGAACGCGCGACCAGCGACGGCGCACGATCTCGCGCAGTCGGCGCCGAGCGCGATTGCGATCGACTGCCTGTCCCACCGACTTCTTGCTCGCCACGAAACCCACTCGCGTGGATTCGCCCGGGCACGCTCGAGCCACCAGCAGACAATGGGAGCCCCGGAAGGGCGTGCCCTCGGACTTGAGCCGAGCAAAGTCCAGGGAAGACGTCAGTCGGTGCTCGGCCCCGATCCGTTCGCCCGTCGGGCGGGTCATGGGCGGGGCAGACAGGACGCCGATCGCAGCTGCCTGCGGTGTCGTGAGGGCCGATCACGATGGAGCCGCCCGTGCCTCTGGTTCGCGCGGCCAGCGACGGCAGGGAGGTCCAGGGGCTCAGGACGTCGAAACCGTCAAGCGCTTGCGTCCCTGGCGCCGACGAGCCGAAAGAATCTTCCGCCCCCCTTTGCTGCTCATGCGCGCGCGGAACCCATGGGTCTTCTTGCGGTGCCGGTTGCGGGGGCGAAATGTGCGCTTCATGGTCGAATCCTCGTGATTGCAAAGAGTTATGTGCGAGAGGGACGACGCAGGTTACGGGACCGGGCCGCCGGCCGTCAAGCCTGCGCGGCGGCCAGCCACGCCCCGCCAGGCTTGCGCTCAACGAGACGACTCGACCCGCCGATAACCGGTGTGGCGCGGCTTGCCGCCACGCGTCGGCGGTAGGTCGAGATCTCACCTCGCCGAGCGGGCGTCGTGCGCCTGCCGTATGGCCCGCCTAGTGAAGTGCTCCCTTTCGAGCGGAGTTGGCAAGATGACAACCGCCACATCGGGCCGTCGTACGCACTATCCGGTGTTCCGGGATCTCTCCCCGGCGGCGCAGTCGGCGGTGCTGTGGTTTCGCCAGTTGGGGCGTGCGCTCAAGACGTGCCGGCTCTATCGGGGCGACAACCCGATCGTGGTCAAGATCCGCGGACAGCTCTACGAACAGCTCGACCAGGCGCTCGCGACGCACGGCGCCTGGCGACTGCGGATTCGCCCGACCGAAATCTTCCTGGTCGACGAACCCGTCGTCCACCCGGCGTCCAGGGCGGGCGAGGAAGCCCCTTCCTCCAAGGAAGAACAGCTTCCCTTCCTTTTCTACCGCGACGGCATCCGCGGTCTCACCCTGCTCCCGGGCACCCCGCAGCACGATTTCGACGCGTTGTTCGACGCCCTTGTGATCGCGGGCGGAGGGCTTCTGACCCACGACGACCTGGTCACGATGCTCTGGCAGGCGAACACCACCCGCCTCCAGATCGAAGCCGTGCCTGCGCTGCAAACCATCTATCTGTCTTCGCGGCGTACCGGCCGCAGCAAGAACACCGGGTATCTCGGGCAGACGTACTCATGGTCACCCAACGGCGCCGAGATTCGGGCAGACATCGGCCAGATCGCGGGCATGGCGCAGGGGCTGCACCGCGACACGTTCGACGACTGGCCGCTGCCCGAAAGCTCGGTGGACGTGGCTTCGGCGTATGCATCGCTGGCGAGCGGCATGCAGTTCACGCGCACGTTGCTGCTCGCCGAGTGGTCGGCCGAGAAGGGAATCGATTGGACCACTCAAGTAGCACCGCTGTTCGATCGCCTGCTCGCCCTCGATGCCTCGCCCGTCACACGGGGCATCCTGTCACAGTCGGTTGCCAATTGGCTGGTGGCCTCGATCCAGCGCTCTTCGTTCGGCGAAGCGCAGGAGGCGTTGCGGCTGCTGCGCACCCTGGATCCCGACGGATCGCTGAGCGACGAGTCCCTGCGCAGCGCCATGGCGGGCCTGGACAGCGACCAGATCACCGAGCGGCTCGACGAGTCGGAAGCGGACGATCAGTTTCGCTTCTTCGGCTTGACGGTGGCAATCGGACGCCCGGCGCTCGAGGTGGCGTGCGCGGTCATGGCCAAGGCCACCAAGTCGCGGACGCGTGCCGGCGCCTGCACCATGCTGTGCTACCTGTGCAGCGAGACACCCGAGCTGCTCGAGCCCTACCTCAGCGATTCACGCTGGTTCGTGGTGCGCAACGCGGTCTTCGTGCTCGGCCAAATCGGGGGCAGCAAGGTCGGCCGGCTCCTCCAGGCAGCGCCACTCCACCCGGATGCGCGCGTACGGCGCCAAGTGGTGAGCTCGCTCGGTGGTGTGCCGCCGGCGGAGCGGCTTCCGATCCTGCTCGCCCAACTCGACACCCGAGACCCGCGCCTGCTGGCGGCGATCCTGAACATGCTGATGCGCCACAAGGAGGGCGAGGTGATGCGGGCGATCTTGAGACAGATCGAGGCGCCGGACTTCGAATCGCGCAGCGAGGACAATCAGCGCACGCTGTTCGGTGCCCTGGCCGAGGTTGCCGACGACGAAACGGTGCCGACGCTCGAGACCCTGCTCCACAAGGGGGGCTGGTTCGCGCGTCGCACGCTCCAGCGCTCGGCCGCCGCCCGAACCCTCCAACGGCTCGGCACGGCGCGCGCGCACGCGGCGCTCGAGGCTGGCCTGCATTCGCGCAGCGAGGTCGTGCGCGCCGCCTGTCTCGACGCCATGACGCTCAAGGCGGCATCGTGAACCGGCCGCCGCCTCCCGCGGGTGGCGCCCTTCCGGGGTCGGCGGGATCCCAGGCCGGCGCCACCCAGGAGATCGGACTCCAGGTCTTAGCCCGCTTCTCGGCACTGGTGCGCGTCGCCCGCTCCTACCAGCCCGACAACCAGGTCGTGACCGCCCAGATCGAAGCGTTGGTCCAGACGCTGGCGCCGGTCCTGGAAGAGAAAGGCGAAGCGGTACTGGTCGCGCTCGAGGACGACCTGTACTTGAACGGCGCACGGGTGCCGATCCACTCGAAGAACCTGCGCTTCTACCGCCACGTGATGGAAGAGTTCAAGCTGCGGCACATCTCTGGAGTGCGCATTCAGCAAGGCGTGACGCTCGTCGAGCTGATCCAGTTCTTTCGCCTGTTCCTGCAGCCCGAGCTCTACAAGGGCCTCGAGCTGCTGACCGCCTGCCTCGCCAACGGCACGGATCACGTTCTGCCGGCGGTCCACGCCTCGACCGAAGATCCCGGCGGCGAAGAGTTCGATCCCCCATGGGACGAGACCGAAGAACCCGCGGCCGAGGGCGACTCGCCGGCGAACCGCGGAGGCTGGGAGAACATGACCGTGGCCGAGCAGGCGAAGCCGCGGCGTCGTGCGGCACCGCCTGGCGCCGCGCGCAAGGAGTACACGGCTGCAATTCAGGGCGCCCGGTCGCTGCTCGCGGCCACCTCGCTGCAAGGGGGAATGGAGCTGCGCCACGCCAAGCGCGTCGTGCAACCCCTGGTGGACGGTGCGTTCGCCTCCGAGCCGGTGGTGGTGGGGCTCTCGAGCCTCAGCCGCCACGACGAGTACACGTACGCCCATGCGGTGAACGTCTGCCTGGTCGCGGTCAGCATGGGCCGCTTCCTCGAGATGGACCGTCGCGCCCTGGCCGACCTGGGAGTCGCGGCACTCCTGCACGACGTGGGGAAGGCGGCGGTGTCCGGCGAGATCCACCGTCCGCTCGAGCTCTTCACGGCCGAAGAGCGCGCCGCGGCGACGCGCCATCCACTGGAGGGAGCGAAGCTGCTGGCGCGCTCGACCACGCTCAATCAGACGACGCTGCGTTGCATGCGGGTCGCCCTCGAGCACCACATGGGCTTAGGACCCGATGGCTATCCCGAGAGCGGCGAGGTACGGCCCAGCATGCTCTCGCGAGTCGTCCAGGTGGCCGATTGCTACGTCTCGCTGCAGACGCACCGCAGCCCGCGGGGAGCCAGGGTCACCCCCTACCAGGCGCTCGGGATGATGCTGGGCCCGCTCAAGGGGCGTTTTCACGCCGGGCTGCTGTGGGCGCTGGTCCAGACCGTGGGCTTCTACCCCTCGGGGCAGCTCGTCGAGCTGGACGACGGCTCGTTGGCGGTGGTGTTGGCTCCCAACGAGGCGGACCCGGCGCGCCCGCACGTCCGCATCATGTTCACCCCCGCGCGCAAGCGGCTCTCACCCGAGGAGACCTTCGAGATCCGTCCGCTACCGCGCGGCCGCAGCGTCAGACGCGCGCTTCCGGCCGAGGAGTATCCGACCGAGGACGACGCCCAGGCCGCCTGACGCGCGCGGCACGATCGTGCCCCGCGGGGGCGCCACCCTCAAGGGCGGTCGCTCGCGCGCCCTTCGAGCCGGGCGCGGTGGCGGTTGCGGAACGCGACCAGCTCCACTCCTTCGACTTCCCGGATCGCGGCGTCCTCGGGCGGACGTCCGTCGCGGAACACGAAGCGTCTGCGATCGCGCGTCACGCGCGCCATCGGGCCCCCCCGCGGGCCCACTTCCACCGTGCCTTCGCACACGCAGACACACGTCCCCTCGGCGTCCCGGATCACGGCCAGGGTCGTGCCGGTCACGAGCACCGCGGCTTCCGGTGTCTCGATCGTGAGGCGGTCGCCCGCAAACGATGCCTCGGTGGTGATGCGCACCTCGCCCGACCACACCACGGCCCGCATGTCGTGAGGCGACCATCCGCGGGGTGGTCCCGGAAGCATGAGCTCGGTGCCGGGCGTCACCTGAAGCACCAGGTGACCCTTAAGCTCGAGCTCGAGTCGCGTGTCCGGTCCCACGCCGATGCGAGCCCCCGGCTTGAGTGCGCGCGCAAGATCCGCCGTGTGCGCAAGCGGAATCGGGCGGTGGTCCACGATCGCCGCGCCTTCGCCGTCCGCCGAGACCACGCGCCACGCAGGCCCAGACGGCAAAACCACGAGCGCGATCGCGGCCAGGACCAACGCCGGGGCGACCACCCACCACGCGGGCCTTAGGGCCGGACGTGGGCGCGGCAGTGGCACGCGACCTCGCGCTGGGACTCCGGCAAGGAAGTCCCGCTTCGCGCGTTCCCGAAACGCCGGGTCGACGAGCGGGGGAGCCAGGCTGCGCACCGCTTCCCGGGCCCGGGACTCGGACTGCGTGAGGCCTTCGGGCTCGCCCGTCATCGCAGCTTGCCTTCGAGTAGGCGCGCCAGGGCGGCCAGCGCCCGCGAGTAGCGCTTGCGTGCGGCGTCGTGGTGCACACCCGTGATCGTCGCGATCTCCTCGTGCCCGAGTCCTTGGTAGTCGCGAAGCACCACCGCGACCCGCAGGGGCTCGGGCAGCTTCGAGATCGCCTCCTGGACCAGCCGCTCGCGTTCCTCGCGGAGCAGCCTCTGCTCCGGATCATCGGCCTCGCGGGAGACCGTCTCGTGGGCCCGTGGCGCCTCGTCGAGCGCGCTCGTGCGACGCCCCATTCGATAGGCACCCGAACGCCACAGGTCGCGGCAGGCATTGTGGGCGACCGTCATCAGCCACGGGCCGGGATCGCGGGTGGGATCGATCTGATGCGCCCCGCGATGAACCTTCAAGAACACCTCCTGAGTCACGTCCTCGGCCAACCCACGCTCGGAGAGCAGCCGATACACGAACCCGAAGATGCGTTCGAAGTAACGCTCGAACAGAGCCCCGAGCGCCTCCGGGTCACGACGGCGAACGGCCTCGAGCTGGGCGCGCGTCAAATCCTCGGGCCTTCCCGAGCTCCCGCGATCACCCGTTCCGGAGGTGTCGCTCCGGGCCTCGTTCCCCTCGGGGGAACCGTCTCCCTTACGGGGGCTGGATCTTCCCGGTTCCCGCGCGCCGGTGGCCGAGCCCACGTCTCTACCTACGGAATCGGGGAGCGAGTGTGTCGGGGGTTTCGCCATTGGGAGCGATCGAAGGCTGGGACAGGCGTGGCTTGCCGCGAGCCCCGAAATGCCGGTCGGGGCGTGGGAGTATCCCACAGGCAGGACCGCAGCCGTAGGCCGCCGCAGAGCAACGAGGAGATCGGCGAAGGGCGGGAGGTGGAGGCTCAGGCCGCTTCGGCCTGGACCGCCGACGGGGCGATCGGGAGGCGCAGCCAGAACGTGCTGCCCTGTCCGACTTGGCTTTCCAGTCCGACGTGGCCACCGTGGAGCTCGGTGATCCGTTTGACCAGATGGAGCCCGATCCCCAGGCCGGAGCCGCGCTTGTCGTTGGGGTGGGTACCTTGCCCGAACAGCTCGAAGATGTGGGCTGCTTCTGCGGGGGCCACACCAGGTCCCCGGTCGTTCACTTCCACCACAACGAACTCGCCGTCGGCGCACGTGCGGACGGTCACCCGAGAGCCCGGGGGCGTGAACTTGATCGCGTTGACGATCAGGTTCACGACCACCTGCCGCATCTTGCCGTCATCGATGACCAGCTCCGGCAGCCCGGCGTCGAGCGATTCTTCCAGCGTCACTCGGTACTTCTCGGCCATCGGGCGACCGGTCTCGATGGCTCCGCGCACGACTTCGTTGATCGAGTGCAGCTCGCGGACCAACACCAGCTTGCCGTTCTCGAGCCGCGACAGATCCAAGATGTCGTCGATCAGCGACAGCAGCGTGTTGGCTTCGTTGTGCAGGCGGCGCAGGAACTCGTCCTGCTGGTCGTTCGACAGGCGCTCTCGGCTCGAGCGCAGCATCTCGGCATAGGCGATCACGGAGGTGAGGGGCGTCTTGAGCTCGTGGCTCGCCGTCGACAGGAACGTGTCCTTCATGCGGTTCATCTCGGAGAGCTGGAAGTTCGAGGCTTCGAGGGCCTGCGTGCGCGCAGCCAGCCGCTCCATCAGCTCGGCCCGCTCGACCACCGACCCCACGTGCTCGGCAAACAGCCGCAGGATGTCCTGGTGATGCTCCTGGAACGGCACCGGATAGTTGATCCGGTTCACGTTGAGCACCCCCACGCAGCGGTCCCCGACGCGCAGCGGAAGCGAAAGCGCCGAGGTGATGTGGCGCTCACGCTTGAAATGCTGGCGGAAGTCCTGGTTCGTCTCGTCCGCCCCAAGCAGCACGCCTTGCTGACGCTGCGCCACCCAGCCGGCGATGCCCTCGCCCATCCGCACGCGGCCGTTGCGGCAGAACTCGGATTCGAGGCCATAGGCGGCGCGGGTCTCGAGCACCCCGGTCTCCGGATTGTAGATCATGACCGACGCCTGTTGGGCGTCCAGGGCCGAGACCACGCGGCGTACGATGATCTCGAGGATGGTGTCGAGCCTGAGCTGCAGGTTGAGTGTCGTCGCCATGCCGAACAAGGACGAGATCTCGGACAAGCGTGTACGCATGTCCTCGTGCTCGCCCTGCTCGCGCTGGAGCGCTCGGCGAATCTGGTTGAGCTGGTTCTGTTTGAGCACCAGGTACAGGCAGAACACGATGACCAGCCCGGCCAGCCCGACTCCGGCGTAGTACCCGTCGCGGATCCACTGATCGTACGAGTTGTTGATGTCGAGCAGCGGCACGTAGAGGACCGGGATGGTCACGGTCATGGCGATCAGCACCGAGAACGTGACGGCCCACAGCCACCAGTTGTGGCGGTCGACGCGGGCAAGCGTTAGGCGACTGGAGACGTTCATGCGACTCCCTCGAGGGTCACGGCCAAGCGGCGGCACCCCATGTGTATCGGCCCCGAGCCGGGGTTTCCTTAGACTCCCCATCGGGCGCGGAACCCCACGCCGCGGCGCCGCGGGCCGGCCTCGCTCCTCACAAAGCGTCGTCGTCCCGCACCGGATGCGCGAGAAGGACTTGCGTCGTACCGTGTCGCGGTTCGAGGGAAGCGGGGTGGCGACTCGAGGCCAGGAGATCCCATGAAGACCGGACGAGTGGTGATGGAGCGGGTGGCGAGCTCGGTTCTGCGCGGCAATCGACCCAACGACCCGGAGGTGCGCACGGTCCCCGTCTACCTGCCTCCCTCGTACGACGAGGACCCGCAGCGCCGCTTCCCGGTGCTGTACGTCCTCGCCGGCTTCACCGGCCGCGGCCGAATGCTGCTCAACGACGGTCCCTGGTCCACCGCGCTCGACGACCGAATGGACGCGCTCATCGCGACCGGCTCCTGCGGGGAGATGATCCTGGTGCTGCCGGACTGCTTCACCCGCTATGGCGGGTCGCAATACTTGAACTCGGAAGCCACCGGGCGCTACGAGGATCACCTGGTCTTCGAGCTGGTGGGCCACGTCGATGCCCGATACCGCACGCTCGCCGCGCGCGAGCACCGCGGGATCGCCGGCAAGTCGTCCGGCGGCTACGGCGCGCTGGTCCAGGGGATGAGGCATCCGGAAGTCTTCGGGGCCGTGGCCTGCCACAGCGGCGACATGCTGTTCGACTATTGCTACCGGGGCGACGTCCCCCCCTTTTGCTCGGCCGTGCAGGAGGCGGGAGGAATCGAACGGTGGCTCGAGACTTTCGAGGCCAAGCGCCAGAAGAAGCACGAGGACATCACGGTGCTGAACATCCTGGCAATGGCCGCCGCCTACTCTCCCGACCCTGCCTGTCCGCCGTTTGGCATCGCCCTGCCGTGCGACCTCGAGACCGGCGCCTTCCGTGAAGACGTATGGCAGCGCTGGCTCGAGCACGACCCGCTGCGGATGCTCGAGCGTCATGCGGAGGCGCTGCGCTCGCTGCGATTGCTTTACCTGGACTGCGGCACCAAGGATGAATGGCACCTCCACCTCGGAGCCCGACTGTTCGCGCGCCGCCTCGGGGAGCTTGGAATCCCGTACGAGCACGAGGAATTCGACGACGGGCATATGAACGTCTCCTACCGCTACGACGTGAGCTTCCCGAGACTCGCCCGGGCCCTGGGGGCCTGAGCACTCCGGGCTCGCCGCTCGGCCCGCGTGTGGCGCAGCGCAATCGCTATCCTCCGTCGCTCGCTCTCTGGTACGGTTTCGGTATGTCGAGTCCCTTCGAAACGCGGTGAGGGTCCGGGGTCGAGGCCGTCCATGAGCCCGCACAACGTGATCGACGAGCGCATGGAGACCCGCGACGATTCGCGAAGGCGCGCGAGCGAGCTCGCCACCCTGTACGAGGTGGCCCGCGCGCTGCTCGGCGCCCGCAGCCCCAACCAGGTAGCCGCGCGCATCGTCCTGTCCGGAATGGGCGCACTCGGCGTGCGCTCGGGGGCGATGTTCGTGGCCGACGAGCGTGGCCGTTACGAGCTGCTCTACGCTTCGGGCATCGAAGGGGTCGGCCCGGGCGATGGGATCTCGATCTCGCCGGCGGTGCGCGAATGGATCTTGCGAGAGGGCGTGTTCCTCCTCTCCGGCCAAGGTGCGGCACGCGGGCTCGCGGCGCTGCGGAGCACCCTGATGGAGCGCTACGACGCGGTCTCGGGTGCGGCCGTCGTCGACGCCCACGGCCTCTCGGGTCTGTTGGTGTTCGGCCCCCGCCTCCTCGCCCTCGATGTGGGGGAGAACCTGCTGCTGCTGCTCGATTCGATGGCCGCCTTGGTCGGCCAGGCGTTGGGAACCCGCCCGGTCGAGGAAGCGGGGGCCGCGAGTGCTCGCAGTGCAGGCGCCCGGCGCCGCGCCACCAGCGGTCCGGGCCGCATGCTGGACGAACTCAGGGCGCGCCATCCGGCGCTGCGCACCATGGTAGGCGAAAGCGAGCTGCTGCTGGAGACCTGCCAGGATCTGGTCGCCGTGGCTCGCACCCGATTTCCGGTCCTGCTCACCGGCGAATCGGGGGTCGGCAAGGAGCTGGCGGCACGCGCCATCCACGAGCTGTCGGAGCGCTGCAGCGGGCCGCTCGAGGTGGCCGACTGCGGGTCCATCCCGCGCGAGCTGATCGAGAGCGAGCTGTTCGGCCACGTGCGCGGGGCCTTCACGGGAGCCCATCGCGACCGCCGCGGAGCCTTCGAGCTGGCTCACCGAGGCACCTTGTTCCTCGACGAGATCGGCGAGATGCCGCTCCAGCTCCAGACCCGCCTGCTGCGCGTGTTGCAGGAGGCGCGCTTCCGGCGGGTGGGCGACGAGGGCCTGGTCGAGGTGGACGTGCGGGTGATCGCCGCCACGAACCGCGACCTGCGCGCCGAGGTGACGAGCGGGCGGTTCCGCGAGGATCTCTACTATCGACTCAACGTGTTCGCGGTCCGCATCCCACCGCTGCGGGAACGACCGGAGGACGTGGGCCCGCTGGTGCGGTTTTTCATGGAGCGCCAAGCCGGCGAGCTGGAGGTGGGGGAATGGTCGATCGACGGCGACGTGATGGAGGCCCTCGAGCGCCACACCTGGCCGGGCAACGTGCGCGAGCTGGGGAACCTGTGCGCCGGACTGGCGGTACGGGCGAGGGCGACTGGACATGTCACGCTCGACGAGCTGGAGCAGGTCTGGCGCCGCCAGCACCATGACGAGGAGCCGCCCTGGCAGAGCGCGCCGGCGGTGGCGCGCGGGCGCCTCGGCGACTGGGTGCTGGAGCATGCACGGGCGGCGCGTTTCAACCTGATCGAGGTGGCGCGGTTGCTCAAGCGACGCAAGCGAGCCGGCCACATCGTGCCGCTCACCGAGCGCTCGGCACTCTCCTACTACCTCACGGGCGAGATCTTGTGCGCGCTCGCCGAAGCGGGCGGCGACACCGATGCGGCGGCGAGGGCTCTCGCCGGCGACGAAGACCTGATCCCGCGCGTGGAGGGGCGCGTGCGCAAGATCTGGGACACGCTCCGGACCGCCGAGGGAGACGCGACGGCCCTGAGGCGGCACTTCGCCAAGCTCCCCGCCGGCTACGAAGCACCGCTGAGGCGGGCGTCGGCGCTCGCCGATCGGTCCTGAG
>Ga0066698_10001075_pt1 | contig 11483 bp, 6 predicted proteins | sample GraSoiAngelo_147_FD_66457 | JGI IMG/M metagenome (GOLD analysis project Ga0066698, IMG submission 66457) | Grasslands soil microbial communities from the Angelo Coastal Reserve, California, USA - 14_1009_05_40cm | ecosystem: Environmental > Terrestrial > Soil > Grasslands | place: USA... | reverse complement strand
GTGGACGGACGAGGTGTCCCACGGGAGGAGGTTCTTGTTCGTGATGATGTTCGCCTTCTCGAATTCGAGGGAGATCTCCGCCCCGCCTCCATGGGCAGAGACATCGATTGCGAGCGCGTGGCTCTCCGTGAAACCGAACTTCTCGGCGAGGACCTTGAACCCCTGCTCGACGAGGGCCTGGCCGAGAGCCTTCGCATTCTTCACGATCTGTGCGGCGTAGTCGCGCCCGAACTGGAGGTGCTCCGCGAGGGTAATTCCGAGGGCCGCCATCGCGTGCAGATGGTGGTTCGAGACGACGCCGGGGAACACGCCCTTCATCAGCCGTTTCACGAACTTGTCGTCCGCCGAGTCCGAGAGGAGGATCCCGTGCTGGGGGCCCGGGAGGGTCTTGTGCGTGCTCCCCGTGATCACGTCCGCGCCTTCTCGGAGGGGGTCTTGGAACTGCCCGCCCGCGATCAGGCCCATCACGTGGGCCCCGTCATACCACACGTGGCAGCCTGCCTCTTGGAACGCGTCGCGTAGCTCCTTGAGGGGCGTCGGGAACAGGAACACGCTCTGCCCGAACGCGGCGACCTTCGGCTTCACGTGGCGGATGAGCTTCGCGCTTCCGTCGATGTCGATGTTCATCCGTTCGACGTCGAACGGGTAGTTCACGTTGTTGATCCCTCGCATCCCCGCCCCGCCGAACTTCGCTGAGCTGATGTGCGCGCCGTGGCTCAGCGCGACGGACGTCATGATGTCCCCTGGCTCCAGGAGGGCGTAATACACCGCGAGGTTCGCGACGGTCCCGCTGATCGGGCGGACGTCCGCGAGGCGGCAGCGGAAGAGCTCCCGGGCGAGGGCGGTGACCCGCCGCTCGACCTCGTCGACGAAGACGTTCCCCTCGTAGTATCGCTCCCCGGGGAGGCCCTCGGCGTATCGGTCTCCAAAGTCGCTTAGGAGCATTTCCCGCGCGAGCGGGCTGATGACGTTTTCTGACGCGATCATTGGGAGGCTGCGCGAAAACAATTCGTGGTGGCGGTCCACCTGCTCCTCGATGAAACTGACGTTCTCGTCCATGGAGCGACCGTGGAAAGCGGCGGGCGCGTTAAATAGGTTCGGAACCGGCCTCGGCGCCTCCGCGGGGCTCCCTCAAAATATCCGGCACTTCCCCGCGACGATCCGGTCCGTGAGCTTCTCGATGTTCTCGAGGTCCTCGTTGAGGATCGACTCGACCTCGGGCTTCACCTTCGACAACTTGGCACCCGCCGCGAGGATGCACTGGGCCGTCGCGGCCTGGGGCTGGTCGATCGGCTTCCCGATCTGCGAGACGATCCGGATCCACACTTCCCGCACGCTCCCCTCGAGTTCCTTCGCGATGCGGTGGGCCGCCTCGTACGCGAGGACGTTGTACAGCTTCCCGACATGGGTCACCGGGTTCTTCCCGGCCGCCGCCTCGAGGCTCATCGGCCGGTATGGCGTGATGAGGCCCGTGTTCCGATTCCCGCGGCCGACGCTGCCGTCGTCCCCGTTCTCCCACGAGAGACCGGTGACCGTGAGGTAGAAGATGCCCGCCTCGTAGTTGTCCCCGGTGTTGATGTCCACGGTGACCTCGCGGTTCGTGTACTTCACCGCGTTGTCGAGCACCCGCTCCCGGAGGTCTTGGACCGCGCTGCGATAGTGGTCTTTGTCCGGGATGTATCGGCCGACCATCGCGGCGGCGATCGTGATCCGGATCTTGTCGTGGTTCCGGACGGCCATGACCTTGATGTCCTGGCCGACCTCCTTCAGGTCCTTCTTCAGAGGACCGTTGATGAGCTCCTCCGTCTTCAGGGCCAGCGTCTCCGTCTCGCTGTACGGGGCGAAGCTGACGCCGAAGGACGTGTCGTTCGCGAGCTGCTTGCGGGTGTCGTACAGGCCGCGGAGGTCGACGGAGCCTTGGCCGATCTTGCAGTCGATGATGACATCGTCGTCCACGTTCAGGTTCGTGCACGCTCTCTCGAGATAGTCGTGGGCCGCGTGGATCGCGACGGGGCGATACGGCAGTCGCTCCCCGTTCACCGACGTCGTCGCCCGCCCGCAGAGCAGGATGTACGCGGGCTCGAGGAACACGCCCCCGCCAAACTTGGGAGCGCTCTGCCCGCCGACGACCTCGACCTGGTCCGTGTTGTGGTGCAGGATCCGGCCGTACCGCTCGATGTACATCTTGGAGAGGGCCCGGCTGACGGCCTCCGCGAGACCGTCCGCGACGCTGTCCGGATGCCCTACCCCCTTCCGCTCGACGATTTCCGTGCTCTGCTCCTCAATGGGAGTGTGAACAAGTTCCTCGACGAAGACGCTTCGGCTCACAGAAAAACCCCGGCTGGCCCGGCGCAACACGGGGCTCCGCATATATGCTTTTCTGCGGGCATCGCACCGAGTCCTCTCATTCTGTGGGGATCCAGCGCGCGCACACTCCTCTGATGGGGACGCGATTATTAATATCTCTTTGGCCCGAAAATTCCAAAAGGAATATGAACCGCCCGAACATTGGTGACGGTGTGCTGCCGGACATCGATGAGATCCCCCGTACTCGGAAAGTGCTCGGCCTCACGCAGACCGCCCTTGCCCGACTCGCCGGTATCTCACAGTCCACGGTCGTGAAGGTCGAGAAGCGGCAGATGAGCCCCAGCTACGACATCGTCCGGCGGATCATGAACGCTCTTGAGACGGAGATGCAGCGACAGGAGAAGCGGGCCCTCGTCGAGAAGGTCCAGACGCGAAAGGTCCAGTTCATCGACGCGAAGATTTCCCTGGAGGAGGCCACGAGGGAGATGCGGCGGTTCAAGTTCTCCCAGCTTCCTGTGTTTCACATGGGCCGCAACGTCGGGAGTATCTCGGACAAGACGATCACGGACCTGATTCTGGCGGGAAAGGAGCCTCGCGAGCTGGCGAGGATCCACGTCGAGGACGTGATGGATCCCCCCTTCCCGCAAATCGACGCGAAGGCCCCGATGGAGTTGGCGGCGAGCCTTCTCCGGCACTACAACGCGGTCCTCGTGACGACGCGGGGGGACGTCACCGGCATCGTGACGAAGTCGGACCTGATGAAACTCCTGTGAGCTCGTCAGTCGGGGTACGGCACTGGGTACTCGAAGAAGTCCTCGGCCATGAACGTGTTCGCAAACACAGACTTCGCATCCGCAAGGATGGTCGACGTGTCTTCGTACCGCGGGCTCACGTGGGTGAGGATGAGGGCTCGGACGTTCGCATCTCGCGCAATCTCGGCGGCCTGGCGGCCCGTGGAGTGGCCGTAACGGTTCGCCTTCTCCTCCAGGGCTGTGTCTGCGGTCGCGTCGTGGATCAAGACGTCCGCGTCTCGCGCGGCCTCAAGCACTCGGTTCGAAGGCAGGGTGTCACCCGTGTACACGATCTTCCGGCCACGTCGCGGCGGGCCAAGCACCATGTCCGGGGTGACGGTCCGCCCCCCAACGCTGACAGGCTGTCCCTCCTGAAGTCGGCTGTACAGCGGGCCTTCGGGAATCCCAAGGGCGGTCGCTCGCTCAAGACTGAACCGCCCCGGACGGATGCGTTCCTCCAGTACGTAGCCGAGGGCGGGGACCGTGTGGGACGTATCGACGGCCCTCACAACATACTCCCCGCAATCCACCTCGTCTCCGCCTTTGAGCCCCTTCGCGGACACCGGAAATGCGGAGGTGAAGTGCCCGATGTTCACAAGGAGGTCGGCGAGGTCCTCCATGCCGGGCGGCCCGAACGCAAGGAGCTCCTTCTCCCGTCCGTTCATCGACATCGATTGAATGAGCCCAGGGAGCCCGAGGAAATGGTCTCCGTGAAAGTGCGTGAGAAAGACCCGCGTCACCTGCATGAAAGACAGGCTCGAGAGCATGAACTGCCGCTGCGTCCCCTCCCCGCAATCGAACAGGAGGGTTTCGGGCCCGCGTTTGATCGCGATGGCCGAGACGTTTCGCTTCGGGGTCGGCCACGAGCCGCTCGTCCCGAGGAAGACGATCTGCACGCTCGCGGAATTGGGCGTGTCGGTATGAACCTTTTCGGCCTCGCCCTCCATGAGAGCCGAGGCGCGCAAAGCCTTAATGGCGGGGGTCCTTTCGCGGGGCGGGGGCCGTCCTCTGCTCGCGATTGACGGGGAGTCGCTCACCGTAGAGGAGGTCGTCCGAGTCGCGCGCAATGCCGAGCCCGTGAAGCTCGGCCATGCGGCGGTCCGGCGGATGGAGGCATCACGGAACGCCTTGCTCGAGATCGTGAAGAGCGGGCGGCCCGCGTACGGCGTCACCACCGGATTCGGGCAGCTCGAGAACGTCCCGATATCCAAGGGGGACGCGCTGCGACTCCAGGAGAATCTCGTCCGGAGCCACGCCGCGGGGGCGGGTCCGCCCCTCCCGCACGACGACGTTCGCGCTTCGATGTTGATCCGCGCGAATGCCCTCGCGAAGGGGTATTCAGGGGTCCGGCCGGAGGTGGTCGAGCTCCTTCTCGGGATGCTGAACCACGGAATCCATCCCGTCGTCCCCTCTCGAGGCTCGCTCGGCGCGAGCGGGGACCTCGCTCCGTTGGCACACATCGCCCTCGTGATGATCGGGGAAGGCGAGGTGGACGTGCAGGGGAAGCGCGTGGCGGGGGGAGCCGCCCTCCGGGCGGCGCGCCTCACCGCTCTGCGGCTCGAGGCAAAGGAGGGGCTCGCGATCCTGAACGGGACCGCCGTGATGGCGGGGCTCGGTAGCCTGCTCGTCGCGGATGCCCTCCAGCTGTTGAAGGACTCGGAGATCGCGGCGTCGATGAGCTTCGAGGCCCTCCGCGGGAGCCCCGCGCCGTTCGACGAGCGCCTTTCCCGACTCAAGAAGCAGGTCGGCCAGCAGCTCGTGGCGGGGAACATGGTGAAGCTCCTCCGGGAGAGCGAGATCGTGGAGAGCCACAAGGGCCCGCACCGGGTCCAGGACCCGTATTCGCTCCGTTGTATTCCCCAGGTGCTCGGGGCCTGCTTCGAGTCGATCCACTACGCCCGGCAGGTCCTCGAGATCGAGATCAACTCCGTCACCGACAACCCCGTGATATTCCCCGACACCCGCGAGAGTGTGAGCGGGGGGAATTTCCATGCGCAGAGCCTCGCGATGGCCCTCGACTTCCTCGGCCTCGGGCTTACCGTCCTCGGCTCCTTCTGTGAGCGGCGAATCGCGCGGCTCGTGGACGCCCACCTGAGTGAGCTCCCCCCGTTCCTCACCGAGAACGGCGGGCTCCAGTCGGGGATGATGGTCCTTCAGTACACCGCCGCGGCCTTCGCTTCGGAGAACAAGGTCTATGCCCACCCTGCGTCGGCAGACTCGATCCCCGCCTCCGCAAACCAGGAGGACCACAATTCCATGGGCCAGGGGGCGGCCCTCAAGGCCCGCCAGATCCTGGAGAACGCGCGTCGAATCGTCGCGATCGAATACCTCTGCGCGGCCCAAGGGCTCGAGTTCCGGAAGCCGCTGAAGCCCGGCGTCGGTCCCCTGATTGCCCATCGGGTGATCCGCGGCTCCGTTCCGAAGCTGACGCAGGACCGCTCGATGTCCGGCGACATCGATCGCGTCGTGGGGATGATGCGCTCCGGGGACGTCGCGAAACCCGTGGAGGCGAAGGTGGGCCGGCTCGCCTAGCCCGTGTGGAAGGCGAGCTTCCTCTTCTTGTCCGATGTCTCGATCGGGCGGAAGCAGACGGGGCACCGGCCGACGCGGGACGCGCAGAGTTCGTGGAAGTCGCGCCCGCACGAGCACTTGACGATCGTGAACCCGGTCTTGATCTGCCCCTTGCAGATCGGGCACCGGCTCTCGTACTCCGCGACCATGGCCTTCTTCTCCTCGGCCTGTGCCGCGGCGACGACCTCGATCTGGGCGATCATCTCCTGGGTGTACTCCTTGTCGTCCATCACGCGGTGGCTCGACACCTGGATCATCAGGGGGATGACTCCGGCGGCGGTCATCCGGATCTTGATCGCAATCCGCTCCTCCCCCTTCGCCCGGATCGCGGCAAGGTCCCGCAATCCCTCGACCTCGGCGTCGCCGAGAATTCGCATCCGGACGTCCTTCGCGAGGGCCTTCCCCGTGTTCCGAAGGACGAGGGTCGCGCCGGACCATTGGTCGAGCCGCGGCGTTTCGACCTCGAGGCTCCCCTGGATGTTCGGTGCGAAGCCCTCGATCGCCTCCCACGCAACGCGGTACGCATCCTCGGCTGCGGAGATGGCCCGGGTCATGTCGGTCTTCTTGAGTTGGATCGACGTCTGGAGGACCCGCTCCGCGTCCTTCACCTCGATCCCGAACTTCTTCGCGTTGCGGATCGTGGACTCCGCCTTGTACGTGAGTTCGACGAATCTCTTCTCGACCATCCGTCGAGACTCGACGCGCTGCGAGCCTTGCTCGATGAGCTGAAGGGCCTTTTCGAATTCACCCTCGAGGAGGGCTTGGCTCGCGAGCTGGAGTTGCGCCTCCGCGTCACCGACGTCCGCTCCGATCCGCTTGGCGTGGAGGACCGTCGACTCCACACTCGTCAGGGCGTCGGAGACCTTGGCGCCGATGGCCGCCTGTGCGTCCTTGACGCCCGCGTCGATGAGTTGGAAGGCCTCTTCGAAATTCCCGCTCTCAATCTGCCCCTTCGCCTCCGAGAACCGCTTCATGCTGGTGGTCGTCTCGACCTCGAGCCGCTGCCCAAGGTCTGCGAGGGCGCGTCCGCGCTGCAGCCTCTGGTTGAGGGATGTCCGAGCCCCGGTCACGCCCGCGTCGAGGGCCTGCTGGTAGAGATTCCTCGCGGTGTCCGCGTCGCCTCGATCGAGGGCGGACTCCGCCTCCCGGTACACCCTCTGTGCACTGACGGCATCAGCACCGATCTCGGTGAGCACGGTCATGACCTGACCGGCCCGGGTCTTCACCTCCATCGCGCTCTCCGCCGTCTCCCGACGTCGCGTGAATTCGTCGCCGCTCTGGATGGCCAGGTCGAGGGCCTTCACGTAGTCCCCATAGCGGAACGCGGCCTTCGCCTCCGCCACCAGTGCGTCGACCGCGGGCAGCGGCCGGCCGAACGCCCCCATCCGCTTCTCGATCGTCTGGATCGCCTTCGACGCCATGTCCTGCTGGAGCGAAACGCGCTCCGTCTCGCTCTCCGATTGCATCGCGGCCGCGAGGGCCTGCCGGAACTTCCCGTACCGCTGGAATTCCCTCGCACGCTCGAAGAGCTTCTCCGCGGTTCGGGTGTCGACGCCGTCCCGCTTCGCCTTGTCGATCGACTCCTGGAAGCGTCGCATCGTCGTGGCAACGTTCTGTTCCGTTTCCGTCTCGATCTCCGCGACGGCCTTGTGCGCGAGCTCGAGGGCCTCATCGAACCGGCCCGACTGGAACGCGCGGTCCGCCTTTTCAAGGAGCCGCTTCGAGGACGTCGGGTCGATGTTCATCGTCTCGACTTCGGCGACGGCATCGCGGGCTTGCTTCATCGCAACCCCCGCCTGCTCGCCGAGCTTCTTCAGCTTCTCCACATCGTCCCGGACCTGGAGAGCGAGGTCGGCGGCCTGTCCGAGCTGCCGCGCGTCCGTGAGGCTCCGGATGCGGATGAGCTTGTCCTGGATCGGCGAGACGGTGGCGCCCTCCCCTTTCCCAAGGAGGGCCTCCGTCGGCGTCACGACGCTGGCGATCTTGTCCGTGACGAGCTCGTTGAGGGTCTTCTCCGCGCGCTCGGAGAGCTGGAGGGCCTTCTCGTACTCTTTGGACTTCATCGCCTCTTTCGCGTTGTTCAGCATCTCCCGGAGGTGGGGTGCATCGATCCCCATGCGCACTGCGACATCGAGCTTTTCGCGGCTCGATATGAGCCGCTGAGCGGAGCTGTAGAGGACCATCAGCTTCTCTGTGTCGACCTTGGACCGGTTCGCGAGTTCCAGGGCCCGCTCGAAGTCCAGCCGCTCGAACGCCTTCTTGGCCTCCAGGAGCATCTCGAGGACCTTCGTCACGTCGACCTCTCTCTTCTTCGCCTCGGCGACGAGGGCCGCAGCGCTGGAGATCGCGTTGTGGGTCGTGCGATACAGATCGAGGACCTTGTTCGCCTGCTCGTTTGCCTCCTTCATCTGTCGCAATGCGTCGACGTAGTCCTCCACGCCGAGGGACATCTTTGCCCCCTTCAGGACCTCGCGCATCTCGTCGATGTTGATCCGCATGTTCTTCGCTTGCACGACCTTCTGCTTCACAAGGTTGAACACGGATTCCGATGCGGCCGCGATGTCCTTTTCCACCCGCTCCCGCATTCCGATGACGTCCCCGTACCGGCCGTCGGCCAGGGCGGCGTTCATCTCCTTCATGATGGCGTCAAGACCACCGACCTCCGAGCCGAGGTCGTGGACGAGCTGTACCGCCGAGCGGACGGCGTCGTGATATTGGGTCGCGCGGTCCTTCGTCCGGCTCTCGGAGAGGTTCTTTCCCTCGCTAAGGAATCCGAACGCCCCGTCGATGTCTTTCGCTGCGATCGCGCTCTCCGCCTTGCCGAGGAGGCTCCTCACCGCGGTCGCGTCGTCCCCAAGGAATTCGAGGGAGGCCTTCAAGCCGGTGATGCCGGCCTCTAGGCGATTCCGGAGGGCCCCTTCCGCGAGCCCGCGGCTCTTCAGCGCAAGTTCCATCGCCCGATGATACTGTCGTTCCTTCGTTGCAAGGATCGCCTCTTCGAGGGCTTTGCTCGATTCGGACAGGTCCGCGCCGAGGCGCTCCCCCGAGGTCAGGACGAACTCCGTTTTCTCGACGATTTCCATCGTGCGGTCGTACTCCGCCCGGTCGAGCTCCTCCCGCCCTTTCTTCACAGAGTCCCGCGTGACGGTGAAGTCCTTCTCCTGCAGCGCCTGGCGCGCCCGATCGAGGTGGCGCCGCGCGTTCGCGACGGTCGCGCCCATCGTCTCCGTCTCCGCGATCGCCTTGCTGAGCTCACGGACGGAGCCCTCGACGTTCCGGAAATCGGCGACGATGCGGTCGACATCGCTGTCGGCCTTCCGCGTCGCCTCCACCGCTCCCTCGAAGTTCCCCTGTTGCAGGGCTCCGCGCGCCTCTTGGAGGAGGGCGACGGCTGCCGACAGGTCGGCGCCGAGGCCCTTGGCCGCGACAAACTTGTCCCGGCTTTGGTTCATGACGCCAAGGACTCGTTGAAACTGAGCCGCCTGGAGCTGCTGGAATCCCTGACGGGCAAAGGTCGCGCCGTCCTGGTATCGGCCTTCCTTGATCGCCTGCTCCGCTTGGCGGAACGCGGCCCGGGCGGGGGTCGAGTCCGCCCCGAGATGCTCCGCCCTTGCGATCCACTGGGCGAAGTGCGTGGCCTTGCCGTCGAGCCCCTTCTGAAGGGCCTTCTCCCCCTCTGCCCGGCTCTGCTTGAGGGCGTTGAACGCCTTCTCGAACTCGAGCTTCTCCATGTCCGCGCGGGCGCGCTCGACGAGCTGCGCCATCTTCGTTACGTCCGCCCCGACCTCCTGGGCGGTCTTGACGAGCCCCTCCGCATCGAGGAACGAACGGTCGAGTTCCGCCCGCAGCTCCCCGGTCACCGTCTCGAGGCACTCCTTCGTGAACCCCATCGCCATCTCGAAGTCGTTCGACTCCATCGCGGACCGGGCGCGGGACAGGAGGTCCTCCACGGTCCCGGTGTCGCGACCCAGGTTCCTTGCCGCGATGATCAGGCTCTGGGCCCGGGAAAAGGAGCCGGACAGGTGCTCCTGGAGGACCTTCTCGCACCGCTTCCACACCTTCTTCGCGAGGTCGATCGCCGTCTCGAAGTCCTCCGCGCCGAGCGCCTCTCGGGCCCGCGCGATGGCCGCCTCGCTCTCCGCGGCCTCGGAGCCCAAGCCCTTCGCCATCGCAACGAGGCTCGCGCTCGCGTTCACGATTCCCTTGACCCGGTCCTGGTAGATCCGGTTCGCCTTGTCAAGGGCGACGACCGCCTTGTCCAGGGCGAGCTTGTAATCCTTCGCGGACATCGCGGAGGTGGCCTCGGCAAGCGCCGTGTCCGCCTCCGTCGTGACGGCGTCGATGCGACGGGCCGCGCCGATTAGGCCCGAGGCGGCCTGTAACGCCTTCTCCGCGTCCGCGCGGACTCGGGTGGCCTGCCGGACCTTCTCTTCGAGCTGCCGGCGGAGGCCAATGTCGCCTAGGTATCCGCTCACGGACGCTCACTCCAAACATGATGGTGAGTGGTTGCCCTCATCGATTGGCGCGACCTGGTTCCACTTACTTTGTTCAACGTATTTAAACGCTAGCCGCCGGTTATCGACGCTCCCGGACCTGGTGTGGGCTTCGCGGGGGCCGTGGGCTCCTCCGGGCTGGAGACGGGCGGCGGTTCCGGCGCGGTTTCCCCCGACGCCCCAGCCGGCGATGGCCTTGGGGTGAACTTCACCCCCGCCTGCTCGGCGAGGAGCTTGCGAATCCCGTCGCGGTCCGACGCCTTGAGCCCGAACAACTCGACGAAGTATCGCGTCGTCGTGAGCTCAAAACTCCTCCCGCTCGGTTTCTTGTTCACGAGCTTGAGGTCTGCGAGCGCTTGGACGTGCTCGTAGACCTTTGAGCCGATCATCTCCGCCAGCTCACTCTGGAGGAGCGGTTGGTGGTACGCGACGAGCGCGGCGGTCTTCAGAAGGTCCCTTTCGATTTCCGGCGGCGCAAACGCCTGGGCGCGACTCGCGTATTCCGTCCGGATTTGCATCGTCCACTTCCCCCCAACGGACGCGATCTCGATGGCGCTGGCTCGGGAGGAGTAGTCCTCCGCGATGGCCTTCAGGTGATCCCGCACCTTCGAGGGCTCGACACTTGTCCGTTGCGCGAGGTCTTCGACCGACACGGGCCGACCTGCGGAAAAGAGAGCGGCTTCGACGATTCCTTTCTCGTCGGTCACGGCTCACCCTCCGGTGCAGCTAGGGCGGATACGGGCCCGCCAGGGCCCGAAGGTTCGGAGACGGGCACGGAGGCAAGATCGGAGCGACTCAAGGGCGTTGCACGGGCGATGCGTTGCACGTACACATCCCCCGATGGGTACGCCTCCTGCCACAGCTTCACTTTCTCCATCTTCGCGAGGAAGAGGACGGAAACGAAGATCGTGATGAGGTCCCACCGGTCGTGCGGGGCGGCGAGGCGCGACAAGGGGGCCGCACTCCCGTTGAAGCGGGCGAGCCGGCTCCACGTGAGGCCGATGTCCTCGGAGAGATCCTCGGTGTGGACCTTGTCGTGAAAGTTCGGGGCGAAGGCCTTCACCGCGGCCTCTCGCAACGCATTCAGCTCGAGTTGGGCCTCCGCGTCCCGCCGGGCCTCGTCGAACGCGTCCATGAGCTCCATCAGGGTAACCGCCCTTCGCCCCGTTCGGCGGATCGCCTCCGCGATCGGCACTCGGCCCGCCGCGAGGACCGCCTCATTGAAGTCGAGGTCCTCCGGCTCCTGCAGCCCTGCGAATTCCCAGTCCGCGGGAGCCTCCTCCGCAGGGGCCGGGGTCGCGTTAACGAGGACGCGGTCACT
>Ga0066698_10001072_pt1 | contig 11495 bp, 15 predicted proteins | sample GraSoiAngelo_147_FD_66457 | JGI IMG/M metagenome (GOLD analysis project Ga0066698, IMG submission 66457) | Grasslands soil microbial communities from the Angelo Coastal Reserve, California, USA - 14_1009_05_40cm | ecosystem: Environmental > Terrestrial > Soil > Grasslands | place: USA... | reverse complement strand
GGCCGGCCGACGGCGGACTATCTCGCCCGCGTCGTCACCCGGATCACGATCGCCGGCGCGCTCTTCCTTGGCATCGTGGCGACGCTGCCGACGCTCCTCGGCCTGGCCGTGCCCGGACTGTCGGGGATCGCGCTCGGCGGCACCGGCCTCCTGATCGTGGTCAGCGTCATCGTCGAGACGATGAAGCAGATCGAGGCGCAGCTCCTCATGCGCAACTACGAAGGATTCATTCGCTAGGGCGAGCGCCGATGACCGTGGTGGTATTGCTCGGTGCTCCCGGTTCGGGCAAGGGGACGCAGGCTCCGATCGTCGCCCGACACCTGGGCGTGCCGATCCTCGCGTCCGGTGACCTGCTTCGGGCCGCCGTCTCCGCCGGTACCCAGCTCGGCCGGGACGCCGATCGCTTCATGAGCCGCGGCCAGCTCGTCCCCGACGAGACGATCGTCCGCGTCTTCCTCGATCGGCTCGAGCGGGCCGACGCGCGCGGCGGGGCGGTCCTCGACGGGTTCCCGCGGACGCGCGTCCAGGCCGAGGCGCTCGATCGCGATCTCACCGCCGCGGGCCGCCGCGTCGAGCGCTCGATCTACATCGACGTGCCAACCGAGGATCTGATCAGCCGGATGGCGAACCGTCGGATCTGCACGGCGAACGGTCATGTCTACAACCTCGCCTCGAACCCACCCCTCCGGTCCGGCGTGTGCGACATCGACGGATCCGAGATCATCCAGCGACCCGACGACCAGGAGGCGACCGTCCGGGCCCGGATGACCGAGCAGATCCCGCCGCTCCTCGAGGTCGTCGACCACTACCGCCGCGCCGGCAACCTGCGCACCGTCGACGGGCGCGATCCGATCGACGTCGTCAGCGGCGGCGTCATCGCGGCGCTCGAGGGGCTCCCGTCGGACTCGTCGTCCGGCGTCGGGCGGGTCGGCTGATGGTCACCCGCAAGTCCCGCCGCGAGATCGAGAAGATGCGCGTCGCCGGCCGGATCGTCGCCGAGGTCCTCGCGCTCGTCGAGTCCGAGCTCCGGCCCGGCGTGACGACCGGGCATCTCGATCGGCTCGCGGAGCGCCACATCCGCTCGTCCGGGGCGGTGCCGTCGTTCAAGGGATACGGTCACCGTAGCAACCCGTTCCCGGCCAGCCTGTGCGTCTCGATCGACGACGAGGTCGTCCACGGGATCCCCGGCGACCGAGCGATCAAGCCGGGCCAGATCGTGTCGATCGACGCCGGCGCCATCTACGACGGGTGGCACGGCGACGCCGCGCGGACGTTCGTCGTCGGCGAGCCCCGCCCGGACGTCGCCAAGCTGATCGACACGACCCGCCTCGCGATGATGGCCGGGATCGCCGCCGCCCTGCCGGGCGCGAACCTGGGCGACATCTCGGCCGCGATCGAGGACACCGCGGCGCCGGGTGGATACGGTATCGTCCGCCAGTTCGTCGGCCATGGGATCGGGACCGAGATGCACCAGGAGCCGCAGGTCCCGAACTACCGGACGGGCGTCCGCGGGTTGAAGCTCGCCCCGGGGATCTGCCTGGCGATCGAGCCGATGCTGACCCTCGGCAGCGGCGACGTCGAGGTCCGGTCCGACGGCTGGACGGTCGCGACGCTGGACGGGTCGCTGGCGGCCCATTTCGAGCACACGATCGCGGTCACCGACAACGGCCCCGAAATCCTGACGACGGTCGCGTGATGGCGAACGCGCGTTTGATCGAGGGCCGCGTCTTTGATACGCTACGCGTTCGTGTGTCGGTCCGTCCGGACCGACACTCATCGTGAGAAAGGGAAGCACAGGCGCCCGTGGCCAAGCGAGATGCGATCGAAGTGGAAGGAACGGTGATCGAGCCGCTTCCCAACACGATGTTCGCAGTCGAGCTGGAGAACGGCCATCGCGTCCTGGCTCACATCAGCGGCAAGCTTCGGATGAATTTCATCCGGATCCTGCCGGGAGACCGCGTCCGGGTCGAGCTATCGCCCTACGACCTCACCCGCGGTCGGATCACCTACCGCCTGAAGTAACCCGACCGGACGCCGGTCGGCACGAGCACGAGTCGAGGAAGCGTTGAAAGTCAGGGCCTCCGTCAAGGCGCGCTGCGACAACTGCAAGGTCATTCGTCGCCACGGCACCGTGATGGTCATCTGCACCAATCCCAAGCACAAGCAGCGGCAGGGCTGAGGATGGCCCGCATTGCCGGTGTCGACATCCCGCGCGAGAAGCGGGTCGAGGTCGCCCTGACCTACATCTTCGGGATCGGCCTGCCGACCGCCCAGAAGATCCTCACCCAGACCAACGTCAACCCGGACACGCGGGTGCGCGACCTGACCGAGGAGCAGGTCAACCGGCTGCGCGAGCTGATCGACCGTCGCTACAAGGTCGAAGGCGACCTCCGCCGTGAGGTCGCCCTCAACATCAAGCGGCTCATCGAGATCGGCTCGTACCGCGGGATGCGTCACCGCCGCAACCTGCCCGTCCGCGGCCAACGAACCAAGACGAACGCCCGGCAGCGGCGCGGACCGAAGAAGACGGTCGGCGTTCGCCGGAAGAAGTAACCCGAGGGACACAGAGAGCACATGGCCGAACGCAAACGGGCGGTGAAGCAGCGCCGCCGCGAACGGAAGAACGTCCCCCAGGGGCACGTCCACATCCAGGCGACGTTCAACAACACGATCATCACGATCACCGACCTCGGTGGCGCCGTGATCAGCTGGGGCTCGGCCGGGGTGGCCGGCTTCAAGGGATCGCGGAAGAGCACGCCCTACGCCGCGGCGCTGTCGGCCGATGGCGCGGCCCGTCGCGCGATGGAGCACGGCATGCGCCAGGTCGAGGTCTACGTGAAGGGGCCGGGTGCCGGTCGCGAGCAGGCGATCCGGTCGCTCCAGGCCGCCGGCCTCGAGGTCACCGCGATCACCGACGTCACGCCCATCCCCCACAACGGCTGCCGCGCCCCCAAGCGGCGCCGGGTCTGAGGGGAGAGGACATGGCCCGCTACACCGGATCTGTCTGCCGCCTCTGCCGCCGGGAGGGCGCCAAGCTCTTCCTGAAGGGCAGCCGCTGCTACACCAAGAAATGCGCCTTCGAGCGCCGTCCGACGCCGCCCGGCCAGCACGGCGTCCGCCGCCGCAAGGTCGGCGACTTCGGCCTCCAGCTGCGCGAGAAGCAGAAGGTCCGCCGCGTCTACGGCGTCCTGGAGCGGCAGTTCCGCGGCTACTTCGACATCGCCGAGCAGCGCCCCGGCGTCACCGGCGAGAGCCTCCTCCGCTACCTGGAGCTCCGCCTGGACAACGTCGTCTACCGGCTCGGCTTCGCCAGCTCGCGGGCCCAGGCTCGCCAGCTCGTCGGCCACGGCCACTTCGCTGTCAACGGCGTTCCGACGAACATCCCGTCCTTCCAGCTGAAGCCCGGTGACCGTGTCGAGGTCCGCGACAGCCGCCGGCCGCGCGAGCCGTTCAAGCTGGCCAAGGAGACGCTCCGCTCCCATCAGCCGCCGGAGTGGCTGTCCCTCGACGCCGCGAAGCTGTCGGGGGCGGTCGCCGAGCTGCCCCGCCGCGACCAGATGCCGCTCGACCTCAACGAGCAGCTCGTGGTCGAGTACTACTCGAGGTAAGCCGCCCACATGATCGAACTCGAGAACCCGCAGATCGAGCCCGTCGAGGAAGTCGGGACGTACGCCAAGTACGAGGCCGGCCCCCTCCAGGCCGGTTATGGGGTCACGCTCGGCAACGCCCTCCGGCGGGTCCTGCTGTCGTCGCTGGAGGGGGCGGCGGTCACGAGCATCCAGATCCGCGACGTCTACCAGGAGTTCTCGACGATCCCCGGCGTCAAGGAGGACGTCACCCAGATCGTCCTGAACGTCAAGAAGCTTCGCCTGAAGAGCTTCGCGACCCACCCGGTCCAGCTCCGCCTGATCAAGAGCGGGGCCGGCCAGGTGACCGCGGCGGACATTGCCGAATCGGCCGACGTCGAGATCATCAACCCGGAGCTCGTCCTGATGACGCTCGATACCGACGACGTCACGATCGAGATGGACCTGACCGTCGAGCGCGGCGTCGGCTACCTCGGTGCCGAGCGCACGGAGCAACTGCCGATCGGCGTCATCGCGATCGACGCGATCTTCACCCCGGTCCGGAAGGTCAACTACTGGGTCGAGAGCATGCGGGTCGGCCAGATGACCAACTACGACAAGCTCACGATCGAGATCGAGACCGACGGGACGATCACGCCCGAGGAGGCCCTCAGCCGCTCGGCGGAGATCCTCGTCAACCAGTTCCGGCCGTTCGTGACGATCGGGATGGCGGCGGCGGTCGGCGAGCAGGCCGTGACCGGCCTCGCCCAGCTCCCCCCGAACATGCTCGACATGCCGATCGAGGAGCTCGACCTCCCGATGCGGGCCTACAACTCGCTGAAGCGGAACAACATCGTCAAGGTCGGCCAGCTGCTCCAGCTCAAGGACGACGACCTCCTGCGGATGCGCAACTTCGGCAAGAAGTCGCTCGACGAGATGAAGGAGCGCCTCCGGATGCGCGGCTTCATCGTCCCCGACACCGAGTCCGATGGGCTCGAGGACGGCGCGTTCGAGGACGAGCCCGAGGACGAGGGCGAGGCCTGAGGTGGCTCACCGGATCGGCGGGCGCAAGCTCAGCCGGAAGCAGGGACCGCGTCTGGCGCTGTTCAAGAACCTGACCGTGTCCGTGCTCCGGTACGAGCGCGTCCAGACGACCGAGGCGAAGGCGAAGGAGGTCCAGGGCCGCGTCGAGCGGATGATCACCCTGGCCAAGCGCGGCGACCTGACGGCACGCCGGGCGGTCGTCGCAGCCTTCCCGAACGAGCCGCTTGTCGTCACGAAGCTGTTCGATGAGATCGCCCCGAAATACTCCGATCGCGCGTCCGGCTACACCCGGATCGTGAAGATCGGCGCCCGCAAGGGCGACGCCGCCCCCATCGTCCAGCTGGAACTGGTCTAGCTGAGCCCACGATCAGGTGGGCGAGAGCCCACCGCGGTCCGCTACCGCGCGACCGTTGAATACGACGGAACGGACTTTGCCGGCTTCCAGGTCCAACGGCCTGGCGTCCGGACGGTCCAGGGAGAGCTCGAGGCCGCGCTCGCCCGCCTCAGCGATGGGGTGCGGCGACCGGTCGACGGGGCCGGCCGAACCGATGCCGGCGTCCACGCCGCGGGGCAGGTGATCGCCTTCACCTACGCCGGCCGGCTGGATGCTCCGGCGCTCGAGTCGGCCCTCAACGGCCAGCTCCCGCCGGACATCGCCGTCCGCGGCGTCCGACGGGTGCCCCGGGAGTTCCACCCTCGTCATGCGGCGCGGTACCGGGAGTACCGCTACACCGTCTGGAACGGGCCGCGCAGCCCGCTTCGCGAGCGCCATGCGCTCGGGGTGCGGGTCCCGCTCGACGTTGCCGCGATGGAGCGAGCCGGGCAGGCCTTGATCGGCCAGCACGACTTCAGCGCCTTCGGGGCGGTCGTCGAGGACCGCTCGCCGGTCCGAACCGTTCACGCGGTTCGCGTCCGGAGGCGGGGGTCGACCGTGACGATCGACGTCCGGGCCGACGCCTTCCTCCGGGGCATGGTCCGGCGAATCGTGGCCGTCCTCCTGGAGGTCGGCCGCGGGACGATGACGGAGCGACAGGTCCGCGAGGCGCTCGCCGCGCGGACACCGGCCCGGAACGGGGCGATGGCCCCGGCCAACGGGCTATCGCTCCGACGAGTCGCGATCGGGCGATCGAGCAACGGAACGAGAGCAACGGAGACGACGCGAGAAGCATGAGCACGAAGACCTACGCGGTTCGCGAGAGCGAGATCGAGCGGCGCTGGTACGTCGTGGATGCGGCGGACCAGACGCTCGGACGTCTCGCGTCGCGCGTTGCGCGCGTGCTCGAGGGCAAGCACAAGCCGACCTGGACGCCGAACCTCGACTCCGGCGACCACGTGATCATCCTGAACGCGGCCCGGATCGCCGTGACAAGCGACAAGAAGGAATCGAAGCTGTACATCCGGCATAGCGGCCATCCGCAGGGCCTGAAGCAGGAGACCCTCGGTCATCTCCTGGAGCGTCGGCCCGAGGAAGTCATCCGCCGCGCCGTGAAGGGGATGCTGCCGCGAACCCGTCTCGGGGTCCAGCAGCTCCGGAAGCTCAAGGTCTACGCCGGTACCGACCATCCGCATCAGGCCCAGCGGCCTGAGCCGCTCGCCTGACGAGGAGCCATCGATGACCACTCCCGCCTTCTTCTCCGGGACCGGGCGCCGCAAGACGGCGATCGCCCGCGTCCGCCTCCTGCCCGGCGAGGGCGAGATCGTCGTGAACGGTCGGACGCTCGAGGAGCACTTCGGCAACGCCGTCAACGACGCCGACGTCCGGATGCCGTTCCGGGTCACCGGCACCGAGGGCCATTTCAACGCGATGATCAAGGTCGAGGGTGGCGGCGTCACCGGCCAGGCCGGCGCGATCCGCCACGGGATCGCCCGCGCCCTCCTCGAGGTCGACGCCGACGCGAATCGTCTGCCGCTCCGCCAGGCCGGCCTCCTGACGCGTGATCCGCGGATGAAGGAGCGCAAGAAGTACGGGTTGAAGCGAGCCCGGAAGGCGCCTCAGTACACGAAGCGGTAGACCGCCGTCACGGGCCTCGAACCGGATCGTTGACGGAGTGACGAGGGCCAGGAAGCACCGCCAACGTGACCCATGACGTGTCGCGCTCCAGGCTCAGGCTCGCGTCCCCGAGGCTGATCGTCGATCGGACGCCATCCCACGCACGGAGCCAGGCTCCAACCTCCGCCCGGACCGTCGTCAGGGGCAAGCTTGCCCCGACGAGATCGTCGAACACCTGGCCTGCGGTACGGGGATCAGTCCCGCCAGGAACCTGGGCCGTCATCATGAAGACCCCGTGGTCGTCGCCGTCGACCAGGAGAGTCAGCGGGATGCCGCGGTGGTCACTGCGACAGGTCCACTGGAACAGCCCGCTCGGGACATTGTCGGCCCGCCGTTCGCCGCAGCTCAGGCCAAACGTGCTCCAGGCCTCGATCGAGGGAGCAACGGCTGCCGGAGTGGCGGACCGACAGCCGACGATTGCGGAGGCGATCAGGATGAGCGGCATGAGCCGACGCACGACCCGGCGACGAACCGGGGCGCGCGGTTGTGGCGGGCCGTTCGGGTGGGGCTCGCTAGAGTGAGCACGTGCTCATGACCGACGCTCCGGCCGGTTCGCTGCGGGGGCGGGACCTGCTGTCCGTTGCCGATCTGAGCGCGGGCGAGGTCAACCGCATCTTCGATCGGGCGGCGGAGCTGAAGGCCGAGTTCCGGGCGGAGCGCCGCCACGCCGGGCCGCCCCTGGTGGGGCGGACGCTGGCGATGCTCTTCCAGCGGCCGAGCCTCCGGACCCGCGTGACGTTCGAGGCGGGGATGAACCAGCTCGGCGGGCACGCGGTGTACCTGACCGAGGACGTCGTCATGGGCGCCCGCGAGAGCGTCCGGGACGTGGCCCTCAATCTGGAGCGGTTCGTCGACGCGATCGTCGCCCGGACCGGGCCGCACGAGGTCGTCGTCGAGCTCGCGGCGCAAGCATCAATCCCGGTGATCAACGGCCTGACCCTGCGTGAGCATCCGTGCCAGGCGCTGACCGACCTGTTCACCCTGCGCGAGCGGTTCGGCGAGCTGCCCGGACGGGTCCTCGCGTTCGTGGGTGACGGGAACAACGTCTACCACTCGCTGGCGCTGCTCGGCGCGATGCTCGGCCTCGAGGTTCGCCTCGCCCATCCGGCCGACTACAGCCCGAGCCATCGGATCGTCGACCAGGCCCGGGCGATCGCCCAGGAGACCGGTGCGAGGCTGGTCTTCGGTCGCGATCCGGCCGAGATCGTCCGGGGCGCCGACGTCGTCTACACCGACGCCTGGACGTCGATGGGCCAGGAGGCGGAGATGGAGGCGCGGCGCGATGCGTTCGGGGCCTATCGCGTCGACGACGCTCTCCTCGACGCGGCCGGTCCGACGGCAGTCGCGATGCACTGCCTGCCCGCGCACCGCGGCCAGGAGATCACGTCGGCGGTGATGGACGGATCGCGGAGCATCATCTGGGACCAGTCGGAGAACCGTCTCCACGTCCAGAAGGCGCTCCTCGTCGAGATCCTCGGCGGATGACCGGCTCGAAGGGCTCCGACTCCCGGCCCGCGGGCAAGGCCGGGCAGGGGACCCAGAAGGGGAGGCCCGCAGCCGCCGGGACGGGGAAAGGGTCGGACACCGGTTCGGGCTCGCTGTACGAGCGGTACAAGGACGCGCTGCGACGTGGCCACGTGGCCGCCCTCCGGGGCCGCCACGACGCCGCGATCGACGCCTACGGTGAGGCGGCCGAGATCGCGCCCGACCGCGCCCTGCCGCATGCGAGCATCGGCGGGATCCTGGCCAGGATGGACCGTCCCGCGGACGCGGAGGTCGCCTACGAGCGAGCGCTGGATCTCGCCCCGCGCGACGAGGCCGCCCTTCGAGGCCTGGCCGAGGTGCTGACGCGTCTCGGGCGGCGGGCCGAGGCCGCGGCGGCCCTCGATCGCCTGTCCGACGCCCTCGACGCCAGCGGCCGGCTGGCCGACGCGACCGACACGGCCCGACGAGCCCTCGAGCTGGCGGAGTCCCGGCCCCGGCGGACGCATGTCGAGGAGCTGGCGACGCGGCTCCGTGCGGAGTCACCCGGCGACGAGGCGGCGGAGCGGGCGATAGCCCTGGCGATGCGATTGCTGGAGCCAGCGGAGGTCGCGCCGGAGCCGAGCGCCGCCGCCTCCGAGGTCGCCGAGCCCGAGGCCGCCGAGCCCGAGGTCGCCGAGCCCGAAATGGTCGAGGCCGAGGTGGTCGAGGCCGAACCCGAGGCGAAGCCGGTCGAAGCCGGCCAGGTCGAGGCCGCACCGGAGCAAGTCGAATCCGCCGTCGCCGAGGCGGAACCGGAGCCCGAGCCGGTCGAACCGGCTGGTCTCGGCATCGCCCTCGGCGCCGCTGCCGAGACCCGCCTCTACGCCGGCGACGGCGCCGAAGCGCGCGAGGGCCTCCTCGCTGCGGCTCGCGCCCACCGTCGTGCCGGTCGGCTCGTCGCCGCCGTCGACGCCTGCGACCTGGCGATCGGCGTCGCCCCCGCGGACCCCGACCTCCACCTGCTCCTCGCCGAGCTCTACCTCGATCGTGGCTGGCGGACGCTCGCCGTCGACAAGCTGTTGCTGCTCGGCCGGATCGCGGAGCTCGACGCCGACGCGGCGACCCGCGAGCGGCTCTGCGCGCTCGTCACGGCGCGCCTTCCGGACGAGCCGCGCCTCGCGGCGCTGTGCGCCTGAGGACGACCCGCCGGACGACCGGCGGACCTCGCCGTCCGGGCGGCCGGGCCCTCCTCGCGATGTAGACTTCGAGCACGATGCCGCAGCTTCTGCAGTCGATCGTCGACCAGATCGACCTGACCACGCTGGTCGACATCGGGATCACGGCGCTCCTCATCTACTGGCTCTTCAGCCTGATCCGGGGAACCCGTGCCGTCAGCCTCGTGATCGGCGTCAGCGTCCTGTTCGCGGTGTACGCCGCGGCCCGCGCCTTCGACCTGCGGCTCCTGACCCAGATCCTCCAGACCCTGGCGGTCGTCGGCTTGTTCGCCCTCGTCGTCGTGTTCCAGCCGGAGCTCCGCCGGGCGCTCGACCGGATCGGCCGCGTCGGCTCGTTCAACTGGCTCTTCTCGCCGAGCGAGGCCCGGATCGGCGAGCACGTCGCCGCCGAGGTCGCCCGAGCGGCCGCCGGGCTGTCGGCGGACGGCCACGGCGCGCTGATCGTGCTCGAGCGCGAGACGGGCCTGGAGGAGGTCGCCGAGACGGGAGTGATGCTCCACGCCGACATCAGCGCCGACCTGATGCGGACGATCTTCGCGCCGAAGACTCCGCTCCACGACGGCGCGGTGATCATCCGCGAGGAGACGATCCTCGCCGCCGGGGCCCTCCTGCCGCTGGCCGAGATGACGGTCCACACGGAGCGGTTCGGGACCCGCCACCGGGCGGCTCTCGGGATCACGGAGCAGACGGATGCGGCCGTCATCGTCGTGTCGGAGGAGAACGGCCAGGTCAGTCTCGTCGAGCGGGCCCGGATCGTGCGGAACCTGAGCGAGCCGCAGCTCGCCCGGGCGATCCGCGCCCTCCTCGCTCCGGGACGCGGCCGTGGCCCGTTGGGCGGCCCCCTGGGCGGGGTCGTCGAGCTGGGTGGGCGCGCCCCGCGGCTGGCCGACCTCGGTCGGATCGTCCGAAATCGATCGGGCCGGGCCGGGCGAGGCGGAACGATCGCAGATGACGAGGCGGCGACGCCGGTTCGAGCGCCGCGGTGAACCGGGCCGTCCGGATCATCGTCCACAACTGGCCCCTCAAGGTCCTGGCGGTCATCCTGGCCTTCCTCCTCTATTCGGGGCTCGTCGTGTCGCAATCCACGTTCGAGTACCCCGGCTCGGTCCGGATCGAGATCGTCAACCAACCGACCGATGCCGTCGTGCTGGGCAACCTGCCGCCGGTGACCCGGATCCGCTACATCGTCAACGGCGACGTCGGCGCCGGACCGACGCCCGACAGCTGGCGCGCGACGATCGACCTGGCCGGCGTCGATCCCGAAGCCGGCTCGTCGATCTACCGCGCGGTGAACGTGACGTCCATCGATCCGCGGTTCATCGTCATCGACTACGAGCCCCGCGGCATCAACGTCCAGCTCGATCCGTACAAGTCGTACGTCGTCCCGGTCACGGTGGACACCGGGACTCCGCCACCCGATCTCGAGGTCGAGGACCCGGTGACGAGCCAGGACACCGTCACCGTCTCCGGGCCGGACTCCGTCGTGAAGTTCGTCGTCGAGGCCAAGGCCAACGTCACCATCGATCCGCACGGCCTGCCGGTCGACCGAGACGTCCCGTTGATTCCTGTCGACAAGCTCGGCAACGAGCTCAGCCCCGTCCGCGTCGATCCGGCGACCGTCCACGTCAAGATCAACGTCTTCACCAACGCCCAGACGAAGAACCTCGCCGTCAACGCGATCGTGACCGGGAGGCCGCCAACCGGATACACGGTCGGAACGATCACGGTCGAGCCCACCAGCGTCCTGGCGAAAGGCGATGCCGCGAACCTTGCGACGGTCACCACGGCCGACACAGCGCCCATCTCCGTCGGAGCCGCCACGAGCACGATCGAGACCGACGTGCCGCTCGCGTTGCCGTCGGGCGTCGTCGCGGTCGGCGCGACCACGGTCCACGTCACGATCACGATCAAGCCCGAGGACGGCACGCGCAGCTTCCAGGCGGGCCTCGTCCTGACCGGCGACCAGGCCGGCCTCCAGTACAGCCTCTCGACCCTGAACGTGCTGTTGTCGATCGGGGGGCCGGTCGCCGACCTCGACCGCCTCGACCCCGGCGGCATCCTGGTGCCGGTGGACGTCGCCGGCTTCGGACCGGGGACGCACTCGGTCCAACCGGCGCCGGTCCTCCAGGCCGGCCT
>Ga0066698_10001067_pt1 | contig 11524 bp, 6 predicted proteins | sample GraSoiAngelo_147_FD_66457 | JGI IMG/M metagenome (GOLD analysis project Ga0066698, IMG submission 66457) | Grasslands soil microbial communities from the Angelo Coastal Reserve, California, USA - 14_1009_05_40cm | ecosystem: Environmental > Terrestrial > Soil > Grasslands | place: USA... | reverse complement strand
GTAGGTCACCGGGCCCCGACCAGGTCCACGAGTGGTCCACGGTGCCGATGGTCTGGAAGGGATCGAACGACACCCCGAAGTTCAGGGACCGCGTGAACCCGATGGAGCCCTGGGTGTTGGCCAGGTTGCCCGAGGCGTCGGGGCAGTTGATGAAGTTGGCGCCCTTCTCCCAAACCACGTAGACCTCGCCGTTCGGGCCGCAGAAGGGCCGCGCGGCCTGCTTCGACCCTGTCGGGGTCGTGCTGTTGTCGAGCACGATCGGGGGATCCCAGGTCGCCCCTTGCGTGGTCGAGCGCACGATCTCGATCCGCGGGTTGGCGGTGAAGCGCGTGTAAGCGGTGTAGACGTTCCCGGTCACCCGGTCGCAGGCGAGCAGGCACTTGTCCAGGAACCCCGTCGCCCCGGTTCCGATCGAGGCCTGGGTGGGAAGATTCCACACCAGCTGGCCCAGGGCGTTGAAGCGCCCGTGGTGGACCGCGATGTTCTGCTGCGTGGTCCCGCGCACGTAGATCTGGTTGTAGTACCAGTTGCCCTTCTCGTCGGTATCGACGCCCGGATCCCCGAACGCCTGGTCGGTGGACAGGCTCAGCGCGACGTTGCCCCCGTCCGTGAACGTGGCGCCGCCGTCGGTCGAGTAGCCGAAGCTGGAGATCGTGAACCCCGCGGAGAACCCCCTGGAGTCGTTCCAGCCGATGACCACGGTGTCGCCGAACACCGCGACCGCGACCTCGGACTGCGTCTCGCCGACCGCGTCACCGGTCGGGTCGTTCGCGCGCACGTTGAGGGGACAGCTCAGCGAGACCAGCCCCGCGCGCCGCTTGAGCCCCATGGCGCGCGTCTCGGACAGGAAGGCCTGCGCGCGCGCCGCGATCGCCTGGGAAAGCAGCGATTCGCCTCCGGACGTGTCGGGATTCACCACCCCGGCGGCGTAGAGCCCGGAAGGTGACAGGTCGTTCGGCCAGGGCGGCAGCTGGTCCTGATCTTCGGCGAGCGCGGCGGTTCCGATCGTGGCCGCGATCGCAAGCGTCGTGAGGATGGAGGTGATTGTCTTCCTGGGCGGTGTCATGGCGACCTCCTGAGGGAAGATGAAGCGGTGAGGCCCAGGCCGCTCGACCCTTGCCGGAACCGGTCGCCGTGGAATGTGGCAGGTGGGCGCGGCCCTGACGGAGAGTGGCGGCACCAACACGACGACGCTGGGCCCCGAAGTGTCGGGCGGGAAGTGGTGCCTGGTCGGAAGTCCGGCGTCGGGCAGCCAACCTAGTCCTACGGGCGGCGGGCCTCAAGGCGAATCTCGCGACCCGATCCTTGCCCCTCATTCCCCCCTCCGATAGTCTCGGCGGCATGGCTCGCAAGTCGCCGCGCTCGCGCAAGAAGCGCACGCCCGCATCGCGGGTTCCGCGCGCCTCGCGCACCCGAGCCACGCCGCGAACCCGACGCGCCGCGGCACGGGCGCGAGCCCCGAGCCGCGGAGCCGCCCGTGCCGCTCACCCCGCGAAGCGAACACGCCGCTCCGTCCAGGCCGGAGCTCGCGCGCTCACCCGGCGCCCCCGTCCCGCCCTGGTCCGCAAGCGGCCGGCGCGCTTCGCCCCGCCCGATCCGGCCCGGATCGAGGCGATCCTCGGCATCCTCGACCGCGCGCACCCCGAGGCGCAGACCGCGCTCCACTTCCAGAATCCCCTCCAGCTCCTGATCGCGACCATCCTGTCCGCGCAGTGCACCGACGAGCGCGTCAACCAGGTGACCCCGGCGCTGTTCGCGCGCTACCCCGACGCGGCGGCGCTCGCCGGCGCCCGGCGCGAGGATCTGGAGGCGATGATCCGCTCCACCGGTTTCTTCCGGAACAAGACGCGCGCCATCCAGGCGTGCTGCGCCGACATCGTCTCCAAGCACGGCGGCGAGGTGCCGCGCACGCTCGAGGAGCTGACCGCGCTGCACGGCGTGGGACGCAAGACCGCGAACGTGGTGCTCGGGAACGCCTTCGGCATCCCGGGCATCGTGGTCGACACTCACGTCTCGCGGCTCACCAGGCGCCTCGGGCTCACCCGCGAGCTGGATCCGGTCAAGATCGAGTTCGCCCTCATGCCGCTCATCCCTCGGGACCGATGGACGGTGTTCTCTCACTGGCTGATCCTGCATGGGCGCCAGGTGTGCGTCGCGCGCAAGCCACGCTGCTCGATCTGCCCGCTCGCCCCGCATTGCCCGCGCATCGGGGTGACCGCGGCCAGTTGATGGCTCCCCGCGCGTGAAACGACTCGTCGCGAGCGCGCTTCTCGCCCTGCCTCTGGGCCTCTTCCCCACCGTGTCTTCCGGACAGACCCAGGTACTGCCTCACGACAGCGAGAGCGCCGCGTTCCCCGACGGTCCCGCGAGCCTGCTCTTCAATCCGGCTGCCGCGGGGGTTCGCTATCCCTCGGAGCTCGCGCTCACCACGCTCGTTCCCCGGGAGGGCGCCGAGCTCTATCGCGCCGCGTGCACCTCCGGCGGGTTCAGCTTCTCGGCGACCGGAGCGGAGCGCCGCCGCACGGCTTTCGAGCTGGGACTCGCCGGCGGGGCGGAGGCGATGCGGATCGGGTTCGCGACCTCGTGGCTCCCCGAGCGCGACGGCCACTCCGCCGATCACAGGGCCGGCATCCTTTCGCGCCCGGCGCCGTGGATCTCGATCGGCGCGGTGGCGGATCATCTCGGCGCGCCGCGCATCGGCGGGATGCGGCTCGAGCGCGCCTATACCCTCGGGATCGGCCTGAGGCCGCTCGCGGTGTCGCCCACCGGCGCGCACGGCTGGGGCACGCGCTGGACCCTCACCGGCGACGCGGAGCTCGGCGAGAGGGAGCGGGCGGACCAGGCTCACTTCACGGTCGGGACCGAGCTCGAGATCGTGCCGGGGCTCGAGCTCCGCGGCCTGTACCTGGAACGCGACCACGGCTTCCAGCTCGGCATCTCGCTGCACGGGGTTCGCGCCGGGCTCCAATCGCGGTCGGGCTACGACGAGGAGGGACGGCCGCGCTATGCCGCGCACACCCTTTCGTTCCATCGCGCGGAGGATGCCACGGTGTTCGCCGGCCCGGCCGAGAGGCGCGTCGCTCTGGTGCGGGTGGCCGGCGATCTCGGAGACGACGCCCTGAGCGGCTTCTCACTGCTCGGCCCGGTAGGGACCACCCCGGTCGGCCCGATCCGCCGCCAGCTCGAGCGCGCGCTCGAGGATCCGCTCACCCGCGGGGTACTGATCGATCTCGGGCAGGTGTCGAGCATGGCCCAGATCGAGGAGCTGCGCCCGCGGATCGCCCGCCTGCGCGCCGCCGGCAAGCCCGTGGTCGCCTACCTGGAGTCGGGCGCGGGACGCCCCGGGCTCTACCTCGCGGCCGCCTGCGACCGCATCGTGACGACTCCGGAGGCCATGTTCGCCGCGCTCGGGCTCAGGGCCGAGCGGCGCTACTACCGGCGGCTCCTCCACGACTGGGGCGTGCGTCTCGACCGCAGCTCGTACGGCAAGTACAAGTCGGCGTACCGGAACTACAGCGTGGACTCCACCTCGGCGGCCGACCGCGAGGACATCGATCATCAGCTCGACGTGAGCCAGGATCTCTTCGTCTCGGCGGTCTCGGCCGACCGGCACATCGACAGGGAGCGCCTTCTCACCGTGCTCGACGGCCGCTCGTGGCGGCCGGTCGATCTCCAGCACTTCGGCGTGATCGATTCGATCGGATACAAGGAGGACGCGCTGCGTATCCTCGGGAAGCTGGCCGGACTCGGGGCCAAGCCACGCGCCAGGCGGCTCTCGGACGAGGATGTGGCGCCCCGCGAATGGACCGTTCCCTCCCCGGTGGCCGTCATCTACGCGAGCGGCGCGATCGAGAGCGGCAAGAGCGGCAACGACCTCCTGGACGGCCCCTACATGGGGTCCGAGACCGTCGCGCGCCAGATCGAGAGCGCGTTCCGGAACCGAGCCGTCAAGGCGGTGGTGCTGCGAGTCGAGAGCCCGGGCGGGACGAGCCTCGGCTCCGACCTGATCCACCACGCCGCCGAGCGCATGAAGCGGGAGACGAAGAAGCCCCTCATCATCTCCATGGGAAGGCTCGCCGCCAGCGGCGGGTATCACATCTCGGTGCCCGGCGACCGCATCTACTGCGATCGCTTCACCCGCACGGGCTCGATCGGGGTGCTGTTCGTGAGGCCCTCGTTCGAGCGCTGGTACGCGGAGCACCACGTGCGCCAGGACGTCTTCGAGCGCGGGCCCTCCATGCGCGGCTGGTCCCAGGGCCGGGACTGGGACGCCGAGATGCAGGCGAGCGCCGACTCGTCCGTGTACCAGGACTACCGCGAGTTCGTATCGACGGTGGCCGAGGGCCGGCACCTCTCGTGGGAGGCGGTGGACCGCGTGGCCCAGGGGCGGGTGTGGATGGGCGACGACGCCGTGGAGCGCAAGCTGGTGGATCAGATCGGCGGGCTCGATGAGGCGATCGCCGAGGCGCGGCGGCGCGCGGGCGTGCCCGCGGGCGAGAGGATCCGCCTGGTCGAGTACCGGCGCCCGCGGCCCGGCCTCTTCCAGCGGCTCGCGGGCTCGGCGGTGAGCGCGACCCTGGAGCGGAACCTTCATCTTCCTGACGAGACGGAAACCCTGCTCCGGATCGATGACGAAGCAGCGCCCTGAGGGGCGCCGTGCGCCGAAGTCCCACGCCCGCGACGCAGCTCCAGGAGGCTCGGCCGCCCGGGACCTGGGCGCCGCCCGCGGCTCGCTGTGGATCGCGCTGGCGTCGCTGGCAGTCGCCCGCGCGGCGCTTTCGTTCGTCCCCTCGACGTGGGCGTGGGCGTTCGGCCTGCAGCGCTTCCTGCCGGCGGGCCCCGCCTGGTCACTCTGGGCGCTGGCGGCGCTTCCCCTCGTTCCGGCCTTCTCTCGCCTGCTCGCACCGGCGCTCCAGGGGGCCGGCGATGCGATCGGCGAGTCTCCCTGGCTTGCCCTGCCGGCCTCGGCAATGTCGGCCGCCTTGCTGGTCTGGCTCGTGCCCGACACGACCTGGTTCGTCGGCGACTTCGTGATGCGGATGGGTGCGGCGATGGGAAACATCCCCACCGACTTCCTGTTCCCGCAGGCGCTGCCGCTGGATCTCCTGCTCCACCACGACCTGCCCGCCGCCATCCACGCCCCCGACCCCACGCTGGTCGAGCGAGTGCTGGGTGCCGCTGAAGCGGCGCTCGCCGCCATGCTGTCGCTCGCCTTCACGCGCGCGCTCCGGCTGCGCGGCGCCGCCGCCTCGGCCGCGGCGGCGGTCGTGTTTCTCGGCGGATACCTCGGCCTCTTCACCGGCTACGGCAAGGCGTTCCGCGAGATGTGCGTGCTCACCATCGCGGTAGCGGTGTTCGGGCTCAGGTTCGCGCTGGAAGGGAAATCGCTCCTTCTCCTCGGCGCGACGGTGACGCTCGGACTCGCCCTGCACCGCTCGGCGCTTGCCTTCGTCCCCGCCATGGTCACCGCCTGGGCGCTCGGGCTCAGGCACCTCGCCCGCTCCGCCGCTTGGCGGCGGCCGGCCGCCATCGCGGGCCTGGCACTTCCGCTCGTCGCCCTCGGCGGTGTGCTGCCCCGCCTCATCTCGACCTTCGTCACTGTCGACCTGCCGACCCATCTGGCATCGGCGGACGTCCGAGCCTCGGGCGGAGTGATCCGGTCGATATTCGCGGGGACCCGCGCGGCCGACCTCGTGAACCTGGTCCTGATGCTCTCTCCGCTCGCCGTGTCTCTGCCGGTCCTTGGCCCGCTCCTCGGCCAGCGCCTCTCGCGCGGCACGGGGGCGGTGCTGCTGGCGCTCCTCGTCCCCTTCCTCGGCGCCCTGCTCCTCGTTCATCCGCGCCAGGGCATGTTCCGCGACTGGGACGACTTCGCGGCCTGCGGCGTGGCGCTCTCGCTCGTCACCGCCTGGCTCGTGGGCGAGGCGCTGCGAGACCCGCGACAAGCCCCGGCTCTCGGGCCCATCGCGTCCGGGAGCCCCGCCGTTCTGGCGGTGGTCGTCGTTCTGGGTGTGGCCTCGCCTGCGTTCCAGTGGCTGCTGCACAACCACGAGGTCGACCGCGGGCTCGCGCGGGTCGAGGCCTTCCTCAGCGAGCCGCCGGCGAGGGAGCCCGGCGAGCGCGCCCTGGCCTACCACTACCTCGGCACCCGCTACACGGCGCTCCGCAGGCTCGACTCCGCCGCGGATGCCTACGCGCACGCGGCCGAGCTGGCGCCGAGTCCGCGGCTCCTCTACGACTGGGCCATCGCCGAGGCCGACCGCGGAAGGCTCGAGAAGTCGCGCGAGGTCTTGCTGCGGCTGGTCGGCAAGGCGGCGCCGATGGCGCAGGCGTGGCTGGCGCTCGCCCAGGTGTCTCTCCAGCTAGGCGACACGACCGGGGCGCGGGCGGCGGCCGAGAGCACGCTCGCGCTGGCGCCGGGGCAGGGCGAGGCGCAGCGGCTGCTCGAGGGTATTTCGCGGCGCTGAGCGCGCGAGGAGGCTAGGCCGGGGCTCTTTAGGGCTTCACGTGGTGCCGGCGGGCGCGTGGGCGTGTGTTCCGACCGCTCGGGCTCGGCCGGACCGCGTCATGCCCAGGCCGATCAGCGAGCCGAGGACCGTGGCGGCGAGCGGGATCCCGATCGAGCCGGTCCAGCCCGGCTTGGTGGTCATCAACCACACCATCCCCAGAGCGCCCCCGTTCATGCCGAAGGTGGACGACCACAGCAAGGGGGAACGGATGAGCGCCCTCGCCTCGTCCGAGATCGGTCCCTTGGCCTGGGCCGAAGCCCTGCCGATCCGGGCGAAGATGCGGCCCGACACGAGGGCCCCGGTGGCGAGGAACAGCAGGACCACGATCGTCCCCACCACGACCCACGGGGTCCCGAAGCTCCACTCGACGCGCGCCATGTACATGCCGCTCGCGAGCAGGAACACGCCCCCGGCGATGAACATGCCGCGGATGGGACGAAGCAGGCCGAGCCAGGTGCGAGCGTCCTCCCACGTGGAGGCGGCGCGCAGCCGCGTCCCGCCGTGATGGACGATCACGAGCCCCCCGAAGAGAGCGATCAGTCCGATCATGTGGACGAACATGGCGATGCCGTAACCGTTCATCTTCAAGCCCTCCCGAAGTGCAAGCCGTGGGTTTTGGATGGCAGGCGGCCTGGAGCGCTTCGCTGTTTGGTTTGGGCTTGGGTGGGGCTCTGCGTGACAAGACCCCCTGGGCCGAGCGACCGGAATCCGAGGCCCGAGCGAGCTCCACCGGCGGGAGACGAAATACCGGATCCCGGACGGCTCTCGGAGCCCCCCCCGCATGTCAGAATTATGTTAACTCTCTTAATTGCCTGGGCCGACTTCAAGCCGGCGCGGGACAGGTGCATCCAAACCCCAACTATGAGGGTCGCACTTCAAGACCGTGAAGTCACCGATTCAGAATCGCTTGCCTCTGTCCTGATCGAGATCGCCGAGATCGCCTCGGAGACGTTCGAGCTGCAGGACGTCTTCCACCGCGTCGCGGCTGCCGTTCGCCGGGTGATCCCGTTCGACAACATGGGGGTGGTCCGGATCATCGAGGGCGACTGGGCGGTCAAGCATGCCACGACCCTGGACCACACCGACTGCCCGGAGTGCTCCAACCCCGTGCCGCTCTCCTCATGGTCGGAGCGCATCCGCCCGCGACCGGGGCCGATCCAGCCGATCTGCGACGCCCCGACGGTGCTGGACGCGTCGTACCCGGGCGACCGCGACATCCTCGAGGCCGGCGTCCGATCCGCGCTGTGGGAGCCGTTCCGGGTCAACCAGGCGTTCGCCGGGGGCGTCTGGCTCTGTTCCCGCACCCCCAACGCCTTCTCGGATGAACATCGGGAAATTCTCAAGCCCATCGCGGCCCTGCTCGGCCAGGCCGTCGAGCACTGGCGCCTCTGGGACGCGGAGCGCCGCCGCCGCGAGCGGCTCGACCGCGTCGAGGCGCTGCTGGCCACGCTCGCCGAGTCGCTCGACGTCCGCCAGATCTTCGAGCGGCTATCAGAAGCGATCCGGCCCATGCTTCCCCATCACCTGATGGTGCTGACCGAGCTGGACGCGCGATCCCGCTCGATCCGCATCGTGGCATCCACCGGGGAGTCGGACGTTCCGGCGCCGACCGAGCCGGTCGCTCTGACCGAGGGGGAGCTGATGCGCCGGGCCCAGGAGTTCGAGATCTTCCGCGACATCCCGGCCGAGGTCGAGCCCGCGACCGAGCGCGACCGTCTCATCCGGGCCACCGGGATGCGCTCCTGGCTCCGGGTTCCCGTGGGCCTCTCGGGAGAGGTCCGCGGCGGGCTCAGCTTCTTCCACCGCGAGCCCTCCCGCTACTCGCGCGATGACGCCGAGGTGGCGTGGCGTCTCGCCGACCGCGTCGCTCTCACGCTGTCCCACCAGCAGCTAGCGGAAGAGGCCCGCATCGCGGCCGAGGCCCGCGAGCGCGCCGAGCGGCTGGCGGCGACGGTCGAGACGCTGACCCGCGAGCTGGAGGCGAGGGAGCAGCGCCCCGTGGTGGGGGTCTCGCAGTCCTGGAAGGACCTGCTACGCCACGTCGGGCGCGTTGCCCCGTCGGACACCACGGTGCTCATCACCGGCGAGTCGGGGACCGGCAAGGAGGTCATCTCCCGGCTGGTCCACCAGGGTTCGCCGCGCTCCGGCAAGCCGTTCGTCGCGATCAACTGCGCGGCGCTTCCCGAGCAGCTTCTCGAGTCGGAGCTCTTCGGCCACGAGAAGGGGGCCTTCACCGGGGCGATTGCGACCAAGATCGGCCGCATCGAGCAGGCGGCCGGAGGGACGCTGTTCCTCGACGAGATCGCCGAGATGAGCCCGATGGTGCAGGCCAAGTTCCTGCGGGTGCTCCAGGAGCGGGAGTTCCAGCGCCTGGGCGGGACCCGCACGCTCAAGGCCGATGTGCGCTTCATCGCCGCGACCAACCGCGACCTCGCCGACGCCATCGCGCGGCAGCGCTTCCGCGAGGACCTCTATTACCGCCTCAACGTATTCGAGATCCCGATCCCGCCGCTGCGCGAGCGTCCAGAGGACATCCTGGTCCTCGCGCACGCCTTCCTCGAGGACCTGGGGCACACGATGGCGCGTCCGGCCGCGGGCATCTCGCGCGACGCGCGCGAGTGGATGCTCTCCTACGCGTGGCCGGGGAACGTGCGCGAGCTGCGCAACGCCATCGAGCGCGCGATCCTGCTCTGCGACGGTGGCTTGATCGCGCGCGACCATCTCCCCGACGGCATGCCCCGCTCGGAAGACACCATGGCGTGGAGGCTCAATGGGTCGGGGAGCCTGGATCTGCCCTTCCCCGCCGGCGGGCTCGACCTCGAAGCGGTGGAGCGTGGCTTCGTCCAGCAGGCGCTCGCCCAGGCCAAGGGGAACAAGTCGAGGGCTGCCAGGCTCCTGGGGCTGAGCCGAGCCCAGCTCTATTCGAGGCTGGAGAAGTACGGCGTCGAGTAGTTCCACCTGGGATCTCGGCAAACCCCACGCCCGCGCTACCGGCCTTGCCCGAAGGGCGACGCCCGGCCCCGCGCTTCTTAGCTTAGGGGAAAGCGACCGCCCCGGCCTCTCCCCGCGGCCGCGGGCACCCGCAGATAAATCGACAGCCTGTTGATTTCCCCGCAGGTCACCGCCGCTCGTCGCTTCCGGTTCCGTCAACTCACCGAGCGCCGCAACTCACTCGCGCGCATCGTGTCGCGGGCGCCGCGCCCCGCCTACGCAGGATCGGCACGCGCCTTGATTTGTCCATTTCGGTGCCGCTCAAACGTCGTCATAGGGAGGCGCAAGGGTAGCGGCGCACCGAGGAGACCAAATGAGTCAACCGAATGTCGAGCGGGTCATAGGAGTGCTGGCAACGGACGAGGCGTTTCGCCGGCGATTCGCCGAGAACCCGCGTGCCGCGCTCCAGCAACTGATCGAGAACGGCGTCGAGTTGACGCCGTGTGAGCGGCACGCGCTCGCGGCCCTCGATCCGGCCGAGCTCACCCGCTTCGCCGACGCGATCGACGCCCGCCTCCAGAAGACCGATCTCGAAGGAGGCCCGGCGTGAGCCTCAAGGCGCGAGCCCTCGCTCCGACGATCGCGCTCGTCGTCGCCCTAGCCTCCGCGGCGGAGAGCGCTGAGCGTCCCATCAAGCTCGACCAGGCCATCGCGCTGGCCCTGGAGAGAAACGAGGGGCTGCTCATCGAACGAGAATCCCTGGCGGCTGCCAAGGCCGAGGTCATGGCGGCGCGCGGCGCCTACGATCCTCTGCTCGAGCTGCAGGGCGGATGGCAGAAGTCGGTGCGGCCGGCGAATTCCCTGTTCTCGGGCGCTCCTGCGGGCCAGGCCGCACCCGAAGCCGAGGGCGGCGACGCCGGAGCGAGTCTCCGACAGCTCCTCCCGACGGGCGGCGAGGTGTCGCTACGCGCCAGCGGCGCGCGCCAGACGACCGACGGCAGCCTGGCGCTCCTCTCTCCGGCCTACGACACGCAGGTGGGCGTGGAGCTTCGCCAGCCGCTGCTGCGCGATCTCACCACCGACGAGGCGCGGCTCTCGGTGCGGGTGGCCAACGCCGGGCGCGAGGCGGCGACCGCCTCCCTGCGGCGCTCGATCAGCGAGACGGTCTCGGCGGTCGAGCAGGCCTACTGGACGCTGGTCGCCGCTCGCCTCGGGGTGGAGGTGCGCGACGAGGCGGTGCGCCTGGCCCAGACCCAGCTCGAGGAGACCGGGGCTCGCGTCCAGAGCGGCTCGGTGCCCCGGACCGAGCTGGCTCAGCCCCGGGCCGAGCTGGACCGACGGCGCGGTGAGCTTCTCGCCGCGCGCGAGGCCCTGGCACGCGCCGAGAACGATCTCAAGCTTCTGATCCTGGATGGCGCCGGCGACCCGCTGTGGCAGGAGTCGCTGGCCCCGGTCGAGAGCGTGGCGGTGGAGGTGGTACGGGTGGACGTCGCGGCCGCGCTGGAGCGGGCCTTGGCGGCCCGGCCGGAGCTGGCGATCGCGGAAGCCGTCGTGGGCCGGCGGCGCGCCGAGGCGTCCTTCGCCCGCAACGGGGTCTGGCCCAGTCTCGACGCGGTCGTGTCCTACGATCGCTTCGGCCTCGCGGGCTCGCGGAACGCGGCCCTGGCGAGCGGGAGTGTCCCGGCCGGGCTCGAAGGGGATCTCGGAGGTTCCTTCCATTCGCTCGGCACGGGCGACTTCAACGCCGCCCGGCTGAGCCTGGAGCTGGGGCTCCCGATCGTCAATCGCACGGCGCGGGGGACGGCGGCCGCGGCCGGCCACGTCCAGCGGCAGGCCGAGGCGGACCTGTCCCGCGTCCGGAAGGCGATCCGAGCCGAGGTGCTCGACGCCGCTGCCGCGGTGGAGACCGCGGGCCAGAGGATCGACGCGGCTCGTTCGGGGCGCGCGGCGGCCGAGATCCAGCTCTCGTCCGAGCGCGACCGCTACGCCACCGGGCTTTCCACCAATTTCCTGGTGCTCACGCGCCAGAACGATCTCTCCCGCGCGCGGCTCGACGAGATCTCGGCCCTCACCGACTACCGCAG
>Ga0066698_10001063_pt1 | contig 11548 bp, 9 predicted proteins | sample GraSoiAngelo_147_FD_66457 | JGI IMG/M metagenome (GOLD analysis project Ga0066698, IMG submission 66457) | Grasslands soil microbial communities from the Angelo Coastal Reserve, California, USA - 14_1009_05_40cm | ecosystem: Environmental > Terrestrial > Soil > Grasslands | place: USA... | reverse complement strand
GGGCCGCCGACGTGCCGGTGCACGTCGTGCATCTTTCCTCCGCGGCGGCGCTCCGGCACGTGCGGGAGGCGAAGGCACGGGGCGTGCGCGCCCACGCGGAGACGTGCCCCCACTACCTCGCGCTCACGGATGCGCGCTATGCCGCGTCTTCGATCGACGAGGTCGCTGGGTGCGTCATCTCGCCGCCGCTCCGGCCCGTATCGGACCAGGACGCGCTCTGGGCGGGACTCGCGGACGGCAGCCTCGACCTCATCGCCACCGATCACGTGCCCGATCGGATGGCGGTCGAGAAGGCCGCCGCGCGGCGTGGCGTGCCATTCGACCGGATCAGTAATGGCGCGCCGGGCATCGAGACGCTGCTGTCCATCGCCTATTCAGAGGGCGTCGCGAAGGGGCTATCCGTCGAGCGACTGGTCGATCTCGTTGCCACGACACCGGCCCGCCTCTTCGGCCTGGAGCGCAAGGGGGCGATCGAGCTGGGGCGCGACGCGGACCTCGTCCTGTTCGATCCCGCCGCCCGCCGAACCCTTCGGGCCGGCGACTTCCACCACACCAGCGACTACACGCCCTACGAGGGCTTCGACGTAACCGGCGCCGTCCGCTCGGTCTTCGTGCGCGGCCGCCCTGTGATCCGCGACGGCGCCTTCATCGGCCAGCGCGGCTTCGGCCGCTTCGTCGAGCGTGGAGCCGCCGGCGGGTAGATCGCCCGATGGCCTCGAGATAAGCCGACTCGCCCAACATCGTCGACGTGGACCACCTCGCGATCGGCGCGGCGTTGCGCACGGCCCGCATCCGGCGGCGATGGCGGCAGGTCGACGTGGCACAGCGCGCCCACAGTTCGCAGCCATTCGTTTCCAAGCTCGAGCGTGGGCAACTCCAGAAGGTCCGCCTCGGCGACCTCGAACGCGTTGCAGGCGTGCTCGAGGTCCGGCTCGAGCTTCGAGCGTGGTGGCGAGGTGGAGAGCTGGATCGCTTGCGCGCGGGCCATCACTCGGCCATGCACGAGATCGTGACCTCGTCGACGTGAACAACCTGCTGGAGACGACCGGTCGGCGGCGGCGACTCGCCCGGGCGATCGCGCGTGACCGAGGCTGGGAGCCTGCATCGATCGCCTCGTGGGTCGTCCTCGCCGAGAGCCGCTCGAATCGCCGGCGGCTGACTGCGCACCGGGCTGTCCTCCGAACCGCGTTCCCGCAGGACGGTCGCACCATTGCCGGGTGGTTGCGCCGGCCGTCTGCGTCATTGGCGGCGCTGTCCTTCCTGACAGATATTCCCGGTGGGAGTAGTCGGCCAGACGTGCGCATCGTTCAGCGCGTTCGCAGGCCCCGTACCGCCGGGAAAGCCGCTTGATCGCTGCATTTCATCCCCGCCGGGAATGCAATCCAGGAAGGGAGAGCGATTGCGCTCACGCGTCGCGTAGGAGCTCGGCCTACCAGTCTCAGCCCGAATGATTGGCAGGATGGGCGGCGGAAGATACGGACATCGCCGTTACGCCAGGGTCGCGGTGCTCGCGGAGGTGCAGGCGGAGGTCGAAGGCGGTCTTGAGCACGACGAGGACCACGAGCGCGGCGATCGGGGCGCCGACGACGGCGACGGCCATCGCGCCGAGGATGATCGTCAGGTGGAGGACGACCACGCGACCGTAGGGCGCAGCCATCTGGCGGGCCGGTGAGGTCGTGAGGTACTCGCGACGGCCGACGTAGTTCAGGAGGAACGACGCGCCGTGGCTGAGAAACAGGGCCACCGCGGCAATGGCGACGTTCGACCAGACGACGGTGCCGAAGGCGCTGACGCACGGGTCAACAGCCTGGAAGGGGGGCGAAAATGGAAAGTCAGGAGCCGGGTTGAAGCGGCCAAGGCAGTCCGGGCTGGCCGCGCCGAAGAACGTCGGGAGCGCGAAGACGAAGATCCCGTGCACGAGCCAGAAGAGCCCGTAGTGGATGAGGAAGAACACGGCCAGCACCGCATGCCCGACGCCGCCGAGGCGGCCCAGCAGGAGCGCCGAAGGGTTGACCGTACGGACGCCACTCGACGTCTCGATGGTGATCTGCGCCCGTGCCTCGCGCATCCTGGACTCGAGCAAGGCAGCAGCTTCGGCGCTCTCGGCTTTGTCGAATCCGGCGTACCGGACCATGTCTGGCAGCGACTCCGCGAGCGACTGGCGGGCGAGCAGGATCCGGGGCACGTTCCAGAAGCCGACGATGCCGTTCTCGATCCAGAACAGGACGAGGATCGTGAGCAGGCTCCAGCCGAAGAAGAGCACGCCGATGAGAGGGATCGCGTTGGCGAGAAGCAGGGCGATCGCCGACCGGGACGTCGCTGTGCGCCGGTACAGGTCGAAGGCGCGGCCGAGGGAGTCGACGGTCACGGCAGCAGCTGCTCCCTCATCCGAGGCGATCGTAGGCAGGCAGGGTCAGGAACTCGACGAGGTCGTCATCGAGGACGAGCCGGTCGAGCAGCTCGGCCGCGTCGCCGAGACGGCCGGTGGACTCGCCGCCGAGGGCGGCGAGCTCCTCGTCCCGAATCGCGCGGAAGCGGCCGGCGCCGAGGGGCCGGTCGTCATCGAGCGGGCTGGCGGTGGTCCGCCACTGCCACAGCTGCGAGCGCGAGATCTCGGCGGTTGCCGCGTCCTCCATGAGGTTGTTGATCGCAGCGGCGCCGTTGCCGCGGAGCCAGGAGTCGAGGTATTGCAGGGCGACGGAGACGTTGAGCCGCGCGCCCGCCTCGGTGGCGTGCCCGCCTTCAACCCGGAGGTCGAGCAGCGCCGCGGGGTCGCCCGGGACCTCGGCGCCGAGCGGCGCTTCCGTCACCCGCCGCTCGCGCTGATGCGGAGCGGAGCCGAGGACGCCGTCGAACACCTCGGTGGCGAGCGGCACCAGGTCGGGATGGGCGACCCACGTCCCGTCGAACCCGTCCGCTGACTCGCGCTCCTTGTCCTCGCGGACGCGCCGCATCGCCGCCTCGTTGACCGCCGCGTCCCGGCGGGAGGGGATGAACGCAGCCATCCCACCCATCGCGTGCGCGCCGCGTCGATGGCAGGTCAGCACCAGCCGCTCCGTGTACGCGCGCATGAACGGGACCGTCATGGTCACCTGCGCCCGGTCCGGCAGGACGGGCGCATCCGGGCCGCGGAACGTCTTGATGCACGAGAACAGGTAGTCCCAGCGGCCGGCGTTCAGCCCCGACGAGTGGTCCCGCAGCTCGTACAGGATCTCCTCCATCTCGAACGCGGCGTGGATCGTCTCGATCAGGACCGTGGCGCGGACGGTGCCGTGCGGCACGCCCAGCGCCGACTCCGCAAATACGAACACGTCGTTCCACAGCCGCGCCTCGAGATGCGACTGGAGCTTGGGCAGGTACAGGTACGTACCCGACCCGCGGGCGAGCCGCTCGGCAGCGTTGTGGAAGAAGTACAGCCCGAAGTCGAAGAGCGAGCCCGAGATCGGGTCGCCGTCGACCGTGACGTGGCGCTCCGGCAGGTGCCAGCCGCGGGGCCGGACGAGCAGCGTCGCCGGCGACGAGCCCAATCGATACGCCTTGCCCTCCGGCGAGGTGAACGCGAGCGTTCCGCGGACCGCTTCCTGCAGCGCGGCCTGACCGCCGACGACGTTCTCCCATGTCGGCGAGAGTGAGTCCTCGAAGTCGGCCATGAACGCGCGGGCGCCGGAATTGAGGGCGTTGATGATCATCTTCGGCTCGGCGGGGCCGGTGATCTCGACCCGGCGGTCACGCAGGTCCGGCGGGGACTCGGCGACACGCCAGGACGGATCGAGCCGCACGCCGGCGGTCTCGGGCAGCAGTGCCAGCCTCGCCCCGGCGTCGATCGCGGCCTGCCGTGCCCGCCGCCGCGCGAGCAGCTCCTGTCGGGCCGGCTCGAATCGGTGATGCAGCGCGGACAGGAACGCGAGTGCCTCGGGCGTGAGCACCCCCTCGGTTCCGGGCACCGCCGGCCCGAGCACCTCGACGCCCGCCGGCGCTCGGCCCTTGGTCGCGGCACGCGACTCGTTCATCCGGAGGGAGGTCGCGCCCCGCCGCGCCGGTGCACGGTCGCGTCGATGAGGCCGTGGGGCTCGGTCGTGGACACGAACACCTCGCCCGGGTTGTCGAGCCCGAACGGCGCGAGATCGACCTGCCAGTGGTGCAGGTTGGGCAGGACCATGCGCACCCAGTCGATCGACGGCTCGGCGTCCATGATCGCCGTGCTCATGATCCAGATCGATGCCTGGACCGACGGGCTGAAGTGGTCGGCCAGCGATTGGCGGAGCGCGAGGCGGGCGCGATCCCAGGCGGCGTCGAACTCGAACGAGGCGGCCGCGGCGAGCTCCGGCCGATAGCCCCAGGTCGCCCGGAGCTTCGTCGCCATGAGCCGGTCCTCGACCTCGGGCAGCGTCGTAAACCGGTCGCGGTCGAACCCTTTGAAGGCGGATTTGGTCGTCTTCATGACCGTCAGCTCACCGACACCAGCCTCGACCTCGACCCCGCCTGCCTTGTCGACCGCCACGTGCGCGAGACGCGTGAGGTCGCCTGCGCGGACGAACGCGTCGGGCGCTTCGCCGGCGTCCTCCGGGATGCGCAGCCAGCGATGCTCCTCGATGTCGATGAACGCACGGCTGCACGCGTCGTAGCCCGCGAAATGCCGCGCCAGCTCGAGCCCGAAAGCCTCCGGCGACCCGACCAGGCGATCGCGGGCGAAGGCGTACACGGTGTTCTTCATCGTGTCCGTGGCGATGACACCGGCGTTGTCGCCACGTGTGTGAACGTCGTCGAAGTCGCCCTCGAGCGCCACGGCCACGGTCAGATCGCGGAGGTGATGGCGTTTCGGGTCGCGCCGGACGGTGACGAGCCGGATGCGCGACTTGCCGTAGCGGTTCTCGCCGAGCTCGTACTCGTCGGCGGGCTCGCGTCCCGGCTCAGGCACGGGAGCGCGCCTCGGCGATGTCGACGACGGCGTCGAGCGCCCGCTGGAGCTCCGAATCACGCTCCCGCTCGAGCGCCGCCGCCATGTCGGGGAGCAGCGCCGCCCGTGATCGACCGGCCACGAAGACACAGTAGCGGAAGCCGAAACGCGCCTCGTACGCGTCGTTCAGGCGGTCCAGCTCCGCCGCCACCCGCTCGCCCTCCCGTGCCGCCTCGCCGCCGAGATTCGCCGCTGCCTGGCGGTCGTAGCCCTGCTCCCGGAACGACATCGCGGAGACGGATGCCGAGGGCGCCCCGAGGCGGGGATGGGCATCCACGAGCTCCACCTGGAGCGGCTCCGGCATGCCATGGGCGATTCCTCTCGCGCGCTCGAACAACATCTCCTGCGACTCGAACGGGCGCGCCGCGGCGAGGCGCCACAGGAAGCCCGGCGCGCCCTCGAACAGGGGCGCCACCGCGGCCACGAACTCCCCGGCCGGCATCGCGTCGAGGGCCGTGACGTCCGGCGTCACCAGCCGCCGGCGTCGCGCAGGAGGCGGTGCAGGATGCGCGCGGAGACCGCGCGCCGGTACTCGGCGGTGGAGCGCACGTCGTCGATGGGCTGCAGCTCGCCGGCCAGCGTCTCCGCGGCGCGATCGGCAACCTCGGGCGTCGGACCGGCGCCCTCGAGGACGGCCTCCGTGGCCCGCGCACGGATGGGCGTCGCCGCCACCGAGCCGAGCGCGACGCGAACGTCCTTCCAGCCGGCCGACCCGAGGTCTTGCCATGCGAGCGCCATCACGACCTTCGAGATCGCCTGGGCGCGCCGCGTGCCCACCTTCCGGAAGCGCAACGACCGCCCGCGCGGGAGTGGGACCTGCACCTGCAGGATCAGCTCGTCCGGAGCGAGGGCCGTCTTCCGGTAGTCCAGGAAGAAGTCGGCCACGGGGATCTCGCGCTCGCCACGCTGGCCGCCGACCAGGATCACGGCGTCCGCGGCGAGCAGGACGGGCAGCGTGTCCCCGGCGGGCGAGGCGTTGGCAAGGTTTCCGCCGATCGTGCCCCGGTTCTGGATCTGGGCCGCGCCGATGGTCGCCGCGGCCTCGACGAGCGCAGGAAGGTGCTCGCGGCACACGGTCGAGCGGCGGATCTCCGTGTACGTCGCTCGCGCGCCGAGCAGCAGGGCTCCCTGCTCGAGCGAGATGCCGCGGAGCTCCTCGAGCCGCGACAGGTCGAGCATCCGCTCCGGGATCGGGCCCAGCTCGCCCGTGATCGCGACCATGACGTCGGTGCCGCCGGCGATCGGTCGGGTCGACCCTGCCGCGAGCAGCTCGTACGCCTCGAACAAGCGCCGGGGTGAGTCGATCGGCGGCTCGGCCGGCATCAACGGCCGCCCTGATCCGACCGGCTGAGCGCGACCATCAATCCACCGGCGTCGCGACGGCGGCGATCGCGTCGACGATCTTGGAGTAGCCGGTGCAGCGGCACAGGTTGCCCGCGATCGCCTCGCGGATCGGGTCCTCGTCGGGCCCGCCGCCGGCGTCGAGGTAGGCACGCGCCGCCATGAGCATGCCCGGCGTGCAGATGCCGCACTGCGCCGCGCCGTGCTCGAGGAAGGCCTCCTGCAGGGTGTCGAGCGAGCCTCGCTCCCGTGCCGCCAGCGAGAGCCCCTCGACGGTGCGCACGATCCGGCCCTCGACCTGGCAGATCGGGACGAGGCACGAGTCGACTACCTGGCCGTCGAGGAGTACCGAGCAGGCGCCGCATTCCCCTTCCCCGCAGCCCTCCTTCGTGCCGGTGAGGCCAAGGTCTTCGCGGAGCACGTCGAGCAGCCGGCGCATGCCGGGCACGTCGACCTCCGCGGGGGCGCCGTTGACCAGGAACCGGTACGCGCTCACGCGGCGGCCGCGCCCTTGCGCCGCGCTCCGCCCCCATCGGGCGCGCGCAGGGCCGCCAGGATCTTCTCCGGCGTGGCGGGCAGCTCGTGGATCCAGACGCCGGTCGCATCGTGGATCGCGGCCACGACGGCCGGCGCCGCCACGTCCATCGGCAGCTCGCCGACGCCCTTCGCCCCGTGCGGCGCGCCGCTGTACGGCGCCTCGACCAGGATCGACCGGATGTGCGGCGCGTCGAGGGCGGTTGGGATCAGGTACGTGGCCAGGCGGTCGTTCAGGTACCGGCCTTCTTGCAGCTTGATCTCCTCGATCGTGGCGTAGCCGACGGCCTGGAGCGTGCCGCCCTCGACCTGGCCCTCGCACAGGATCGGGTGGATGACCTTGCCCACGTCGTCGACGGCGATGACGTCGCGCACCTGGACCTCGGCCGTGTCGAGGTCGACCTCGACGGTCGCCACCGCGGCGGCCCAGCCGTACGCCGGGTAGGCGTCGCCCAGGTACGTCTCGTCGTCGAACACGACGCCCGGGTATGGCTCGAACTGCTGGTCGATGCGCGTCGCGCCGTGGGCCTGGGCGTCGTCGCGGTAGGCCTCCTGGAACGGCACGCCCGGGTTGCGTGCCTCGACCTCGGCCTTGAGCTTGCGGGCCGCGAGGATGGTCAGGCCGCCGACGACCATCACCGTCCGGCTGGCGACGGTCGGCCCGGAATCGAGCACCTCGGCGGTGTCCTGCGCCGCGTACTCGACCAAGTCGACCGGGACGCCGAGCTCGGCGGCGACCATCTGCGGGAACACGGTCTTGGTCCCCTGGCCCATCTCGGTGTTCGCCGTGAGCACGCGCAGGCGGCCGTCGGCCGTGAGCTCGACGGAGGCGACCGAGGCGAGATGCACTTCGCCCGAGCCGGTGAAGCCGGCGCCGTGCCAGGCGAGCGCCAGCCCGATGCCGGTCGCCGTCCGGTCGTCGCCGGTGCGCAGCGTCCCGGCGGGGATGGTGCCCGAGCCCCGGCGCTGGGCGGCCTCGCGCGCCGTGCGCTCGCGGACGCGCTCGTACAGGCTCGCGCCGAGCGCCTGCTCGAGAACCTCCTCGGCGGCGACGCTCTCGCGCAGGACCTGGCCGGTCGGGGTCGTGTCGTTGAGCCGGTAGACGTTCCGGCGTCGGATGTCCGCCGGCGAGATGGCGAGCCGCTCGGCGATGCGGTTGAGCTGCGTCTCGGCCGCGAACTCGGTCTGCGGCGCGCCGAAACCCCGAAACGCGCCGTTCGGCGGCGTGTTCGTCCGGGTCGCCCGGCCGCGGAGGCGGACGTTCGGGCAGCGATATGGGCCGCCGGCGTGGAGCACGCCGCGCGACAGCACCACGGGGGTGAGCGTGCAGTACGCGCCGCCGTCCATGACGACCTCGATGTCCTGGGCGACCAGCCGGCCGTCCTTCGTCACGCCGGTCCGGTGCCGGACGATCGCCGGGTGCCGCTTCGTCGTCGCGGCGATGTCCTCGTGGCGCTCGTAGATCATCCGCACCGGCCGCCGCGCCTTCAGCGCGAGCAGCGAGGCGTGGAGCGCGAGCATCGACGGGTACTCCTCCTTGCCGCCGAAGCCGCCGCCGGTCTCCTCCTGGATGACCCGCGCCTGGACCGAGCTGAGACGCAGCGCTCGCTTGAGCGCCTTGTGGATGTAGTACGGGCACTGCATCGAGCCGTGGATGACGATGCCGCCGTCCTCGCCGGGCACCGCGATCATCGCCTGGTTCTCGATGTACAGCTGCTCCTGGTGGCCGACCCGGTACTCGCCCTCGAGGACGAGGTCGGCCGCGGCGAAACCCGCCGCGATGTCGCCCTGCGAGACCTCGTACTGGGCGAACACGTGGTCCGACTGCTCCGGGTCGAACACCGGCGGCAGGGCCTCGGTGACGAGCTTGATCCGGCCCTTGAGCTGGCGCAGCGTCTCCCGGTCCGGCGCGGCCAGCAGTGCGACCGGCTCGGCGTGGTGCCGGATCTCACCGCCGACCGGCACGAGCAGCGGCTGGTCGTCCTTGATCAGGCTGACGACGTTGTCGCCGGGGATATCCGCCGCGGTGGCGAGGACCACCTTCGACCAGTCGACGTCGGGGTCCGGCTCGATCGCCAGCAGCTTCGCGCGCGCCTCGGTCGAGCGGATCGTGATGCCGTACCACGCGCCCGGAAAGACCAGATCGTCGGTGTACTTCGCGGCACCGGTGAGCTTCGCCGGGCCCTCGCGCCGCAGTGGAAAGCCGGATGCGCGACCCGGCACGCGCTGGCCGGGGTCGATGACGAGGGCGCGCTCGACCGTCTCGGTGCCGGGCGTCAGGGTGCGAGTGGGCATCGTCCCTCGGGTCCTGCTCGCGCATCGTGACGCGATGTCGCGTCCCTGGCTCGTTGCGAACCCGAGACTACCAAACGATGGGCCCCTCGTTAGACTCCGGTTCGGTGCATCCCGGGCCGGAGCCCCGCGTCTCGCGCGCCTGGCTGGCCGTCGACGTCCTGGTCAAGCTCGCGACGGTCGGGCTGCTCGCCTGGGCCATCGCCAGCCCGGAGCTGCCGCAGTTCCAGGGCAAGGCGTTCACCGGTCGCGCCATTGCGTACCCGATCGCGCTGCTCGTGCTGCCGGCCGGCTGGTTGCTCTTTGCGCGATCGCGAATCCCGTTCCCGGTCATCGCCGACGTGCTGGTCGGCCTGCCATTCCTCATCGACGTCGCGGGCAATGCCCTGAACCTGTACGACACGATCGCCGTCTGGGACGACCTGAACCACCTCGGCAACTGGGCGCTGCACACGGCCGCGATCGGGCTGTTGCTGCGGCACGGCGGGTGGGGACCATGGACCCGAGTGGCCCTCGCATTCTGCTGGGCGGTGACGAGCGCGGTCCTCTGGGAGCTCGCCGAGTTCGCGACGTTCGTCCAGAACTCCCCGGAGGCCGCGACTGCCTATACCGACACCCTCGGCGATCTCGCCCTCGGGATGATCGGCGGCCTGGTCGCGGCGTCGGTCACGGCGCGGCTGCCGAACCTGCGACCGGCGGTCGTGACGCCGCGTTAGTCGCGACGCCGCGTTAGTCGCGACCCCGACGCAGCGCGCGCCCGGGCAGGGCGCCCGTGTGCTGCCCGCCATCGATGACTGGAGTCCCGTTGACGATCACGTGCTCGATGCCGTCGGGGAACCGCCGCGGCTCGTCGTACGTGGCGTTGGCGCGGACGGTCTTCGGGTCGAACACGACGATATCGGCGACGAACCCGTCCGCGATGCGGCCCCGGCGCTTGAGGCCGAGCCGTGCCGCGGGCATCGAGGTCATCTTGGCGACGGCGGCCTCGAGCGACAGGAGGGCCTCGTCACGCACGAACTGGCCGAGGATCCGGGGATACGAGCCGTACGTTCGCGGCGACGGCTTCGCGCCGACGAAGGTCGAGTCCGTCCCGACCATCGAGACCGGATGACGGTAGAAGCGGCGGATGCCGTCGGTATGCGGACCGGGCGTGACCTGGTTGAGGCGCAGGCCTTCGGCAAGGAGCAGGTCGCACAGGACATCGACGAGGTCGCCGCCGATCTCCTTGCCGACGTCGCCCAGCGTCCGGCCCTCGAACCGGAGGTTCTCGGGGCGGGCGAAGTAGCCGAGCCGGATGTCGGCGATGCCGCCGGCGCCGGCGTACAGCACGCCGCGCTCGCGCAGCTCCGAGCGGATCCGGTCGCGGATGGCGCGATCGGCGAGGCGCTCCTTCGTGGGTCCCGGGCCGCCGGCCTGGACCCATGGCGGCACCGTGATCAGGAGGCGCGTGCTCGCCCACTCGTAGGGGTAGGCGTCGAAGGTGACGTCGAGCCCCTCGGCCCGTGCGTCGTCGACGAGCTCGAGCATCTGCTCCGGCCTCCCCGGGAACGTGGCCCGATGGTAGAAGTGGGTGATGTGCACCGGCGCGCTGCCCCGCCGGCCGATGTCGATCGCCTCCCGGAACGGGTCGAGGAACCGGTCGCCGAGCGTGTACCGGACGTGGGTGTGGTAGTGGCCGCCGAACTTCGCGGCCACGTACGCGAGATTCGCCAGCTCCTGCGTCGTCGCGTACGAGCCCGGCGGGTAATCGAGGCCCGATGAGAGGCCGTACGCGCCTTCCTCCATCGCCTCGCCCAGCAGGTGGCGCATGTCCGCCTCGTCCGCCCGGGATGCCTCGCGCTCGTCCCAGCCGATCGAGCCGAGCCGCAGCGCCGAGTTGCCCACGAGGAAGGCGACGTTGAGGCCGATCCCGCGATCGAACCGCTCGAGGTAGGCCTCGACCGAATCCCAGTCGAACGTGAGGTCCGGGTGGCCGTCGAGGCCGGCGTTCATCTCGACCAGCTCGTCGAGGTGAGCCTGGCTCGTCATGGGCGCGTAGGACAGGCCGTCGACCCCGACCACCTCGGTCGTCACGCCCTGACGGACCTTGGGCTCATGGCGTGGCTCGGCCAGGATCATCAGCCCGGAATGGCTGTGCAGGTCGATGAACCCGGGCGCGACGACGCGGTCTCGGGCATCGATCAGCCGATCTGCACGCCCGATGGCGTCCTCGATCGCCTCTGGCTCCCGGAGGACGACGACCCGCGCGCTGCCGCCGGCCTGGTCGCGGGTCACGCCAACGGCGCCGCTGAAGCCCGGCGAGCCCGTCCCGTCGACGATCGTGCCGCGGTCGATCAGGAGCTCGTAGTGCTCGCCTGACTCGGTCATCGGCGCCATCTTGGCAGGCCCGGAAGGCCCCGGCGCGGATGCTAGGATCGCCCGCCG